>Ga0315314_1004315_pt1 | contig 10722 bp, 9 predicted proteins | sample TDP9_MG_FD_203631 | JGI IMG/M metagenome (GOLD analysis project Ga0315314, IMG submission 203631) | Freshwater sediment microbial communities from Lake Towuti, South Sulawesi, Indonesia - TDP9 | ecosystem: Environmental > Aquatic > Freshwater > Lake > Sediment | place: Indonesia: South Sulawesi... | reverse complement strand
GAGGAACCCGTCTACCTCTGCGTGAAAGACGATCAAGTAGACATCAGGAAGGCTGGAAAGCTCTGGGGGATGACAACCTCCCAGACCGAACAAGCCCTAGTGGAGGAGTTGAAGGACCCGTTCGTGCAGGTCATCTCCATAGGACCTGCTGGAGAACACCTCTGCGGCGAGGCGTGCATAATTCACACTGGTTGGCACGCCTTCGCCCGCACTGGAGGCGGCTGTGTCATGGGCTCCAAGAACTTGAAAGCAATCGCCCTTAGAGGCACAAGGGGCTTCCCCGGCATGGCAGACCCAGACGAATGCTACGACTTGCTTGACAAGACGATAGCCCACGCCCGATCAGACGCGATGCGTCAGAGTCTCTGGAGAAACAAGACCCAAGGCAGCCAAGCCTCTCACGTCAGTGCTGGCGACGAGGGCAGAGGCATCTTCAAGAACTTCGACGAAGGTGACCATCCAACTGTCACCGAGTTAGGCGGTCCAAGACAGATGAGGCGCAACAGGGTTTGGGACAGTAGTTGCTCCTTCTGCCCCATAGGGTGCCTCCACCTGAGTGTCGTCCGTTCTGGGCGTTTCGCAGGAACATGGGGTCAGCCTGACTGGGATTCCTCGGCGAATCTTACTCAGCAGTGCCTCATGTTCGACCTTGACGGACTCATATACCTAAACGCACTGTGCGACGACTACGGATTGGATGCAGAGGGCGTCGGCGGGGTCGTGGCATGGGCTATGGAGTGCTACGAGAAGGGTATCCTCACTAAAGAGGACCTCGACGGCCTGGAGTTGAAGTGGGGGGACCTAGACGCTGAAGCTAAGCTGATCTGGAAGATCATTCACAGGGAGGGCGTCGGCAACCTCCTTGCTGACGGTTTCAAGCATTTCCTACCGAAGGTGGGTAAAGGTTCCGAGAAGTTTGCCATGCAGAGCAAAGGCATAGGTTTCGGCGGCTATCAACCTTGGCTATTCAAGGAATCTTATGCAGTCAGCAATATCGGCGGTCACCACAACACTGACTCACCCGGCTCCTACATCTCGAACTCTCTGCTCTACTGCGTCTTCGCCGGAGGACTTATGCCACAGGGCTTCAGATCTGGAGCCGACTACTACTATGCCTTGTTCAACGCTGTGACTGGATGGGGCTTCGAGAGAGAAGACTTTGACAAGCTCGGGATGAGGGGAGCAACCCTTGGAAGAGCCTACAACATCCGTGAAGGCTATGGTGGAGTCATGCCCCCTAGTGAGGCAGATGTCTACCCAGAGAAGGCGCACCGTTTACTAACCTACGGAGCGTCCAAAGGCAAGGAGTATCAAAGAGAGACATTCCTGGCAGACAGGTCAAAGTATTACAGCAACGTAGGATGCGACGAAAGAGGCGTCCCAACCGAGGAAACGCTCAAGAAGTACGGCCTAGAGTTCGCGATCAAAGAACTAGAAAAGGCCGGCGCATGGGGATAGGAGATTCCCAATCACAGTAGGAATAGAGATGGCGAAGATAAAGCTTCAAGTCAAAGGCTCACCCCAAACGCAAGATTCTCTGGAGGAAGATACCGTAGAAGTGGGAAACATAGCTGAGATTATCCAACTCCTCGAGTCGAGGTATCCCCGCGACTACTACAGATACATCATCTTCCTCAACGGCGTGAAGATCGACGATGAATCGAAGAGCCTTCAGGATGGAGACGAAGTCGTCGTCACCACTATTTTGTCTGGGGGTTAGAGCGCCCTATAGAGATACAGTCAAGAAATGATGCGAGGGGTAGTGAGCTCTGTCCTCTCAAGAGAACAGGCAGACTCAGAAACAGCTTGAGAATCTAGGCACGATGCAGGTCGATCCTACACAAGAATGCTGGGAGTTCCTATCAAGAAGCAGACCATTCGATACAGAAGAGTAAAGGGAGGACTTCATAGACGACTCGGGCTTCTGGCGTCCAGGATCACCTCTGCTGCGAGTCGCGCTGCCTTCCGGGCGACTTCTGAGCATTCTTCGTAGCCCCCTGCCTTCACGAACTCTTCTCGCTGAGCCGAGTCCTTGAGGTCGAAGGATCGTCCAAGGGAAGCTGTCTGGATGTCCCAGCACTTATTGCTTCCCAGCCCTCCTTCGAACCTGCGATACAAGATTGCGGCTAGCTCCATAGCCTTGGCGTACCGTGGCGAGGTCCTCCCATCTTCCAGCTGTTCCCTTCCATATACTAAACCAATAGCCATCACTCCACCCAACAAGGCTCCGCAGGTTTCCCCCATCCTAGCGACGCCTCCTGCTAGGGCACTAGCTGCTTTAAACGACTCTCTGTCACCAATCTGGAGATGCTCTTGAAGAGCAGCCAAGACGCATTGAGAACAACCATGATAAGTCTTCTCATAGTTGTGCGCCGTCCTACCGATCTCATCCAAGAGCTCATGTGTAGACATCACGAATCACTACTTCTTAGGGGACTGCGAACAGACTAAAAAGGTTGAGTCTCCAGAAGCCAGTGAAAGGGATTGGGCTCAGCCAAAGCTAGTGGTATCTCCCTCGGGCGGTGATAGGCCACACGGCTGCAAGCTTGCCTTTCTTGACTACGAAGATATTGTCGTGTTGACTTATGGTTGTACAACAGTGGCTGGGTATGAACTCGATCTTCTGACCCCACTTCAGCCGTCCCCGCACTTGGCTCCCTTCCTTGAAGTAGACCGTTCCATGTTCCTCTGAGAGACCAACCCGCTCACATTCTACGATCTCACCGTCAACCCTCACGAGCGGTGGACCGAAGCCCGATGACATCACCTTCAACCCAGCGTCGGTGACGACTCTGTTGGGGAAGTTGCCACCTATGACCTGGGTGAGAACAGAGAGAGAAGACTTGAAGTAGACTTGGTTCCTTGTCTGAAACCCGTATCCCGAGCCTTCAGAGCCGACTCCGAACACGAAGGATCCTGGTTGTATCTCTGTGATGCCGGGATAGGTTCCCGTAACCTCGTATGTAGCTGTTGATCCTGCGCTCACGATCTCGACCTCTATGCCCGCATCCCTAATCATGTTCGCAGTCTCGACTGTGACCTTGTTCCTTTCGAGAGCTACTTCCCTCTCTACAGGACCCTCGTAGCCATAGATTCCCCTGAACTCCAGCCCCTTCAAGGAGACCACCTTCTTCGCTAAGTCAACAGTCGGTTGACCAGGCGCTATTCCGCATCTTCCGTGCGTCATCTCAACTATCACATGCTGCTTGACATCCCATCTGAGCGCTGCCTCAGATAAGAGCTGGGCCTCCTCCGTGTTCTCGACGGAGGTCAGTACCTTTCCCTCTCCCATGGCGACGTTCAATCCCACCACCCTTTCGACCTTAGCTGGATCAGCGAACTCTTGACCGACAAGGATGTTCTTGTTTCCGTAGAGAACTCCAGCATGCAGCAGGGCCTCAGCCTCACTTAGCTTCTGCGCCATCAACCCCACGGCGCCGGCCTCTAACAGCTTGTTGCAGATGGCAGCAGCCTTGAAGGTCTTAGAGTGCGGCCTCACATTGATCTTCGCCTCTCGAGCAAACTCGAACATCTTATCAATGTTCCATTGGAACTTGTCCAAGTCCAAGAGCAGAGCAGGCGTCTCAATCTCCTCTATTGGACAACCTATAGGATAAGACAATCAGCACCGCCTCTTCTCTATGTTTCCACAGATGCTCTATATAGAGTTTGATGAATCAGGTGTCACAGTATCCTCAATCTGTCCCTGAAGAGAAGATCCGATTCTTCAGTTCGATAGAGGCAGGACCGTGAGGATGGCAGATCTTGCTATAGCTCCTTGGCCATGATGATCGTGTCGATATAGGCGCCATCCTTGAGGTTGGCCTTCGGCAGACTTCCGACAATCTGGTATCCAGTCTTCTCATAGACATGGCGCGCTCTCCCGTTAGTAGCATAGCATTCGAGTCGCAGGATCTTCAATCCGAGTCTCTTCGCTTGCGTCTCTGCCTCCTTCATCAGTTCCGTTCCGATGCCTATGTCTCGATAGCCGTTTCGTAAGGCGATGCCCAAGACACCGACATGCTGGGAGTATCCACTTTGAGGGTCTACTTGAACTTGACCAATGAATCTGCCGCCAACCTCTGCCACAACAGCTACTCTTCTATCCTTCTCCACTGCGGAGAGGTGCCTCGCAAGCCAGTCGATCTCTTCCTCGCGGGTCACCTTCGTGTTGTTGGTAATCTCCGCCCCTTCTTCTACAAGAGAGTTGATGAACTCCAGCATATCATCAAGGTCTGACCATCGAGGTGCCCGTAAGGTCACCTCTCTACTATCTTTCGCACTGAAGCATCGGATAAAGGAACCCTCTTTCAAGTTTTCACCGTGAAACATAGACTGTGTTTGACTATGAAGAATCTTTCTCTCAAGGTTAACCGATACATGTTCGACACACTTCTCAAAAGAACCCCAATCCTGTGGCTGAGGAGGTCTAGCTCAACTAATCTGAACGCCCTTCCGTAGATATTCCCTAATGATTTCGGGTTGACTGAGAACTTTGTTGAGGTTGTTCTCTAGGCATCTTGAATAGATTTCTGCTAGCGGGGAATGAGTGGCTGCCAGGTGCTGATAGAATGTCAAGCCCTTTGCTCTCGCATTTGAACAGCTAGGGCTACACGGAAAGAAGTAGCTTACCATGTATGGGAAAGTCTCGATCTCTTCTCCGGTTCTCCTCAACTCCTCGATTTGTCTCGCAGATCTCTCCTCGACAGATCTGTTGCGCCGCCTCTCCGCGGCGTATTCCTCGACACAACACTCTGGGTACCCCAAGAGCGCCCCCATGGCCTTTGTATACTCGTATGAGAACTCCTCTGGATATGCCAGCTGAGTCGTCGTTGTGTTGGGAGTGACTTCTCGCCTTACTTTCTCTCTCAACCTCTCTCTTTCATCCATCAAGCGGCGGATCTTCTCCTTCAGACTTGGATCTTTGAAGATGTAGAGTTCGTGGACCGTGGGCCTCACCTCTGCTTCAAAGATGTGTAGGCCTAGAGCTGCGGCCCATTCTATGTGTTTCTTGTACTGCTTCGAGTTCTGGACGAGTTCCCGGAAGGCGACCCTTAGGTCCTCTTTTATTCTGTCGATCTCTAGGAGCTTCTTCTTGGGTTCACGGAACGAAGAAAGTCGGCTGAATCTAGGATAAACCCTCTCATCTATAGCTCTGCCCACCTTCTCTGAGTCGATGAACTCAGCGGGTATAGTCACTATAGAGCAAGGCCTAAGACCGAGATATACAAGCAGATAATCCTCAACCTTAGTAGTCGTTGATATATCTTCTTCCCGCAGGAAGTCTTCGATCAAGTCCATTCTTCTCATCCACTTTCTAACAGATTGTCGAGACGAATCTCTGGATTCTTACTCCGCATCAAGAGTGATTCATTGCCTGGCTATTTGAATATTGACTGTCAACAGCTCTTAGGGTTTATCTTCTCTACATGTAGCCGCGGGGACAAGAGAGTTGGGGATACGCTACTAGGCTTTGAACTTCTTACACTGGCGCACGAGAAAGATGTAAGATAGACAGACAGAGGACATAGAAAGAAGCTAAGCCAAAGAAGGTGGGGAAGGTCACTGTCCCTATGGAATCGACAGTGGACCATGATAATGCATATATTCTAACGCAGGGAAGAGTAGATACTGTGACGTTCCAAGGGAAATAGAAATGACGAGTCTTAGGAAACCTCCTGCAGAGATGGAGTACATCTTGGCTACCGATGTGGGTAGCACTACTACGAAGGCACGGTTCTTCAAGCGAATGGAGAATGGTGAGTGGCGTTTTGTTGTTGCTGGCGAGGCTCCAACGACAGTTGAGGCTCCTTATGAGGATGTGACTCTGGGGGTTCGAAATGCGGTCAGAGAGGTTGAAGAGCTCATAGGCCACAAGATCATGGCTTCAGATGGGACTGGCATCCTTGTCCCGTTCGATGGAAATGAGGGGGTAGATCTCTATTGCACGACAAGTAGCGCTGGCGGCGGTCTTCAGATGATGGTTGCCGGTCTCATCAAGATAATGACAGCGGAGAGTGCGAATAGGGCTGCGCTAGGAGCAGGAGCTATCGTCATGGATGTGATGGCCCACAACGACGGACGCCAAACATATCAAAAGATCAAGAGAATCAGAAGTCTAAGGCCTGACATGATCTTGTTGGCCGGGGGAACCGATGGCGGAGCATCAGCACGGGTCGTCGAGATGGCTGAACTCATCAAGGCGGCAGAGCCTAAGGCTCGGCTTGGAGAATCGTACATGTTGCCCTTGGTCTTCGCAGGCAACAAGGCGCTTCATCCTAGAATAGAGAAGCTTCTGTCGAACAGCTTTGCATTGACGGTAGTCGACAACATCAGGCCTGTCTTGGAGATTGAGAATACTGAGCCAGCTCGCATAGCCATTCATGAGCTCTTCATGGAGCACGTCATGAGTCACGCACCCGGATACAACAAGCTGATGAAGTGGACCGACATCGACATTATGCCCACGCCCGCTGGCGAGGGCTTGGCCATGCAGCTCATCGCGAAGGCTTATGGGAAGAACGTCATCGGTGTAGGTCTTGGTGGAGCCACGACGAACGTCTACTCGATCTTCGAAGGCAAGTTCGTGCGAAGTGTCAGCGCGAACCTAGGGATGAGTTACAGCATAACTAATGTCATGAAATCGGCAGGAATAAGGAACATATCGAGGTGGTTGCCCTTCAAGCTTGACGAGGAAGAGGTGGCTGATAGGTTAATGAATAAGATGATTAGACCGACAACTATCCCTCAGACATTGGAGGACCTCGTAATCGAACACGCTGTAGCTCGGGAGGCTCTGAGACTCGGCCTTCAACACCATAAGACCATCGCTACTAGACTAAAGGGTGTTCAGTTGCAGCGGACGATCTCCGATATGTTTGAACAGCAACTTGCAGAGACATACATCGACATGATAAGAATAGACATCATAGCAGGGACAGGAGGCCTCTTGAGCCACGCACCCTGGAGGACGCAATCCCTGCTGGTCTTGACGGACGCCTTCCAACCTGAAGGCGTGACATGGCTCTTCCAAGACAGCGTCTTCATGATGCCCCACCTAGGCGTCTTATCAACGGTCTACCCTGAAGCAGCTTGGCAGATCTTCGACAAAGACTGCCTAGTCCGCGTTGGAACAGTAGTTGCGCCCAGAGGGGTCGCCAAAGAAGGAGAGGATGTTATGGATGTCGTATTGGAGATGCCCAATGGCGAGACAATAAACGAGAAACTGAAGTTCGGCGAGATGAAGCGGATAGAACTTGCGGAGAGACAGGAGGCCAAGGCAACCATGACACCAGACAAGGCATTCGACATCGGCAATGGACCAGGGCATAAGGCAGAGAAGATAGTTATGGGCGGAGTTGTAGGCGTAGTACTGGACGCAAGGGGACGGCCCTTGCAGCTCCCAGAGGAAGAGAACTCTAGGAAGGAACTGTTGTTGAAGTGGTTCAAAGCTATGGAGCTGTACCCGATCGATGAGCTCAAAGAGTTGTTGTGAAATGGGGGCTTCGAATAGACAAGGAGATAAGGGGATGGTCTCGGAGGAGGCTTACGCCTACACACCGGGACTGAAGGTTAAGCTATCCACAATAATTCAAAAGATTCGACGGCTTCCGATACCAGGCGAAGTTCTAGTTAGTGAAGGGGATAAGGTCGACTATGCTGATGTGGTGGCTAGGACCCAGATAAGGGGCGACCCGGAGATCGTGAAGGCTGCGATGCTTCTGAGTGTTGATCCTGAGGATTTACCGGGGCATATGGTCAAGAGGGTAGGCGACTCTGTGGTAAAGGGGGAACTGCTTGCAAAATACAGCTCCTTCTTCGGTCTCATAAAGAAGAATGTTCCTTCGCCTCTAGATGGTACTGTAGAGGCTATATCCGATGTAACAGGGCAGGTCGTAGTCAGAGGCTCACCTGTACCTGTCGAGGTGAACGCATATGTCCCGGGCAGAGTCGCCAAGGTACTCCCAAGGGAAGGCGCAATCATAGAGACGAATGCCGCCTTTATCCAGGGCATCTTCGGTATAGGGGGCGAAGCCCACGGCAAGATAAGGATAGCTGTTGACTCCCTTGAAGAGAGTTTGACAGAGGATCGTATTACGTCTGAGGATAAGGGCAAGGTGCTTGTAGGTCGCTCTTGGGTGACTATTGGAGCTCTCTTGAAGGGGGTCGAGGTAGGGGCCTCATGCATTGTTGTCGGCGGCATAAAGCATGGCGATCTAACTAAATTCATCGGTGAGGAGGTCGGCGTTGCCATCACGGGCGAGGAGGAAGCAGGTCTGACTCTCATAATCACTGAGGGCTTCGGAAAGATGAAGATGTCCCGCCAGACCTTTAACCTCCTTGAGCGCTTCGAAGGCTATGTCGCATCTGTCAACGGAGCAACCCAGATAAGAGCCGGCGTTCTAAGACCCGAGGTCATCATACCTCACAGTGAGCACTTTGAGGAAGTTCTAGGCGACGAATTAGTGGCTGGAATGATCCCGGGGACGTCTGTTCGGGTCATCAGGCATCCGTACTTCGGAGCCTTAGGCAGAGTACTAGGTCTGCCCATAGAGCTACAACAGATCCAGACAAGGTCTAAGGTTAGGGTTGTAGAAGTGGAGCTCGAAGATGGTCGGGTCGTAGTAGTCCCGAGGGCTAATGTTGAGATCATAGAAGAATAAGCTCTTCTTCTCGACAGTCTGCACCATCTCTTCTAGACTATTAACCCTGTTCTCCAAGCGAAAGGACTGTTGGGCTCATCCTCTTCATTTCCTTGAGCTTCTCGATCCCCTCCCATACTTCAGCTCTGCCTGTAATGTCATCAGGCTTCATATGTCTCAAAAACTAAGACTAGTCAACTCTAGGTGTCGGGGCACTACACGGTGGGGCACTACACGGTCGAGCTTCTCTGGCACGTGCTAGTAATGTTCGATGCTGACATGGTGGGTCGCTCTGCTTTTCACGAGATCGCAGATGTCTCCAAGGACATCTGCGACGTACTCGACGGCTCCGTTGAAGCTGATTTGAGAACTTATACTTGGGGGTTAAGGCGTGGGGAAGTGGTCGAGAGTGAGAGGCTTGTCGGTCAGGCTTGGCACAGACTCGGTGAGTTCTTCTTCGAGATAGATTTGGACCTCAAGCTATTCGTTGGACTCGTAGGTCTTACATAGTAGAAGGTTCTTCCTCATATCAAGCAGCATCTCTCATGTTCTTCTGGGATTAGGTCTCCCTATTAGAAGGCTTCCGTTGTAGTGGGCCGGGGCGTCTCGCTTGTTGAAGGGTGAGGAAGATGCTTCTACACTAGCGTTCGCTGTCAAACGAAAGGTCAAAGAATATTTAATCCTTTTGCCCTTTTGTTTAATCGCTGTTAGAGCAGGAGGTGAAAAGCCGTATGAAGTGGAAGACTGCCGCCTTGATGATCCTGCTGGTCTTGGCTGCAACCGCCTTCGCAGAAACCTTGGCCCCGCCCGTCAACGCAAAGAATATCTCCACCGTAGAGACGGATATGACTAGTTTCGGAGGAGGCCTTGTAGAGCCACTTGGCGACCCCGTACCAGGAGGACCCGATCCAGGCGGAGACGATTAAGAGAAAGACTTGAAAAGGAGATGTAAGTAATCATCTAAGTGGGTGAACACATGATCCCGTCGAATAAGGATGGCCTCGATGTCAGAATCCGAGACGCATTGTCTGCTTGGAAGAAGCTTGATGAGACTGCTGTCAAGGTACTTGAGATGCTCTCTATACTTGGACCTAGAAACTTAACCCCAATCGCCAAACATCTTCAGCTGCCTGAGAGCACATTGAGGTATCGCGTGAGGAGGATGATCTCCAATTCCTATTTATTTCTACACTTAAATCCATATCACACAAATATGGGCCTGAAGAAAGCCGTTACCTTCGTCGATGCCGCTTCCGGCCACGAGGAAGACTTGATAGATTTTCTAAGAGTGAACGATTTTTGGGTATTTTTGTGCCGCATACACGGTTCTTATGAAGGTTGCGCGGGAGTCTGGACCATCCCAGTAGAAAGTGTCGAAAGATTCGAATCCTTTCTCTCGAAATTGCAGGACTCTGGAGTGGCGAGAAACTTTGAGGTCATTTGGTCTACATGTTTTCAAGGCATCCCTGTCAGTACCCGTTGGTTCAGCTTCGAAGGCGGCACTTGGGTATTTAACTGGGAAGAATGGATCAAAGAGGTGGAAACGATCAAAGGTACTCTCCCACACACCCTTCTAGAGCCAGACGACTGGCCCATCAAGGTCGACTACGAGGATCTGCTAATAATCAAAGAACTTGAGATAGATGGCAGGGCTTCGATCACTGACATATCGAAAAAGGTCGGAATACCTTTAGAGAGGGCAAAATATCATTTCCGCGAGCATGTCTTGAAGCGCGGCCTAGTTGAAGGCTATCAAGTAGAGATATACGGTGTACCCTTCATCCTCAGAGAAGCATGCTTCTTCAAATTCGAGTTCGACAATTACGAAAAGATGACCAAGTTCGCGCTATCCCTAAGTGACAAGCCCTTCGCCACCTTTGTAGGTAAAGTGCTCGGTGAGGACGCATTAATCAGCCATATCAAACTCCCTAGATGGGAGTTTACGAATTTCATAGGAACCCTCTCAACACTTGTCAGGAGAGGCTTTCTGAAACAGTATCACTATACTGTCCAGGACATGTATCAGACCTGGCGGGAGACTATACCTTACGAACACTTCGAAAACGGTAGATGGAACTAC
>Ga0315314_1004314_pt1 | contig 10722 bp, 11 predicted proteins | sample TDP9_MG_FD_203631 | JGI IMG/M metagenome (GOLD analysis project Ga0315314, IMG submission 203631) | Freshwater sediment microbial communities from Lake Towuti, South Sulawesi, Indonesia - TDP9 | ecosystem: Environmental > Aquatic > Freshwater > Lake > Sediment | place: Indonesia: South Sulawesi... | reverse complement strand
ACTGATTTGCAACACCTTTGAGTTCGTCAGACCCTTTTCTCATTCCTGCCCAAACAACACGTGCGTAGTTTAGGTTTGGGAAGACCCCTAATCCACGGACTTCGCAGTCGAAGGCTGAGAAGCTAACTCGTTTCATGCCTTCATGAATCTGGTCAACCTTGGAAGCTGGGACGTCGCCGAGAAAGCGTAGGGTTATGTGAATGTTTTGTGGCTCAACCAACCTCAAATCTGCGCCTGTTTTGAGTAGTGTGTCTTGAACTTCCTTAAACTTTTGCAGCACAGACGGATTGTTGATGTCAAAAGCTATGAAGCTGCGAATCATCTCTGACATTGTTCGAAGACCTCTTTTCTACTTGATTTCCAGCGCTTTTAAGTATGTCTAAACCTTGTCAAGGCTTTGCGCCGTTACAAGTGGCTTTAAAAACGGTATCTGCGATATCAAATGGCGAGTCCTGATGCAGATGAATCCTAAAGCAGTCATTGGAGTAGCTGGTATGCCCGGTGCTGGAAAGGGTGTAATCCAAAGAGCAGCCCAAAGCATGGGCTATTCCATTGTAGTCATGGGCGACGAGATAAGGATGGAAACGAAAAGGAGAGGTCTCGAACCCACACCTGAGAACATCGGCAAAATAATGCTTCAACTGCGAGAGGAAGAAGGGCTTACTGCTGTAGCAGTAAGATGTGTTTTAAAAATCGAAAATGCGAAATCAGACATCGTGTTCGTCGATGGTCTGCGCAGCTTAGATGAAGTTAATGAATTCAAGAAGCGTTTTGCAGGCTTGAACCTAATTGCGGTTCATTCGTCGCCTGAAACACGCTTTCTACGCCTCTCTAAAAGGAAGCGAAGCGACGATCCGGAGGGCTGGGATGCTTTTTGTAAACGTGACTTGAGGGAACTAAGCGTGGGTCAAGGCGATGTTATCGCGTTGGCTGATTACATGATCGTGAACGAGGGAACCTATGAGGAGGCTAAAGCTGAAGTCGGAAGGATCTTGAAGGAGGTTATTCAGCGATGGAAGAAATAGAAGTACAGATCGAGGTTGAAGTAAATCCGACCGAAGACGAGGTCAAGGTTAAGCGGGCTGTAGAAAACATGTTCAGCAATCTGCAGTTCGAGTTGAAGCCTTTGAAACGAGGAAGCTTGTTGATGGCTACAACCAGAGGCACGGATGGATTAACTAAGTTGTACAATTTGCTCAGGCGAGAAAAAATTCGAGATGCGGCGAGAGCAGTTCTGTACAGAGGAGCGAGCGGGCACGCTATCGTCTTTTATTTGAACAAGCAGGTTGCTTACGCTGGGCACGTTTCGTTTTCGCAACCAACTGGCGAGTCTCCCCTTGGACCAATAAAAGTGCAAATTCAATGCGATAGCCCGCAGGATATGATTGACTGGCTTGCGCCCAGAACGGTTTAAGTCCAATTGTCTGGAAAACTGCGCGTGTTGTTGACGCTAGCCGCTAGGGACATACAACTTGTACAATAGCGCGTGGCTACTCCTGCATTTGTGTTGAACGTTAGCACATTGGGGTTTATTAAATCGTAACATACTCGTTTATTCTAGGCACCTCACTCCGGGTAATCTACATATGACTCCTCAAAGATCCAGGCAGGGCATAGAAAGCGAAAGGTCGAACCAGATCATAAATCAGGTTCTCAACCAAATGCTCGGGAGTGAAGCCACGAAGGTTTTCTACAACCATCTGGAAGCCACTCACTCAATTCAACGACATAAGATTGCTCAGGAACTTGACCTTTTCAATAACGCTTTGAGGGAGTATTTAGGGTCGGGCGCATTGATTATAGAACAGGCAATACACAAGAACCTTCAGTCTGAACTCGAAGACAGCGAAATCAATTTTGCTGATCGCTTCAGAGTGCTGAAACTGGCATGAAGACATAAGCCTAAGATGTTGCATGAGTTAAAAATTAAAAGCCAGCCCGTTGTTTTCAGTTATTCTGAGGCGCCTTTACTTGGATGTCGGTTTGTCTATGCTGTTCTGTTTGGGCGAGTCCTTTTCAAACATGCTTGGTCATTTGACGGAATTCGACTTACGTTGCGTGGAACTTGTAGACGAAGGCGCTCACGCGTTGAATCGAAAGCGAGTTAGTGCTCTTAAAAGAATTGCTCGGGATAACGGTTTGGAGTTAACGGTTCACGCGCCATTCGTGGACATCAACATAGCCTCCCCGAATCCTGTGCTTCGGCGCGTCATGATCAAGAGGCTTGAGAAATCTTTAGGCTACGCTCGCGACTTGAAATGCAAGCAGTGGGTCTTCCACTCTGGTTGGAAGTCCGGTGTAAGCGAGTTCTATCCTAACCTTGACTGGCAAATCAACCTTCGTTCAGTAAAGACCCTGCTTGCAATCGCCAAGAAGTGTGGCGTGGACATTGCTGTGGAGAACACTCCTGAGCCCTTCTACTTTCTGGTCAAGCGCATGCATGATGTTGCCCTGTTCTACAGTGAACTAGGCGCTGATGCAGACTTGGGCATGGCTTTTGACGTTGGGCACGCCAACACCACTAGAGAGATTTTCGGCTTCATAGACAAGTTCGCAGACAAAATCGTCCACATACACGTTAGCGACAATGAAGGAAAATACGATTCGCATCGTGGAATAGGCTATGGCAAAATCAACTGGAAAGCAGTGGCAGAAGCGCTGAAACTCATAAACTACAAGGGCATGATCGTGTGCGAATCGGTAGATCATGTGCATGAAAGCATCGAAACAATGCGCCAACTCTTCACTTAGAACCTTAAACGATCAGGAACTAATCTGGCTAGGACTTGCTTCGCTTCTTGTTTTCAAGCGTTTCAAGGTAAGCAGGCAATCCCTCAATGTCTTTCAAGTCGCGTCCAACTAACCCATAAAGCCCATTCCAGAACGTCAGGTTAGGCTTGATTCTCGTCTTCTCTAAATGCTGCTTCAAACGATGTGTCCATTCAACTCCCCGCCTGTCAAAATCCAGCAGCAGGATGACTTCGTGCACTTTAAGATTTTCAATCTCGGCTAATATGTCTAGGAAGGATTTGCCCGACGTCTTCGAAGAAACAATCTTGCCCTCAACGTTCATTTGCCTCAACGCGCCAATGTCCTTCTGTCCTTCCACAACTATGGGCACGCCTTTAGCTGACTCTGCCACAAGCTTCTCTAAAAGCTCGCTAAGTCGTTCAGCTTTCCTCCTTAAAGCGGCGGACAAGCTTCTCTACCTTGAAACTTCTATCTGCTTCATCTTCTCGAGGTTCTTTGGATGCTTACGGAAGTATTCTCTCACTGGACCTAGGATTTCCGTCAGCGTATCCGCCACTCCCTTCTTGAGGTCAAGTGGATGCAGCTTTCCTTCAACGTATGTTTTCTCCAAGCTTTCGTAACTACTGAAGGTTTCTGGACCGCCATACTTTGATGGACGAGGCACGGTCAAACCTCCCTCTCCAGAGAATATTGTAAGTTTGGCGATTTCCATGACTGGGTTACCTTCAGCCTGTTTAGGCGGACAAAACGCAGCCTTTAGTTTCGATTCAATCTCTTCGGGGGAATCGTGCACAAATATGCAGCCTTCAGGTACGCTTTTAGACATCTTCGAGCCGATTCGAATGTTTATTTCAGCGTTTTCATCGAACTGCTTCTCAGTTTTCTGTAATCCCTGCAAGCTTACGAGAAGAGGCGTGTGAACGCAAACTGGTTTTGTCCAACCCAGTTTTTCCCCTACATCACGTGCTAGCATGTGAGCTTTTCGTTGGTCCATGCTCGCGCAAGCGACATGGAGTTTCATTTGGAAGATGTCAGCTGCTTGAAGGCATGGGTAGAAAACCCATGCAGTTTCCATGTCAGTCAGGTTGGTTTCTCGACCCATTATTGGCAAGGCGCGCCAAGTCCTTTGCAGAGAAGCACTTTTGGCGATTCTGACGACTTTCTCCCAATATTCAATTCCCTTAGCCAAGTCAGAGGTCCACAAATAGCGCACGGTTTCGGGCTTAATGCCTAAGGCTGTGAAACAGTCCTTGAAGTATTCGCCGCAAAGGCGAATGTTGTCCATGTTGCCATCCAGTTTATTGTTTATCCAAGAATGCCAATCAGCCAAGAAGATTGTGAAGTCGAACCCTACCTCAACCATGTCCTTTATCTTGTAGCCGCAGAGCAAGCCCATACCTATGTGCATCAAACCGCTTGATTCAAAGCCCCAATAAGCCCTTGGTCTAGCTTCAGATTTCAGTAGTTCACGTAGTTCCTCACGAGTTACGATTTCCTGAGCGTTGCGAGACACGAGATCTACTCGCTTTTCCAAGTCCAAGGTGAAAGCACCTGCTTCTCTACAGTTGCATGAAGGCTGTCTATAAAAGTTCTCTTTGTTGTCGCGGGCGTTGTTTCCCGTGTAACTAACACTCCACTTCATTGCTGGAGCCAAGCGCTCCTCTCTGCAGAGCTCTCTCTGACACGGGATGTACACACCCGCGCCCACCGTGTCTCATGTCTGGGTAAGCCCTTCGTCACGAGCAAAGATAGCCTATTAGGACTATCTGGCTTCGGTTGGGTCCGTTTGCATGAGCCTCACGTGGAGGTAGTCGGTGGGATGGCTCACAGAAGGTCATCGCTGAAGAACAAGAGTGAGAGCGTTAGAAATAAGATTTTTGAAGCCTGAGTGCACATTGCCTTGCTTGCTAATTGACTAACGGTTGGCATGTGGGGCAGATGAAGCTGCTTGTAGAACCCGACTTGATTTTTTGTATTGTAGTGTGGCAGACTGGACAAGGCTTGCCCGGTTTATAGGCGATTTTGAACTGGTCTGCTCCATAGCGACCTTTGTTGCCGTAGAAGTCTCTTTCATAAGCCAAGCCGCCTAATCGGATGCTGTCGTTGAGCCCAGATTTTATTGATTTGTGCAGAGCCTCGATTTCTTTGCTACTTAAAGATGAGATCTTTCGCTGCGGATGTATTTTTGCATTAAAAAGCATGTCTTGAATGTAGACATTTCCAATGCCCGCGATGTTCTTTTGGTCAAGAAGGAAGGTTTTGATGTTGCCGCCTTTCTTCGCCAACAGTTGCCTGAAACGATCCAATGAGAAATCCTCGTCCAAAGGATCTCCCCCCAGCTTTCCTACTAATTTGTGCTCGCTCAGCTTATCAGCCTTCATAAGGTGTAGATAACAGAACCACCAAACTCTGATAGTGAAGCCCGTTTGGTCGTCTAGAGTAAATTTCACCTGATACTTCTCGGGCAACTTATCGCTTGACTTGAAATAGATCACGTCGGCTCCCATCCCTGGATTGAACAAGAGGACATAATCGGAGTCGAGTCTGATGAAAAGCCACTTGCCTCTGCTTTCAACCGATTTGATAGTCTTGCCGACAACGGCTTTCTGGAATCGCGGAAGAGGCATGTTAAGACATTTCGGATTAGCTATCTGAACTTCTGAGACCTTTCTTCCAGCGATTTCTTTATCCATCTGCCTGCTTAGAACAGCTAACTCAGGAAGCTCCATGCTGGCACCTTCTTTCGCTTCTTCGGTGAGCGTTACTGGCGACATTTCAGCTAATTAATTGTGCGATGTGGAGTACGCTCTATGAGGGTCGTGCGGCTTGAGATGCAGTAAGGGGTCTCTCAAAATCAACCAACTCAAAAACTGGACAGAAACCCATCTTTTTGTACAAGGCAATCGCTGATTTGTTTGTCTTCAACGTGCCCACAAGAGAATACCTGCATTCAAGCGTCCGAAAAGACTCGAACATTTCTGAAATCAACGTGATGGCTATTCCTTTTCTCCTGTGCTCTGGGAACACGCCTAATTCGCCTATTACGCCGTGCGGGGGACGGCTCTTTGATCTCTTGGGCATGAAACCGATGATGAAGCCTGCGACATTGTTGTTAAGCTTTGCGATAAGCCAGAATTCTTGGGGAGAGAATCCCATCTTGCCATCACGTATAGCTTGAAGGGTGTTCAAGCAGGTTTCAGGGTCTGATATGAACGGGTCGTTGATGTGAACCATCCTGTCTTCACGTGTCGCCATGTATGCCCTCTGAGTGAAATCCATAAAGTCTTTTGAAGAAAAACCATGTCGGCTGATGATTTGAAGATTTGCAGTCAAAGATGGCTTTCTTGCGGTGTTGGACAAATCAGCCAACAACATGATGCTGCTTGGAATCCTCTCTGCAAAACCGCACATTTTGTAAAGCCCTGTGTGCCAACGCGCAGTTTGAGATTGGTTGATCGGAAACTTCAGCATGCACTTGATTTGTGACACATCTCTTTGGCGCAACCGTGAGAAAGCCTCTTCCAAGAGCATCTGCCCAATTCTACTGCGTTTTTGCCCTGATGTGACGGCTGGTTCCCATCTTCCCAACGTGGCAACGTTATTCGCAACTGTTACTCCTAGAACACCCACTGCTTTTTCCTGATTCTCTTTATGTTTGGCGATCAGAAATAGGTTAGCATGTTTCTGAAAAGCTTGTTTGATCCCGTCCTTGATTTCTTCAGGGTTGTAATCGAAGAGCCTTCGTTCCTTGACCCATGGCACGGTCTGCATGGCTTCTTCCCAAGTCTGCAGATATTCCCTAAGCGACTCTGCTTCGCTCACTGAAAAGCCCATTCTAAGCACTCTGTAATCTACAATGTTTCTTCGATGTCTATTTCAAACGCGCTAGTTGGGTTCTCAAGTTCGAAATTATTCAGCACTTCTGGATGTATCTCTCCGAGTACGCCTAGGTCTCTGCTCTTGACTTTGACCGTTGCGACTCTGCCCTCCAAGAAACTCGGATGCTGAACTGGTTTGATCTCCCAGCGCTTGACTCCTATGTTGCGCAACAAAGCTTCCACAGTGGACTTGATCTCGGTGAAGTTAGAAGTGGAATGCGACGAAACCCCGGCAACATGGAGCCTTCGCTCAACTCTAGTTTCAGCGCGCTGGTTTATTCGTCCCACATCTGAAACCTCGAACAACCGCTGAGGAAAGCTCTCATGCTTGTTATCCATCAAGTTCTTCACCAAATTCGGCAGTAGACTCTGGCGCAGAATAGTGTATTCCGATGACACTGGATTGGCGAGCTTAATGGTATCGTTGGCTTTGAGGCGCATTTTTTCATAATGAACCACTTCGTTCGTCAACGTGAAATTTATCGCTTCAGTGAAGCCTAAACCCGTCATGATCTGCCGCGAGAGGTTTGCTGCTCTGTGAACCGGATGCTGTTCGCCTATGGTCGATGTTTCAGGTATGGTTGCCTTCAGCCTATAGTAGCCGTACCCGATGGCAACTTCCTCAGCCAAATCCACTTCATGCAGCACATCGATTCGATACGCCGGGATAACTGCTTCAACGACACCCTTGCTCGCTGTCTTAGCGTCCAGCCTGCATTTTCTTAAGCTTTCAATCACTTGAGCCTCGGAGAGCTTGAGTCCCAGCAATTCGTTTGCGTATCCGACTCTAAGCTTCGCTTTTTGAGGCGTCAAACTAGGCGTAATTATTGTGCGTTCTGGATACTTTACATGGACTTCTTCCAAGATGCCCCCCATGTCTGAAAGAGCTGTGGCTAAGATGTTCAGGCTTCGTTCAACAGCCACGTTGTCTGTGCCGGTTACATCTAGGAACAAGTTGGTTGTCTTGCTAGTAACTCGTGTTAGCTCACCGTTGATGATAGGAGGCATAGAGAGAACCTTTCCATCTCTGTCAATCAGCAGAGGGTACCGAGGCGCCCAAAGGACTAGATGACTATACGCCATGCCTTTCTCGTGTCTTTCAAGGATTTCCTTCAAAGTCATCTCTTCAAAGGAGTCAAGTGGCACAAACCTTGCTTTATCTGGTTCAACAGCAGTGTACGTGAAAGGCGAATTGACCACGTCTAGGTTGTGCACGCCGATTGAGGCTTTCTTGCGGTCTCTGCCTATACCCCAGTGCAGGTCTTCCTGCATCTCCATTAAGTCTACGACTGCTTCGTCGTCGAATTTTATGTTGCGAACAACTGCAGCCAACATGTAGGGTCTGACTTTCCTCACAGCCTTAGTAATGGTCAGCTTAGTCTTTCCGTCTTGAACCCTATACTGCGGCAATCCTGTTTCCCAGCCCATCAAGCCTCGAAAAGCTCGTGCAACTCCAGCGTAACTGCACAAGTCGACTCTGTTAGGATTGAACTCAACTTTCACGTAGTCTGAGCCGACATCCTCCAAGTCGAAGCCAATCCATGGCAACCAATTTGCCATCTCTGTAACTGTGAGTTCTTTGCCCACGAATCTGCTGAACCGTTCTCTCTGCAGCGTGATTACTGGCATAGCGGCTTCCTCCTAATCCAACTTAATTGATTGCCGTACAGCAAACGTATGTCTTCCACGCCTAACTCGAGCATTGCGAGCCTTTCTAAACCGCCTCCCCAAGCGAGCACAGGATACTTGATGCCCATAGGCGCTAACACTTCAGGTCGGAACATGCCCATGCCGCACAGTTCAATCCAACGCTTCAACTTCGGAACATAAACCGTTGCTTCAGCCGAAGGCTCCGTGTACGGGAAGTAGCACGGCCAGAATCTCACTTTCTTCAATCCGAACCGCACGTAGAAAGCTTTCAAAGTGCCCATGAGGTCGCGTAAGGTCACACCTTTACCGACGACTATGCCTTCTATCTGATGGAATTCCGCAGTGTTCTTGTACGTAACCTGCTCGTTGCGGTAGACTCTGTCCACCGAGAATACTTTGATGGGCGGTTTCTTGTGCTTCGATAGGTATTTGATGGTTTCAGCCGTGGTATGTGTCCGCATCACTAATCGCTTAGCTTCCTCAGGATTCCACTTGTATCTCCACCCCCTCGAGCCTGTGACCCAGCCGTTTTCATGAGTTTTGGCGACCATGTCAACCACATTTTTCTTTGGCAAAGCCCCAGCTTTGGGATTCGCCAAGTAGAATGTGTCCATCATTTCGCGAGCTGGATGATCCTGAGGCTGGAACAGGGCGTCGAAATTCCAGAACGCGGTTTCAACAAGCGGTCCTCTGATTTCGGTGAAGCCCATCTCTAGAAAGATCTCGCGCGCTCGTTGGATCACCTGTTGCAGTGGGTGAAGCTTAGCTGGATAGAATTCTGGTCCTGGGGCGGTCACGTCAAACTTTCTGAGTTTGGCTTCTCGCCACTTCCCGCTTACGATTAGCTCTGGCGAAAGCTGGCTTACCTCTGCAACGATTTCAAATCCCTTCTTTACGAGTTGCCAACCAGCTCTGGTGAGTTCGAGTTCGCGCGTAGTCTTGTCGGAGACTTCCAGCAGTTTTCGTCCTTTCAAGACGGCAACAGCGTTCTGCATGTCTTCGTCCAAGGTTTGAAGAGCCGCAGAACCTTTGTTCTTTAGAAGGAACAGCAGTTGTTCATCAGCGCCTAGAGGAATCGTCTTCTTCTCCGTTTTCAGGTTGCTTTTCTCTTCAATAGTTGCCCAGCCTTTGCGGTGCAGCCATCCGAGAGCTATGGGCACGAACGTCTGCTCCAGACGCGCTTTCTGTATGACGCTATCAGTTGGCGCCTCTCCTCCAAGCTTAGAAAGAGCATTTATCAAGCGACGTTCAGGCAGCCCTTGTTCCGCATGCTGCTTTCCTTCTTCGTTCAGTTCGACGACTTTTTGCTTTTGTTCACGTATTGTCACCAGTTTCTTTTCACCTAATGTCAGCGCTGCTCGCATGACTGCAGCGTGGGCTAAACCGCCTTCTTGCAGGATTCTGTCAACGCTTGCCTTTCCGTTGAGCCTCTGCAGTGCGACTAAGGTTTTTTGTTCGTTTTCTCTTAATTCAACCATTGATTGTTTCGCTCCGTGGTCTTGAGTCAATAGCTTTTGATGAATTGGAATAATGCAGTATAGTGATGCAGCTACATCGTATAGAAGTTTCTACGGCTTCACGATGCCCTACCGTAGCCAACAACGGTTTCAGAAGCTTCATACAGGAAATTGGCAGGGCATCACTATCACAGTCAAACCGATATTCAACAAGCTTATTTATGCTTATCCGTTCTGCAATAAGTATTGGTCGGGCACTTATGAAGCAAATGATTCTGGTAAGAAGCTATTGCCCAGATGACTTGGAGAAGATAGCTAAAATTCTTTCGGAATATCCAAGCCCCACTGGCACAATCTGGACCAAGAAGCTTGTTCAGGAAATGATGTCTGACGCAGTCAAGGAGCAGCCAGATGGAGTTTTCGTTGCAGAGATAGGTGGTGAGATCGTTGGATTCGCCATCGTAATGTATCGAGCATGGCTCAGCATTGCGTATCTCGACTACATACAAGTGGCGACAAAGTGGAGCAGAAAAGGCGCTGGACATAGGCTTATTGAAAGATGCATCAGTTGGGCCAGAGCAAAAAACGCGCGGATACTGTACACTGAAACCGGCAGAAACAATGACACAGCCATAAGATTCTATAAGAAACATGGCTTCCACATTACTGGATACATCCCTGATTATTATCAAAAGGGCTTAGAGGCCGTAATTCTCGTGAACAAACTATAGTTGACTATTCAACATTGAGGATCTCTTTCGCTTTATCAATGTATTGCCGTCTCTTACGCTGATGTTCTTTCACGAAGTCAGCTACAATTTTGATGAGGCGTTGCTTGTCTTCGCCGCACAGGATTTTGCCGCCCTTGCACTCGCTGTTGTAAAGTTTAGCTACGTCTTGGTCTTTTTCAAAGAAGTGAAACAGGTACAGGTCGTAGATTGGGCAGATGTCTGGGTTAGCGCCTAAGCGACGCTGTTCTTCAGCGG
>Ga0315314_1004312_pt1 | contig 10727 bp, 13 predicted proteins | sample TDP9_MG_FD_203631 | JGI IMG/M metagenome (GOLD analysis project Ga0315314, IMG submission 203631) | Freshwater sediment microbial communities from Lake Towuti, South Sulawesi, Indonesia - TDP9 | ecosystem: Environmental > Aquatic > Freshwater > Lake > Sediment | place: Indonesia: South Sulawesi... | reverse complement strand
AGTAACACTTTCAAGAATCGACGCCGACACCGGCGGAGTCACCACCCTCCCATTCCTCACCATCATTATGCAAGCACCAGTTCCCTCACTCACAAACCCCCGACTATCCAAAAACACCGCACCATCACAACCCAGCCTCGCTGCCTCTCGCATAGCTAAGGCAGAATTACCATAATTCGCCCAACTCTTCGCCTGAGGAGGAAGCGCATCAGAAGCAATACGCCGCCACGAACTAACCATAAACCTACGACTCTTAGAAAACCGCGGATTATCCTTACCAAGAACAGTGTCGAACTTCCAAACTGGAATGACAACATGAACCTCTCCCTCAGCTTCAGCCCTCGGCCAAATCCTAGGCTGAACATAGACATTCGAGTCAAAACCATTAGCCCTAATAACTTTCCTCGTAGCCTCCAAAAGCTCCCCATCAGAATAAGGTATCTTCAATCCACAGACCGCTGCAGACCGCCGAAGACGCTCAACATGAGAATCCCATCGAAAAATGTTCAACCTGCCCTTACCGTTAACATCACCCTCCACATAGGCTTTAATTCCCTCAAAAATGCCCAGATGAATAGGCTCCATAGCAGAAACCAGCGCCTTCCCAGTCTCAACCACCTCACCATTCATCCAACAATACTCTGCACCGTGAAACGCAGCAGACATACGCAGCCAACCTCAAACAAAACCTAAGCATACAATCCCTTGTATTATGACTTTTGCGCACACCATGAAAAAACCATGATCACTGAGCCCGTCTAATCGACTGAAGACTGCAAAAAACCGTTTCGCTTTTTGGTGAAACACTTATATACCCGCTGTCTCAACAAGTGAAACTGGCTTACTAGAAAGGCGAAATGGACAATGTGGAAGTTTGAAAGGATCTACCGCGAACTCGTACTAAACAGCCTTAACCAAGTCTCCTTTGTGCACCAAGAAGACATTGCATCTAAGTGCCAAGTCTCACTCGGCTTAGTCAACAAAACAATAAGAAAACTCACACAAGCCAAGGCAGTTGAAGCCACACGCACAGGCGTCAGAGTACTCTCACCAGCCAGACTCCTCAACCTCTGGGCAGCAGAACACAACCTAAACAAAGACATATGGCAAGCCTTCCGACTCGACCCAATAACAGAAACCGAAAGAAACCTACCCAAAGACACACTGCTCACAGCATTCTCAGCATGGCACAAAACCTCAAACAGAAAACCAGCAGAATACGACCGCACCTACTTCTACGTAACAAACAAAGAAAACTTCAACCATTGGCTCAACTACAGAAAACAAAAAACCCGCAAAACAAACCCCAACACGTTCGCCCTATTCGTCGACGATGACCACCTCGCCCGAACCTCCAAAAAAGGCATCGTATGCGCTCCCCAAATCTATGTCGACATATACTCAATCAACGGACCAGAAGCCGCACCTTATCTCCGAGACATAGCCACAGTTTATCCAAGCCTAAGCCCATGGTAAAAAAAGGAGATGGACCCAAAATGTGGCGAGACGAAACTATAGAAAAATCGTGGCAAGTCCTCAACGAACTAAGAAACCTAGCAGACTTCGTACTCATAGGCGGCTGGGCAGTCTACCTCTGGACACATAAACTGAAAAGCCGAGACATCGACCTCTGCATAAACCAAGAAAACTTCTACAAACTCCAACAAGAGCTGCTACAACGAAACCACGCCGTAAAACGCAACATCCGCCTCAAGAAATACGAAGCCATAATAGACACAGTTGAAGTCGACATCTACACACCATTCCTCAGCAAACTAATCGTCCCGTGCTTAGACATCCTAGACAACAAACTATACTCATTAATCGAAAACCTCAAAGCAGCCCAACCAGAAGCCCTACTCCTACTCAAAGCCCAAGCAGCTCAGCAAAGATGGCACTCAGAAAAAGGAGCCAAAGACAGAACAGACATACTGTCACTGCTTCAGCACGCCGACATCAAACAAGATACACTCAAACAAATGCTCAAAAAATACGACCCCCAAAACACACTCAAAAACATCATCAAAAGAACCATAACAGAAAGCCGAACCGAATACAAATACCTCAACCTCACCTACGAAAAACACGGAGTACAACTGAGAAGAAACTTCAAAAACCTATAGACTCAACCAGCCAATCAAACCAACGCACACCACATAACACAGCGTAACGCCAAATCACACAGAAGCACAAAAACAAGAAAAAACAACAAAAAACAACCAAATTGACGAACCAAACGACCCCGAAACCCATAATAAACTTTTCACACTCAACCAATAAAACAAGCAGGCTCTAACTGAAATGAAATACCAGCTTATGGCGGACGCCTACGAAAAAATCGAATCCACAACCAAACGCCTACAAATGACCAGCCACCTAGTTGAATTCCTCAAAAACACCCCAGCAACCATAATCGACAAAGTAGCCTACCTAACCCAAGGCAAACTGTACCCAGACTTCACAGGCATCGAAATCGGAGTAGCCGAAAAACTAGCCATACGCGCCATCAGCAAAGCCACAGGTCAGAGCGAACCCGCAATCGAAGCCCAAATGAAAAAAACCGGCGACCTAGGCACCACAGCACAAGCCTTCCTAGAAAAAAAGAAACAACAAACCTTTTACCAACAGCCACTAACCGTAGAAAAAGTTTACGACACATTGGACAAAATAGCAAAAGCCACAGGACCCGGTTCAATAGACACAAAAATAAACCAACTCGCAGGCCTACTCACAAACGCCACACCAAAAGAAGCAAAATACCTCACCCGCACTGCCACAGGTGAACTCCGCCTAGGCATAGCCGACATGACCGTACTCGACGCATTAGCCATCGCCTACGGAGGCGGAAAACAAAACCGCACCGAAATCGAAAGAGCCTACAACATCAGCAGCGACTTGGGCAGAGTAGCCCGAACCGTGGCTGAGAAAGGCATCGAAGGCATAAGAAACTTCACCGTAAGCCTAGGGGAACCCATAAGACCCATGCTCGCCGAACGCCTAGGCAACCCCAAAGAAATCCTAGCCAAGCTGGGAGGACGACTCATAGCCGAATACAAATACGACGGCGAACGCGTCCAAGCCCACAAAAACGGCAACTCAATCATCCTCTTCAGCCGACGACTAGAAAACATAACGGAGCAATATCCAGACGCAGTTGAATTAATTAGAAGACACGTCAAACCCAAACAAGCCATAATCGAAGCCGAAATCGTAGCCATAGACCCAGACACAAACGAAATGAAACCCTTCCAAGAACTCATGCACCGCCGACGAAAATACGGCATAAAACAGGCGATGGAAGAATACCCAGTTTCACTACATGCGTTCGACATTCTATACATACACGGCAAGGACCTAACCCAAAAACCCTACCCACAACGACACAAAACGTTGGAAAAAGCTATAGAAAAAACCGAACGAGTCCGACCCGCAGAATACCTAATCACAGACAACGTGGACGCTCTTGAAAAATTCTTCGAAGAAGCCATCCAAAACGGCTGCGAAGGCGTAATGTGCAAATCACTAGCCCCAGACTCCGTGTATCAAGCAGGCGCCAGAGGCTGGCTCTGGATAAAATACAAGCGCGACTACAAAAGCGAAATGACCGACGCCGTCGACCTAGTCATAGTCGGCGCATTCCACGGAAGAGGCAAAAGAGGCGGAACCTACGGCGCCCTACTCCTAGCAGCCTACGACCCAGAAGAAGACGAATACGAAACCGTAACAAAATGCGGCACAGGCTTCACAGACGAAGACCTAGCCAAACTACCAAAAACCTTGGAAAAACACAAGCTGCCACGCAAAAGCCCAAGAGTCAACTCCACACTCGAAGCCGACGTCTGGTTCGAACCCAGAATAGTCATTGAAGTCATAGGCGCCGAAATCACACTTAGCCCAATCCACACAGCAGCCATGAACCGCATACGCGCAGGCAGCGGCTTAGCCATACGGTTCCCAAGATTCACAGGAAACTACAGACTAGACAAATCAGCTGAAGACGCCACCACAACCAACGAAATCCTTGAAATGTACCAAAGCCAGCTAAAGAAAGTCGCTGAACAACCAGCAGAGCCCAGCGCTTAACGAACCGGACCGGCCTTCAATTCTTTCAACCGTCTCGAAACAAGGAAATACAAACGGTCTCGAAGGCTGTTTCCAACAATCTTCTGAATTCTTATGGCTCTTATATCTTCTGCCAGCCTACCGTCGCCCAAGGTTTGAGAAATCCACTTCTCGAAATCTTCGCGGAATAGATGAAACTCCAAGGACTTGATGTCCACATCTTTGATCTTCTGAAGAAACTCGTCCAGCGAAACCGCGCTTACACCAGTGTAGTTGCCAATTGAAGTAAAGAAGTAGAAGGCTTCGTCCCGCATCACGTTCCTCAACACTCGAGAAGATGAAGCCACCACGCGCAAATCCATCCAAACTTTCTGAACGGAAAAATATTGCTACTCTTTTCTTATAAGTTATTCCTTCGTTTTAGACAATTTCTTTTCTTGGCCAACGCTAAACCGCTCTTCTTTATACTTCCTGGTGACAATTGCGGTTCGGATTCTCAACACGCCTGGAAGAGGAGCAATCGACCTAGCTATGAACGAATGCAATTCCGACTGATCCTTAGCAACGACTTTAGCTATGATGACAAGCTCCTCGGAAAACGAAGTTGCCACTTCAAGCACTTGACCAAACTTCGCCATTCTCTCAGCAATGCCTTCAGTTTCCTTTGGATCAGCAGTTATGATCATCTGAGCGGTTATCAACGGTATGCCCATTCTTTCAGCGTCAACCATAGCCTCATACTTGGTGATGAAGCCGCCGTGCTCCATCTTCTGAATCCTATCATAAACAGTCGAATGCGCAACATCCAGCTTAGCACCGATTTCACTGTAGGTCTGTTTCGCATTTTCCTGCAAAAGCCTGAGAATCTGCCTGTCCAAATCGTCCAATGCTGTCTCCTGAACCTTAGACTTCATTTAGTCAAACCCAACAGTTGTTTTCTCATTGCATATTAGCGTGATTTATCTTTTATCGTCGGAAAAATGTGGAAAATCCACGCAATTTTCCGTAAAATCTCTAAGAACACCATCTTCGAAAAATTTTCGCCAAAGCTTCACTTTACCTGCATTTCTTCAAAAACTGGGTCCATTACCGAAAGAATTGCGCTCAAGATGTCGAACACGCTTAAATTTTTCAAGTAGAAGTTAATTCTAGAACATTTCGTTCAAAGGTGAATTCTAGCTGGAAGTCCCTGGACTCTGGGAACTCGTTCGCGCTTTCAAACAAGAGTGCGAGTCACAGGGCTGGAAAACTTCACAATACGAGGATTGGGTTTACTTAGACAACGAGTATCACAACTTCTTATGGACACGAACAATCCATCCCTCTGCATTTAGGAAGATCACAAGGGCAGCCAAGTGTGCCATGCGAAACGGCGTCTCCTACCATGTGATAGACACTGCATACACCGCTTGGTTGTTCTCCGAATCCCCACCCGAAGAACTGTGGAAAACACTCATGGATGACCCAGACTTGGCAGAAAAGACCGCAATCTACGATTTAAGTTGCCTTCATGCAAGTAAGCCAGTGTGCCTGAAGTATAATCTCACGAAAAGCAAGGTCTTCAAGCAATTCGAGGATTTCCTGAGAAGGAAGTTTGGCTCGGGGTTCAAAGCTCCCAAAGATGTGATCACGGCAGAGGTCTAAGCCAAGGTCATGTCTATAAGAGTAGTTCTGACGTAGAGAGAATCTAGAGCGGCGACAAAGTCGATACACCACCGCTCTTTCATGACACTAACATACAGTATGGAGCAAAAACCTTTCTCCATGGATGTGACAACCTACGAGGGTTAACGCTGATAAGCAACGCAATCACTAAAGAGTCTCGGTGACATGGGTTGACTTCAGAAGCCACAGAGCCTGAAGAGAACAGAATGCGAAAGATAGCCACGCTGAGAACGGTCTTGGAAAAACGCATCTATGAACTGCAGGCGGAACTGGATCAACTCAAAACACTGTTGGAGTTTGCTAACTCAGCCCTGCTCGAAAAAGGCTTTAAGAAGCCTGAAATCAAGCCCTTTTTCACGCCTGCTCCGGTTGTGGAAGAACCGGCTCAAGCAAGCCAGCCTGCGCCAAAGCCGCTGGAGACGACTGAACCTATTACTGAGCAAGTGCTATCGATTCCAATTAAGACAGTCACGGGCGAGTTATTAGCGGATCTGTACAGCGACGATGAAAATATGCGCGTGGTTCTAGCTAAGGACAAGCAGTTTACTGTAGACACTCCGCCTTTTACAGCGTTTTTGGTTCAACGTGTGTTGGCAAAGATGCAGGAGAAGGACCGCGAGTCTGCAAGTGCAGGTGAGATGCCGCCGGAGAGAATTCTCTCGTATGAAATAGTTAAAGAAGGCGACGTCATCCGCGAGGTTGACATCAAAAACGTCGGGTCAGACAGAGCGAGAGAACTCAAATCATCAATACGCTGGACGCTTGAGAAAATGTATGAAAAAATGAAGATGCCTGCTCAAGCCTAGCCGCGCAGGATCGTGTTCGGAACGGTTTTTCTGGCTGTTTGCAGGAAGGTTTCCATTTGAGTCTGAGAAAAAGGCTTCAGACCATGGAATCGTGGGTCTATGGTCTCAACGTCTGACTTGAAGTTCTGGAGCGCATATTTCTTACAGCCCTTTATTGCTTGACATATCTTCTCCACATCTTTTCGGCGATGCAGTTTTGGAACCAAGGTCGTTCTGAACTCATAATCAACCTTCTCGTCTAGGAGTATCTGGATTGCGGCTTTGACGCGATCAAGGAAAACCGCTGGGTTAACGCCAGAAGCCTTATGGTATCGTGTCTCGCTCAAAGGAGCCTTAAGGTCTAATGCTATGTAATTAACGAGATGGTTTTCAATTAAGTTTTGCATCATGGTTGGATTGGTTCCATTCGTGTCTATCTTGATTTGATAGTCAATTCTCTTCAGTTCGCCGCAGAGGTTCGGTAGGTCCCTATGAGTGGTTGGCTCGCCGCCTGTTATGACGACTCCGTCAATCCATTTCCTGTTTGCTTCAAGATACTTCATGATGCGCTCGCGTGCTATTGTTGGCATGATTTCGGAATCTAGAACCAACGTTTTGTTGTAGCAGAAGGGGCAGCGAAGATTGCATCTTGGCAGGAACACAACTGAAGATATCTTGCCATCCCAGTCTGAGAAGCTGACGTCGACGAAACCCTTGATCTCCATCAGTGTCTACGCCAAACTGTATTTTCAGCTTGCAACCTTATTTGTTGTGCGCTCGAATCTTCTCTAGAAAGCTGAGAAGAACCCTTTGATGCAGTCTTTGACTGACTGAGCAAATGGGTGCTTGATCTGTGTGTTTGGATCGAATCTTTCCAATCGCTGAACCCTGAAATAGATGGGCGGATGCGGATCCCATGTTATCCAGTCGGACAGTCTAGCCGAGGGAGAACGTTCAAACTGAAGCCTTCGGAAACCAATCTTTCTCAAAGCGCCAGCGAGTATCATCGGGTTCCCGATTTTGATTGCTGAGTCAAGGTCCGCGCGGGCTTCAAAAAACTTGGCTATGAAGTAGATTAAGCCGAGAATGAGTATGAGATAGATTAAACCGAAGTTTTCGATGAAAGGCCATAAGACAAAAATTCTGAGAATGTATTCGCCACTGACTAGCCCAAACAGGACGAATGGGTCGCGTGCGTTAAGGTGGCTGAGTTCATGTCCAAGAACCGCTAGGATCTCTTCTTCTTCAAGTTGGACAAGTAGCCCTGTGGTCAAAAGGACGAGGCCACGTTTGGGACTTGGACCCGTAGCTGCAGCGTTGGCAACCATTGCGTTGGAGAGCGCTATCTTGGGCATGGGCAAATCGAATCTGTGAGTTGTTTTCTGAACCAGTTCATAGACGTTAATGGTTTTGGTTGACATGTTTTCTGGTGTACACTGAAGACCGTATTTTGACATCACTTCGCTTGCAGTTGCGCATTCTATTGGTTTGTCTAGAGCTATCGTCCTGTCGTATATCTCCTTCTTTATCTGCAACAGCTGTTCACGACTATGTTTTTGCATGAAAGTGGCTCTTTCCTCAGCTGGCAAATGATACTGTAAAACGTGAACTGTTGGATTTTTCGCTGAGATGGACCAATCGCTCATTGTACCTATCAATTTGTCCGCGAAGATCACCATAAGCATCTGGGATGTCACAAATACTATTGCAGTTGCGTAAATTCCGACTACAAAGACTAGGAAGATGCTCACGGCGAACAAGAGGACATACAGGAAGAGAATGTTGCCAAACAGAATTCTCTCGATTATCCTAGCTCGTCTTAAGGGCGACTTTTCAGGCACGGCAGGTCGGCCTTGAACCCATGCAAAATAGAGTGTTGAACGTCTAATAGATTCCTCAAAATACTGCAGAACGATGATTAGGTCTTCTTTCAGCCTCTCCGAAGCGGATTGGGGCACTTCAGGGCCGCTTGGTTTCATGAGTACTTGAATAGGCTTGCCCGTCTTTATTCTGACATCGATGTTCCATCTTGCCTCTTGGTCTAGAGAAGTGAAGTCTAGACCGGGTTTGCCATCTATCGTGCTGCGCTTGATTTCTGCAAAAAGCTGTGGTTGCGGTTGAAGGTATTTTTGGTAGATGTAGCTGAGCAGTTCATCGTAGTATGCTGGAGTTACCTCAGTCTCGATTGAGAAGGATACCATTGGTTGCTCAGCCATTGCAAACGCCTTCCAGCAAGAAAGTAGAAGCGAATCTTGCCTTTAAAACTGTGGATAGTCTGTGGATTCGAGTTTTGCCGATTGCGGCGAGAGGTTGTCATCACAAAAACTTTTATATGAAGATGATTTGGTGATTAGTTAGCATTGACAACCCTTGGCGGTGCGCTGATGGAACCCAGTAAGAAGCCCCTGAATGTGCTCACGAAACGCCTGAACACACACATCGTGATTACTCTTAAGAACGGTGTTGAATATCACGGCACGATGGTGCGCTGCGACGGCTACATGAATCTGTTATTAGACGGTGCGTCCGAACGCGTGAACGATACGTTAGTTGCAAACTACGGCAATGTGTTGGTTAGAGGAAACAATATTCTGTACATAGCTATAGATGTGCCGCCTAAGTGAAGAGAAAGTCGCGTCTATTTTTTGTGCTGCCTTTTCTGAAAAATAGAAGAAGACGGAGCTGCTGTTTTAGTAGAGGCTTGGTGGCAGTGGCTTAGTTATTATCGCGTTTGCTCCTGCTCTTGCTTCCTCGATGATTGGTAGTACGGCTCTTAGTTCTCTGAAGTATTTCAGTACTGTTGAACCGCGTTCTGTTATGGCGTAGACTATGCGTTTCTTGCCAACGGTTTTCTCTTCAACAAGGTTGTTGGCGATCAGGAAGTCCAAGTATTCCTTCAATACGCTGCAGTTGACATTAGCCTTGTACATGATGTGTGTGAGCTTCAGTGGACCATGTCGTGCTAAAACTTTGAGTATATCGATGTACATTTCCAGTTTGGATCTTCGCACGGTTTGATTCCACCTTTCATTTCATTTTGTTTTTGCATATAAATGATTTATGGATTCAAAATACGTTTTGTGCGGGTGTACCGCCTTGTTTTCGCCTCTATTTTTAGGAATAGGCTTATTCTGTTGATGAAAGCTGTGACTATGTCGTCTGCTAGCACTGATTGTAGGTCTTGGCTTAGGCTTTTCATTTCTTTTTGGAAGACCTTTCTCATCTTTGCTTGTAATTGTTGTCTTTGGGTTTGTGTTAAGGCAACTGCTTGCATAAGAGGCGAATCTCCTATTGCGCTTGACTGCATGTTTAACTGGTTTGATTTAAGTAAATTATGAATTCAGAATACACATTCACGTTAGTGTCAGATCTGGGAGGGCTAGTAGTATGAGTCTGGAAAAAATTTTTCGAGGCGAAGAGTCGCGGATCTGTTTGTGTTCTTGGCGCTGTTTGGCGCTGGCTTGTTGTTTCTGGCGCTGTTTACTTTCGCTTTGTCGTGGGATTCTGCATAGTTTGTGGTGCGCTTCAACATGGTTTGTGGTGTTATTTCACTTTGGTCACCGTGGAGTTTGAGCGATAGTCTCATGTTGAGAAAGATGTGTGTCTTTACTTTTGCCAAGCGGGAGTTGTTTTATGCTGTTCGTCCAGCCAGTGCGGAGTCCACACTAATGCAACCAGCTTCACTGAAATGTTGGTCTTGGTGGGTCTGATGGCAATGCGCTCTAGATTTTCAGTTAACGGGTTAATTTTCGCTTCAATCAGGGATGTTTCAGATTGGAATTGCTCTTCAAACTGCGCACGTTGTTTCTGTAATACTCTCAGCTTTTCTTGTATAGCTGCCTCAGACTTGGATCCCTTCATTGCGCGACCCATTCTACGAGCAGCTCTTGCTGCGCCCCTTGCAGACTTTCTTCCAAGAAAGGAGCCAAGCAGGCTGGCTCCAAAGGATACCGCGGTCTCGTATTGCCGTTCGTTATTCCTAGCCTTTTGTTTTTCGAAAGCCGCTTGTGCGCTTCCAATGCGCTGGTCAAGCCTAGCAAAGGCTGGGGCATATTTCAAACGTAGTTTTTCTGCAGTTTGGTCGCGGTGTTCTCTTGCGGCTTGTTGCAGCCGTACTCTGAAGTCGCGTTCTGCCTCGTCTGGTTTGGAGATTTCTTTGAGGCTGGGGCTTCTAAGTAATTCGAGTTTCTGAGTTGTAAGCAGCCAGCTGGTGAA
>Ga0315314_1004311_pt1 | contig 10727 bp, 15 predicted proteins | sample TDP9_MG_FD_203631 | JGI IMG/M metagenome (GOLD analysis project Ga0315314, IMG submission 203631) | Freshwater sediment microbial communities from Lake Towuti, South Sulawesi, Indonesia - TDP9 | ecosystem: Environmental > Aquatic > Freshwater > Lake > Sediment | place: Indonesia: South Sulawesi... | reverse complement strand
TCCCGGCACCGTTCCCTCCAAGTCAGTAACGTGGTGAGTTGTATCTTCTAGGAGATTTATCTGTTTGGGTTTCTGTTGGAGCGCGGATCTCCCGGGAATCCTGCTCAAAAAATACTAGGGGTCTATCGTTTTATATAGCCTAAGCCTGTGAAATTGCTTAGGATGACCATAGTGAACAAGCTGCTGAAAATTATGGCTGATCCAAGATCGTTCTTTGAAAGTGTACGATCCGAAGACTGGAAGCCCTGCTTCATCTTCTTTCTCTGGGTAACGCTGCTCATCTCGCTTGTCACGACTGTTCTCAACCTTGTCGGTATGGAAAGCACAGACTTCTCATCTTCCTATCAGGCGCAGATTATCGCCTACAATCTCGTCAAACGCAGTCTTGTCTCGACGTACGGGGTCTACGCCTACATGGTCGAACCCTTTCTGATATTGGGCTTCTCGGTCCCAATTCTTGTCTTTCTGGTAATCTTCCTTCATGCAGTCTACAGGCTCATTGGCGGAGATGGACCTCTGCTGAACGCTTGGAAGGCGGCATGCTACGGCGTCGGACCTTGTCTGCTTGGCGGTTTCTTGCCTTATGTTTCGTTGTTTGCTGGCTTCTACTCTTTCGCAATCCAGTTCTATCTCGGCCCGATGACACTCTACAAAGCCAAAGAGGGCAGAGCAATAGTTGTTTTTGTGGTTCTTATAGCCTTGACATTCATCGAGATGTTCGTCTTGGGCACAACCGTAGGTCTGTAGCCATGAATCGCTATAGTGGGCGTGGAAGATGTGCTGGCCAAGGACTCATCTCTATCCTTGGAGTGCCCGGGGCAACGAGCAGCCCTCTGATTCACAACGTTTAAGAACGTGATTCATCACTTCTGACTGAAGAGGCAAGAGAAGCATGAAAAAGTCATCTTTGGCCCTTATCTTCGCAGTCTTGTTGTCTCTCGTGTTGCTGTACTGGTACTTCGCCCTTGGCGGAGCTGCCGTAGTTGGGAAGGTTCCGTTTGAGTATGTAGACAAGTTTATTGTTGTCTTTGTGGTTGTTGCGAGTCTTACGGTCCTCTACAAGATCGGCTCGTATCTCCTCAGGTCAATCTGGCTGAAGTCAGGGGCAAAAGAGGGCGAAGTTGGCATGATTCAAGGAGTCTTCAAGTTTATTCTGGTGGTTGTTGGTTTCCTCACCGTCGTTACCCACTGGTATTCGCTCGGGAGCCTCGGAGCAATCTTCGCAGCCTTCGGCGGAATGTTTCTGGGCTGGTCTCTCCAGGGACCTATCAGCGGGCTCGCAGCATGGTTTCTCGTATCCATAATCAGGCCTTTCAGCGTTGGAGACAGAGTGCAGCTCCCATCCTTCGGATTGGTGGGCGACGTAATAGCCATAACGCCTCTGTACACGATACTCAATCAGGTGGGCGGAAGCGTCGGCAGCGAAGAACCAGCAAACAGAACCGTCTTGATACCGAACGCCATGCTCTTCGGCGCTCTGGTCATCAACTACACTCCGAAGGATCAGGAGGAACTTATGAGGCAAACTAAGAAACGGATGGAGCCTTTAACCTCGTCCGAATCCGCCTATATGCTTGACGAGTTTGTATTGCGGTTAAGCTTCGACTCCGACTGGGACGACGCTGAGCGGATTCTGCTGGGCGCTGCGAGGGAAGTCACAGGCGACATCATCAAGGAGACTGGACAGGAGCCCTATATTCGAGCTGACATGTCTGATTGGTACGGAGTCTACATGAGGCTAAGGTTCATGACATTGGCCACGGACAGACCCAGGATAATACACGATATATCAAAAAAAGTTTTCAAGGCCATCCAGTCAAGCGACAAAGTTGATCTGGCCATCCCGTACATATACTCCTTCAGAAAGGGGGTTCAATGGGCACCGCCTTCCTCCATGGATAACTTGGATACCCTGAAAAGGATGAACCCCTCAAACAACCCCATCAAAGAAAAGAAAGTGTGTCCTCGCTGTGCCCACGAGAGCTCTATCGATGCCACGTACTGTGACAAATGCGGCGAGAGGCTGATTCAGCCGTCTGAGGCTAGCGGCTGAATTCGTCGGATTCTGATCACGATCTGCTCTTAAGGCTTAAATATGTTTTGACCCTTTACGTCGAGGCAGAGGTATCCGTATGTCTGAGGTCGAAAAGAAGATTGACCAGTGTATATCCGAGCTAAACCCCTTCCGAATCTTTGCTCCGGAGATTGATCAAGCTGTAAAAGCCCTAAAGGATCTCAAGAACCTCGTCAATGAGCCCACCAAGGAGAACACGGAGAAAGCATCAAAAATCGTTGCAGAGTTCCTCCGCCAGATTTCACCTTACGCCAGTTACATACCAACAACATTCTCAAACCTGAAATTCGTAGAAGAGTGGCTGAAAAGGACGGAATAGGCAAATCCGAGTCGCGTTCCTCCAGTCGCACAGCCTGAAGTGCACGCATTTTTCTCCGCTCATATCAGGAGGAACTCGGATTCAGCCCAGAGTCCTTCTATCCTTATCTTATAAAGCTCTCTGCACTTGAGAGATAGAAAGGATTAGATAAGTTTAAATTGGTATTCCTAGTTGATTCTTTGAAAATCAGCGCAAAGCCTCCTAACAGACTATGCATGATGGGGCTTGAGCCTCAGAAAACGTAGAGTCCAGGTGTGAAGGTTGAGTAGAGCCTTAGGGAAGAAAGAGAGACTTGAAGAATGGACGCCTCGTACGAAACTGGGAAGACTAGTCCTAGAGGGCAAAATCTCCACATTGGAGGAGGCGTTCGCTGAGGGCTTGAAGATACGTGAACCCCAGATAGTCGACCTTCTACTCACAAACCTGGAAGAAGAAGTCATCAACGTAAGCCTTGTTCAGAAACAGACTGACGCAGGGGAGAAGTCGAGGTTCAAAGCGATTGTGGCCGTCGGGAACAAGGATGGATACCTCGGCCTAGGGGCTGGAAAGGCTAGACAGACCCGCACAGCTATAGAGAAGGCAGCCACAGACGCACGTCTTAACCTGACCATTATCCGAAGAGGATGCGGAAGCTGGGAATGCGGATGTGGGCAACCCCACTCTCTTCCATTCGAGACGGTTGGGAAACGAGGCGCAGTTAAGATCAGAATTGTGCCCGGCCCGAGAGGTTTAGGCCTCGTGGCGAGCGAAGACGCCAAAGTCATCCTCAGACTTGCCGGAGTAAAGGACTGCTGGACCCGCAGTTTCGGCTCAACGAGAACAGTCCCCTCCTTCGCCTATGCAGTCTTCGACGCCTTGAAAAAGACCTATGAAGTTGTCACTCCGACCGACTGGATGTGAAACATGTGGAAAAGGGCCAGAAATGCCTAGCCGTCGTCAGGGTTCGAGGCGTAAGCGGAGTGAAAGGGGAGGTCGAAGATACATTGAAGATGCTCAACCTAGCCCGCAACTGCCATGCGACCCTAATTGACGACCGACCATCATACCTTGGCATGCTTCAAAAAGCTCAGAACCATGTAACATGGGGCGAAGTCTCAAAAGAGACGATTGCTCGCCTCTTAAGAGAGAGAGGAAGAACTGAGGGGAACAGGAAGCTGACCGACGAACATGCGCGAAAGGCTGGATACGACTCCCTAGAGAGATTGGCAGAAGCTCTGCATAGCCTAGAAGTGGAGCTCAAAGGTCTCGCGGGTATGAAACCCGTGTTTCGCCTGCACCCGCCGAGAAAAGGTTTCGAACGGAGCGTCAAGAAGAGCTTCAAAAGCGGCGGCACAACGGGGCACAGAGGAGAAGCCATAGACGATCTCCTAGACCGTATGATGTAGAAAAGGGCGGTGGAGGTTTCAGGCTGTGACGCGCAAGCTTCGGAAGATCAGAAAGAAACGAGGTTCGAGAACCCAGGGCTACGGAAGAGTCGGACAGCACCGAAAAAGCTCATCGAAGGGCAGAAGAAAAGCCGGAAGGCACAAGCACCTGTGGAGTTATGTGTTGAGGTACGAGCCGGACTACTTTAAGAAGATTAGGTTCAAATCCCCAAGGGGCCAAGTTGATAGGAGGGTTATCAACTTGAAAGAACTCCAGGAGATCGCGGTCACCCTCTCTCCAAAGAGGAAAGCTGCAAAAGCCAAAGTCTTCGTGAATCTTGAGGAAATGGGGTACGACAAGCTCCTCGGAGAGGGGAAGATAAACATGCCAGTTTCCGTCAAGGTTCCGTCGTGGTCAGAAACAGCCCTGAAGAAGATAGAAGAAGCGGGCGGAGAGGTCCTGAAGGAAAAAACTTGACAATAAGACTCCGAAGAGAACCGAAGCCCCGGCATGAAGGTATTTAAGGCGAATCAAGATACTGAGCGTTGTTGAGGGAGACGATTGGCTGGAAGATTCCTCAGAGCCTTTGAGCCCGTCATGAAGCTCATCCCAGAGGTCAAAACGCCGGAACGAAAAGTCGGGTTCAATGAAAAGCTTCTTTGGACAGGCATTGCCCTCATACTCTACCTCGTCATGAGCGAAGTGCCCCTCTACGGGCTGAGCGGCGTTGGGGAAGAAGGTCTCCTCTACTACCGCGTAATCTTCGCCTCGACGAAAGGCACCTTAATGGAGCTCGGAATAGGACCCATAGTTACCGCTGGCTTGATACTGCAGATGCTGGCTGGCTCCGGCTTCATCCAAGTCGACTTCTCCAACCCAGAAGACAGGTCTCTCTTCACAGGCGCCAGCAAAATCTTCTCGATAATCTTCACAGCTTTCCAAGCCTCAGCCTATTTGATAGGTGGACTCTTTGGAAACCTGGACCCAAGACAATCCATAATAATATTCGCTCAACTGCTGTTCGCGGGCTTGGTGCTGATGCTCCTAGATGAGATGATTCAGAAAGGCTGGGGAATCGGCAGTGGGATAAGCCTCTTCATCCTTGCAGGCGTGGCTCAAAGGATAATGTTGGATTCTCTGTCCACGATTCCTGTAGGTGAAAACGGAACCGTTAGATACTTCGGCATTGTATCGGCGATCATCCAAACGCTGCTTGCTCGAGGGTCTTTAGACCACCTTCTCCTAAGCCCAAGCGGATACCCCAGCATAGCTGGCCTCCTAACGACTTTAGGTGTCTTCCTCTTCGTAATCTACGCTCAAGGAATCAGGGTCGAGCTTCCAATAGCCCACGCCCGCTTCCGAGGCTTCAAAGGCAGATACCCGATCAGCCTTCTCTATGTTTCCAACCTGCCCGTCATCTTTGCATCAGCTCTCTTTGGCAACGTTTTCCTGTGGTCTCAACTGATCTGGAACAACTACAAAGACAGCAGCTGGGCACCGTGGATCACTTGGCTGGGTCAGTTCACTGTTGAAGAAGGCAGACCCATACCGACAGGCGGATTGGCCTACTACGTCACCGCTCCGACGAGAGGTTTCTCTGAGGTGCTGGGAAGCCCCATTCGATACCTGATATACGCGGCTATCCTCATAGTCTTCTGCGTCATCTTTTCGGTTATCTGGCTGGAGGTGGGCGGCTTAGACCCCAAGACTGTCGCAAGACAGCTCGTAGACTCTGGAATGCAGATTCCTGGCTTCCGGAGATCTGGAAGACCGATGGAGGCTATCCTGAACCGTTATATCCCAGTGGTCACAGTGCTAGGCGGCCTCTTGGTTGGTTTGCTGGCGGCAATTGCTGATTTCTTCGGCGCCTTCGGGACGGGAACGGGCATTCTGCTCTCCGTAGGCATAGTTTACCAGTATTACCAGCAACTGATGCAGGAGCGGATCGAGGAGATGTACCCAGGTCTCAGACGGTTCTTAGGAGGTTAGATCAGCGGTGGCAGGTCTCGAATGGCTATTCTACCCGCCTTTCTCGGCTCTCGCAGTCTTTGGCATAACCTTCCTCATGTCTCTCACTATGACCTTGCTCAACCGCAAGCTTGTTAATCAGGGGCAGTTCGCGGAGTGGCAGGGCGAGATGAAGAGGTGGAATGCAGATAAGGAAAGAGCGAAGAAAACCGGTGACAAGAAGCTTCTTGCGAAGTTGAAGAAGCAGGAGAAGCGGATCAGTCAGATGCAGTCGAAGATGCTCAAGGGTCAGATGCTAAACATGGTTATCACGATGGGGCTTTTCTTCCTCGTGTGGCAGGTGCTTACCTTCGTGTTCGCAGACCCGGGCAGAGTATATGTGGCCCGCCTTCCCTTCAGCATCCCATTTCTGGTAACGCAGCCAGGTTCTGCATTGCCCTTTTACTTGTGGTATATTGTTTGCTCTTTCTTCTCCAGCTCGATAGTTCAACGTATCTTGGGGGTAAGAACGGGCATGGGTATGGGTATGGGCATGCAGCCGCAGACACAGGGCTAGGAGGAAGACCAAGAGTGCCCTCTGAGCTTCCCGAACGAGCTTCAAGAGAGAAAATGGTCCTCTGCATATGCGGGATGGCTGGCTCTGGAAAGAGCACAGTCGCCAAGAAGCTCGCAAGACATTATGGACTCAGATACCTTTCAGGAGGAGACGCCTTGAAAGCCGTGGCTGCCGACTTGGGCTACAAAACGGACCGGAAAGGCTGGTGGGAAACCGAAGATGGCATCCGCTTCCTTAAAGAAAGAGTGGACAACTTAGAGATTGATAGGAAAGTAGATCAAAAGCTTCTGGAGTGGGCCAGAGGGAAAGGGGTTGTCCTAGACAGCTGGGCTATGCCGTGGCTTTTGAAGAAAGGCTTCAAAGTTTGGCTTGAAGCTTCCGAAGAAGAGAGGGCGCGACGTGTAGCAAGGAGGGGAAGTCTAGGTGTCGAAGAGGCTTCGAGGTTTATGAGGGAAAAGGAAGAGAAGACGAAGGCGATCTACAGGAAGCTGTATGGGTTCAGCCTTGGTGAGGACTTCTCACCGTTTCACCTCATACTTGACGTTAACCAGCTCAGCAAGGAAGAGGTTTTTCAGGCACTGCGGATGGCAATAGACAGCATGGTTCTGAGAGAAAAAGGTGTGCCGATTCGAAACCTTGAGCCCTCTCGATCTAAAGCCTTAGGGGAAACCGCCTCGACGCGAAGATGAACCAATGGCATTTTCCTAGCGTCTATACTTAGGGTGCTACCACGTACGGAAAAGAAGAGGAGAGGTTCCGACTGATCAGAAGATCGCTATGCAGAAGTCTTTTATCTCAATCCCGTGTATCCTTTGCCGGTGAGGTCAAATGGGGAAGGCAGAGTACAAGGTTATCGGTGGCAAGCTCATCAAGGTTCAACTCAGTGTAAAGGGCAATATGATTGAGAAGATTAAGGTTACTGGAGACTTCTTCCTTCACCCAGAGGAGCTCATCGAGGAGCTGGAAGAAGCATTGGTGGGACAGGCGCTGAACGAGTATGGTCTAACTAAGATCATAAAAGCTATTCTGGAGAAGAACAAGGCTACCTTGCTTGGCGCCTCTCCTGAAGACTTTGCGAAATGCATCATGATGGCAGGCGAGAAGAATGGTTGAAGTGTGGCGTCTCTTGGACACGGGGCTTCGCGATGCCTTCTACAACATGGCCCTGGACGAGGCCATAGCGGTCGCAAGGTCCAGGAACCTTGTGCCGAACACTCTGAGGTTCTTTAGGTGGGAACCGTCCGCGGTCTCGATTGGCTACTTCCAGAGCATGGAAGAGGAGGTCGACATTGCGGCTTGCGACCGTAGAGGCGTGGACTGCGTTAGGCGGAGAACGGGTGGAGGGGCGGTCTACCACGACAGAGACGGAGAACTAACCTACAGCCTCATAATGAATGAGGACCACAGGCTGATCTCAAGAGATTTCCAGCAAACATACGAAGTGCTTTGTTCAGGCTTGGTGTCTGGACTAGGTCTTCTAGGAATTCCGGCAGAGTTCAAACCTATCAATGACATAGTGGTGGAAGGAAGAAAGATTTCGGGGAACGCTCAAACCCGAGGGATGAACGTGGTCCATCAGCACGGCACCATACTTCGAGAAGTCGACCCTTCTCTGATGTTCACGGTTCTGAAGGTGCCAAGCGAGAAGATACGTGACAAGCTCATCAAATCCGTCGAGGAGAGGGTTACATCGGTAAACAAGTTCCTAGGAAGGAAAGTGAGCTTCGAAGAATTGAAGGCGGCTCTCACAAGGGGTTTCGAGGGTTCCTTCAGGGTGAAGTTGGAGTTTGGACAGACGCTGAAGTTCGAGGAAGAGTTAGCATCAAAACTGAGAGCCGAGAAATACGCATCGAAGGGATGGAATTTCAAGAGATAGCCACGATGACCTCTTCAGATTTCTCAAGGCTTAACGCGCCGGACTGCTGAGGTATGATCTTCACCAGTGGAGTAGAAGATGGGTACAGATAGAAGGACAATCTTATCATGCTCCCGTTTACGCTGAAGACTGGATCGCCGCATTCGGCGATGCACATGTTAGAGTAAGCATATTTCGCGATCCCTATCTTGTGACCGCAAAGCCTTACCGGTCCGGAGACTGGAGGCGTGCCTTCCGTATGCACACCGATCCACCCGTAATGTGGTATGCCAGCGTCTAGGAGACCAATCTGTCCGTTCAAGCCCGCGGGCACGCCATGCTCGAACTTCTCATCTAAGGCAATCAAAGAGTATTCGGGCTTAGACTCAACAACAACCCCGCTCAGATTATCTGCCGTTGCTTCCAGATCGTCCACATCCATCAGTCTTCTGAACCTGAAGCCTCCTCTTGCGCGGATGGGATCTGACGGGTTCCTCACCTCGACGTGGACATGCGGATCTGTCCAGAAATCGAAGAACCCAGACCTGAGAAGGGTTCCTAGACCTGCGCCAAGTTCAACAGTGTCGCCTACCTTGACGAGAGGTTTGACATGCAGAATCTTGATCACTCTCTCGGGGTTCTCCGAGCTGCGGAGAAGGATGACATAGTCGTAGTCTATGCCCTCAAAGTTTTTTGGCTTAGGGCACTTAACCATCCTAACCCTTGTCACCTCGCCTCGGACTGGCGACGGGGCAACATCGCCGAAGCATCTTCTAGGATACACGTCGATTCCTGCGAAGGAGTGGTGAGCCGGGTACGGGCTGTTGAAGAACGAGAATCTGCCGTCTTCCGGGCAGTGGATGTTCACGCCTTCTGAGGACGCTATGGGTTTCATCACTTTATCTGGCATGAGTGTTGAGCAGGAGGCTGAAGATATTCTTTTGCTCAAACTGAAACCAGCGTTTGACTGTTCAAGTTCCTGGAACCGTCACCGAGGGCCTCATAGCTCCGGGAACACAAAACATAAGATATCTGATCTGTTATTCGGGATATAGGTTCGCATGAAGTGGAAAAGATCTAAACTAGAAATCTATCTCGACGTTTTGAAAGCTGTCAAGATGGGCATCAACAAACCCACCAACATCATGTACAAATGCAATCTAGCATGGAAGCCCTTCAAGAAGATTCTTAACTCCTTAATCGAGAATGGCCTGCTTACGCCTGTCGAAAACGGGAACAGAAGAACCTATGAGCTAACGGAGAAAGGGCGAGATGTACTTAGGTACCTAGCAACAGCAGAAGCCTTAGTGGCGACTTTGACGAGTCGAAGGCAGAGTAGATAGTCGCACTTGGAAAAAATAGGATAGCCTTTTAGTATCAGAGACCTGAACTGGCTAAATCCCTCTGACCAAGATCAACTGGGTAACCAGCCAAGTGACGAAGTCTCCAACGAGAAAAGCGGCAACGAAACCTGCCGTAATAAACACCAGAAACGGAAGGCCCGGGGTTGCCCAGATTCTGCCGTTCAGTTGCCTAGAAAGATCATCCCATTGATTGCGGTTCTGGGAAGGCTCTTCTTCTAGGCGTGGAGATATTCTTAGACGCCGAGTAAGTCTGCCGTCTCCGTCTCGCGAGAAGCGTTCTAAAGGTATATAATGAGACCCTTTTCTCAGCTTGTCCAGATCAACTTTGAAGCCGATTGCGAAGGCAAGAATCTTGCTCCAGAGGGGTTCAGCCTCGAGCCCTTCAAACATTCTTCCTCTGCCTTGTATCAGCTGGATCAGATTGTGGCTTATGATTGCCAGAACCAGTAACGAAGATCCCAAAACGGCGTTGGTCAGTGTTGCTAGCGGGAAGAAGGGGGTTATCCCTTCAATGTAGTAACGGGCTAATGAGGGGTGAACTGGCAATGCTATGGACAGACAGATCAGGGCCTTAGCGTCTGCACCCCCGAAGAAGCCGATGTGGAAAAGGGCGATGGAGATTCCGGCGGTCAAGGCAAAGGAGAGCAGCCACATAGCTGGAAACTCAGTTCCGCCCTTCAGGTAATCGAGATAGAACTGAAGCGATGTTAGAGCCAAGCCGATCGGGGCGAAGAACACCCAGACTCGGTTGGGGACTTCCCGCGTTTTGAAATCGTACCATGAGGAGACCACTAGAAAGAGGAAACTTATGGCTACTCTCAGGACCTCGATCCATTCTATCATTTGCCGCACCTAAAGTATCAATATTTCTGAGAGGCATTCGAGGGTGTAACTAATATAGATTCTTGGTGGATCAAATATCTTGCTTGTGGACGTAGAGACCATGCTTGCTGGCTTTTTCGTCTCAGGTGATCCGGGACTGTGCGGTGTTGATGGCATGTGGAGAGTGAATCAGCCTTAGCCGTCTTCCTCTGGGGTCGGTGGAAGACGTATTCCAAACCCATATGATCTCTCCATAAGATGCGTATCAGCTGTCCCTTATGGTTGATGAAATATGTACTGTAAAGCCAGACCTTGTCTTCATAACCGATTTATCAACCGTTCCCTCACAAGTTTGTTCAAAGGTGAAAAATGGTGACCAAAAGCATAGTCAGAAGCATGAGGGG
>Ga0315314_1004310_pt1 | contig 10727 bp, 8 predicted proteins | sample TDP9_MG_FD_203631 | JGI IMG/M metagenome (GOLD analysis project Ga0315314, IMG submission 203631) | Freshwater sediment microbial communities from Lake Towuti, South Sulawesi, Indonesia - TDP9 | ecosystem: Environmental > Aquatic > Freshwater > Lake > Sediment | place: Indonesia: South Sulawesi... | reverse complement strand
GGATGTTCTCGGCGGTAGCCGCGATTTTCCTATTCTTCCTCGCAGATGCGATGATCGCTTTGCTTGCCTTGATCGTGACTCCGAACGGCTTCTCGATCATAACGTTGACGCCTGCGTTGAGACACGCGATGCCCACCGTGTGATGGTCTGAGTGAGGCGTGCAGATGTCTGCGGCGTCAAGGTTCTCATTCGCAAGCGTGTCTTGGATGCTGGCGTAGATTCTGGGCTTGAAGCCCTGAGAGTCCGCGGCTTGGTCAGCAAACTGCCTAGCAGACTCAATTGCTGGGTCGCACATAGCGACGAACTCGAATTTCTCAGGTTCTTTCTCCTTAATCAAGCTGTACGCTTTAAGATGCGCCTCGGCCATTCCGCCACATCCGATGATGGCAAGTTTCAATCTGCTCTTCGTCATGAAACATCATCTTCTCTTGGGCTGCAACCTTGTAAAAGTGTTATACAGCACTTAAGAAGCTTTTGTCTTTGGCTCTTTCTGAGAAACAGCCTTCTAAAGATCTCGATCCGAGTTTAGTGATTCAAGGAAAACAAAGCATAATAGTCCGCATTATAACTAGAATTATCGGTTGCTTTGTATCCTTCGCTTGTCAGTACTCGTACCCTGCGATTAACGACTCCGTTGATGATACATCTGCGAAGAGGAATCTGCGATGAAAGCCTGTGAACCAGCTAATGTGGACAAACAACTAAATGAATTACTGTCAGCTGTTCTGAAAAGTTCAAAATACAGAAATATGTGTGAGGATCTCATCAGATTCATCGGCAGACAAGAGCTCTTGAAGCGCAGAAATCTGAAGATAGCCATTAAGTCCACAAAGAATAAGCTGCATCAGGTATGTGGGGCCTACTTTGTAGATAAGCCAAGTTATGGAATCTGGCTAGAGAAGCTAAGGAATGCCGGAGAATGTGGAGACGAAGACGTGTTTCGCAGGACTTGTGCTGAAATAATGGGTCATCATTACTCCACTAGAGAACGTTTGAGTATTCTAGATCATTTTCATGCGAGAATATTTTCACTTCTACCCCCTATCCGGTCGATAATGGATGTGGCCTGCGGATTTCATCCATTGTCAATTCCTTGGATGCCAATATCAGGAGAGGTGAGATATTTCGCGTATGACGTTTACAAAGATATGATAGGCTTTCTTAACGATTTCATGCTTATCGCCGAAATTCAAGGATCCGCCGAAATTAGGGATATTGTCCAGCATCCGCCAGAGATCGACACTGACTTGGCCTTCATACTCAGCACAATCCCATGTCTTGAACAGATTCAGGAATCAGCCGGCCTCAAGATTTTGGAATCGCTCAATGCGGATTTTCTTGTAGTCTCATTTCCGGTTCGAAGCCTTGGGGGAAGAAAGGATATGCGGAAGCATTATGAAGCCAGATTTAGGGAATTGACACGCGAGAAGGACTGGATCATTCAACGACTGGAATTCAGCAGCGAGCTAGTTTTCCTGGTCGAAAAGGAATAGATGCCGCTTCGTGTCATCGGCATACCTATGCGCCACATGGCCGTTCTGGATTTGCTGGGCTTGAGACGAGCAAAAAGAACTTATGAAGACGACTGGGATATTATGCTCAGAAGGAAAGGCCACATGGAATCACTGAAACAACGTAAGGAAACTCATATTTCATTATCCTTACTGGAGTACGAAAGCCATCTGTTAAAGCATCTGAATCATCTTGCAGATTCCAAAGTCTTCTCAAAGACCATCGAGCTTGTCAACTCGGGTAAACTCTACAGCCTGCACATAGATGTCATGAGGCCGCCATTGATTCCAGGCAGATCAGCTTTCCCGATTGAGCTCATTAGGCACATCTACGAAAACCTCCACGAAAGGATAATCCTTGACATACATTTGATGGTTAAAGAGCCAGACTTCCTCATTCAAGAGATAAGTGAGTTCATTCAGCCTGAGAAAAGGACGGAAATCTCGATGACTGTACAGCGAGAGGGATACAGCTGCAAAGAGGGCGTGATGACCGCTTTGAGGATCATAAGGAATCTGGGCTATAGGGCCGGGATCGGCCTTGATCTGCCGACTCGGGTCAAGACCCTCACGGACGAGATGATAGAGAACTCGGATCTGGTATTACTGATGTCTGTTCCAATGGGTAAGGGAGGACAGAAATATGATGAAGAGGCAACTGAAAGAATCAAGGAGTTGTCAAGCAGGTTTCCAGAGAAACCAATTAAGGTTGACGGCGGAATAAACGATAAGACTGCGGTGTCTGCCAAGAAAGCAGGGGCGACAATATTTGTGATAGGCTCATTCGTTACGATGAGCCGGAAACCATTAGAGGCTCTTGAGGAACTCAAGATTATACTAGAAGATCCGTGAAAGGCTTCGAATAAAATATTTAAATTTCTAGGCCGAATATTGTACTCACAAGTTAAAGTGAGGAGAGATTGGTTTGAAGATAGGTATCCTTACAGTGCTCTTCAACGAGTGGGAACTCGAGAAGGTTCTAAAATATGTCTCAAGCCTAGGCTACGAGGCCGTTGAAATCGCAGCGTGGAAAGGCAGCAACCACCTTGACATTGAAAAAGTACTGAAAGGCGGCTCAACCAGATACAAGAAAACCATTGAAAAATACGGACTTGTCATCTCAGGGTTAAGTAACCACCTTGAAGGACAACTTGTACTTGGGCCATTAGATTCATCGACGGACGATTGGTGCAAGGGTTCGCCCGAGGAAAAGATCAGGTACGGGGTAGAGCGCATGAAGAAGACGGTTGAGGCCGCGGCTGCGCTTGATGTGCCAGTGGTGAACGGATTCATCGGAGCACCGAATTGGGGAGCTTGGTACATATTTCCGCCCGCATACGAGAAGATTTTTGAACAAGGTTTTGAACTGTTCGCTCAGCGTTGGGGCGAAATTTTGGATGTCTTCGCTGCTCATGGAATCAAGTTTGCACATGAAGTACATCCTCAAGAGCAAGCCTACAATATTGAGACAGCCGAGCAAGCGATCAAGGCAGTAAATGGAAAGAAGGAGTTCGGCTTCAACTTCGATCCGAGCCACTTAGTGTGGCAGGGGATAGATCCTGTTGTCTTCATCAAGAAGTTTGGAGACAGAATCTACCATGCGCATGCAAAGGACGCGGAGCTCGTGAAAGAGAGCGTCGCAACTTCAGGTCGCATACCGACTGGGGCTTGGATGAGGCCGAGTAGAGGCTTCAGATTCAGGGTTGTGGGCTGGGGAGATGTTGAATGGAAGAGGGTCATGACCGCTCTGCTGGAGGTTGGATACAACTATGTGCTGAGTTATGAGCATGAAGATCCGGTTATGAGCCGCGAAGACGGCTGCGAGAAGTGCATCGCCTTCCTAAAGCCTTTGATCATAAAAGCCCCGTTGGAAAAGGTTTGGTGGTAGACATGTCCAAGAAAGAAGTCGGATTTGTTCGGATGGGAAAGGTCGAAGAGGTGCCCACGGAGATAAGAGAGATCGGCGTGGGAGTCCTTGGCTACTCGTTCATGGGCAAGGCGCATACGAATGCATACATTAAGATGCCGATATTCTTCTATCCTCCACCGGCTAGACCAAAGCTAGTGGCCATTGCAGGTCGAACCGAGAAGGCCGTAGCAGACGCAGCCAGAAGATACGGCTACAAGAAGTACTACACGGACTGGCAGGATCTTGTCAAAGACAAAGAGATTGAACTAGTAGACAACGGCCTCCCGAATAATATGCATGCAGCTCCCTCAATCGCGGCTGCAGAAGCTGGAAAACACGTTCTCTGCGAGAAGCCCTTAGCCATGAACGTCAACGAGGCAAAGAAGATGTATAGGACTGTTGAGAAGGCCGGCGTGAAACACATGGTCGGCTTCAACTACCGTTTTGTGCCAGCATTGGCATTGGCCAAGAAAACAGTCGAGGAAGGGTTCATCGGGAAAATCCTTCAGTTCAGAGCGGTTTACCTCCAAGAGTGGATTATGGACCCGGATTTCCCACTTGTCTGGCGACTCAGAAAGAATATTGGCGGCTCAGGAGCCCTGGGAGACCTTGGCGCGCATATTTTGGATTTGGCAAGGTTTCTCATTGGGGATGTTGGATCCGTCTGCGGGATGACTAGAACGTTCATTGAGGAACGGCCACTACCTGAGGATCCCAAGAAGAAGGGAAAGGTCGACGTAGACGATGCCTTCATCGCTATGCTAAGGTTCAAGAATGGCGTAATCGGCAGCGTGGAAGCGTCTCGTTTCTGCGCGGGAAGGAAGAACTTCCAGAGGCTTGAGATTCACGGGACAGAAGGCACAATCGAGTTCAACCTCGAAAGGCTTAACGAGCTAAACGTTTACTCAAAGAGAGACCCAGGTGACAAGATGGGCTTCAGGAACATACTCGTGACTGAGAGTGTTCACCCCTACATCGAGCGCTGGTGGCCGCACGGCCACATAGTCGGCTGGGAGCACACATTCGTCCACGAAGTCTACCATCTGATCAATTGCATCGTGAATGACAAGCCTGTAGCACCCATGGCGGCGACCTTCTACGACGGTCTGAAATGCCAAGAAATACTAGATGCCGTCCTCGAATCCTCTGAAAAAGGCAAATGGGTCAATCTGCCTTCCTGATTCCTCCCCTTCTATTTTTTTGAGAGCACCCTATTTTGATCTGGCCCAGTTAGGCGAGAACAATTCAGAAAAGATGCCGCGTGCTCAGGGTTGATTGCTTAAATTGTCTGGTGGTAGAGGGCTGCGGGGAAAGAGGGTCATCTTTAAGGAGAAGAGCCGGGTGGCAATCGAAGACTTTGATCAAGAACAGCCCAAATCCGACGAAATGTTGATTGGCACGGTGAGTACGCTCATAAGTTCCGGAACGGAAACTGCCTTCCTTCAGGCTTTGCCGAACACATCCGGCGTTTTTCCCCAGTATCCAGGATACTCAAACGCCGGAGTCGTGGTTTCCGTTGGGAGTGAGGTTTCAAGGTTTAAAACTGGGGACAGGATTGTCTCGCGAAAGAGCCACGCAAGTCATGTGATCGCGTCCGAGGAAGAGGCAATGAAGATCCCAGACGGCCTATCCTTCGATGACGCGTCTTTCTTTGCCTTGGGCTCAATCGCATTGCAGGGGGTGAGGAAAGCTTGCATTGAACTGGGCGAATCGGTCGTCGTATTAGGTCAAGGATTGGTTGGTATCTTGGCGCTTCAACTCGCCAAGCTCAGCGGCGGATTCCCAGTTATCGGAGTAGACGTTTATGATTACCGTCTTGGAATATCTTCGAAATCTGGCGCAGATTACGCATTTAACTCTCTGGATGTTGACCTAGAGAAGTCGGTAAAGGACGCTACTGATGGAGGGGGGGCGAACGTCGTAATCGAGGCAACGGGAAATCCGGAAGCGATTCCGACAGCCCTTCGGCTTGCCAGCGAGTATGGAAGAGTCATAATCTTGGGCAGCCCTAGAGGAGAAAGCAAAGTGAATTTTTACAGAGACTTACATAGGAAAGGAATCTCTATTATAGGTGCTCATGAGAGTGCAAGGCCTAATTACGAATCTTTTCATGGCTGGTGGACTCAACGCGATGATGCTTCTTTGATACTTAAGCTGATCAGCAATGGTCTACTGAAAGTCAAAGGCCTCATAACATTCAAGACGGGTTTCCAGATGGCTGAGGAAGCATATCAGAAGCTGATTCATTCAAAAGGTAACGTATTAGGTATAATCTTAGACTGGAAAAGAAATGATGGATAACGGGTTTCTGCTGGGAAAGATGAAGGCAATTGAATGTCCATTTCTTTCATTATCTTGGTTTGGCAATTATTTCCTTTATCTCCAAGTCCATAAACTTTCTTGGGTAAGCTGCTTTGGCAACTATGGCTGTATCCGCCCCTTCGCCCGTTCCGGCTATGGCTATGACTTCGCTATCGACCGGTATTAGCGCGGCGTCAGCCGCCATAAGGACTATCTCAACGCAGACCTTCATCCCTTGACCGAACCTATATAGCGTTTGAGTGACAACTTCACTGAAGGATTTTCCCCCGAACTTCTCCGTGAAGGCTGAGTTGACATCGTCTCCCAAGGCATGAATGCTAGTGAGAACCTGAACTCCTTTGGCATGGAGTTTCGCCCTCTCCTCCCTAGTCATCGCCCATCCTTCACTTTTATATCCTTCACAGATAGTCACGGCAACTATGTTAGAGTTTTGGACCCCGAATTTTTCGGCTACCCTTAAGGCCGTCCCGCCATGGGTTGAAGCGACAACTATATCGCTAATGCCGAGTTGCAGGGCTCTTTCATATGCTAACTTGATAGTCTCGTCAGTATTATCTGGACCCGGCTTCTCAAAGTAGGTTATACTCTTCCTCATCATCCTCACCTCTCAAATCCCAATTCTATGACACGAAGGATAAAACGCTTTTCCTAAGCAAAAGCTAGAGCTGTCGAAGAGTTGAACCTCTTTGAGCATTGCTGAGTCTAAGAACAGATGCTAGATGAAAATCCCTTCGATTCCAAGTAATCTGCAGAGCTCAGCCAATTCGTCGCTGTAATCGCCATAGACCAGATGGTAGTGTTGGGCCAGTATGTTTTCTGTGAACTTCTTTGTTCTATCGCCGAGTATGATCTCGAGGCTTGGGTACACTGGCGCCTCTAACTGCCACCCTATCTCATGCCAAATTCTTGGTTTTACAGCCTCGGCAACCGTTGCGTGCATCCTGTATCGGTCGCCGGCCGACGCGAGCCTTGCCAATGTTATTTTCCCGGTCTTCATTGGGCCCACAAGCATCAAGCCAGTTAGTTTGCCCCAAGCATATTTGTACAATCTCGGAGTCTCCTCGAGGGCTGATTGTGGAATCATGCCGCAGACGCCCATCAATATCCGGTCGTCGAGTATATCGTAGAACTCAAGATATGCGGAACGCTGCCCGCTGACGAAGTCCATGACTAGTTCGGTCACTAGACCGAGTACGTCGCTCTCGCACACAACCGGTATCTCGGCTCCAGCCAATGCGAGTGGTATGCAAGGGGTTATGCCATAATATATTGGCAGGCCATAGACGCATTTCATGCTCACAGCGTTGAATCTTCTTTCATCGATTATCATCTTTAGGGCCAAATATGCCTTAACGGCTTTCCTCAGATCTTCCTTGGCAACTTGCTTGTCCATACTCCAGCCTTTGAACTGCTCGGAGATGAGGTTGTCAGCTTCCTCGTCTTTTACTTCGTCTGCCTTCAGTAGAAGCCTATGTATCTCATAGTCCTCAACTTCGACCCCTATCTTGCTGCGAAGGGAGGTTTGGTCAAAGCCCGCCGTATAGCTGCCCATATCCGCGTAGCCAAATATGCCTATCCTTGAATGAGCAAGATGATTCATCGCCGAAGCTGCTCGTGCAAAACTCAGTATCTCACGACGGACACCGTTGGATTCGGGATTTCCAGATACAACTTTGAGCTTTGCGCCCATAACCTTCAACGGGTGCATCACAGCTGACATGCCTGCCGCACCGGCGGGGGCAATGAGCACATCGCCCTCCTTAATCGAGGACAATGCCCATAGCAAGACTGGCCTGTCAAGGAAAGGCATCAAAGTGTTTACGATCATCGGCGGTTCAGCCCAGGACGGGATTAAAGCGGTTACGAAGTCGAATTCTCCGCGTTTTGTCTTTGATATCGCGCCGTCTACATCAGACAGATTAATGACGGGACCCGCCTCCAGGGCTATTTGGACACCTATGGAGCTTAGGGCTTCTCTAGCATGGCCTACGATTTTCTTCAAGACCTCAACTGTATCCTGAGTGTAAGCAGGTGCCATGAAGCTCACAAATGCGGTTCGCAACATTAATTCCTCCAATTCCCGATGGATGTCAAGTCGTTGAGATATAAATCCTATTTGATCAACTCAAAAAAAAGGGGTTCTAGGCTCTTATACAGATTCTCATATATCCTGTATTGTCTATTATATAGATCCCCGTTAGCCTCCAACGGGATGAATCTGTCCTTCAGAGAGATCATGGACTTACCAGCATCCTCAAGGGAACTGAAGACTTTCGTGGCCAAACCGGCGAGCATGGCTACACCAAGCGCCGCCGTCTCCTCCGTGTGAACAGTCACCGTAGGCCTCTGAAGTACGTCGGCCTTGATTTGGTTCCATAAGGCGCTTCTGGCTGCTCCTCCAGTCGATCTGACCTCATCTATCTTGACGCCTAGATCTTCGAGGAGTTCAACATTCCTCCTAAGCATGTAGGCGATGGACTCCAAGATCGCCCTGATTAGATGGCCCTTCCCATGGTATAGTGTGAGGCCAAATAAGACGCCCTTTGCATTTGGGTTAAATTCAGGCGAGGCCGCCCCAGCGAAGTGCGGCAGCAGTATTAACCCGTCTGAGCCTGGCGGAATCTTGGAGGCCTCAAGTGTCAGTAAATCAAATGGGTCTACGCGCAATCTATTGCCCGTCTCGATCTCCAACAAGGCGAAATTATCTCTGTACCACCTAAGAATGGCTCCGGCGGTATGGCACCAAGGTTGGAGGAAGTATTTTCCCTGCGCGGCATGATGGTGACAGGGCATTCTCTGCATGGGATCTAGGACAGGGTGGTCTGTCGTGGCAATAACGGCCAGGGCTGCTCCAGTTGTCTCTGTTATGATTCCTGACTTAATATTGCCGACTCCAACAGCGTTGGCCGCTTGATCGTATGCCCCAGTTGATACGATGGTGTCAGTGTGAAGCCCTGTTTCTTTCGCAGCTCCTTGGGAAACATTGTCCACGAGTGTGCCTGGCGCTTTGAGTTCGGGAAGCTGGTCTTCACTAATCTCGATGAAATCAAGAATTTCATTCCACCAGGTCCTGCGCGTTATGTCGAAGAGGAGAGATGAGCACACCATCGAGTACTCGGTTGCAAATCTGCCTGTTAACCTATATATCATGTAGTCTTGGAGCAGCAAATACTTGGATACTCTCCGGAAAGTTGCAGGTTCATTTTTCCTTAGCCAGAGGATTTTTGTTGCGGTCCACGTGGGAATGATATCGTTCTGTCCGGTAACCCCGTATACTTCGTCCACTCCGAATTTTTCCTCTATGAGATTGGCCTCCTCTTTTGATCTGTTATCAAGCCATACGATCGCTTTCCTTAAGGGTTTTCCGTCCTTACCTAACGATATGAACGTCTCTCCTTGGCTTGATATGCCTATTCCCAGTATGTCTTCCACGTTTGCCTTGGTCTCGTTTAAGAGTTCTTTAAGGCATTCTTTGAATGCTTGCCAATAGGTCTCGGCTTCCGCTTCGACAAAGTCAGGCCGTGGTGTAGAAAGCTCATATTCGCTTCTGCCTGACGCCATAACCTTGCCACTGCGGTCAAACAAGACGCACTTAACAGAAGTTGTGCCAACATCCACGCCCAGTAAGTAACTCATACTAACTTTTCACAACCTATGCTGTCAGCTGATCTGCTGATCGATCTAGTGAGAAGCAGATCTTCGGGTTTGAATCTAGTAGTGATTCCGCCTTCGTGGGGCGGCACCTCCTTGAAGCCACGCTCAAGGCAGTCCCCCCCATCTTTGAACACGTGTAAGTATAAGGGCATACTGCTTTCTCCTTCTAGCCGAGTTTGCACTTCTCCAGTTGCCGGATTGTAGTCTGCATAAGTAAGTCTTGAATTGAATAGGTTCCTAGCGTATTCCGCAATGTAAGTCCAGCTCTTGTAGATCTTTTCATGTCTTGATGTGAGATTATCGTAACGCGAAAGAACGTTATCCCACTCCTTATTGTTCAGAACAGATATGTTCTGTTCGTGAGTAACCAGCACAGCGAAGGATAGATTGTCCAAGCAGAGCTGGACGGCGAACGCTGCGTACCAAGCGGCGAGTTCAACGTCAACCTTCGTTCTGGCAGTTTCCCAAAGGAAATCGTAGATTTGACCCCGAGGCGTTATCGCGCCTTTGTCGATTAATGCTTGGAGCACTGACTTCGGAACGTTGCTATAGCTCGGTGAGACGATGAAGAGTTCGGGGTCTTCGGGATGGCGATCAATGACCCCGCCCTGACCGCCAAAAGGCTTCAAACCTCTTACCTTTGTCTCCGGAAGCTGTAGTGCTGACATGCCGTACGGTACACTGAAGGCATATGGCATGGCAAGAAAGGTGATACCTCTTTCCTTTAAGAAAGGTATGACATTCTTCCCAACTTCGCCAAAATGGGTCGTTAGCACCTTAGACCATAGGATGCCCCATCTATTCATCAGTTCGTCTAGTTCTGTGAAGAATCGCCTCAACTCGTCCTCACTGTACTCGGCGCCCTCGCTGTGGTCGCTTGATAATTTAGGTTTCCAGTATGCTTGGTTAGTCCAAGTAAAGGCGTGGACCGAGAATTCGGCCAAGTCAGTGTCATGGAATTGTTTTATGATTTGCGCTCCTTTCTCACCTATGTTCTCCGTGAACAGCGATACGTGAGGTACGAATCCGTGTTTGTTGAGGATTCGAACCCACTGGAAGTTGTTTGCTCCGCTGCAATCGTCAATACGAATCGTCACGAATGGAGGCATAGCTAACATCACAAATGGCTTCCTTGCAGCCCAGACGATGCTCCTCCAGAAGATGTCGTCCAATCCGCCTCCGTGGCCGAAGTATTCATTCAGCCAAACTTTCGAAGACAACGTAAGCAAGACAACTCTGCCATTCCCGTAAGTCTCAGTGATCAGTGCCGGGCAGCCGCTGTTGTTCGCAATTATCATTAGGATTCTGTGCTCTCTTTCGATGCTGACGAC
>Ga0315314_1004309_pt1 | contig 10728 bp, 12 predicted proteins | sample TDP9_MG_FD_203631 | JGI IMG/M metagenome (GOLD analysis project Ga0315314, IMG submission 203631) | Freshwater sediment microbial communities from Lake Towuti, South Sulawesi, Indonesia - TDP9 | ecosystem: Environmental > Aquatic > Freshwater > Lake > Sediment | place: Indonesia: South Sulawesi... | reverse complement strand
AGACCGCTCCGCTGGGGATCGGTCTCTGCGGCTCGTTTACAGAGTCGATCTCTCTATCGTAGTAGTCGTTTACAGCCATGGCACTCCCTGTGATGGTGAAGGCTGTGAAGAAGGAGAGGACCAAGCTCCACCAAGCCCCTGCAGAAAACCTTAAGCCAGAAGCTAGAGCTGCGCCAACGATGACTGCGAAGCCCATCATAATGCAGTTTACAGGTCTCATAAGCCTTACAAATCCCCTGAGGGAGACCATGGTCTCAACAACGAGACCATCGATGGCTAGATTTATAAAAGTTGTCAGCAAGAAAAAAGGTTAAAGAGAATGAGGCGCTATGGGAGTTTCCGCATTGAGCGTTTGAAGTATTCCTCGATCTCTTTCTTCTGCTTGTCCGGTATCGTCTTCTCGAAGGGAAAAGCCGCTGCCTCAGCCACGTATCTGGTTACGAACCATTCAGCGAACTCGCCCTGTACCTGAAGCGCCTGAGGCTTCAGCCATCTGATATTGTCCTCGATACTGTGCATGAAGACGTTGCTCCCTCCTCCACGGGAGAAGCTGACGCTGGGTATGCCGACGCCTGAAAGCGAGGTTCCATCCGAGGAATAGACCGCCTCTCTGACTTCGTAGACCGAGCCTGTCTCCTTCGATAGGAGCTTAACAGAGGCTGTCAGCTCAGGTGGACCCAGAATCGAAGCAGCATTCGAGCCGAGGAAGGCGCCGTGGACATCTAGGTTGATGCATAGCTTTATCTTGTCGAGCTCCGTCTCCACTTCGTCGTCGGGCTTCTCCTTTTTCAGCTTCTCTGACTCCTCTCTCAACTTGCGGGCATAATCGTAGGAACCTACTAGACCTATCTCCTCGCATCCCCAAGCGATGAACCGCATCGTCCTTCGGGTGCCCTTCTCCTTGAAGACTCTCGCTAGCTCCATTGTGATAGCTGTGCCTCCCGCGTTATCGCCCGCCCCTGAGACTTCAAGAACCGTGTCGTAGTGTCCTCCAATCAGGATAACCTCCTCCGGTCTCACGTCTCCTTTGAGTTCGCCTATGACGTTCTGGGACTTCACCTTCATCTCCTTCGACTCCACGACGACACGTACCTTCTTTGCTCCCATCTCCAGAAGTTTAAGTCCATCTTCATAGGATATGCGAACAGTCGGAAGGTTCCCATACCTCTCCTTCGTTTTGGCACTTCCCCAGAGGTTCTTCGGCAGAACACGGGGAGAAGTCTCCACATTGATGATAGCTAAGGGCTTCAGCTTCGAGAGGAACTTTATGGCGGTGCGGCTGAAACGACTTGTCATAATGATCTTCCCTGAAACTTCTGGCGTCAGATACTCCTCCTCGGTGCCCTCTAAGTAGACCAAGTCGCCGACGACACCTTCAGACCCAGTGCTGCCGTAGAGAGGCATCCCCTCGCAGGTAACCTCTTCGTAGTAGGGTTCAAGGACCTCCAAGCGCTTTGAAACAACCTCTCCTGTCGTAGCCTCAAACTCTTGGACAGTTGTCTCAAGCCCGAGGGCTTTAAACTCCGAGGCAATGTACTCCGCCGCCTTCCTCTCCTTCTCGCTTCCACTGGGTCTCGTTCCGATCTCGACTGCGAGCTTCCTGAGATAGCCGAAAGCTCTCTCACCATTGAATAATGTACTCAAACTCACACCTCAGATGCACTAACCTCTACTTTTTATAAAAGACATTTGATCAAAAATTCTTTGAAGGATTTATGGTCAAGGTTTAAATAGATAAGATTGACCTCTCTTTTACTCGCGCATAAGTTGAGTGATTCAAATCAAGTATATACGTAAGACTTTTATTAAGACTGAAATTTAAGCTTCTTGTGTGTATAGTTCATGGGTGAAGAACTCTCAGTTGTTTTGTGGAAGCTTTCACAGGGCATACTCGATATTGTTAAGCGTCTTAAAGAAAATCAAAGCATACATAAAGTGAAGAGACTATATGTGAGATTTAGACTCACCCAGTTCGAATATAAAGAAGGGGGCGGTATAAGTTCACAAGGTTCAAACGAATACTTGGAGAAAGAGGAGTGGGACTGGAGGGATTATTTTCGAATAATTGATTCAGAAATAAAGGGACTACCAATCTATTCCGAGACTTTTAAGTCTATTTCAGACATCTATGGAGTAAATGTGGCACAGGCTGAGTTTTGGCTGTCTCAATTTGCTCAAAACATTTTGGGAAAAGCAGTTAATGAAGAAACTTCTGAAGAAAACGTGCTTGATTCTATTACTACTTTTCTTAATGACTTGAATGGAAATCCTTTGATGTGGCATGTAACGGTGGAGTTAGAAGGAGTGTGGATGGGAACAGAAGAAGCAGAAGTTTCCAAGGGAATAAGAATCAGGAAGCCGCAATCAGGGGATTTTGAGTTTGATCGTCCATTTGAATATATATCTCTTCCTCCGAGGGGCCCACCGTTTGGGCATCCTATGGCTATCATGGAGGTAATGCAAAGGGTGAAGATTCAGCTAGCTGTGTGGGACGATTTGGAGAAATTGATAATATCTTTACGATTATACAAGATAGGTTCGGTTAATAAGCTCAAAACTATGTGGAAACCTAAATCGATTCTTGACTTTGGAGGTACTTCGTGGTCTAACATAACTCAGCCCATAGTATACAAATACTCTCTTACATATGAGGACGCTCAAAAGCTTCAATCTTTTATCGGTAAGATGAAGCCTCTGCTTTCTATAGTCCAAGGGAAGATTGAGGCTACCGACTACGTTTCAATTGCGCTCCAAAGGTATAACGACTCTTTGTTTAAATCAGATGCCACCGAAAGGATTACTTATGCTATTATGGGTTTAGAAGCACTCTTTCTAAAACCACAAGAACGTGAAGAGCTTCTGCATAAGCTATCGCAAAGAGTGTCTAGGTGCCTTAGTATATTTGGTCATCAATCATTGGAAGTATATCGAGTCGTAAGAGATGCCTATAATGCTAGAAGCCAGTTCATCCATGGCGCCTTAGTGGAAGAAGAAAAACGTCGTGACGGAATTATAGTATCGGATGGAATTGTTTGGACTGTTCTGGTTGGAACTTTGAATTCAGCCCTTGGCGACACGCTGAAATGCTTCAAAAACTCCTCCAAATCAGCAAAGACGGAAGAGCAAATGCATCATGCATTATGATTAGTCCAAACAATTTCATCAAATACTATAAATTAGCCGATAGGATCATTGAGTATTTACGGGCTTCCATCCTGATATTTCTGGAATTGAAGGATAAAATAGAAAAAGAAAGCTTTCTGAATACCATTGATAACTCTTTGCTCCATGAAGAGGCTTTAGCTAAATTGAAGAAACTAATCGATGATCATTGTTCGATTGTACAAATAGCTGGTATAATATAGGCATAAGTGCTAAAGACATTGGATGGTGTTCTAAGGTAGCTAATCTATAAATCTCACGGTAAGAGGGTTAGCTTGATCTGACTTGGAGTTCAGGGCGATCTATCTCGCTTATAAGAGAATTCGAAGCATGGTGAGAAGGACGCCTCTGGAGGATTCGCCTTTCTTCAGCAAGGCCTGTGGTGGAGAGGTCTACTTGAAGTTTGAGAACCTTCAGCTCACGGGTTCCTTCAAGATCAGGGGTGCGTTGAACAAGATGCTTCAGCTAAGCACAGAAGAGCGAGAGAGAGGAGTCGTCACGGCTTCGGCTGGGAATCATGCTCAGGGAGTAGGCTATGGGGTGAAGATGCTGAGGATAGGAGCGACCGTTGTGGTTCCACGTAACACGCCGAAGACGAAGATCGAGGCGATTCGTAGATACGGCGTAGACCTGAGAGTACATGGCGACGACTACGACGAAGCCGAGAGAAAGGCACGGGAGCTGGAGAGAGAACTAGGCAAGATCTACGTCTCACCCTACAACGACTACGAAGTCATCGCTGGACAAGGCACAGTGGGACTTGAGATCTGGGAAGAGAAAAGCGACCTCGACATCGTCCTAGTCCCCGTGGGCGGAGGAGGACTCATCTCAGGCATAGCCCTAGCCCTTAAGAGCCTCAACCCCGAGGTTAGAGTCGTCGGAGTCCAGTCTAAGGCTTCGCCCGTGATGTATGAATCCATAAAGCGAGGAGAGATCGTGGAGATACCAGTGGAGGAGTCGATTGCAGAGGGCTTGCACGGTGGCATCGAAAAAGGCTCAGTCACCTTCGACTTGGTGAAGGAGCTTGTCGACGAGATCATCTTAGTGGAGGAGAAGGATATAGAGACCGCCATCACCCTCTTCTTGGAGCACCACCATCAGGTTGCGGAAGGAGCGGGAGCAGTGGGACTTGCTGCCCTCATGAGGTGCAAGAGGCGGTTCAAGGATCAGAGGATCGGCGTCGTAGTCAGCGGAGGAAACATAGATATCTCTCTTATGAAGAAGGTGCTGAACAGTAGATCCATCTAAAAAATGAGAATAGTGCGAAGGTTATCGATCAATTACCTTTCTGTGCTCTGCTACTTTTCTGGTGATGTCTTGGGAATGACGGGTGCAATCAAGAATGCTGGTCCTTCGTATCTTTCTTTCAACCGTTTTGCTCTCAATATGAAGGGAAAAGGCTTCTTCGTATCAGCGAATAGATGAGCTTCACTAAAGTTCCTTTCAAAATAAAGAAGCACTGACCCTAGATAGTAGGGTGAGAGACGATAAGTTAGGTCGGGGTGGTTGAAGACATAATAAGTGTGTTTCTCACCATTTTTGTCTTCACACACCTCCATGCAAAGCTTCAGATCGGCTAGCTGAACCGCTTCATAGTTACTGAAGTGTTCGTCTTCACATTGTTCCTCGTTAAATAGACAGATGACCTGTCTTTCGTCCATGACTATCTCGATTCTTCCCTTCAGCTTCTTTCCAGCAACCATCGTGTGCATTTTGATGCCTGTTTCCTTCTCAAACTCCTGCGCGTAACTAACTAAGCTCATGTAACCACCTCTCAGTTTAGGTTCAAGTTGATCCCAAATCTGGTTGACTTCCTTTATGAATTTGGCAATAGCTCGACCCTTGTCCGTAAGGCGGTAGACTGCTCCCTCTTTGACTAAAATCGAGTTCTCTAAGAGGAAATTTAGATGATAATTGAAGTTTCCTCTACTATCAAGAACCTCTCTGAGAGCCGCCGAGTCAAGCAGATCAGAATAAGCCGCCTTCCCAGCTTCATCAAGACGCATAATTATGTTGCTTCTGACAGGAATCTCAATGATTGAAATGACATCCCTCTTCCTCAAGGAAGCCACCAAAACAATCTCTGGTCTTGTGATATTTGGCTTTTTTTGACTATGATTTAGCCTAAAAGAATAAGAAAGAGGGAAGGAGAGAGATAAGGAAGTAATCGAAAAGAAGGGAAAAAGGATTGGCACATCAAAAGCTTAACAGGATCAGGATACTGCCCAAGTATTACTTCGTCGTCTCGGGTGCTGCCCTCAGCCCTGTCTCGCCATTGAACGCCTTCGATGAGGCGCTGAAAGCAGCGGGAATCTACAATTTGAATCTCGTGAAAGTTTCCTCTATACTCCCAAAGGAAGTGACCTATCTGAAACTCTCCGAAGAAGAGGCGGCAACTTTCTTCGAGGAAGGGGAAGTCGTCTTCACAGTCCAAGCCTGTGCAATAGGGGTGGGGGAAGAATATCTCTCAGCGGGACTAATGTGGGGAGAAGGCTTAGATGTAAACGGCTTCGTGATGGAGCATGAGTTATCCCTTCCCTCATCTAAGCCAGAACCTACGATGGAGGACCTAAGAGAGAACATGATAGAGATGCTGGAGTCAAAGTTCGAGGTGGGTGTACGCATCAGAGGGATCGGAATAAAGGAGCAGAAGATCAAGACTGTGGAGATTTTTGTTCCAAGAGGCATGTATGGCTGCGCACTAGCTTCCTTAGTCCTTTGTTAGCCTAATGGATTCTTGAATATGATGAATAGGCTCCATCACCTTAGGAAACAGCTAGGAAAAAGATATATGGATATGAATATTATATGCAATAAGCTCCGAGAGAGGAGACGTCTTGGAGAAAGGGTATAAAAGGATTGCAGAGGCTATTTCAGCTGTTCTCAGCGCTCCCCTTGTCGCCATATACACTTTTATACTATTGATCTTTTTCGTACATCCCTCCTCGCCCGCACTGCTCCTCACTATATCCATCTTCTTCGGATCTATCCTACCACTCATCACAATACTCTACATGGCGAAGAGAGGCATCATCCCAGATATCTATGCATCAGACAGAGAGACAAGGACAAAACCGTTTATCGGCGCCATTGCAAGCTACATCATCGGAGCCATTACACTTGTCTTCGTCCACGCACCGCAGATCCTAGTTTTCTTGATGGTGTGCTACTTTGTGAACTCCTTTGTAATGATGATCATAACCCGAATCTGGAAGATCAGCATCCACGTCTCCGGCGTAGCAGGTCCAGCAACTTTCCTCGTCCACCAGTTTGGAGTAACAATGCTCCCCTTCTTCATGCTACTTCTTCCCACAGCTTGGGCAAGAATCAAGCTCGGAGCACACAACCTGAGCCAAGTGATGGCCGGAGCACTCTTGACGATTGGATTGACCTTTGTACAACTAGAACTCTATCTAATGATGTAAGGACGTACCTCTCTTAGCATATACACACTCATCTATCAATAGAACCGGCGAAACTCACTGATTCTTCAGACTTCCAATAGCTTTTGAGGCCCATTTAGGCTCTTTGAGTATAGCTCTCCCAATTGCCACGAGGTCAACCTTGCCAGATCTGATGATAGTATCAGCCTCCTCTGCCGTTGTTATCCCGCCAACACCTATTACGGGAACACGAGCAACTTCCCTCACTGCCACGGCAAGAGGAACATAGTATCCAGGACCTTTTAGATCTGACCTAGAGCCAAGTCCCCCAGAGACATCTATGATGTTGACACCTGCATCAGCTATCATCTTAGCCGCCTGTGTCCCTTCCTCAAGGGTCAATCCTCCAGGCAACATGTCGTCAGCTCCTAGCCTGTAAAGCAGAGGATAGCCTTTCCCCAACTGTTCCCTAATGCTTTTGATAACTTCAAGAGGGAGGTGAACACGGTTTTCTAAGGCTCCTCCGTATTCGTCAACCCTCCTGTTTGTAAGGGGTGACAGGAACTGGCTGAGAAGAAAACCATGAGCACCATGGATCTCAACAGCATCGAAACCAGCCTCAAGAGCTCTGCCAGCGGCCTCCGCAAAGGCTACAACAGTGCCTCTGATCTGCTCTCTACTCAGGGCTCTTGGCAGTTCTCCACCTCTAGGATTAGCTACTGGTGATGGGCCTAAGGGTTGGACGCCGCAAGTAGCCTTAGTTGTAGCGCTACCCCCGTGAGTGATCTGAAGGGCGATAGGCGTCTCAAACTTGTGGACTGCCTCAGAAAGTCGCTTCAAGCCAGAGATTAGTTCGTCTGAGTAAGCTCCTAGCTGATGGGCAGACATGCGCCCTTCTGGGGTTACATAGGTGTGCTCGACTATGAGTAGTCCGAGATCTTCAGCCCTCTCGACGTAGTGCTTCACTAGTCTATCAGTGACCTCGCCCTTGGCGGTGGAGAACTCTGTAGCCATAGGTGGCATAACAATTCTGTTTCTTAGGTTAAGACATCCTACCTTCAAGGCGTCAAATAGCCTAGGCATGACAATTCCTCTTAATAAGAGAGGGTTGGAGAATAAAGATTATGATGTACTAACTACCTAGAAGATAGAGCTACCCGCTCGACCTCCTCTCTCCGTCGTATTGCGAAGGTGTTGGTGTCTCTGTTCGCCGCTCCGACGAGTTGGTCTGCCAAGGTCTCTTCAAGAGTCTTCCTGTTGCTGAAAGCTGCCTGCCTCGCTCCTTGAACAATGTATCTCAAGGCTAGGTCAACCCTTCTCTGAGGGGCCACATCAACCGAGAGCCTGTAGACAATGCCCCCGTATCCGATTCTGGTCGTGTCCTCACAGGGCGCAGAGTTCTCAACAGCCCTGACTAGAACCTCTATGGGATTTCTTCCAGTCTTGAGTTCAACGAGCTTGAAGGCGTTCATAATAGCATTTATAGCTCTGAGTTTCTCTCCGCCGCTTGATCCAGGGTGCATTACGTTATTCACAAGTCGTTCTACAATGCTCACTCTCGACTTCAGAAACCGTCCAGACTCGTGTCTACCCCCGCTGTGAGGAACGTGAACTGGGTCGAGGCGGATATATCTCTCCAAACCTACGTCTCTAACCTTTACGTCCTTGAAGCTCCATTCGCCAAAGAGCTTCACTTCACCAGAGCTTACAGCAGAGCCGCTCATTTCACTGTACACCGTTGAAGACAAGACCCACATACCTGAAACTCGAATAAAACCTTTTCTGAGAGGCTTTGAACGCTCCATGTTGGGATAACGGATGTAGAAAAGAACGAGACTCTTATCGCGTCGGCTTCTTTTTCTTCCCTAAAACCAAGAGGTCCAAGGGTATGCCGTTCACTCTAGCAACCTTATACTTCACGCCAGGAATATCACCCATCGACCGCGCCCTAGGACCATGAATCCCCTCAATCACGACTTCATCATGCTCGTCAACTTGAAGTAGGGCGCCATCTCCTGGCAGGAAGGCCGTGACGACTCTTCCATTCCTTATGAGTTGGACTCTGACGCATTTTCTTATGGCGCTGTTAGGCTGCTTAGACTCCACTCCAACCTTCTGGAGGACGATGCCTCTGCCCATTGGAGCACCTTCTAAGGGATCTTCCTTGCTCAGTTTGAAGAGCTTATGTCCGTAGCCCCGTCTCTTTGTTCGGAGCTCCTTCCTCTGATCCACCAGCCTCCGAGCGGCGAATATTCCATTTGGCGCCATTACTGGTCTCCCTCTAACTCAGATCAACTCTATTCTTTAAACTTTCCTCTAGTAGTGCCTATTGAAAACATCAAAAAATTTTTTATGTCGATAGCTGTCACTCTATAGGAATATTCATGGGTCTGAAGGGAGTAGGAAATGTCTTCTCCAATAGAAATATTCTAGTTGTCTCCACAACTCAGATCTTAGAAACGTTCTTTACGATGGTTTACACGCCCTTCTGGACCCTCTTCCTCATGGAAGAGCTAGGTTTCTCAATTCCACTGGTCGCTCTGCTCCATACAATTCAGCGTTCTGAGAACCTCCTCTTCTCGTTCCCCGGGGGCTTCCTCACTGACAGAATTGGAAGGAAGAGGGTCACCTTGATTTCGGCGGCCACTCGAATAATCAGTCCCATCATCTATCTGACAGCTACGTCATGGGAGCATATCTTCATAGCAACCATCTTCGTTGCTATGCGTTCTCTCGGCACGCCAGCATACGAGGCCATGGTCGCCGAGTCTCTCCCGAGGAATCAGATGGGAACAGGATACGCCATATTGAACATGTGCAGAAGGGCGCCAGGTCTCTTCAGTGGGGTCATTGGAGGAGTGCTGATGGATAGCCTGGGTCTGGGACCAGGAACAAGGCTCTGTCTAGTTGGGGTCCTAATAGGCGGCGCCGTCACCTTCACTGCTAGATACCTATTCCTCACCGAGACGCTTGTGAGAAGGCCAGGGAGAGAACGCAACTTGATAGAAGATTTCAAGGACTTACTCCCAGTATTGAAGGGCAGCCTCAGAGTTATGGTGGTGAGTTCCATCCTCTTTCAGGTCTCGGCAGCCTTAACCAGCGGGCTGCTCGTTGTATATATCACCGAGTATCCTACAGGACCTGGACTGACGAAGACGGAGTATGGGCTCTTAACCACGATCATGTCGATAGTCGGCTTCTTGATGGCTCTGCCGGGCGGGACGATGGCTGACAGGTACAACAGACGTAAGCTCATAACCTTCGGCAGATCACTGCACCCAATAACAACGCTCTCATGGATCTTCCTCAAGGACTTCTATCAGATTCTCGGTATGAGGCTCATTCAGGGAATAGGCGAAGGCCTCAGCGGAGCTGGGGGAGGAATGGGAGGAGGGGGAGGAGGCGCTTATGGTGGAGGATCGGCATGGAGCTCCATGTTGGCAGATCTGGTTCCTATGGAGAAGAGAGGAAGATACAGTGGCCTAATGCATACCTTGAGCGGGATCGCAGCCCTCCCAGCCCCTAATATCGGCGCCTACTTGTGGGAGACTGAGGGTATAGGGCCTGTTGGAATCTTGTGGACTCAGCTCTTCGTGGGCATGTTCTCAACCTCCCTGCTATGGTTGTTCCTAAAAGACCCTATCCATGACGTGAAGAAAGTGAAGGAGAAGCCAGAGCCCGCGAGAAACGATGATGGCGAGGAGAAGAAGGAAAAGTAAGACTGCTTCTATGATATCCCTTCCTCGCTCCTTCTTTCCGTGGTGTGTTGAATGACTTATATGCTCTTGCCTCTTATTTCATCTTATGCCTTCTTCAAGGAATTGGAAGGAGTATAATGAGGCGCTGGTGAAAAGAGGCGCTATTCTGTTGGACGTAGATTTTGTGGCGAATTGGTCTGATGAGCTTGAAGCCATGAATGATGGCAAGGAAGGTGGAAGGTTCAGGTATCCAGAATCACTCGTCAAGCTGCTCGCCGTCGTACACGCATATATTCTGCCTTACAGGCAGCTGGAAGGGTTCGTGAGGGCGTTGACTCAGCATGTTGATGGGCTTAAGTCTCCAGACTACACCACGATATGGTGGAGGGTCTCAAAGGCAGAGGTTGACTTTGACTCTTCCATAGAGCCTGATAAAGACGTTACGATCGCGGTGGACTCTTCTGGAATAAAGGTGTCAAAGAGGG
>Ga0315314_1004308_pt1 | contig 10730 bp, 8 predicted proteins | sample TDP9_MG_FD_203631 | JGI IMG/M metagenome (GOLD analysis project Ga0315314, IMG submission 203631) | Freshwater sediment microbial communities from Lake Towuti, South Sulawesi, Indonesia - TDP9 | ecosystem: Environmental > Aquatic > Freshwater > Lake > Sediment | place: Indonesia: South Sulawesi... | reverse complement strand
AGGGTGCCTAACGGTTGCTATTGCCTGCCAGTTCCTCCGGGACCTAGAGCCGATGCTTTAAGGAGGCTTCTCGACCGTCATCCACCCGACTTCGCTGAGATTCACGGGATGGCCAGAGCGTTGGAGTGGGGTCCTCCGTGGCAAAGAGGCTACTACGTAGATGAGTGGGGTTGCCTCTGGAGGAACCTCCAAGATGGCGTCATAGGTCAGCCCGTGGCTCATCCGCTGGCCAAATGGGAAGACCTTGAGATTTACCAGTTCCCGGATCCTCTGAAAGGCATAGACCAGATCGAAGATGCCATTTCCAGGGCTACTCATGAGAGATACATGCTGTCTGGCGAGGGAACTTGTGGCGGCGTATGGCATAGGTTGCACGCCCTTAGGGGTTTCGAGAACGCCATGATAGATATCGCTCAAGAGAGAAGTGAAATCTTTACTCTAATCAAGAGGCTTGTTGACCTCAATCTGAAGCACCTCAAACGACTGGTTGAACTCGACATAGATGGGGTTATGTTTGGAGATGATTGGGGAACCCAGCAGGGGCTTATGGTAAAGCCACAGCATTGGAGGCGATGCTTTAGACCAGCCTATAAAAGGATGTTTGATCTAGTTCGTAGAAGCGGAAAACACATCTTCTTCCACAGCGACGGATTCGTGATGGACATTCTGCAGGATCTAATCGACATCGGTGTCAACGCAGTAAATATCCAAGTCAGCCTCATCGGAATAGAAAACCTCAGAGAAAGGTTCGGAGGAAAGGTCTGCATAGCTGCTGATGTGGACAGACAGCACACCCTACCGTTTGGAACAGCCAACGAAGTTACGAACCTGGTTAGGAGTATAATCCAAGGCTTCAAGAGTCTCAATGGTGGTATCATTCTGTACGGGGAGATAGGCCCAGATGTTCCCTTGAAAAATGCTGAGAGCATGCTTAAAGCCCTAGAAAAATACGGAAACCTAGTTTAGATCACGGAGAAGATGGGCTTCAGCATACACAAAGCCCCTCCTTCTCGGAAGGAGGTTCCGCAATGTGGTCCTCCACATGAATCCCTTTATTCTACATGATAGAAATGTACTGTAGAAATGATCTCTGAACGTATTCTTAATCGGGACAGAAAGGGTTGCAGGATGGAAGAAGATCTTGTCTTAGTTCTAGATTGTGGATCGACGAATCTGAGGGCTGTCGCCGTCTCGCCAGCTGGCAGCCCTATTGCCCATGCCAGCCGCCCAAACCTGCCTCACTGTCAGATTGATGGGCAACCTGATTGGTTAATATGGGACCTCAATGAGATTTGGCAAAAGTTGTCAGAAGCATCCCAAGAAGTATCGAGAATCGTCGGCTCCCAGAATATTAAGGCTGTAATTGTCACCACATGGGGGGCTGATGGAGCTCCAATTAAGCGGGACGGAACTTTGACCTATCAGCCGATCTCTTGGCAATGCCCCAGAACTCAGGAGACAGCCAAGAACATCGCAGAGCGATTATCCCCTTGGGAGCTCTTCCAGATCACCGGTTACCAGATCATCTCGTTCAACACGCTTCTGAAACTGATCTGGCTCAGAGAGAAGGCTCCCGAAGCTCTAGACGAGGCTCACACATGGTTGATGATGCCTGGCCTCCTCGTGCATAGACTTACGGGCGAGTTTCACGTCGATCCAACAAGTGCCTCAACCATGATGGCCATGAACCTAGAACAGAGGGATTGGTCAGAACCATTGCTGGAGCTTGCTGGCCTAGACCCAGGTTTCTTCCCCGAGTGGTACGAACCAGGTCAGACGGTTGGCTACGTAACTGAAGAAGCCGGGAAAAGATGTGGTGTACACACAGGTGTTCCAGTGATTGTGGGTGGGCATGACACTCAGTTTGCACTGATGGGCTCAGGGGCTGGATCTCACGAGGCTATACTATCAAGTGGAACCTGGGAGATTCTAAGCGTCAGATCTGGTCTCTTCAATCCGAATCGCGTCGGCTTTGAGGAAGGACTGATCATTGAGGCTGATGTTCAACCGGGTTTATGGAACCCCCAGCTTTTGATGATCGGATCGGCTGTCTTAGAATGGATTCGAGAGAAATTCTTCGCTGAGATAGACATCAATGAATACACTACCATGATCACAGAGGCCGAAAGAGTCCTGCCTGGAGCCAGCGGCGTGACAGTCATGCCGAGCTTCGTCCGAGATAGTGGACCGTTTAGAAAGTTTGGCGTTCTCGGCACGGTTCTTGGCTTGACGCTACAGACTTCGCGTGGTCACATCTATCGCGCAGCACTTGAAGGTCTATCATTCCAACTAAGAGAGGCGCTGAGAATCTTGGCCGAGGCAACCGGCTTTCATGTGGGAGGAATTCGCGTTGTCGGTGGAGGTTCTAAGAATAACCTATGGAATCAGTTACGGGCCGACGTAACAAAACTTCCCATAATAATCACTGAGCAGAGGGAGGCCACAGTCTTGGGGGCTGCCTTAACGGCGTATGTAGGCATAGGCAGATATGCCTCCTTGCCGGAGGCTCAGAAGAACATCTCCTTGGAAGAGAGACGCTTCGAACCTGGCGTTGACCAAGGCCTCTACGAACATATTTTCGAACGTTTTATGAAGGCATTAGAGAATCTCAAAGTTCTCCATCAGAAATGAAAATGTTGAAGGCGCAGTACTCAATCAAAGCAGCTGTGCCGACGTTCAGTCTCCATCATTTTTGTTGCTTGAGCCATTCGGTCACTCTTCGGAAAACGGCGCTCCCAGACATGTCGATTATGGGTGAGATTATCTTCTCCCTCGTTTCGACCGTTGGTTGGTAATGAGGCATAATGGCAAAACCGACAAAGGCCCAGAAAGCTTTCTTCTCTTCCATAAGGGACTTTGCAGCAATTTCACTTGGTGATACCGGGTAATATATGAAAGCCACACCGTTAGCCCAGTATATACCGATCGTCTTGCCACCAGCTGTAACATTCGCAAACCTCACGAGGTCGTCGACTGTGGAGAATCTTACATAGTCCATTATGATAATCTCTTTGAAAGGATCATAACGAACAGTCATATCTTTCAACTCCGTAAATCTTCTATGTAAGATATGACTCTCAGCATCCCTTATTTCTTTCTCTTGAGACAGACTTGCCTTGGGAAAGAGATATAAATCCAGAAAGGCGTTACTAATAAACAATCGCATCCTACGGCGAAGCGAAATGCCGAAAATCAAGGTTGCAATAACTGGTGTCGGAAACTGTGCCTCAGCACTAATCCAAGGGGTCGAATATTACAAAGATGCAAGGGTGGAGGAGAAGGTTCCTGGCCTAATGCACGCGAATTTTGGAGGATATCACATAGGCGATATAGAATTCGTAGCCGCCTTCGAAGTCAATAAAGGAAAAATAGGTAAAGACTTAAGTGAAGCAATCTTCACACCCCCAAACGTTTGCGCGAAGTTCGCCGAGGTACCTGAGCACCATGTCAAGGTCTCACCCGGTCCAATCCTTGACGGGGTTGCGCCTTACATGGCTGAACCATTCAATGTCTATGACGCGAAAGATGAGACATCAGTTGATGTTGCCGAGACCCTCAAGCAATCAGAGGCTGACCTGTTGATCAACTATCTTCCTGTTGGAAGCTATAATGCGACACGCTACTATGCCCAAGCAGCACTTGATGCTAACTGTGCATTTGTCAATTGCATACCTGAGTTCATCGCCTCGGATAAGGAGTGGAGCAAGAGGTTTGAGGACAACGGACTACCGACAGCAGGCGATGACATCAAGAGCCAGCTCGGCGCAACGATATTGCATCGGAGCATAGTTAAGCTTTGTGTCGACCGAGGCATCATGATCGATGAGACTTATCAGCTAAACCTCGGAGGAGACACCGACTTTCAGAATATGACATCGGAGGAAAGACTGAAGACGAAACGAGTAAGCAAAACGGAAGCGGTTACAAGCTTAGTCTCGTACCCTGTTCCGACAAGGATCGGGCCGTCAGATTATGTACCTTTCCTGGGCGACAAGAAGGTATGTTACATATACCTCAAGGGCAGGAAGTTTGGGAATCGACCAGTCACTGTAACAGCCAATCTAGACGTTGAGGACTCGCCGAACAGTGCGGGCGTGGTCATTGACGTCATAAGAGCTACAAAACTTGCCCTCGATAGAGGAGTAAGTGGCCCCCTCATTAGCATATCGGCCTACGCCTTTAAACATCCACCCATCCAGGTGCCAGATGACGAAGCGAAAGAGTGGGTTGAAGAGTTCATAGCCGGGAGACGCACTAGATAACTCCACAAATACACAGTTTCTTCAGCAAATCTTGGAGATTAGTTTTATAAGACAGTTCGAATCAAAATTATATAGTCTCGCGGGGGAATGATCTATAAGCTTTGAATATGTTGTTGAAACAGAAGACTTGACCAAGTATTATCAAATGGGCCCCGTTACTGTTAAGGCGCTTGAAAGCGTCAATATGAAGATCAAACGTGGGGAATACATCTCCATAATGGGTCCATCGGGTTCTGGGAAGACGACGCTCTTCAACATGGTGGGGGGCATAGATAGGCCGACTCGGGGAAGAGTCTATATCGATGGTGTCGATATCGCCAAGTTAGACGCTTATGAACTAGCCTGGCTGAGATGTCGCAAGATCGGTTACATCTTCCAAACGTTTAACCTAATTCCCGTACTTACAGCTATGGAGAATGTGATGTTACCAATGATCTTTGCTGGCGTCGAAAGGGAGGAACGTATCAGAAGGTCGACCGAAATCCTTGAGACGGTGGGGCTGGGAGAGAGGCTTAATCACAAGCCTGCTGAACTCAGTGGAGGACAGCAGCAACGCGTTGCCATCGCGAGGGCTCTGGCGAACAATCCGGTTATCGTCTTGGCTGATGAGCCTACGGGAAACCTCGACCTACAAACAGGGCTGGAGGTAATCACTCTACTTAGGGGACTAAACAAAGACAAGGGAGTAACCGTAATAGCCGCGACCCACGATCTGAAGATGATTGACGTTAGCGACAGGATAGTCTATCTCCGTGACGGACAGATCGACCGGTATGAGACGAGAGCCGAAGTATACGTCAGAGTAGGCGAGTGATTTCTTCTCTACATAAGTGGCGGAAAAGGTGGGCTCCTCTACAGCCGCGCTTCCGCCGGCTGCGCACAAAAGAGCTGTTACTTCGCGAGTTATGCCTGTTTCTATGATAGGTTTTGACCCGTACTTTCCCACATGAAGATTCTTGCCTGGCAATTCTCAGTCATATAGAAACGTTGGGCATAAGCTGCTTAGATATCTTCCGTGTTTGTGATTATTGATGGGCAGGAACCCGCTCCGCTAGCAGATAATAGCTGGAAACCTCGTACTTCCTCACGCAAATTCATTGTAGTGCTCTGTTTGACCTAGTTTCCTTTAGAGGTCTACGTCCGTATCTTTTGCAGTTTTCAAAGTATACCTCAAGATTTCGAAGGGGCACGTTATCGGGTATCGAGCCGGTTACGTTGATGAAGTAGCCGGGGCAATGGCCTGAGGTTGTCAAACAGCGAAGTACCTCATTCACAATTGCCTCTCTATCACCAAAGGTCAAAATCTTGAGATCAACATTGCCCGCCAAGACCTTCTCGTCGCCGTATTTCTCCGTTATGAGTGCGAGGTCACAGCTGGGTTCCATTATGAAGCCATCAGCCCCACCCTTGGCCAAGTCGTCAACGATCTTAGTGATGTTTCCATCGGAACAGAAGAGGACTCTTATGCCCTTACTTTTTAACTCACGCCATAATCGCTTGTACCAAGGGAATATGTATCGGCGCAGCCAACTAGGAGAGAGCATCGGCCCCTCAGTCATGCATATATCGTCGTGGCTTATGAATGCCTTAATGTCGCATTGCGCCCAAGCCCTAAAGTCTCTTAAGGATATACTGGCGAACTTGTTCAGTAGACGCTCAAACCTGTGAGGGTCATAATACACTGCCTTCAAAGTCCACTCAAGTCCGAAGGTCATGACAGCCCACATAAAGGTCGTACAGTAGTATCCGCCGGGAACTAGCTGACTTCTGTAAAGTCTTTGGGTCTTTCTGTGTTCTCTATCGAAGTATTCAACCGCCCTGTCGAAGATATAGTCGCCTAGATCTACCTCCTCGGGTTCATAATCTAGGACATCCTCAACCGAACTGACTCGGAATGTTGCTCTCCAAGTGGTAGGGAAGAGCTCTGACCACGAATCGGCTCGAATACTGAACTTTTCACCTCTCTTTCTAGCCTGGTCATATGGATCAAAAGATTGTAGAGTCCAGAATATCATATCAGTGTCGAGCTTTTCATAAGTCTTTGCTTGTGCTTCATTAGGGGACTGAGAGGGGTCTCGCTCATACAATTTCGATATTAATCTCGAGTGGCTTATGTACTCAATCTGTCCTACTCGGTCATGCTCTTCCAAGTAGACTGCCGAAAGGCCTCTTTCATAGCACACAACAATCTCTCCAGGTGAAAATGATCAAGCCCGCTTTTTCTCAGTGTCGTGAATCATGATAAAGCTCATGCTGATATGAATCCCTAAAACTTCATGATTGGCAGAATTTGACTCTTATTCTGTGAGTTTCGTGTTGTACGGAAGCATCTTGATCATTCATGTAGTCTTTCCTGGTAGAACACCATAGCCAAGGCTCCGTAGAACACAACGTCCTCGCCTAGCTGGGTAACCTTAACCTCCGGGGCTCTATTTCTGGAGTGTTCGCCCAGATATTGAATGATAGGTTCGATGATAAGTTCCCTATTGTTCAGTGTTACTGATCCACCCACGGTGATCAACGAGGGGTCGTAAGCGTCATTAACACATGCAAATCCTACGGCGTTCAAATTCCCAATCTTCTCAACGATCTCCAAAGCCAATCTATCGCCATGTTTAGCAGCTTCATATAAACTCTTAGCTGTTATTCTTTGAGATTCACTTCCACGAATCTTTGCGAGTGAGCTTCTGCCGATCTCCTCGTTGCTTTTTTCTCCTAAGACCAAGTCGACGTAATCTGGTATGTTTCTTCCCGAGCAGTAGGCCTCCCAATGTCCTCTCTTTCCGCATCCGCAAGTTAAGCGCCCCTCAAAGTCTATCGTGAAGTGGCCTATCTCGTGCGCGTTGCCATCCTTCCCAATGAGCAGATGGTTGTCCACGTATACGCCCCCTCCTATTCCTGTGCTTATAGTCACGTAAGCCAGGTTTTGAGTTTCTCTTCCTTCCCCGAAGAACTTCTCACCCAAGACTGCTGTTGTGCAATCATTCAGAAGTGATGTCTTCAGGCCCAAATTCTCCTCTAATGGCTCAACCAAAGGAACGAAGTCGTAAGGTATATTCGTCGGCTTCATCAGTCCTCCCCTCTTCTGGTCGATCGGTCCAGCTGATCCTATGCCGACGCCTTCAACATCTGCAAGTTTTGAGCTTTCGATCCTTATAGAACGGATCATTCTTATGATCTGCTTACTCACTGCTTCGGGACCCATTTTGGTCTCAGTCTTTTCGGAGAGCTTTGTCGAGATTCCGCCCTTATCATCTCCCAATGCAACTCTAACGTTCGTCCCGCCCAGATCAACACCTAAGGCTAACCTGCGTGCCATTACTCATCAATCAATACTTCTAAAGAACGCGCTTAAAATGTTGATTCTCAGGACGCACGGCAATTTATATCCCGTCTGTCGGAAGGATCAGCGTAGAATACGAGTGAAGCCGACGGAATGGTCCATGCTGGGCAATTAGGAGTATCCAGTTTGCAGGAAAGCCTTGAAGTCTCTTACTCTGCTAAGCATAGTTCATAGTGGCTAAGCAGCCCAGAAGGGTGATGTTTTTTTCATTACTACGACGAGTTCATTCAGGGCTTCCAGTTCTTCAACGGTAAGCCTGTCCTGAAACTTCGAGAGTAGGTTCTTTGCGTGCTGTTCGGGAACCCTTACGTACAGGATGTCCCCTTCATCGAAGTGACGTCGGACGACGGCTTTGTCAATCGATATGGCTACTTGCTTGCCGGTTTCAGCCTCGGGTACGGGTTCGCCTTTGTCTTGTATCTGAAGCATCTCACCGACCTCTTTCCCCTCAGTCGTTAGAAGCCTCACCCTCGGTCTGATTTTTCCAGCTAGGACCTCGATGCCCACTATAGCTGGCTTTGCCTTTCTGAACACGTATCCCGGCAGAACTCTCATTTTCGCCGGCTTGATGAGGCTATCGAATTCGCTTCTGAGAAGCGCCTCCTTTTCGCTGCTTACCCATCTCAGATAATCATCAGTAAGGTGGTAGATTACATTATGTCGGAAGATCGGGATTCTCCTATTATTCGCCTCCTCCTCAGCATCTGGTAAGATTCTAACGTTAAACGCTAGGACGGTGCCATATAGGGGAACTCTCTCCTTGACGATCACTGCCTCTGTTACGTCCCGCTTTGAAACGTCTCCTACATTTGCCAGTCTTACTGGCACCTTATTCCTCTCTAGGCTCTCAACTATGGCCTCAAGTGAACCTAGAGCGTCGGTCTTCAGAACGATACCGTCGATGTCGGTCGTAATCTTTAGCTTCTCAACCTCGTCCGACACAATCTTGATGTATTCATCGATTCTATCTTGCGAGGGAACCACGTATATTGGTGCTCCAGCTATAGCTTCTTCTAGATCCGGTGCTGCAATCTTTACTCCGGCTGCAGCCGCAACTTCATCCACCGATGAGAACTTGTCTCTTGGGTCTCTGATCTCATCGAGAGGTCTGGGCAGAAGGATCGCACGAACATTCGTCAAAATGGGTTTCATCTTTCCCCCGACCACTATGATGCCTCCTTTCCGGAGTATGCCATCGTAGATTATCACGTTCAGGGTTATTCCCAGCCCTGTTTCTTCCTTAACCTCCAGAACTGTGCCCTTAGCTGGGCCTTCGGTTGTCCGTAGACGTGCTTGCAGATACTGTTGAGTCAAGCCAGTTAGGACAGCCATTAGTTCCGGGATTCCTTCCCCCGTTCTTGCACTTGTTGGAACCATGGCTACCGTTCGTGTGAAATCCTTTATCCTGTCAAATCTTTCAGCATTAAAGCCTATCTGTGAGAACTTTCCCATAATCTGGTATAGATGTTCATCTAGAAGTTGCTGCACGTAACTGTCCTGACCTCCATAAGATTCCAAGAATGAGCTGTCTGACTTTGACCTCCAGCCTGGAATACGGTCGATCTTGTTCGCGGCCACCAAGAAGGGGGTCCTTCTGGCTCTTAATATATCGATGCACTCATAAGTTTGAGCCTCAAACCCTTTAAAGACATCGATAACAAGTATGGCTATATCTGCTACTCCTCCGCCTCTTCGTCTCAGGTTTGCAAAAACCTCGTGTCCGGGAGTATCTATCACGAGGAGCCCAGGAACACGGACATCCCCGCCCACTCTCTCAAGCAAAGGGCCAGATATCTCTTTCAGAATTTCTACAGGGAAGAAACTAGCTCCTATGTGCTGGGTCATGCCACCTACTTCGCGGGCCTGAACAGTGCTCTTTCTTATCTTGTCCAGAAGCAGAGTCTTCCCAGTATCTACATGCCCAAGAACGGAAACGATGGGCTGCCTGATGGGCATCCGATGCATCTCCAGTTCCGCGCAGAATTGTTTGACTCATTCACATGATTGACACGCGCAACAGTATAAAACTGTTTCTGACCCCATGTATCAAAAAATTACCCTACTATCTCCCACCCCACCTATCGTTTGTCTTGGCCAACAGACTATCGATACGTCATTTGCGATGACATCAGTGTTGAGAGTTTGGCTGTGGCTGACCTCCACGGCGACAGAGTATACGAAGTTGTGGCAGGCCCAAATATTTTCAAACCTTGCTTAGGTCTGGACAAGAAATGCTCAAGGACAATACCCAAAGAGTTCCACGCCCAGGACATATGATGGATTAGTGTTTTCTGAAACTCGGGTACAAGGGCCAACTTGAACGAAGATGGAGTTCTTGATCTGGTAATGAACGAGGCAGAAAGTATCTTTGGCAGGCTACCGTAGTTTGAAGGCCCAGACTCAGTCATGCATATAGTCAAAGAGAATCTTTTCCATCCTCACAGTCTAGCGGTGGGTGACTTCGATAGAGACGGACACGTGGACATATTCGTGGGGAGATAGGCTTATGGGAGAATCCGCATCCTAAGCTATTGATCTGCCTCGGAGACCGAGATGGTTCTTTCACCGAGTTGCTCACGGACTCCGAACATCCTACTCATGAGGCCAAAGGAGCGGACATCGGAAAAACAGGTAGACTGTCTATAGTCGGCAAACCATACTGTCCCTCAGCCAAGTTGACCTATGAGAAAACATGAGCGATATCTAGGTGTTGACCTGGAGGCTTTGGGAAGCATCGTCGGGAACTATATTTTTCGTCAGAACCATAAGGAGAGCCTGAACAACATAAAGATTGCACAAGTAGGTCTTGCCAATAATAGGACGACAAAGGGCTTATACAACGGGTATTCGATATCAACCACCAAGGTTCTCATTGAACTAGATCCACTTACCATAACTCAGCAAGATCGCTTAAGAGCATGTTTGTAGATTTGTCATCTGATATTGGAAATCTTTAAAAATCAGCTCAATATTTAAAAGAAGCTTATCAGAAACATAATATGTTAGGTACGTAGTATTCTTCGGTTTTCGCTGATGAACTTAAAGGCGGAGTGCGAGACGGTGACAAACTACGAGGCTGTGTGGCGGGTTCTGGCTGACTTGATGACTGAATTGCGAAAGGCGGG
>Ga0315314_1004307_pt1 | contig 10732 bp, 10 predicted proteins | sample TDP9_MG_FD_203631 | JGI IMG/M metagenome (GOLD analysis project Ga0315314, IMG submission 203631) | Freshwater sediment microbial communities from Lake Towuti, South Sulawesi, Indonesia - TDP9 | ecosystem: Environmental > Aquatic > Freshwater > Lake > Sediment | place: Indonesia: South Sulawesi... | reverse complement strand
AGAGGTCTTGAGAGCCTTCAGCATAGAGGTCAAGAGTCATGGGGGATGGCTGTATTTGGGCATGATGCTTATAAGAAACTTGGCTTGGTCATGGAAGACCTTGATGATGCTTATAATATCGAGAAGATGAAAGGAAATGTGGGCATAGGTCATGTCCGTTATTCAACGAAAGGTAGAACAGCTATAGAGAACGCTCATCCTATAAATGTAGGAAAATTTCTTTTCATAGCCCATAATGGTACCATAGCGAATGTTGATGAATTAATGAATAAAGTATCAAAGGAAAATAGCGTCTCGAGTTCAGTAACAGATACAGAATTGGTTGGCATTAGGCTCAAGCAATTATACAATCAGCATAAGGATTGGCAAACTTCATTTGAAATTTTGAGCAAAGAGCTGAACGGTTCTTACTCAATGGTCATATTGACTGAAAAGGGAGAGCTTTTGGCAGCGAGAGATGAGAGAGGTTTCAGACCCCTCTGCATAGGCTACCAAGAGGATACAAAAACTTATTTCATAGCCTCAGAGAGTTGTGCTCTTGACTCTCTTGGAGCAAATTTGATAAGAGATGTAAAGCCTGGTGAACTAGTTAAGATTGATAAAAGCGGTCTTTCAACTTGCATGTTTTGCAATGAAGTGGGGCATGCTCACTGCCCCTTTGAATATACATATTTTTCTCATCCTAGCTCATATCTGGAGGGAATAAACGTATATCTTACGAGGAAGAGGATTGGTGCTGAGCTGGCTAAGAAGTATCGATTGGAAGGGGATGTAGTAATACCAGTCCCAGACTCAGCAAGACCCGCTGCCCAAGGATTTTCAGTAGAATCAAAAATTTCTTTTGAAGAAGGGTTGATGAAGGATAGGTATAGAAAGAGAGGTGCCCTGAGGAGCTTCATAGAGCCTATTCAGAAAAGAAGAGAGGAAATAGTAAAGAAGATAAGTGCTGTAAAGGCTATTGTAGATGGAAAAAATGTAATAGTTGTTGATGATAGCATAGTAAGAGGCACTAGCTCTTTGATAATTGCCGATATATTGAAGAAGGCAGGGGCGAAGAAGATAAGCTTTGTAATTACATTTCCTCCGATAAGATATCCTTGCTATGCTGGCATAGACTTTCCTACTCAAGAAGAGCTTATAGCCTATAAATTCTGTAAAGATAAAAGTGATCTAAATTACATCAACGATATGGTTGCCTTTGCCCTAAATGCAGATTTCGTTGGTTACAATGACATAGAAGGATTGAGTAAAGGCATAGGTTTGCCTACCAGCGAATTTTGCCTCTCATGCGTAACAGGAGACTACTCTTGCCTTAAATGTACTCCTAAGTTTAAAAGTAGAGAGGAGATGAAGGGATAATTGGCTGGAATCTTTGGCTTTTATGCTTTTGGTGAAGGAAGAGAGAATTGGGACTCAAAAAAGTTCATCTATTACGGATTAAGCTCTCTTCAAGGAAGAGGTCAAGAGGCAACAAGCTTCGCAGTTTATAATCATGAATCTAATTCATTAAAATGGATATTTGAGGATGGCTTGGTAGAAGATGTATTTGAGAGGATAAAACAAGATGATGTAAAAGGCTTTCTAGGGATTGGACAAGTATCAACAGAGAAGGGGGATTATGTAATAAAAGTTGATGAGCCTATACAACTTGCATTAGTGGGTGATGGAAAGCCAGCGTTACATGAGAATAGACAAATTTCATTTCAAATTTTTGCTGAGATGCTATCAAAGAGAATAGGTGAGCAAAAAGACCCTATATACGCTGCTAAGAAGTTGATAGAGGAAGTAAAGGGAGGCTATTCTTTTATCGCTTTAACAAAGGATCAGAGGATGATTTGTGGTAGAGATATTCATGGCATAAAGCCATTAGAAGTTGGAGCCATAGGATTTGATATAGGAGCGATAGCATCAGAAAGCTCAGCCCTTGATGTGATAGGAGCAGAGCATTCAGGATACATAAGACCTGGGGAAGTGGTTGTACTGGATCCATTAAGCATAGAAAGAAAATGCTCCTTTAGTAATAATCCTGCATACTGTAGTTTTGAGTATGTATATCTTGCAAGACCTGATTCGTATCTTAACTCTATTCCTGTAAGCAAGGTTAGGGGGATGATAGGAAAAAGATTAGCTGAGGAGAACCCTGTAAAGGCAGATGTAGTTATAGGAGTCCCTGATACAGCAATACCCTTCGCTATGTCTTATTCAGAGCATAGTAGTATTCCTGTAAGGCTTGGTTTCACTAGAACTGGCAGGCATGTAAGAAGCGCGATAAAGCCTAGCCAATTTGAAAGGATAGTTGGAGTTCAATTGAAGTTAAACCCAATCAAAGCATCTGTTGATGGAAAAGAGATAATTCTCATAGATGATAGCGTTGTTAGAGGTAATACGTTAAGAAACACAGTATACAATATAAAGAGAAAAGGAGCTAAGAAGGTTCATGTTAGGGTAGGAAGCCCTCCTTTAATTGCCCGATGCCCCTTTGGCACAGAAGTTCCTCAAGAAGATGAGCTGATAGGTAGAGCTTTATCAAATAAAGAAATAGCTGAGATAATAGGCGCTGATACCTTCTCTTATCTATCCATCGAAGGTTTAATAGAGTCCATAGGATTACCTAAGAGTTCTCTTTGCCTAGGTTGCTTCACAGGAAATTATCCTGAGGAGTCTTTATGAAGATGCAACGGAAGCATTAAGGGTATATCTGCAGGAGAGAGAGGCTTTATGGTCTCATCCTGTCCTTACTGAGTAATCGCTACTCTGTAATTATTTATTGTTGGAATTATTAGACAAACTCTTCCTCGTCGAAAACTTATAAACTCTTTCATATAATAAGAAAGTATGCCAATAGAAATAAATCCAAAAATTTGCCATGGGAAACCAGTAATAAAAGGTACTCGTATTATGGTAGCCGATATTTTAAGCCTTCTCGCAGGAGGCTACGATGTTAAAAAAGTTCTTGAATATTATCCAGAACTAACGGAAGAAAATGTGAAGGAAGCTATTCAGTATGCTATATCAGCCTTACAAGAAGAGGAAATAAAGTTATTGCCATGAGATTCCTTCTTGATCAAAACATCTCAATAAAGACGGCAAAATTTCTAAGGAATTTTGACATAGAAGTACTTCACATTAATGAGACTACATTAAAAGGAAAATCAGATACAGAAATCTATGAAATTGCAAAAGTTTAGGATTTTACTATTAATTAACTAAGTTTTGTACGAATAATTTTTTATAAGAATTGGCTAACAGGTCATATAAATGAGTATGGGAAGATTTTTGAAAAATTACACTTCGATGATTCCCTTCACCACCTTACAGAGAGCTGAAAGGTTGGATGCTCAACTTCCTCCTTAAGGTATATTTAGAAGTACGTACAAAGAAAGTGCATAGGAGACCTGTTGTATTTAGAAGTAATGGGACTCTGGTAGGGCATCTACATGAAGATAATGGGCATCGGTAATGCATCAAGAGAGCATGCGATAGCAGAGGCTTTAGAGAGAAGCAAATATCATCCAAAGGTATTCTGGTTGGCTGAGATAAGGAATCCAGGAATATTTAATATATGTAAAAGGACAGGAGGAGATTTTGTTCTCCAAAAGACTACAGAACCAGATAAAGTTGCAAGTTATGCTGAAATGTGGGGAGTAGACTTTGTAATAGTTGGACCTGAGGAGCCAAACTTTCATGGAGTTCCAGATGAATTAGAAAAAAGAGGTATACCTTGTGTTGGTGCCAATAAAGAAGTAGCCATGATAGAGATGTCAAAGGCTGAGATGAGAAGATTACAATGGGAGTATGGAATAAAAGGCAGACTTTTGTTCAAGACCTTCAAATCTTCCCAAGATGCTTATACAGTTTTAGAAAGATACTCTGACACTCTAACTTGGTTGCAAAACGTTGCATTAAAGCCTGCAAGGCAGGCTGGAGGTAAAGGAGTTAAGGTTGTAGAGGATCAGCAACTATACCTTCATGATGAGAAGCAGAGGTTCAAGTCTAGGCATGCTGATTGGTTAGAGGATTACATGAAGAGCTACTCAGATATAGATGATAAGATTCTTGTAGAAGAAAAGGTCTGGGGTCCTGAGTATACTCTACAATGCTTCACAGATGGAAAATGTATAAAAGGCATGCCTTTGGTGCAAGATAACAAGCATGCTCATGAGTTCGATATAGGCACAGAAACAGGTGGAATGGGCTCCATATCTGGTCCTGGCTTAAATTTACCTTTCATAACAAAGGAAGAGTATGAGGAATCTTTGGAGATAGTAAAATCCTTGGTTCAAGCGATACAAGACAAGACTGGCAAGAGTTATCATGGTGTGGTTGCAGGTCAGATGATGCTGACAGAGATAGAGGGTCCTACAATAATAGAGATGTACTCTAGATTTGGCGATCCTGAGGCTTTGAATGTTTTGAGCGTATCAAAGACCGATTTCGTCGATATATGCCTGGCAATACTGGATGGAAAATTATCAAAGTTAAACATAGAATTTGATGAGAAGGCAACGGTTGTAAAAGCCGTAGCACCTAAAGGCTATCCTGATGATAGAGAATTGGCAAAGAACCATCCTATCTTTGTTGATGAAAAAGCGATAATGCAAGAGGGTTGTAAATTTTATTGGGGAAGTGCAAATTTAAGTGAAGATGGTAAAATTCTATCTGCTGGTTCAAGGTTGGTTGAGATTCTTGCCATATCTGATGATATACAAAAAGCCAGCAGAATGGTTGATGATTGCATACCTTATGTTAAGCTCTTGGATGGTTGGGGATTATTTTATAGAAGTGATATAGGCTCTCAAGAATTATTGAATAAGAGAATCGATGTTGCAGATCGTGTGAGAAGGCTTTATCAGTATAGGAGAGATAAGGGCATATTAGGGAAGAGGATAGATTGGCTACCAAAGGTTGGTAAGATGGATCCTGTAGCCTTGCTTAAAAGTGAATTGTCAAAGAGTAAAAAAGGCGATTAATATAGAAGTGATTGGATGGTTAAGAAAAAATACGTCTTGCTTTGTGTGACGATCGCCTTAATAGCACTCTCGGTCTTTTCGGTTCAACTACTGAATAATCCATATTGCTTTGCTACATACTCAGGTCAATCAACTCTAGTCAGTGGATACCTTTCTCAAAACACTATATGGACATTGGCAGGCAGCCCATACATTGTAATTGGAGATGTAGTAATTGATGCTGGTGTTTCTTTGACAATAGAACCTGGGGTGGTTGTCAAGTTCACAGATGGGACGAATCTCGTAGTAGATGGAAGCTTGATTGCACATGGAAACTCAGCAAATAAAATAACCTTTACAAGCGATACCACAATGCCAAAGGTGGGCGACTGGGGTGCGATAAAGATTAGGAACCATGGGGAAATAAGCTACTCGATAGTAGAATATGCTTACGTAGGAGTCATCTTTGATATGGCAACAGGAAGTTTGGCAAAATCTTTAATCAGGTTCAACAGTCTCGGAGTCTTCATATCCCATTCAAATGTTCAAATAGATGATGTCAACGTGACGGAAAACTCCGAGGGAATCTATCATTATTGTACTCCAGAATTTGAAACCATGATAAAGGATTCTTACATAGGGCGAAGCTTTTGGGTAGAAGAAATATGGTTACCTGGTGGAATGGCAGGTGTAGGAATTTACAACTCCGGTTACGGTCGTAGACTGACAATCGAGAATTGTACGATTTCTGATAATGATAGAGATGGGATTTGCGGCGGCGGGTACATTAGTGTTTATGACTCGAGAATTTCAAGTAATAAATGGTTCGGTATAGGCGAGGGTTCTTATGCCTATATACACAGTTCCATCATCTCGAACAATAGCTTGACTGGTGTGAGGTGCTGGAAAATAGAGATCTACAACTCTTTTATTACAAACAATGGTTTTGGAGGTGACCCTGCTTTTTATGCTGGAGTTGAAGGTTTTGACGTGACAATCTCAAACTGCAGCATCACACATAACGTTGGTGATGGACTGAGAGGTACATATTCAAACTTATCAGTAACCCATAATGAGATCTCAAAGAACGGTGGTAATGGTATATTAGTTATTGGAGCTAGTGAAAAAGGAGGAAATAATCTAATTCAATACAATGACATCCAACAGAATGGCAACTCCGGCATATGTCTTAATAAGCCTCTGGCACAATATCCAGGAAGCGCGCTAATTCAATACAATAACATTTACCAAAATGCTTACTATGACATCAAAAATGATAACCCTCTTGACATCAATGCAGCAAATAATTGGTGGGGAACTACCAACGAGACTTTAATCAAGGAGCATATCTACGATTATTATGACAACTACTATCGCGGAAAAGTACTCTATAAACCATGCCTTTCAACTCCGGTAGAAATAGGCATTCCCCCAAGCGGGCCCGAATTAGCTCCATATATAGTGCTGGCTTTAGCGATTTCAATAGTAGCAGTTGTAGCAATCGTCTTCGTCAAACAGAGGAAGAAGAAAGAACTAAAAGGAAAGGAAAATGACATCAATAAGCTGGGGGTGAAAGATTGACGAATAATATAGCAGTAGGCGTGATAGCTGGTAGCAAATCTGATCAGCATATTTTAGAAGAAGTATGCAAAATCCTCAAAGATTTTCAAGTCAACTATGATGCCAAGATTTTATCAGCTCATAGAAATCGTAAAGAATTGGAAGATTACATCATGAATTCAAAAGCCGATTTATTCATAGCCATAGCAGGACTATCAGCTCATCTACCAGGCTTTATAGCATCTATGACAACAAAGCCAGTCATCGGAGTTCCAGTTTCAGCAAAGCTTGGAGGGCTTGATGCATTATTATCGATAGTCCAGATGCCATCGAAAGTTCCTGTTGCCTGTGTTGGAATAGATAATGGTAAGAACGCTGCTTTATTGGCTATAGAGATACTTAGCATAAAGCATCATGAACTAAAAGAGAAATTATCCAAGTATAGGTCTGGTGGGAATTGATGAAAGAAGGAAAGCTCTTGAGAAGAGGCAAGGTCAAGGATATATATGATATTGGAGATGATGAATTACTCTTTGTATTTAGTGATAGGATATCAGCCTTTGATGTTATTATTCCTTCTTTTATACCATATAAAGGAGAGATACTTTGCAAGTTCTCAGAATTCTGGTTCAATACATTAAAAATTCCTAACCATATGATCAAAGTCATAGATAAGAATAAAATGGTAGTGAAGAAGCTTGAAATGATCCCTATAGAATGTGTCGTTAGAGGATACTTGTATGGTAGTTTATACGATAGGATAATGAAAGGAGAAACTCAATTAAATGTTAAACCAGAGCTGGCTTCTAAACTTCCAAACCCTCTATTTGACCCAACTACAAAATCCATGGATAAGGATTTACCAATCTCTAAAAATGAGATTTTATTAAAGGGCTTGCTAAGAAAAGAAGAATTATCATGGATAGAGGAGAAGAGTATAGAGCTTTATAATAAAATGGCTAAAAGATGTAAAGATGCTGGGTTCATAATGGCAGATGTTAAATTTGAGTTTGGTAAAGATGATGATAATATTCTTTTAGCAGATTCTTTAGGTCCTGATGAATTCAGGCTCTGGCCAAGGGAAAAGTATTCTGTAGGGAAAATTCAAGAAAGTTATGATAAGCAATTGGTAAGAGATTGGTTGATAAGCGTTGGCTTTAAGAAGGATTTGGATGAGGCTGTTAAAAAAGGCTATCCATTGCCTAAACCTCCAAAATTGCCAGAAGAGCTCATATCTGAAACTACAAAGAGATACATCTCAGCCTTTGAAAGGATAACTGGTTTGAAATTTGTTGATAAATGATGAAAAGGCTCACATACGCTAAGGCTGGCGTTGATTTGGATGAGATAAGTAAAATACGCAAGGATATTGTGAAGCAACTTCGTGATACTTTCAAGCTAAGGAAAGATAAGTTTGGAAGACCTTTGATAGGGATAGGGCATTATGCTGGAATGATAGATATAGGAGATAGAGCATTGACAATTCATGCTGATGGTGTAGGCACAAAAGTTCTCATAGCTCAGATGATGGAGAAGTATGATACTGTAGGGATAGATTGTATAGCTATGAATGTTAACGATATAATATGTTTGGGATCAGAACCAATAGCCTTGATCGATTATTTAGCTCTTGAGAAGCCTAATAGAGAGATTGTGAAGGGGATAATGAGAGGTCTTGCTAAAGGAGCAAAGGAAGCTCAAATTTCAATCATTGGTGGAGAAACTGCTATAATGCCAGATGTAATAAAAGGAATCGATGGCAGAGGTTTTGATCTTGTTGGCTTAGCCATTGGTATAGTTGATAAAGATAAGGTGATAAATGGTAAGGATTTGAAGTATGGCGATATAGTAATAGGGATTGATAGCACAGGCATTCATTCCAATGGCTTATCTCTTGCAAGGAAAGCATTACTACAAAGGTACAAGATCGATCAATTCGTACCAGAGCTTGGGAAGAGTGTTGGAGAAGAGTTGCTAACTCCTACCAGAATCTATGTAAAGCCTGTTCTTGAAGTATTGAAAAGATGTGAGGTTCATGGATTAGCACATATAACTGGTGGAGCCTTTTCAAAACTCAAAAGATTATTACTAAAGCCAAAAATAGGTTTCATGCTTGATCATATGCCCAAGCCATTGCCGATATTCAAATTGATTCAAAAAGAGGGCAATATTACCGATAGAGAAATGTATAGAACTTTTAACATGGGCATAGGCTTTTGTGTCTGTGCACCGAAGAGTGAAGAGGATAGAATCGTTAAAATATTTGCAGATTATGGCATGGATGCAAGGACTATAGGTAAGATCGTTGAAAAGTCTAGAGTGATGATAGGAGGCATTAGTTTATGATCAAAAGAGAAGAGATGCAAGAATTGGCTAAAAGGTACAAAGAGCCTGTAGCGCTTATCTTGGGCTCTCACTCTGCTCTGGATGCTGCATCAGGTGCTAGGAACTATGGATTGAAAAGGATAATCTACACAACTAAAGGTAGAGCCATCATATACTTGCAGAATCCTATATTAGGTAAAGTTGGTGAAGAGATAGAAAATTTACCCAAATATGCTAGAGATGAAATGATTTGTGTATATGACCCAAAGGAATTGAAGAAAAAAGGGAGTTGGAAGACCGCTTTAATAATATTGGATGAGTACCCTGATATTTTCAAGTATATGGATGAATTGTTGGATTTAGAGTGCCTTCAGGTACCAAATAGAGCCTTCTCTGTATATCTGGGAGGAGATGAAAATTGTAGCAAAATAGAGAAAGAATTTTCAATTCCTATAGTAGGGTCGAGAAAGCTATTAAAGATAGAAAATAGAGGAGAAGTCAAAAGAGATTACTATTGGTTTGCTGAGAAAGCAGGCATACCATACCCTAAATCCTATGATTTTCATGTCCACCCAAAGGGAATAAGATTCAAGGAATATATTGATGAGCCCATGATCTTAAAATGTGAGCATGCAAAGAGAGAGCTTGAAAGAGCTTTCGTCTTCGCTTCTGACTCGAACGATCTTGAAGAGAAGGTTAAAGCAGAGATGGAGCTTGGAAATCTAAGCGAAAAAGGATTGAAAAAAGCAAGATTAGAACAGATAGTATTAGGTCCTCACGCCAATTTCAACTTCTTCTTATCCTCAATAAATGCAGAGGAAGAGTGGGGCGACATAGATGATTTTTATGCTGAGCTTTACAATATGAATTTGGATAAAGCAAGATTATGCTTAGCAAACGAATTCCTTTCAATAGATGAGAGGAGAGAGACCATATTGGATGGCTTGAAGAGATTGCCTATAGATGTTCAACAAAAGATACAGAAAGTACCATCCTTTGAGGTTACATGCCATATTGCCATGAGCTTAAGAGAATCACTATTAAAAGATGTCCATAAGGTTGCAAATGCTTTTCTTTTAGCAACAAAAGATTACGAGCCTCCAGGGATTATTGGAGCATGGTGCCTTCAGACATTGATAACTTGGGGAAAGGTTCCAGTAAAGGCTGTGGAGTATGGTTTATACGATGTTCCTGCTGGAGAGGATGTTTATGCTCATATCCCAGTAACTCAAGATGTTGCAACAAGGCATGGTGGAGGAACGAATGTGCACATGGGAATAGGTTCTCAGTACGCAAATGCAAAATATAATAAGAGAATGAGTACTGGGGATAGAATAGCTTTAGAAATAAAGAGGGCTTTGAATTTAAAGAAGATTGATAAGATAGTCACGTAAAATCCTTCTACCACTCAAAAAAGTTTTAACTTAAAGCCAACAATAAAGAGGTAAGGAGGTGATTGGAGATACTATTCTATCTCAAACATAAACACAGTCCTGAGAGTTGTCCAGTAGTAAAAGGTCCTAAGGAAGTCGTAAAGACCTTCGGAAAAATTGTCACACCTGATCATGCAAAAAAGGTTGGAGTAAAGGTTTTGGGCATGTATGCAGATGCACCAGCCCATACAGTAGGCTTCATAATCGAAACAGATAACGTCGATAAAATTGGAGCGTTTCTGCTTCCGTTATTATCTTTTGGGACTGCTGAGACAACGCCCATATCAGATCTAGCTAAGACAAAGCTCATATTCGCATAGCAACAACGCCAAAGAAATAAAGCAAGGCACAAATCTACTTTTGATATTCATTATCTAAATGCCCAAGCAGCTGGTCGATGCTAGCAATGATGGATTTTTGCTCCTTAAGAAAGTTCACCAATTCTCTCTTCGATGGAACTTGAGT
>Ga0315314_1004306_pt1 | contig 10732 bp, 10 predicted proteins | sample TDP9_MG_FD_203631 | JGI IMG/M metagenome (GOLD analysis project Ga0315314, IMG submission 203631) | Freshwater sediment microbial communities from Lake Towuti, South Sulawesi, Indonesia - TDP9 | ecosystem: Environmental > Aquatic > Freshwater > Lake > Sediment | place: Indonesia: South Sulawesi... | reverse complement strand
ATCACAGCTTTTCTAATGGAGATGACGCCTGAGCCGACGGCGCAGTCGGTCGGTGTTGCAGCGTCATTTGCACCGAGGTTCCAAGCCATGAAAAACGATAATCCTAATCCGCAAGCCAGCAGTACCGTATTGGCATCCACAGGGTTGGCTCCTTCCTTTCGAGACGAGTGGGAATGAGGGCCACACGTAAGGCGATTCCCTTGCTAACTGAGAATAGCTATGCTCCTAATAACGTCGGCCACGTCTTCAGACCGGTCAGCGATATTCTCCATGTTCTCAACGGCTTCTTTTAACATCAGCCATGTGGCTATGCTCTTGGCTCTATCGCCATATTTCAGAATTTTCTCTATGAGCGCCACACGGTAGTCATCTATCTCCTCTTCCATTCTTTCCACTTCATGAGTGACTTCGATGGCAGCCCTCGGTTCTTCAAGAAGCTTTACCAGGGCCTCTCTCATCTTCTCCACTATTTTGGTATCCATTTCCGCAAGGCCTCTCAAAGCATCTTTGATCTCGTCTGGGAGATCCTTAGATGACGAAGCGCTGATCTTCCTTGCAGCTGATTTTGCATTGGCGGCAACATCGTCGGCTGTTAACACAACCCTCACGACTTCCTCTCTTGTGATGGGATGAAAGAGCCCTCTTGAAAGATCGTCGAGGATCTTGCGTTTCAGGTTGTCACCATCTCTTTCTTGCTTGAAGACCATTTCGAAATCTCTTCTTATGCTCTCCAAGTCGCCTTCGCAAAAGGAATAGACCACTTTCTTCATCTCAGCTACCGTTGCGACAATGGCGTCTGCATGCAACTTACACTCGCCCAGAATCTCCTTCTCTTTTCTCCTGGACAACCAGATCGACATATGACCCGATTTGAACATGTAAACTCGCCAGAGTATCTATTACGTTAATCTTTAAAAATTATATTTCATATTCATATTTTCCGTAACCTCAACGTAAGGCCGACGAGCAATCTTGGGGAAATGAGATGACGATCTATCTGGCTCTGGTCACCAAGGAAGCTTACCGTACTTTTTGGTGTAGGCGACGAGTCCGCCGTTTGACAAGATCTGCCATATTTCCTGTGGAATTGGCTTGATCTTGTATTCATCATTCTTTGTAAGGTTTGCTATGATGCCTCTCTCCAAGTCTATCTGCAGAAGGTCCCTATCTGAGATCTTCTCTACGTTCTTGCTTTCCACTACAGGCAGTCCGATGTTTACAGAGTTTCGATAGAAGATCCGAGCGAAAGATCTTGCGATAACCGCGCCTACACCTATATGCTTTAGCACCAGCGGCGCTTGCTCACGGCTTGAGCCGCAACCAAAATTCTTACCGGCCACTATTAAGTCGCCTTTAGCGAATCTCTCTCCAAATTTTGGGTCGACGCCTTCCATAGCATGCTTGGACAACTCATCGAGGTCTGTTATGCTAAGCTTGTATCTGCCCGGAATGATCAGGTCTGTGTTAACATCGTCTCCGAGCTTGTAAGCCTCCCCTCTTATCAGCATGCTCATTTCACCTTCAGCCTCCGGGGATCGGTTACCTCTCCGGCTACCGCGCTTGCGGCTGCTGTGGCCGGCGAAACCAGATATATCTCCCCATTCATACTGCCCATTCTTCCTCTAAAATTTCGGTTTGATGTGGATGCGCATACTTCTCCCGGCGCCAAGATTCCCTGATGTCCCCCGACGCAAGGTCCACAACCTGGATTACAGATAACGCAGCCAGAATTGAGAAAAACCTCAATCAAGCCCTCTCTTAAGGCTTGGAGATAGACTCTTCTTGATGCTGGTGCAACGATCATACGAACCCCATTCTTCACGGTTTTGCCCTCCAAGATCTGTGCCGCCAAACGAAGATCCTCTATTCGTCCATTCGTACATGAGCCTAGGAAAACCTGGTTAACCATAACGCCTTCAACGCTAGTCACCGGTTTCACGTTATCCACGTAGTGAGGACAAGACACTTGCGGTTCAAGCTCAGAAGCATCAAACTCGAATTTCCTCGAGTATCCAGCATCTTCGTCGCTATTGAACATCAGTTGCGGTTCAAATCCTAGATTGGCCAAATACTCAACAGTTTTCTCGTCCGGCTGAACGATGCCCGTCTTCGCCCCCATCTCAACAGCCATGTTACAAAGTGTCAACCTGCCTTCGGCGCTCATATGCCTGATCGTTGAGCCTTGAAACTCAACAGCCTGATACGTAGCTCCATCAGCTCCCACTATTCCAATGGCCTTAAGGATCACATCCTTGGGAGTGACCATGTAAGGAAGCGAACCTTCAAAGACCACGCTCATGGTTTCTGGAACCTTGAACCAGAGTCTACCAGAGAGAAGGACAGCAGCCGTCTCGGTTGATCCTACGCCCGTTGCAAAGGCTCCCAGAGCCCCGTAAGTACAAGTATGCGAATCAGCGCCAACAATCACCTTTCCTGGCTGTACAACGCCGGATTCCACCATAAGTTGATGGCAAATACCCGAACCTACTTCGGAAAAACTGGCCGAGTGCTTAGACGCGAACTCCCTCATCCTCTTATGAACCTTCGAGTAGGCTTCATTTGCACTAGGTGCGACATGATCCAACACAAGAAACACTCGGCTGGGATCCCACACTCCCTTGCCACCCATCTCCTCAAAGGCTTCGATAGTCAGAAGTGCTGTTCCGTCATGAGCCATGACAGCGTCTACCTTGGCGACAATGATGTCGCCCGCGAAGACGTCTTTTCCAGAGGCTTGGCCTAGAATCTTCTCTGATACGGTCTTTGACATTCGTATCCCAGAGTAGAAGGACGATCTCTCTTAAAAGGTGCTTGGTTAGGCGCGTCCCCGCTTCTTGAGTAGAAGCTTGTTTATCCCGTCTATCATAGCCTCGACGCTCGCCATAACTATGTCTTCCCTTGCACCTCTAGCTGAAACCACGTTTCCATCCTTATCCTCTACCTTTATTATGACTTCAGCCACAGCGTTGGATCCGCCGGTCAAGGCCTCTAGGCGGTACTCAGTCAATCTAACGTTCACCAGGCTGTCTGTAAGCTTCTGAATGGCCTTTATGGCGGCATCCACGGGTCCGACACCCGTTTCTGCGGAAACGTATTCCTTTCCGTCAAGTGTCAGTTTAACCGAGGCTGTCGGGATGACTTTTATCCCCGTTACAACGGCCAAATCGGCTAGGTCTATAACCTTCTCCTCGGATATCCCTCCCATAACGGCCCTTGAGATCGCGAATAGATCGGCGTCAGTCACCGTTTTACCCTTATCTCCCAACTCTTTCACACGGTTCACAATCTCTTCGAGCTGCTTCTCATTCGGACGCATCCCAGCCTCCTCAAGTTCGGCACTTATACCGTGTCTTCCCGCAAGCTTGCCGGCAAGGAACCTCCTCTTTCTGCCAACAAGTTCAGGCTTAATCGGCTCGAAAGTTAGGGGTTCAACAACAACCCCCCTAGTGTGGATTCCAGATTCGTGAGCGAATGCATTTTCACCTACAATAGCCTTATTAGGCTGCAACATAACACCCGTCAACCGAGATACAAGTTTCGAAGTCTCGTAAAGTAAGCGCGTGTTAATCCCTGTTTTTCTTTTATAGATGAAGTCAAGTGCCATCACAACCTCTTCCAAAGCGGCGTTTCCAGCTCTCTCACCTAAGCCGTTTACGGTGACATGAACCTGGGAGGCTCCTCCCCCAATTCCCGCGAGGGAGTTCGCGACGGCCATGCCGAAGTCATTATGGCAATGCACACTCAATGGAACTTGCACGATGTTGCTCAATTCCTTTATGAGCTCCCGCATAGATGATGGGTTCATGATGCCAACTGTATCAGGTATGTTAATCCGATCAGCCCCAGACTCTTCTGCAACTATGCATACCTTCTTCAGGAAGTCCAGCTCAGTCCGCGTGGCGTCCATCGGTGAGAACTCACATAAAAACCCATGGTCCTTGACATACTGAACTGTCTTTTCAACGGCGTCCAGAACCTGGCTAGGGGTCATATTCAAAGCGTGCTTCATTTGAACATCTGAGGTTGAAATAAAGGTGTGGATCGAGTTGACTTCGCACGCGATGGCCACATCTATGTCGCCTTTCAACGCTCGGGTAAGAGCACATACCTCAGCCTTCAGTCCAGCTTTTACCAGATCTTTTAGCGCTTTTTCCTCACCCTTCGATGCTGATGGAAACCCCGCCTCTATGGTATCTACGCCTAGTTTGTCAAGCTGGAGAGCTATCTCCATCTTCTCCTCAGGTGTAAGAGAAACCCCCGGAGTTTGCTCTCCGTCCCTTAGCGTGGTATCAAAGATTCTTACATACTCCATTCTTCCAATCCTCCCTTCCATGGTCTCAAACTTAATTTTTCCTAATCTTCTCCGATATGGCTTCACCCATCTCAAAGGTTGTAAGCTTGCCCCCAAAATCTGGGATTGTCAACCCATTGCGGAGGTTTTCTGATACTGCCTTCTCAATAGCTCTGGCCGCCTCTAAACAATCATCATCCTTATATTTTTCGCCCAGCCATTCAATCATCATCTTTGAGGCTAGAATCATAGAGCAAGGGTTAGCTGTGTGCTTTCCAACACGTGTTGGAGCTGATCCGTGTATGGGCTCAAAGAGAGCAAAGTCGTCGCCGATATTTGCCCCAGGAGCCATACCTAACCCGCCTACAAGTTGGGCTGCCTCATCTGAGAGAATGTCGCCAAACACATTCGTCGTAACTATGACATCGTAGTGCTGCGGCTCCTTAATAAGCCTCATGGAGGCCGCATCAACGTACTGTTCATTAAAAGATACATCTGTATATTCCTCTGCGATTTTTCTGCATACCTGGGCGAACAGACCGCATGTCTTTCTCATCACGTTAGCCTTGTGAACCGCCGTGACCTTTCGTTTCTTGTTTCTAACAAGGGCAGTCTCGAAGGCCTTTCTCGCTATCCGTTCGCATCCCCTTCTGGTAATAACTCTTAACGCAATCGCGACATCATCAAGCATAAATTCGAAACCCTTGTAGAGGTCCTCCGTATTCTCCCTCACAAAGACCAAATCTATGTCATCCCTCAAACATGGCACTCTTGGATACGACTTTATAGGGCGAATATTCGCATAGAGATCGAACATCATCCTCAGCTTCACGATGACGTCAGCGGCTGTCTCGCCCACAGGCCCCTTCAAACAGACATGAGAATCCTTTATCACACTGATGGTTTCATCGGGAAGTGCGACACCTGTCTTTTGTAGGCACGCGTCCCCTGCTTCCAGCCTCACGAAGTTAATGTCTAAGTCAAACCTCTCTTGAGCTGCATTGAGAACTCTCAGCGTTGCGTCTGTCAGTTCCGGCCCAATCCCATCTCCCGGTATCAGCGCAACCTTATAAACGCTCATTTAGGCTTCAGCCTCTTTTTAAAATTCTCTATCAAGCCTCCATCTTCAATTATCTCCAAAATGAAGCTTGGGAGCCTTGAGGCTTGAAAGCTCTCATTCTTGGTCAAGTTCACCACCTTGCCCTCAGCCAGATCTACAGATAGATGGTCTCCAAGATCGACTTTACTCGAGACACTGGCACACTCAAGGATAGGCAAGCCGATATTTATCGCGTTTCGATAGAATATACGAGCGAAAGACTCGGCCAGAATACATCTCACGCCAGCATACTTTAGGGCTATAGGAGCTTGTTCCCGGCTTGAACCGCATCCAAAGTTCCTTCCGGCCACGATAATGACGCCGCCTTGAGCTTTCTTGGCAAAGTCTGGGTCTAGACCTTCCATGGCGTGTTTTGCCAGCTCCTCCGGGTTAAGTGTGGTTAAGTACTTACCTGGGACGATAATGTCCGTGTTAATGTTGTCTCCAAAAATCACAGCCTCTCCATAAACCTGCAAACCTCTATCCCTCCAACCTTCTGGGATCTGTTATCTGCCCCATAATGGCTGAAACGGTGACCGTGGCGGGCGAAGCCAAGTAGATCTTTGCCTCATGGCTACCCATTCTTCCTATGAAATTTCTGTTAGAGGAGCTTATGCACGTTTCTCCCGGGGCTAGCAGTCCCATATGGCCGCCGAAGCAAGCTCCACAGGTCGGATTACATATGTAGGCTCGAGCTTCAACGAAGACCTCCAAAAGCCCCTCTCGTAAGGCTTCTAGGTAAATTTCCTGCGACGCTGGCGTGATCAGCATTCTTACTCCATCTTTGACTTTGTTTCCTTTCAGAAACCCAGCTGCCAACCTCAAATCCTCAAGGCGGCCGTTCGTGCAGGAGCCGATGAAGGCTTGATTAATAGGAACACCTTCCACGTCTGATACAGGTTTGACTTTATCGACCGTAGGGGGACAAGCCACTTGAGGTTCCAGATTGTCGACATTCATGTTGAGTGTTCTTTCGTAATCGGCGTCTGCGTCGCTTTTGAGTTCCCCAAACGGTCTGCCTTTTAGGCTTCTAACGTAAGACAGCGTAGTCTCATCTGGGTTGATTATTCCTGTCTTGGCGCCCATCTCGACAGCCATATTACAGACCGTCATCCTTCCACTTACGCTCATATTTTCCATGGTTGGGCCAGCGAACTCCAATGCCTTGTATACCGCTCCGTCAGCCCCCATCATTCCCACAGTGTTCAATATCAAGTCCTTAGGCGTTACGAACCTTTGCAATGATCCGCTTATATCTATCCTTATACTCTCGGGAACCCTTAGCCAGATCTTCCCCGTTCCAAAAACAGCGGCCATCTCTGTCGACCCGATTCCCGTTCCGAAAGCCCCAAACGCACCATACGTACACGTATGTGAGTCGGCTCCGACTATGAGCTCGCCGGGCCTAACATGGCCCTTCTCCGCCATGACCTGGTGACACACGCCGCCCAATCCAACATCATAGAAATTCCGGATACTCTGCTCCCTCGCAAACTGTCTCATGATCCTGTGGAGCTCAGCGGATTTGACCGAGTCAGCCGGAACCTGGTGGTCCAAAACCATAACTATTCGTTTGTCATCCCAGACTCTTTCGACTCCGATTTTATGGAAGGCTTCAATGGTTAAGGGTCCGGTGATCTCGTTGACCATGGCCATGTCTACTTTTGCTTCTACTATCTCCCCCGGGCTTACCTGATCCCTTCCTGAAGCTGCAGCTAGAATCTTTTCAGCTATATTCATGGTTTTCCCTTTTAGGACTCAAGGATTACTTCTCGATGCCAGCCATCTTCCTTATGAACCTTCCAACCTTCTCTAGTTCATGGTTCTCTATTTCATCCATCAGAGCTCTCAGTTTTTTCTCGCCTCTTTTATGTTCGTCCATCCATTCTTTGGCAAATCTGCCACTTCGAACATCTTTCACAGCCTTTCTCATGTTTTCCCTAACGTGATCGTCGATGACTTTTGAACCAACCGTTAGGCCTCCGTATTTAGCCGTGTCAGATACAGCCCTTAACATTCCTATGAGTCCCTTTTGATAGATGAGGTCCATGATCAACTTAGCCTCATTGCAGGCCTCAAAATACGCGAGCTCTGGAGGATACCCTGTTTCGACGAGAACCTCAAATCCCCTCTTGATGAGCTCAATCAATCCTCCCACGAGAACAGTTTGCTCACCGATGAGGTCGCTCTCTGTCTCATCCTTGAATGTGGTCTCTAAGACGCCAGCCCTTGCGCATCCGAGCGCCTTTGAAATCGCAAGTGCGGTTTCCTTAGCCCGACCGGTGTAGTCTTGGTACATCGCTACTAAGGCAGGGACGCCGAAGCCGGTCAAGTAGGTCTCTCTGAGCCTTAATCCTGGACTCTTTGGTGCAACCATTATGACGTCGACGTTCTTAGGCGGAACTATTTGCTTAAAGTGTATGTTGAAGCCGTGTGCAAAGTCTAAGACTTTGCCTTTTGTCACGTGCTGGGCTATCGACAGTTGGTATATGGCCGGCTGAACCATATCCGGGATTAGCATGAAGATTAAATCCCCATTCTTTGCTGCTTCCGATATGGGATATACGTCGAAGCCGTCTTCTTTAGCTATGTTCCAAGAGCTTCCTTCAGATCTAAGACCGATGATCACGTTTAATCCGGAGTCTCTCATGTTTTGAGCTTGGGCTTTTCCTTGGCTCCCATACCCTATTACGGCTATCACCTTATCTTTCAACGGATCTAGGCTTACATCCGAATCAAAATACACCTTCCTCACGTCGTTGTCCCCTTTATCATTCCATTCTAAACGATTTCGTTCCTCTGGAGAGGGCGGTCGTACCCGTTCTCGCCGTCTCCTCTACTCCGAAGGGTTTCATCAAATCTAAGAAGGCATTTATCTTATCTGAGTCGCCAGTGATTTCCACCATGATTGTCTCGGGCGAAACGTCAACTACACGGGCCCTAAAAATATTTGCGTAGTTGATGATGTCTGATCGAACTCTGGCGTCGGGGGTCTGAATCTTCACGAGTGCCATCTCCCTGATCACGGTGTTGGCTGGGTCCAGTCTTCTGACCTTGACGACATCGATCAGTTTCCTCATCTGCTTGATCACCTGCTCGACGACATTTTCGTCCCCATTGACGGTTATAGTCATCCTTGCCAAGTCTGCCTGCTCTGCGCGGCCCACGGTAATGCTTTCTATGTTGAATCCTCTACGTCTGAACATGTTTGAGACTCTGTAGAGGACGCCTGGCTTGTGTTCCACAATGGCTGCTATTATATAGGATTGTTCCTTTGACATGAGAATCACTCCCAGATCATATCTTTCAGGCCCAGGCCTACTGGAACCATCGGAAAAACGTTCTCCTCAGGAGAAATCGGGACGTCTATGACTGTGGTAACGTCGCTTTTGATCGCCTTTTTGACAGCTTCGGAGAACTCGTTGAGAGATTCCACACGCAAACCTTGGGCCCCGTATGCCTCAGCCAATCTGACGAAGTCAGGGACGCCCTTCAACTCCGAGGCTGAATACCTCCTATCGTAAAAGAGCCTCTGCCACTGAGCAACCATCCCTAGCATGGAGTTGTTCAGAACCACCACCGCGACCGGAATGTCCTCTAGAACTGAGGTTGCCAGGTCCTGCTCGGTCATGATGAAACTTCCGTCGCCCGCTATGTCCACAACAGGGCTGTCGGGGCAGGCAACCTTAGCCCCCAGAGATGCTGGAAAGCCGAAGCCCATAGTTCCAAGTCCTCCGGAACTGATGAAGGTCCTAGGTGTATAGGCCTTGAAGTATAATGCCGCCCACATCTGGTTCTGTCCTACCTCAGTGGTTACGATTGCATCACTGGGTAGGTTTTTGCGAAGCTCCTCCAACAATTGAGCCGGTTTCAAATCTCCCTTGTTATTCGGTTTGTTTTGAATCTGATCCTTTAGCTCTTGAACCCTCTTCAGCCACGGAGAGTCTTCTCTCTTTCTTACTTGCTGAACCAACGACTCGTATATGGCTGCTAAAGCCATTTTTGCGTCAGCAACAATCGGTAGGTCGACCTTAGCGTTCTTCCCGATCTCCGCCGAGTCGATATCCACATGGATGATCTTTGCGTCAGGGCAGAACATGTCTAGTTTCGCTGTTGTCCTATCTGAAAATCTCAAGCCTACAGCCAACAGAACATCCGCCTCCAATATCAGCTTATTTGCGCCAATAGTTCCATGCATTCCAACCATTCCTAGCGATAGAGGATGGTTCTCCGGAAAGCAACCCTTCCCCATAAGGGACGTTGCCACCGGTGCCATCAACAGTTCCGCTAGCTTCACAAGATCAGGTGACGCGTTGGAGAGAATAACGCCTCCACCGGCCAAAATTACTGGCCTCTCTGCTTGCATGAGCATCTCAGCCGACTTCTTCACCTGAAGAGGATGCGGGTCGTACCTCGGTTTGTAGCCCCGAATCTCGACATCATCTTCAAACTCCACTTCGGTGCTTTCCGTCTGCACATCCTTAGGCACATCGATTAAGACTGGCCCCGGCCTGCCAGTAGTAGCTATGTAGAAGGCGGACTTCACCGTTCCAGGGATTTCCGAAGCCTTCTTCACTTGAAAATTGTACTTCGTAATCGGCGTGGTTATTCCAACGATATCCGCCTCTTGGAAGGCGTCCTTCCCTATCATGGATCTTGGAACCTGACCTGTGATAGCGACGATTGGCGAGGAGTCCATATAGGCGTTGGCTATGCCTGTCACCAAATTTGTAGCCCCAGGGCCGGAGGTTGCCATGCAAACTCCTGGCCGGCCGCAGGCACGGGCATAACCATCCGCAGCGTGCGCCGCGCATTGTTCATGCTTCATTAGAATATGCCTTATATCAGAGTCGTAAAGCAGGTCATATACCGGTAGTATGGCTCCTCCCGGTATTCCGAAGATCACACCGACTTTCTGTTTCGTCAACGCCTCAAGAAGAGCCTGTCCTCCAGTCATCTTAACCATGCGGAAAACACCTCCACTTCGAGTAGGTTCCGCTCAGAATTATTCGTTTTTGGGGGAGAATTTTGTTTGAAACTCTTTCAGCCTTCGCTGGCTTTGGAAAGTTCTCTGGAAGGTCATCTTGAGCTATGGAGGTAACGATTCCTCCATACCCGGTTATCCCTCACTTTCTATCCTCCATTGGAACGAAGCAAACACTAGTATTGACTCTCACCTTAAAAACTTTTTGGCGGTTATCTCAGTTTTTCTTATGATTCGTTAGTAAGACGTTCATCCCGCTCAGCATCGCCTCAACGCTGGCCATGACTATGTCCCCATGAGCTCCTAGCGATGTTGCGGTTCTATCGCCCTTTCGAAGTCGAACGATCACCTCGACAAC
>Ga0315314_1004305_pt1 | contig 10733 bp, 15 predicted proteins | sample TDP9_MG_FD_203631 | JGI IMG/M metagenome (GOLD analysis project Ga0315314, IMG submission 203631) | Freshwater sediment microbial communities from Lake Towuti, South Sulawesi, Indonesia - TDP9 | ecosystem: Environmental > Aquatic > Freshwater > Lake > Sediment | place: Indonesia: South Sulawesi... | reverse complement strand
ACGGTGATGACGGTGCTCTCATCCTGGAAACAGCAGGGCAGAGACCTACCCCAAGCCCTGGGAGAAACCCTCACCCAGGAATGGACCAAAAGCTAAATACGTACCCGCCAACTTTCGGATGAGTCGCGAAGGACTTCGAAGAGGGTGTTGAGGGTGTCTGGTTCGTTCAAATACAGGCTCTCAGGGTTCATGTAAAGTATAAGGTATCCCCTTGCCAAGTTCTTTTCCTCATCTAAGGATCTGAGGCAATCTTCCAACGCATCCCAGTTCTTTCCGAAGTAACAAGGGAAATCCATAATCTTTGCGATGTGATCTAATAACTTCTCTTTATCACGAATTCCGTCACCATTCAACATCCAGTAGGCGAAACCTAGGGACTTCGCTGTTTCGATCGCTGGTTCTTGGTAATCGGGGTCTAACCATGCTACAGCTGGCACGTCGAGATTTAAGAGATATTCCCTCAACATGATATGGGTACCTCTACTCAGGAAAGATGTCTTGCCTTAGTCAGTTATATATTTTCTTGATTATATTTTGTTTTTTCCCATATTTGGCAGTAGGGTTCCTCATAGTACCCGACTAGGTCCCCTACCTGAGGTTTACCAATAATCCCGACATCTCCCCCATAGGACCAGATTCCTCTAATGATCTCGCCAGGACCATACCACTTGTTGAAGTACATCTCACCCTCAAGAACCTCTACATCGATCCACTGCCCAGTCTTGTATCCGGTGAGGTTATCTGGGTTATATCGGTTAGTACCCTCCTCATAAGCATAACCAGTCTTTAAGACGCGCCCAACGCCAAAATATTTCTCGCGGATCATCTTTTCCCTCAAATTTAAGAATAAATTTTCAGCTATTTTTCCTTTACTATATTCGATTGTTTAGGTAATTTTAAGGAAAATATATATAAAAGCCCGAAGATTCAATTGTTTGGGTTGATGTAGCCTTCCTGAGGAGCGGATAATCTTGTCTCAAATAGCTAAACACTTACGTGCCAATGAGAAGGTTTTATCGAGTGGCAAACCCGTAAAGGCACCCTTCATATTCCCGAGTCTGGCGGCTATTCCCTTCGGATTGATTTTCTTAGCTGCCCCCATCATTTGGATGAGGGAAGATATCCAGATACCGTGGGGTGCAGGCTGGTGGCTTTTCGGCTTATTCTTCTTTATTGGGTTTGGGGTAAGTTTTGGTCCGCTTATAGGGCAGCTCATGAGATACCGCAACACAGAGTACGCGATCACGGATCAACGGATAATCACCCAGACCGGCGCCATTGGGCTGGATACCAGGTCTGTTGATTTGGATAGGATTCAAGAGGTCTACGTTACTGTTGGTCTAGTTGATAAGATATTCGGAACCGGAACTGTGCTTGCCGTGAGCGCCGGCTATGTTCCTGTGGTAACGATGGTGGGCACAGGCACAGGCGCAGTTGTAGTTCCCTTCCGTCCTGGTCTTTCGTCTTTAAAAGAGCCGTACGAGGTGCATAAGTTGCTTCAGGAGGCTCTAGAAAAGGCCCGAAGGTCTCAAGCCGGTTGATAGAGCATCTGCTTAAAATCATAGATAAACAGCTCGATCTGCGATTAGTAAAAAGAAACGCCGAACCAGAGAGGACTCTGAGAAACTCAACTCGGACAATCTTCAAACCTAATTTCCCGCACAGGTTTGTTGCTTAAGGGACTGTTCAATCATGCGTCTTAGTCTTGAGAAACCGAAAGAAACGACTTTTTCGTTTTCTATTTTCACGGTCCAATCAGCTTCATTCAAAGGATCTGAGACTTAAGCTCTCCATCCATTGTTTTCGGGTTTAATGGATGTAACCTCAAGTTTCTGTCTAGTTGTCTTCCGTTCAATTTTCTGTCCAATTTTTCTCTGTAACCTCAATTCTCTTCTCCTGATTTTTTCCCCTCATGACTAAAGGCATATTCCAGCCTATGAGGAAGGGAAAGGCTGGAAGGTGTCCAGTATTTTTCTAAATATCTGGCAATATTCGCGGAATATCGATCCAGGCGCGGAATATGAAAGCACGAAGAAGCCCTTTTCGCTGTCCAATACCACATGCTGCTCCGTCATCGGTATCTCCCTAGGATTCGAGCCGTGGGGAGGGATGTATCGCAACGTGCTGCGAGTGAACGTCCTGGCGTTGAGTTTGCCTATCTTGACTTCTTTTATGTTGCTAGTCTTCTCTCCTAGAAGCGGAATGATCGCGGGCTTGGTTTGTGCCTCAAGATATTTCTCCGCGTCATCGAAGAGCAGGTTGCCCGGAGCATAGTAGGCTAGCACAATAGTGGCGGGCAATCTGTCAACACTCTCCGGCCCGCGGAGGAGAATGCTGTGAGTATCTTTGCTTGCTACGCCATACTCGGTATCCTTGCGCATTTCCCAGTCTGAAGGAATCTCGCAACGGAAAAAACCGCCTTCACCGAAAATCTTGTATCTATCTTTCATAGATGACCTCCTTCTCGGAAATACTGCCGACTAAACACATCACATGAGCGTAAGATAATGTTATGTAATCTCCTTATTTCCCTTACCCCTTTCTTCTTCCGAAAGCTGATATTTTTTATTTTTATTTAGGGTAATGCATAATTGAGTTTTTCGGTTGTTTTTTTGGCTGGCTCTGTCTAGTTTTGAATGTTGTTCCGGCTGGTGAAGGGTCTTGGTTTCTGGGGTTTTCGAGGTGATTGCTGTCTTTCGGCCTTTACGGTTCTAGCGGCTATGCTGCTTTTTCAAGGTTGAGTTTCATGTTTCGGCGGGTCTTACGCGGCTAAGCTTCGGATGCACCTGATCTTGCGGTTTAGGCGGTTGCCTGTGGCTGAGAGGGCGACGACCAGCATGGTTATGAGCGCTAGGAGAAAGTGGATTGCTGTTGAGGCGAAGCCTTTTACCTTGAGGTCTTTGAAGCGGAGGAGCTTCAGCCTGGAGAAGACGCGTTCCACAGTGGACTTCATGCGTTTGAAGGTCTTGTTGCTTCTGGCCTTGCCGCCCTTTCGCCTTGGGTTTCTCGGCGTGTGGAGCTCAATGTCGTAGAGGTTTAGGGAAGCCTCTCGTAGGTCTTGAGAATCGTAGGCTGCATCACCATAAGCATGCTGAGGTTCAGCCGCCTCTATGTCGTCTAGCAGGTTCAGGTATTCCTGGCTGTCGTGGACGTTGCCGGGAGTAACTCTAAAGGCTATGGGAAGCTCAGACTTGCTGTCAACGAGTATGTGGAGCTTGTATCCGAAGAAGGGCTTATCCACATCCGTATAGCCCCATCTAGCGTCTGGGTCATGGTGAAAGTACGCGTTCACCGCTGAGGAGTCCACAACGATCCATCTGCCCTTAGCTACACCAGCCTTCATTAGGCATCTGGTCAGCTCCTCGAAGATCTTCTCAAAACCTTCAACGCCGATTCTACGCTTGAACCTGTTCAGAGCTGATTGACTAGGCGTTCCACGACGACGTTTGAAGGCCTGATTGAAGCCACATGCTTCAGCCACATCTCCGTGGACGCTGAGGTAACATGCAAGCATGGTTTCCGAAGGCATATTCAGCAGGTGCATCAACACTAAAGCGGAGAAGCATACCTTTACAGGGTAGTGTCTAGGTCCAAGCCCAGAATAGGAAGCCTCAACCTGCTCCAGAGAAGCCAAGTCAACCTTCGCAAAGAGACGCTTCAGAGTTAACAGACGAACCATCAAACACCAAAGATAAAAGACAGGAGAACGAATTATGCATTAGACTATTTATTACGATATTTCATCATATATATCCATAGGTGATTGTTGACGCGCAACCAGAAGCGCCACATGAAATCATCCTCGCGAGTCTTATTCCTTAAATCTTTGGCGATCCTGTATGCCTCATCAACTATTTGATAGTCAGAGGGACTAGATATTCCTTTCTTAGCAAGGTTATCCATCGCTTCCTTTGTTATTTGTTCTACTATCTTTCTAAACGGTTCCGCATCCTTAAAACGCGGTTCGCGAATCTCCGAAACCCACTCGGGAAGATCCTCAGACACTCAAACACACCTACTATTTAGTTATAAGATAAATACTACAGCTTAATTTAACATTTGTGTTAAAAAGTCTAGGCATTTCCAAGAGTCACCATTTAGTCATGAAACCAAAAGCGTTACATGGTTGCTAGCCTCTCTAGTTCTACTCATCATTTTTCACCAAGAAACTTATCTCAAATTCTACTTCATATCTTCATATTGTTTTTTGTCATTAAACGATATATTCTTCTCACTTCGAATTTCTTTTACACTCCTTTTCCAAAGCGATAGATATTGAAGTGTTTTAGCGAGGAAAAGAGGCGAACCATGCACACATTGCTGGCCTTTGTATGATGAAACCGCTATATAACCCATTCAACTTCTCCGATTAGTTCCCCCTCTTTACATCGGGGACAGACTATACCTCCTCGCGGTTCGAGTAGCAGATTGGTGCTGCCGCACTTAGGGCATCTGTCAGCACCTTCATGTCTATATTCATCTTTCACCGTAGATATGCTGGACCATGCTAACAGGGGTATCTTCAAAAGGCTTCTTTAACTCAACTAAGACGAGGTCAAATACCTTGTCACAGTTAGGGCAGTACACTTCTCCTGAGAAACCATAGATGCCTCGCTCTAATGCTTCGAAGGATAATGGATCAGGATGACCGTAGATTTTCCTTTTGCCTTCCCTATCGCGATAAAACTCCGAGGGACCAGACGTTGAAACTGAATAGCCACAATCGCTGCATACGTGAATGTATCCGGCGCCCATTTTGTTAGCTCTCTATCTTTATATATTTCCCTAATCATCTCCTTAGGCATAGCCATATCTATACTCCGAGTTGTAGGCCTAGTCGCCGCCATCGCAGGGTTGGTCACGGGCTTGTTCATAATCGGGGTCTCAAATAGGCACTTCAGGGGTGTGACCGGCGACGTGATGGGGGCGATGAACGAACTCACGCGCATGGCTTCGTTGATCACGATCCTAGCGGTGGTCAGATGGGTGTAACCGCGCTTGTCATGGCCGGAGGCAAAGGCACCCGCATGAAACTGCCGGATGAAAAGCCCATGATTTACATCTGTGGAAAGCCGATGATCCAACACGTATTAGACGCGTTAAGAAAGGCCGGGAAGGTGGACGAGATCGTGGTCGCTGTGAGCAGGCACACCCCTAAAACAGCCGTATCTATGGGGAGGCTTCACGTCAGAGTCATAGAAACGCCTGGGGAGGACTACGTATCTGACATGCGATACGCCGTAAAAACACTGAAGCTGAACAAGGTTCTAATAATCTTCGCGGACATTCCGCTGGTCACAAACGAGATCATTAAGCGGAGATACGGGAGAGGCTCGGCTCACCGCTGGATTACGTTATCGAGGAAGCTGGGAGGCGATTGGTTCCAGCCGGAATAAACCTGATCGATGGAAGGCGGATCGATGAAGCAGAGTTGGAAGAGGAAATTCTGGTCATCGACAGAGAGGAAGTCGCCATGAACGTCAACACACCCCAGGACTTAGAAATCGTCGAACGTCTCGTTCGGGCTCGAATGAGAAAACATGATCAAGAAAATGTTTATTATTTTTACTCCTCTTTAATCAATATGAGATTCGTGGAAAGCCAATAGAAAGACGGATACTAGGGTTTAGTTCAAACCTGGTTTTAATGAGGCAGTCCCATATTTTTGCGAAGGGATTCCGAAAAACTTCTCAGAACATGAGTTTTGTAAAGTAATCGCATTATATGAAGCAAACAGGAGGATGCTGCTTCAGGCATAGCTCGGGGAAAGACTTGCCATATGCTTCTATTAACGGCTCAGCCGCCCCAGCCGATCCTCGAGCCTCGAGACGCCGTGGTGCTCGGTGAGGTTCCTAAGGGCCTCCGTCGCCACGACACTGTTGAGGGTGAAGCCGTCCTGTATGCAGAGGAACGTGGCTATCCTCGCCCTCGCTACATTCGACACGCCCCAGTCTCGGAAGCCTCCGCCTTGGTAGCCGACGGCGGCGCTGAACTTGATGACGACCCTGCCCAGGGCGTCGCCCACGTCGACCACTCCGGTCCCTCCTGGTTGAGAGCGTCGGCCTCGTGGCTGAGGAAGCCGTAGATCTCCCCGCTCATGGCCACGCTGGAGTTCTCGGCGTCCCCGCCCCCTGCTCACGATATCCCTGATGATCTCGTCGTAGGTGTCGACCTTCCTGACTAGCTCCTTCAGAAGCTCATGGGTCGTACTCTTCACGTAGGTCTTGGCCCATTCGTCCATGCTTCCCACCAGAGAAATATGGTTGCATGGGACGGTGTGGGACTCCACCGACCCATATTGACCCAGACAGACCCATCCCCGTCCATAAGGGACAGGGCAAACCAATCGATGAGGCATAGCCGTCAGATGAAGTCTGCTCCTCCGGGCCGCTCCGCCTTCACATATATCGTGATGCTGCCTTCCATCTCTTCTTCCTAGATTAGGCTGTCGGAAAACGAGATAGACTTATAAGCTGGTTGACCTTCCATTTGGAGTAATGAGTCAACATTTTATTTATCACTACAGTGTCTCTATCGAAACTGCTGACTTGGCAGTTTTGCATTGTTTGAGGGCTTTGAGTGCATATGCTCAACAAACTGGCAACAACCGAATCCCATGGGGTGGAACAAAGGAAAGAGATTGGAGGGGGAATCAACGTAAAGTTACGTTTCATTTTTCTTGCCCTGAATACCGTGACTCTTTCATTAAGGAAGCCTCTCGCCTTCTTCCGAATGGCTCATGGAAGATAGTTCGCAAGAGAGACAACGATCCTGCAAAACCAGCCTAATCAACACCTTTGCGTCGCTCCCAATTTCCGACAGCTTGCCTAGATTTCAGTGGTCATCAGCAGCCTTTTTCTCTGACCGACTCAAGGTTCTCTCCACCATGACTATCCTTCTCTTCTTTCACGCGATGACGGGGCGAGTCTTCCTCCCTCGACACTGTAGAAGCCAAAGGCCTACCTGTTCTTCGGATCTCCACCGACGGAGAAATGGGGCCGGCGGAACCCCAGCTCGTCAAAGATCGGGAAAAACAACTGCCCGCAATAGCAGTTGCGGGCAGAAACCCCGTATTGCTCGTTACAAGGGCCACTACGCCTCAGTGCCCAATTCACTTACATAAAACAGCATGATGACAATGGAAGGTTCAGGCCATGAGCTTGCCGATCCTCAAGGGATTCGACGAACGCGAGCTGCCCAGCGGCTTCGGGTACAAGGTCCTCCTCTACGAGGCCGGGGACCGCCTCCTCGACCTCCTCGAATACAAAATGAACTATAACAAGGTACGCATCATCTTCGCCTCTCAAAAGATACGGCCAGAGCTCCGCGGTCAAGCCTACGACCTGCCAGAAAAGGACATCGACATGGCGATGGGCGCCAACTTATTTTAAATTTGGGAAGCTATGATAATTCATGAAAGAGTTGCGTATTGGGCTCAAAGAGGTTGAACAACTTTACACACAATTATCAGAGGAAGATAGCTTAGATATCCCAGATTATGCTGTTTTTAATAAGAAAACCAAACAACTTACACAATACATTAGCGTTCCAGATTACATTTATCTCGGTGGAAATATACCAGAGGGTCATCCTAAACTTCGTTGGCATACTACAAATGCGGATGGCGAATATTTAGGCGCTTTTGATGTGATAGAATTGATAGCGGACGATAACGGAATGGTGTCAGGTCTTACGACTATAGAGGAATATCTTCATTATCGAAACAAGCATAAGAATATTGAAATGACTCACTATGCTGTAAAAATGGAAGCTGAAGACCTCTGTAAAAAAATTGGCTTATGTATCTAATCAGAATTAAATAGCTATGTGCGTGCGCGCGGTTATTATTTTTCGCGCGTTGAGATTGGTTAGGGTGTTCCTTATGATATTGCCGAAAATTCTTGAAGCCCTGAAATAAACTTTTTAATAAATTAAATTGTTTCGCGCCCGGCAAAACTCGTGCACACTAAGATTAGATGCAAAGAAAGCGGTGATAGTACGATTAAGCACTTAACTTTTATTTGATTCTGTTACGAAATGGCTTGTTTAAATTTCCGCAGTAAATCTACATCACCACTTTTAAGAAGCTCATAATATTTTTGAGCCCCATATTTAAAATCTTTAAAATAATGAGCAAGTGCTATATGAATATGATCATATTTAGGTGTATAAATAATGCCTGGGAGTTTTTCATTATCAAATTTAACAGCAATCATCGCAGGACCGCCTTTCACAAAATATTCATGGACTAATCCACATCTTACTCTACTATACAAATCTATTTGTTTATCAAGATTCACATAATATGAACCAAGATATGGTAGGAATGCTTTATAATTTTTTTTAGCCCAGCGAGTATCTTTTAGATGACCAGTCACAAAGCCGCCCATTATTTCTGTATAAACCGACAGCCCTAAAGCAACTAAAAAATTAGCACGTGCATCCTCAATAGCACGTCTTATATCATTATACATGAAGCCAAAAATATATTCGTGAAAATAAAAATCGACGAAATCTTGTGTTGCCACAAGTTATCATTGATTCCTTTTATATAAGAGTGTATGATCTTCTTCGCGCACGACTGTCCTTCGATCGAAACAGGAGTGGGAGCGGAAAACCAGGTTGTGGTTAATAGTCATTCGTGCTTCAGTAAGACTTTGTATTTTTAGTTTAAGGAATATTTGATTCTTCAAGCGATGCTCAGGCCGAAGCAAAATTTCTCGAGCAGGACTAAGGCCTTATGACCTATGAATGATCATCGGTGCATCCGCCCAAAGACAGCCACAGCACCTAAGCCCGAGGAACAGGGGTTATGGTTGCCTCTATCCGCATTTCCCCTATACGCTACTTGGTGGTGAAGAGTTGAAGGAAGATTCTGTTAGTCCAGAAGATCTACATCTTGTTGAGAGGGCTCCTAAAAACCACTTCACAGAACATGAGTTCACTTCATAAAACCCTCGTTTTATTAAGTAACAATCGCTTACGAGAATCTTGGAATAGGGAATCTAAGGGAGCGACCAAAACATGAGGGCACAGAGATTCCAGCTGTCGGCATAATCATGCCGGCGAAGAGGATTTCGCTCTTCTCGTTGAACTGTCGGCCATAATCTATGCAGAGAAAACCCTGTAAGCTATTCTTGGTGCCGTTCCTCACAATCCTGGGTGAGCCGCAGTACACGCAATCCAAGCCGAATGCTGTTCAAGCTATTCCGATATGCACAGTTAGCGGAACTAAACTGCTGTTGGCTGACTCCTAATCTTTTTCAAGGAGATAAATTTTGTCTTCAATGCGGCCACGGCGATAATAGCCATTATGATGATCAATAGCACCATTACGGCTTGCCACGTATCTGTTAGTTCTGATGTAGGCGTAAGAGTTGGCGCCTTCAGATCAATCGGAGTATTACTATAGAAATCAATATTAATCGTCCTAATCCCATCGGAAAGAGACCACACATCTTGGTAGTTGGCATCGGTGAAACGAATGCTGAACTCGGCCTTCCCCTCTTCATCAGTTTTGCCCAGCCACACCTCGATTCCATTCATTCTCAGCGTGAGATTCATAGTCGGCATTCCGATCACCTCGTAGAATCGAGTGACATTCGAATCTATCCAGGGCACGGCATTCTGCCATCTCGGGTTGTCCGGACCCACAATGGCTTCAACGCTTCCCCTTATGACAAAATCGTTGTTGAAGGTTATCCCGGCATAAAGCGTCCGCCTTGCTCTTTCAAAGTTTATCGTCCCGCGGAACTCTCTTGGCTGGAATTCATTCAGCGTTGCGTTTACCAATGTGACATTCGAATTTTCCCAGGCGATTATGAACAATGCCTCGGAATCCCTAATGGTTACGTTTGAATTGCGTAGGAAGATCCCCCACTGCCCTGTCATTGTGACGTTCCGAAGACTGATGTTCCGATAGGAAAAATCAGTCGGCCTGTCCATTGCAAGGTTTTCGAATTCGGCATTCTCGTTGTAGAGATTTAAAACCAGCTTCCTCAGTTGCGAATTGCTTATGCTGACATCTGAGCCGGAATTGGCGAGGATGACCCAACCCCTCTCAAACGGGCCTTCCCCAAGCTCGTCCGGAGCCAACTCTGTATTTATAAGGGTCAGGTTGTAGGCGACACTGGTTTCCGTATCCTTCTGCAGGCTCCAACTCTCAAACTTCCCTGTTCTCAGCCCTCTTGCAGAAAGCCTCTCGCCATTTCCCACGGAAAGAGCCACTGACCCGATTGTTGAATTTGTTATGACTACCTTGGAACTGCCCCCTACCCCGACCGACCCTCCGATTTCGAAAACAATCTTGGAATTCGTTACATCCGCGCTAGCGCGGTCATTGATTCCAAACAGATGGATTCTCGTGGGCGAATCGCGCATTGTTATTCTCGCCTTACCCTCAGCCCAGACAACAAGACAGGTAGTCTGCCCAGGCTCAAGGGCTGAATTCTCCACCACCAGCGAGGAATTATCCTCAAGATGTATCCCCCAATGATAGTAATCGAAGCTGTCATGATAAATCGGAGAACGATAACGGTCGATTATGAGTGAAGAATTCTTAACTATGAGCTGCGCGTTGTCGTGCAAATTGATGTTGCCATACTGCTTATACCGCCCATTCTGAAGAATCAAAGTCTCATTTCCGCTCAGCTCGATATTTCCGTAGTGGACGCCGTCATACTGAAGCTCAATTTCGGCAATGATGTCGTCGAAATAGACAGTCGTGTTCTCAA
>Ga0315314_1004304_pt1 | contig 10734 bp, 6 predicted proteins | sample TDP9_MG_FD_203631 | JGI IMG/M metagenome (GOLD analysis project Ga0315314, IMG submission 203631) | Freshwater sediment microbial communities from Lake Towuti, South Sulawesi, Indonesia - TDP9 | ecosystem: Environmental > Aquatic > Freshwater > Lake > Sediment | place: Indonesia: South Sulawesi... | reverse complement strand
CTTGCAAGAATAACCAGTAAGGCTAGAAAGACGATAATGAACGAACTGCCAGAACTGGTAAACAGGGGATACGCCGACAGAACGTCCGAAGGCGAATACTTTTTAACCACTTTAGGGATCAAACGGACAGAAGAGATCATCGAAGGCTACGAGGCTAGAACCTGCCAGCCTTAGTCTTCATCCGGGAACAAACAGAGAAATGATATCTTACCCCCTGAAGGTACAGATCAGTTTGACCTGTGAAATCCCAAAAACAAGTTGGAGAAAAAGAGTCTGTATTCTTTATGGCTGGTATAACCCCATTCATTCTCAAGAAGCGTGACTATGGAGTTCTCACGTTGAAATGAGTGAGATATTGCTTGGAACCTCGGGCTCAAGATCAAAGAGGTTCCTGTAAGATTCATAGATGGAGAACGAGGAGGATCAAAGCTGAGAATAAGGGATGATCTTACATTTACTGTGTCGGTTTCAGGATGCGTTCTGGTGAAAAGGCGCTGCAAAGCCACCAATGAAGGGAACTCCATTGATAGATGAGGTATCCCCGGCGAACCTAAGCAGGGTTGTACGGGTCTTTAAGGATTTGTTTAAGACGGCGCTGACAATCTCAGTTTCCGTTCTCTTGGCGCTCTATGTTCTCGCCATACCTTTAGGACTAGAGCTTTTCATTTTCGAGAGACTTTCCGCAACATTCTCTCCGAGTTCCTCAGTCTCGATGACGTTCTTTTACGTCCCATTAGAAGTAAATATGAGCTTAGTCTTCACGTGTTTTCTCTCGGTCTATGCTCTATGTTTCGTCTTGGCTTGGAAGCAGAGGAATGGCTTTCATAAGGTTATCAGTGGATTCTTCTCTAAACCGGTAAGTGATCTCCTGAAAGATTCCCTGTTTGCTGTGCCAGTTCTCTCAAGTTTCACTTATGTTGTTGTAGACAACATACACTTCTTTCAGGAGTCTTTTGGTATACCAACAGGAAAGCCTCCCCTCCCAGAAGATCCTTTGCTAGTTTTTCTAGAGTTGTCCATTTCGCCATTAACAGAAGAGATCATCTTCCGAATACTTCCCATAGGTGCTTTTCTATTAGTTTCCCTTCTGTCTCTCGAGAAAAGGAGGCGATCGTTGACCACCCGGAAGCGACTACTGAGATTTCTCTTCCTGACTATAATGAGTCCTCAAGGTGCGAAGAAGTCGTTGGGTTTGAAGACAGTGGATGATTCAGGACTTAGGGGAGGCATCATTCTCGACGAATGGGTAATGATTCTTTTCACGTCTGCTTTCTTCGGTTTCCACCATTACTTTTTCACTAGCACATGGAATGTTGGCAAAATCACCTCTACATTTGTTCAAGGTCTAGTTATGGGCTTATCATATCTAACATATGGTATCCAAGCCCCGATTCTCATACATTGGTTTTTCAACTATTATCTCTACGCTTACGCTCTTGCTGCAATCGTACATCCGAACCTAGCCATTTTGAACCTCCTAAATGAAAAGCTAACCTCCCTCTTAGGGATTCTGGGTTTGCTTATGATATTATGTTTTCTGGTGAGGAAATTAGCGAGAGCAAGGGCATTTGCTTTGAAGGCGCCGATTAACTTGGCTGAAAGAGTGAAGGATAACTTTGCTGAAAAAGCGAATCAACTATCAGTCTCTCTTAGACAATTGCGTTCTATTTCCTTCAAGAGTTCGATCTTCGGCTTAGCTACTTTGGTCTTGGTCCTAGTCATTTTTATAGTGAGGCTAGCCATCGTAAACTCTCCAAAGCCAGAAGTCGGCGAGAGGTACTATGAAACAGGGTTCATTTTTGACGAATCATACTATGTGAAGGCAGCTAGGAAACTCCTCACCGGCGTGTCGTCTAACGATGAGCATCCTCCATTATTGAAGGCTCTCATAATGGTCGGAATAACGTTGTTCGGGGATAACCCGTTGGGTTGGCGCATCTTTTCCATAATGGCAAGTTCAGTATCTGTAGCCTTGCTCTATGGAGTGACATTGTTTCTTACGAGAAATGGGGCTACGTCTTTCTATGCCGCATTGTTGTTTGCGACTGACATTATGGCGTTCAATATTGGACAGATCGGCATGCTTGATGCTCCATCCATGATGTTTATTCTTGCTGCGAGTATACTGCTGCTAAGAAGAAGGTACGACTTTGCTGGCTTATTTCTTGGTTTGGCATCTCTCTGCAAAGTGAGTTCCGTCTTTGCTGCGGCTGGGATTATCTTCTTTCTGCTCTTGTGGAGACCCATTGAACGTGAGGGGTCATTGGTGAAGTCTCTGAAAGAAAGGATTCCTTCGGCTGGAAGAATCTTCTTTATCGCGTTCATTACGTTTCTGATTGGCCTATGGATTTATGATTCCCAATACGGGGCCTTTGACAGAAACCCCTTGAAACACCTCAGTTTCATGTTCGTTTATCACAATAGCCTCAGGTATGAGGACCCAACAGATGTGATTCTTCCATTACAGTGGATAAATCCCTTAAGCCCCTTCTCACCAGTTGCGTATCACGTTACGACGGTGCGAGAGATACTCAACGGCGGGATTTTGCGAGAATATCATCCCACTGCTTACTATGGTGTATACACACCTTTATGGTGGGGCATATGGCTTATTATGCCAATATGTCTGATAGAGACTATTCGGAAAGCTCAGAAAAATGAGGAACAAGGAATAGGTCTTTTCGTCGCTTCTTGGACTGCGTGGAATTTCTTTCCATATGTTGTATTTGGCTACTTTATGCAAAGGTGGGTGTATCCATTCTATTTCTACATGGCCTTACCGGGCCTATACATGGGTTTGTCCTATCACTCAGCATACTCTAGGCTTTCAAAGGTGCTCCTAGCATTACCAGTATCTCTGCAGTTATTCTGGTTCTTGATCTGGTTCCCTGTTAAGCCAAAGATCATCATTGACCTTCTTTTCTCAATTGGTTTGCCTAGTTAGATCGGCTAATAGCCAGTAATAGCTTCTATCTGCTGCTAGATGCATCCATTCTGCTTACTGAAGCCTTCAACCGCCTAATCATAAACATCAGGGCTATTGAGGTCAATACTAGAAGAAATAGGCTGTAGCTGAACTCGAATCTCCACGGTGTTGAAGAGAGATAGATTACCGATAGGATTTCTAGTATCAGGCCCCAGACAAGAATCGTCATGATGGCTCTGTCGAATATTGAACATGCCTCCTGCGGATCCCAATGAGAAAAAAAGAGGGGGGATGCGACTTATTTCTTTCGCGACGCGACTAGCCAGCCGACTACTACTCCTACGACTAGGGCGACCACTCCGGCGCCTGCAACGCTCGTTACGTCCATCGTTGGGACGGTTACTTCACTAGTTGTGGTCTCAGTTGTGGTTTCAGTTACCGTCTCACTTACCGTACTGGTCACTGTAGTGGCTACGGTTTTCGTCACAGTAACGAAACCGTGGACCGGGGCTGCTGCTAAGTCTTCAAGTATCTTGCTTGTCGAGAACTTCGTATCAGTAACCCAGTCTGGTTGAGCTGGTGTCTCACCTTTAGGAACGAGAGCGAAGACCACGGGCATCATACCTTGGACCTCACCGTACAAGTTTGCGAACCAGAATCCGTTCTCCTCGTTTGGCCAGCCGACCCAGTATTCCTCGGAATACTCGTACCAGGTGGCGCCGTAGAACACTGGTACACCCGGTATATCCGTAAGCCAAATCTCCTGAAGTTGAGTGTAGATGCTCTTAAGCTTCTCAGCATCACTCTCCTTTGGAATGGCATCGATCAGAGCCTGGACATCAGGATTGTCGTAGTTCTCCCAGTTACCCGCTGGATGAGATAGCCTATTGTCCATAGTGGACCTGAAGGCATTCCATGGATGGTTATATCCTGGATTAGCGTCCGCCCATCCGAGAACAAAGTCCCAATCCTTCTCGGTTAGACGAGACCACCAAACTGAGAAGTCTGGGAACTCTGTCGTGACCTCTATGCCTATCTCTCCTAGGTCTGCTGCAATCATGTCACACATCATCATCCAGTCGGTCCAGCCGTAGGGAACTTGTATCACGAATGGGCCAAGCTTCGTTCCGTCGCCCATCTCTCTTACACCATCACCATCAGTGTCGACTATTCCGGCATCGTCCAAGATCTGCTTAGCCTTGTCCAAGTTGTATTCCCACCCATACTCGTCTACCAAATCTTCATCAATCAATTCAGCAGCTGCACTTGTGTGAATGATAGGTACTGGGACAGCTTTGGTACCGTAGCTGTAGTACGCTTTGGTTATCATGTCGTCGAATGGTATTGCATGAGCAATAGCTCTTCTTACAGTAACGTCGTCTAAGGGTTTTTTAGCATAGTTTATCCAGACAAATGTTACGCCGCCGCCCACGTAGTATGGCGGATGGTCATAGTAGGTTCTTCTCGCTAATCCTTTGACTTCCCACATCTCCCAGATCTCCGGGGTGAAGTGCGTCATCATATCAAGCTCACCAGCTTCGAAGGCTAGAGCCGCAGCCATGTTGTCCTTCACGTCTGGATGAGCTATGTACTTAGGACGGGGTATACCGAATATGTCCTTGCCCCACCAGTCGTCCACTCTTTCGTAGTAGTAAACCTGTTCCGTCCAACTCATTAGCCTGTATGGGCCGGCACCCACTATCTTATCGGGTTCGTCATTCTTGAACTCACTCGGGAGCTTATCTCCGTATTCATCTTCTAAGCCTTGCCAAATGTGCTTGGGCAGTATCAGAGGGCCGTTGAGGACGCTAAACATTTGGAAGTAATTCAGCTTTTCGTCGCTGGTAGTTATTTGCACCGTCTTTTCGTCTATAGCTTCGACGCTCTCTATGTAGTCCCAAAGAGGTGTATACATTGAGACCACATACTTCTTCCCCAGCTCCAAGGAGTATCTATAATCCTCAGCGGTTACAGGCTCGCCGTCCCACCATTCTGCCTCATCTCTGATCTTGACTTGAACTGTATACTTGTCAATCCATTCGTAGCTCTCAGCGGCATAGGGTATCCATTCATCCGTAAACATAGAGTACAAATATAGCTTAGGATACATGAGCTGGGTTGCGAAGCATGTGTCGGGCAGCAAAGGACTCCAGCCTGGCGGTGGACCCCAAGCGGAGGAACAAATAACGACGTCCTCTCTAGGTATCTCTTGAGCTGCAACTGGGGAGAATCCAGCAAACACAGAAACCAACAGAACAGTCAGGATAGCACACAATATTGGTACTCTAACTTTTTCCTTCAACGCTTTTCAACCTTCCGCGGGAACAACTATCTATGAACTCATATAAAAGATTAATGGAAAGATTTTGCCAAACCTAGCTGGAAGAAAGTGCGCCAAAAAGATGAAATACTGCATATTTCCAAAGTATTTCATTGGCTGAAACTAGAACCCAGTCCATTTTCTATATAGGAGGGGCACATCTTCTCTTAGCCTCTTGGTGTAAGGGTCTTGTGGGTGATCTATCACCTCATCAGGCGGACCTTTCTCCACGATCGAGCCATCATGCATTATCATTATCTCATCACTTACGTAATAGGCCAAACCTAAATCATGGGTTATGAATATGACTGAAGTCTTAGACTCTTCTCTGAGCTTCGAGAAGAGTTGGAGTACACTCGCCCTTGTAGAAGCATCTATCATCGAAATGGGTTCATCAGCCAGTATAAGCATGGGTCTAAGCATGTAACACCGGGCTACCATAATCCTCTGTCTCTGCCCTCCGCTAAGTTCATGTGGATACTTTCCTAGTACATCATCGGGTCTAAGCCCGACCTCCCTAAGAACCTCTTCAACCATGCTGTCCTTATCCGTGCTTGAGTGCCCCATGAGCATGAAGGCTTGATACAGAATTCTATCAATCTTGTGAAGAGGATTATAAGATGCGTATGGATCTTGGAATATCCCATGAACGTTCTTCCAATACCACCTAAGTTCATCAATCCCTCTAAGACCCCACACATCTCTGCCATCAAACATTATTGAGCCTGACGTAGGTTGCAGAAGTCTCAGTATCATCTTGGCAGTGGTTGTCTTACCGGAACCGCTCTCGCCTACGAGCGATACGAACTCACCCGGTTTAACACTGAAGGACACACCATCTACAGCTAGTATCTCCTTCCTCCTGAATAGCCCTACAGCAAAGACCTTTGTAAGGTTCTTAACTTCAAGAGGCATAAAGCGTCGCTCCTAGGCATCTGGAGGGAATAGGTGGCATGAGACGAGCCGGCTTCCCCCAATCTCCACTAGCACTGGCTCTTTGGATCTGCATATATTCATGACTTTAGGGCATCTGGGATGGAAGCGGCAGCCCTTGGGCGGATCGAGAAGGTTTGGGGGTTCACCACGAATAGATGTGAGACCCCTCTTCCTGACTTCAGGTTCAGGCGTTACCACAGCGTTTATCAAGCAATAGGTGTATGGATGCTCAGGATCGTGGAGAATATTTTCAGTTGAGCCCGATTCCACTATTTTGCCCGCATACATTATCACTATCCAGTCAGCTATCTGCCTCAGGACAGCTATATCGTGCGTTACAAAGATCATACTTTCAGTGATTCCCGTGGTCTTGAGGTCCATGAGTATCTTGAGAACCTGCTTCTGTGTAGATACGTCCAGCGCAGATGTGGGTTCATCCACGACTAGCAGCTTGGGATTAAGAAGTGTAGATACAGCGATTACAGCTCTCTGTTTCATACCACCACTGAGCTCATGAGGATATAGAGAAAGGGCTTCCACTGGCAGGTTCAACTCTTCAAACCTCTTCTCAGCCATAGATACAACCTCAGAATCGGAGACGTCCATGTGGTGGCTGATCACATCTCTCACAAAATCCAGAATCCTCTTAGTAGGCATTAGAGCGTTGAGAGCAGATTGGGGAACAATCGATGCCAGGACACCCCAGACGTTCTTCTTGAGCGTGGATCTGTCCATCTTGGATATGACCTTACCATCCAGGATTATCGTTCCTTCCACAAGAAATAAAGGAGGCTTCACATTCATCATTAGAGTATTCACAAGCGTGGTTTTGCCGCAACCAGATTCACCAGCCAACCCCACTGTTATGCCCTTCTCTATGACTAGGTCTAAACCATCTACAGCTTTGACGTAGCCTTTACGGACAGAGTAGTAGGCCTTAATATCTTCAGCTTGAAGAAGAGCCACTCTTTTCAACCTCCCTTAAGCCTGGGGCTGAAGTATTCATCCAACGCTGTAGATAGAAGTAGGAGCGAAGCTGCTAGCGCTACCAAACATACCCCTGGCGGTATGAACCACCACCATAATCCTCTGCGTACAGCTTCGAGAATCTGAGCCCAATACAGGATTATGCCTAGCGAAACGCCTTTAGTCAACCCATAACCGATCATGCTGAGGCCTGCTTCAGCTATCATACCGCCAGACATTAGTAGAACAAAAGCCATGAATGTGTAGGACGCCATGTTAGGTAGCAAGTCCTCGGCTATAATCCTCATATCTCTAAGACCGGCCATTCTAGACATGTAAATGAACTCTCTAGATTTCAAACTCATTATCTGGGATCTCATAGCTCTAGCGACCCAAGGCCAAGATGTCACCCCGATTATGAGGGAGACAAATAACGGATTCCTCTCTTTGAGGTAGGCTGCTATAAGCATCATGATTAGTAGGGAGGGTAACACTAGAACTACATCGGTTAGCATCATCAGCAAACTGTCTGTAAGCCCGCCTTTAAACCCAGCAATCACTCCCATAACTACGCCTACCGCTAATGCTATAACGGCGGCCGTAACCCCTATGGAAATCGAACTCTTTGTCCCAGTTAGCAAAAGAGCCAGCAGATCTCTCCCCCAACTATCGGTCCCTAAAGGAAAACGATCCGAAGGCGGCTGCTCAGGGGAGCCAACAATATCTAACGGATCTACTTTATACACCATGGATCCGAATATGCCCATCAGCATTATGCCGATGAATACTCCTAAGCTCAAATCGAGTTTCTTTATCCTAAATAGATCTTTGATTATAGGAGGTATCACGGCTACTCACCTACATAGCCTGTTCTGATCCTAGGATCTATGTATGCGTATACCAGATCAACTATGAAGTTTGCGACCAGTAGAGTTGAGATCAAAAGGATAAATGTGCCCTGAATCATAGGATAGTCCAGCGTGGTGAGAGCTCTGAATATAAGGAAGCCCGTGCCCGGACGTGCGAACACAAGCTCCGTTATTAGGGAGCCCCCTAAGATCAAGCCTAGATTTAAGGCTAAACCTGTAATTTGAGGTAGCATCGAATTTCTGAACACATACCGTAGCACTCTACCATCTGGGAGACCTAGTGAGTCTGCATAGCTTACGTAATCTGCCCCGAGTTCATATATGACCATGGCTCGCATGCCTATGGCCCAGCCTCCTATAGCTCCCATGACTATTGAGAGGAACGGCAATACATAATGGTGGAGCATATCAAGGATGAAGGGTAGGCTTAACGTAGGAATCATGAGGGTGCTATAGGCTCCAGTTAGAGGAAATATCCTAGAGCTTACAGCAAACAGGTATAGAAGAATCATAGCAAGCCAGTAATATGGTGTCATGGATAGTGTTAGGAAAACTGGTAGTAGAGCGTTATCCACAGTCGTCTTCCGTTTATATGCTGCTAAAGCCCCTAGAAGGTTACCTACTATCCAAGATGTTACTGTAGCCGGTATCAAAAGCCCGAGAGACCACGGTAAATAGACGAGCACTAAATCCGCAACTTTACGAGGGTAGAACGCGATGGATGTGCCAAGGTCACCTCTAAGGAGCCTACTAGTAAACTCAGAGAACTGCATGTGTAAAGGTTTACCTATACCGAACTCCTCCATAAGCCTCCTATGAACAGCCTTTACAAGATCAGGGTTAGTTTGAGCTTGCTGGATTATCTGATATAGAAGAGCCGCGAGAGGGTTCCCAGGTATAGCTCTGGGTAGAGCAAATATTATGATCAAGAAGGTGAAGAAGGTAACAATCAGAAACCCTAGACGTCTGGCAATGAAACGGATAAAGGGATTCAAATGAGACTCTCCTCAGCCAGTTTATTAGTGCTATAATAAACTCCTCTTTGTATTTAAGAATTCCTAAATTAACCTCACACTTCTTCTCAGATTGCAGACAGATCACATGATGGTTAGTGTCTCAATAAAGTTATGGAAAAGCATTAGTTACCTTGAGGACGGATCAATCAGATGGGGTACAATTATTTATCTGACGCCTTGAGGTTCATATCTCAGCGAAAATTGATGAGAAGAGAAGCCTCAAGGGAAATCATAGACCATCTTATGCGCCTTCCAGAGCCATCTCTAGAAGATGTTAACCTAGCTAAGATAAAGGCTGCCGCGAAATACGCTCTGGATAGGGTTCTCTCTAACTCTGAGATAATTGATTACCTGAAACCTAGTGAAAGAAGAAAGCTTATTCCTGTTCTCCAGAGGAAAGCAGTCCGAACGATCTCAGGCGTAACCGTTATCGCGGTCATGACGAAGCCTTGGCCATGTCCCAAGCCGGCTCCTTGTGCATATTGTCCCGGAGGCCCCCAAGTAGGAGCTCCGCAAAGCTATACCGGCCGCGAACCAGCGGCTATGAGGGGACTGCAGAACGAGTTTGACCCACAGGGACAGGTTACGAGTCGCATACGACAGCTTAGGGCGATCGGACACGTCGTTGACAAGGTTGAGCTCATCATTATGGGCGGGACTTTCCCAGCTATGCCCTTGGACTATCAAGAAAGATTCGTCAAAGGCTGCTTAGACGCCATCAATGGCGCAACATCTAGAACGCTGGACGAAGCCAAGAGAATATCAGAGCATAGTCCAATCCGCAACGTTGGCATCACTGTGGAAACACGGCCAGACTGGTCAAGAGAGCCTCACGTCGATCACATGCTGTCTATGGGCGTTACCCGAGTCGAGCTGGGTGTCCAGAACATCTATAATGATATTTATGAGATTGTTGATCGGGGTCACACAGTTCAAGATGTTGTTGACGCCACACGCATATTGAGAGATTCTGGGTTGAAGGTTGCTTACCACCTCATGCCTGGCCTGCCGGGCTCAAATTTCAACCGTGACCTGGAAGCGTCTAGGGTGATCTTCACCGATGAACGTTTCAAGCCGGACATGATTAAGATATATCCCTGTCTCGTGATCGAAGGAACCAAAGCCTATGATTGGTGGAAAAGAGGTCTCTACAAGCCATACACAACGGAGGAAGCTGCTCAACTAATTCTGAAGATCAAAAAGCTTATTCCTGAATGGGTTCGGGTTATGCGTGTCCAGAGGGATATCCCGGCCTATCTAATCGAGGCCGGCGTGGACAAAAGCAATCTCCGGCAGATAGTTCAGGAGGAGCTCAAGAGACTGGGCTTGAAATGCCGATGCATCAGATGCCGCGAAGTTGGGCACCGATCGCTAAAAGACAATGTCAAGCCTGATTTGAACGCAGTCGAGACCTTGACCCGAAGCTATCAAGCATCGGAGGGAGAGGAGTCCTTTATCTCGGCCGAGGACACTGAAAACGACGTATTAATCGGTTACCTAAGGCTGAGATTCCCATCAAAAAAGACGCATCGACCTGAGATGTCTGGCAAAAGGGTCTCTCTGATTAGAGAGTTGCACGTCTGCGGCCCACTTGTCCCAGTCGGGCAAAGATCGGGTTGGGCGTATCAACATAGAGGTTACGGCGCCTTGCTTCTCAGAAAATCGGAGGAGATCAGCAGAGCGCGAGGGGTTGAGAAGATA
>Ga0315314_1004303_pt1 | contig 10735 bp, 10 predicted proteins | sample TDP9_MG_FD_203631 | JGI IMG/M metagenome (GOLD analysis project Ga0315314, IMG submission 203631) | Freshwater sediment microbial communities from Lake Towuti, South Sulawesi, Indonesia - TDP9 | ecosystem: Environmental > Aquatic > Freshwater > Lake > Sediment | place: Indonesia: South Sulawesi... | reverse complement strand
GATCCAGGAGGTCGCGGTGGGTCCGCGCGTTGAACAGCTTGTAGGCCTGGAGGAACAAGAGCAGGTGAATGACTGCGGCAATGAACGACTCAGCGAGGAAGAGCAGGTCCAGGATCGTATAGACGAAAAAGACTATGGTGATAGCGTCCCAGAGCTGGCGGTAGTTCCTGATGCGGGCCCGGATCTCCTCAGCCCACCAACTGCCGACGATCGTAAGGAGCACGGCCGCGAGTCCGGGCCAGTCCAGGATACCGGCGATGTAGAGGGCGCCGAAAGCGTCCAGCGCCAGCAGATAGAGGGTCAGCCGGAAGAAGAGCGGGAAGGGCACGACTACCCCTTGGCACCAGGCGCCACTGGCGGAGCGTCCAGTCGGACACGGACGGCCCGCCCAACCTCCGCCGGAATCACGAGGGCCCGTGGGATCGCCGGCGCCTCGTACAGCGCCAGCGGCTCCAAGATCCGATCCAGGTGGGCCTCGCCCTGCCCAAACCCTGTCGAGCCGTCCGGAGTCTCCAGTTCCACCTGGGATCCCAGGCGGATGGCGTGGGCGGCGAGCGAGGCGGCATAGCTCAGGTTGGCTTCGATCACCTCGGGTGGCGTGCCTGATGCGGGATCCTCCACAATCAGGCGAACCCGAGGACGGTCCTCATCCCCCACCTCTTTCACCATCAGATCACCGGCCTTGGCCGACGTCTTCCAGTGAAGGAGCCGTGGATCATCTCCCGGCCGGTAGAGGCGCAGGTTGCGCAGGCTCGCCCCTTGGCCGCGCCGATCCCGTTCCCTCCAGCCCGGGTCCAGCGCCGTCGGAATCTCCCCCGGCGCCAGGGCCCGCACCGCTGGGTACACCAGGACCGGATCGGGGAGAATGGGCCTGCTCACCTTGGCGAAAAGACCGAAGGGGAATCGCGTGAGCGTCCGCAGGCCTGGGAGATGGTGGCATCCGCGACGCGAGAAGGTGAGCGTGTACTGCCAGCTCTCGCGCCCAAGCGGCGGGACCTTGAGCAAGAAATGGCTTGCCGGCCTGCCGCCGGATGGATCCTCTTCGCTGAGGTGCAGCGCAAAAGACGGCAGCCGACGTTTTCGGTTGAACAGCCGGACTCTGAAATAGGCCGGGACGCCGACAAACAGACGCCGGGGCAACTCCCGCTCTAGCCGAAGGTGCCGCATCGTCTGCTCCGACAACACACCCGAAATGGCCATGAGTGAGAGCATCATGGCCAGGATCAGATAGAGCAGGTTGTTTCCGGTGTTCGTGGCGGCCAGGCCCACGGCAAACGAAGCACCGATGAACCACCAGCCCTCCCGCGTGGGACGGATGGTGCGGGGGAGCCAGTAGGTCCTGACGGGGCGCGGGGGGGCAGAGGGCCGGAGGGGACTCACTGCTCGGGACTTCATCTCAAGATCGCGTGGCGCAAAACGGGCAACCCCAGGGCGGGACACGCCAGTCTCGGCTCACGGCTCTCGGTTCTCATCGGGGGATCGGGATCTCCTCCAGGATTTCCCGAAGCAGCTCTTCGGGGTTGTCTGTACGATCCCCGGCAGGATCCCAGCGGTCGCGCAAGAGCACACGGTGGGCCAGGGCGGGGACCGAGAGCTGCTTGATGTCGTCGGGGATGCAGTACCGTCGCCTCTCGGTAAGGGCCATCGCCTGCGCCGCACGCACCAAGGCCAGCGATCCGCGAGGGCTCACCCCCAGGGCCAGCCCGCTGTGGGTGCGCGTGGCCTGGACGATCGCCATCACATAGCCCAAAAGAGTTTCCTCAACCTTCACCGTCTCGACCTGCTCCTGGAGCTGTAGCACGGCTTCTCCGCTCAGGACCGGCTCGAGGCGCTCCAGAACCGCTGCCCCCGCGCCGCGAAGGATCTGGCGCTCGTGGGCCTCGTCCGGATAGCCGATCCGGATTCGCAGGAGGAAGCGGTCCATCTGCGATTCGGGCAGGGGATGGGTGCCCTGGTACTCCAGGGGATTCTGTGTCGCGAGTACCATGAATGGCCGGGGCAACCGGTAGGTGTGATGGTCCAGGGAGACCTGGGCCTCGTTCATAGCCTCTAACAGGCTCGACTGGGTTTTGGGCGTCGTCCGATTGATCTCGTCCGCCAGGATGATGTTGGCGAAGATGGGCCCCGGTTTGAACTCGAACTCGGTTTCCTTCGGGTTAAAGACCGACACGCCTAGGATGTCGGAAGGCAAGAGATCGCTGGTGAACTGGATGCGCTGAAAGCTGAGGCCAAGGGACTTCGCCATGGCCTGAGCCAGGGTGGTCTTCCCCACGCCCGGCACATCCTCGATCAACAGGTGCCCGCGCGCCAAGAGGGCTACGATGGCCAGCCGAACCACATCGGACTTGCCCACCAGGGCCCGTTCGACATTGGCCTGAAGCCTTTGAATTGCCTCGACGAGATCCGTGCCCACTGTTCGATCCTTGTGTGGAGGGCTGCCCGTTCGCGGTCTTCTGTGTCAGCCAGGGGGCGAGCCTGCCAGGCGGCTCGGGATGACGCGGAAAACCTTTTCGGGGAGACTGAGGAACCCCTGTGCAATCATGCTAGCGTTCGGTCTTTAGGTTGGCAAGCAAATTCGAATTGACTCTTGCGAGAGAAGCGGAGAAGAATAGGGCCGGCTGTCCCCGGAAGAGCTGCCGAGAAACAGCGAAGGGCCGAATGGGGACGGGAGCAGCGAGGAATTCAGGGCAATGAAACAGCTTTGGGGACTGGTGACTGAGGCGGTTCAGTTCCTCCGATCCCGGACGAGCCTTCGGCCCGAGGTCGGGATCATCCTGGGGAGCGGACTGGGGGCCGTGGGCGAGGCCGTAGAGCATCGCCGGATTGTCCCGTACGGGAAGATCCCGCACTTCCCTGCGGCGGGGGTGGGGGGCCATGCCTCGCGGCTGATCCTGGGGGCACTGGAGGGGAAGGCGGTCGCCGTGATGCAGGGGCGGCCGCACTACTACGAGGGCTGCTCCATGGCGGAGGTCGGCTTTCCGGTCCGCGTCCTTGCCGGTCTCGGCGTGCGTGTGCTGGCGGTGACGAACGTGGCCGGCGGCCTCAACCCTGCCTATCGGCGGGGCGATCTCATGCTCATCGAGGACATCATCAACCTGATGGGCGACAATCCCCTGCGGGGACCCAACGACGAGCGGCTCGGCCCCCGCTTTCCCGCTATGCGAGACCTGTTCTCACCGCGGCTCATGCGGCTGGCGCGCCAGGTCGCTCGAGGGCACCGGATTCCGCTTCGGCAGGGTGTCTATGCTGGGGTGAGTGGGCCAAGCTACGAAACGCGAGCGGAACTTCGCATGCTCCGTCGGCTGGGCGCCGAAGCCGTAGGGATGTCCACCGTCCCCGAGGTCATCGTGGCCCGGCACGCAGGCATTCCGGAGCTGTTCGGCCTGTCCCTGATCACGAACGTCGAGGCCAATCACCGGACCGGATCCCTCAGCCACGCCGCCGTTCTCGAGGCGGCGCGCCGATTTGAGGAGCGATTCGTCACACTCATATGCGGCGTGATCGCGGGCATGTAGGCTGCGGAGGCCAGCAGGGATTTCTCTTGGCGCCCTGGCGGGTTCGTATTCCTGCGGCCTATACCTGGATGGGATACTCGCCGAGGTCCCGGGTCGCGTCGAACATCGCCACGATGTTCTCCGGCGGGACGTTGGCCTGGATGTTGTGGATCGAGCCGAATATAAACCCGCCGCCTGGCGCCAGGTCCTGAATACGCCGCTTCACATCCTCTACGACGTCTTTCGGCGTGCCAGTTTGAAGGACGACAGGATCACACCCACCACCCCAGAAGGTCAGGTCCTTCCCGAATTCCTTCTTCAGGCGGGCGGAATGCATCTCGGCCGCATTCACCTGGACCGGGTTCAGGACCTCGATGCCGATTTCGATGAGATCCGGGATCATCCGGTAGATGGATCCGCACGAGTGCAGGTACACCCGGGCTTTGGTCTTTGTCTTGATGAATTCCAGAAGCCTGCGCATCCTCGGCTTGTAGATGCGCCGGAAGGTGGCCGGGGCCATGAGTGGACCGTTCTGGGAACCCAGATCCTCGCCGATCTGGACGAGGTCTACATAGGGTCCCACCTCGCCGAGGGCCATGTCCCAGTACGCCATTTGCCATTCCAAAATCCGCTCGGTGAGCGCCTCCATGAGTGGCTGGTTTGCCGCCAGGCTGACATACGCCTGCTCGAACCCCAATAGGTACCACGACTGCTCCCACAGACCCGGGGTCGCGGCGCACATCATGATGATCTTCTCTCCAGCCTGGTACGCCGCCTTGACCTCCTCGGCCAATCCCGCCACGCGTGCGGGATCTCTTGGATTTGGCCAGCGATACCTTTTGAGATCCTCCTCTGTCTCTGCGTTGGAAAGTGGCGTGCTCAGGATGTCAAAGTAATAGCCGCCAGGCGGCATATAGTACTTCGTTCCCCACTCGTCCACGTAGGTGTTGGTGGCAGGGTCGATCTTGAAGACATAGTCGCGCGGCGGCTTGGGGAAGAATATGGCGCTTACTCGCTCGAAGCGCTGCAGGAGCTGCAGATCGGGCTCCACAAGGTACGTGTGATAGCTGCGGATGTGGGGCTCTGGGCCGCTGAAGCCGAGATGCTGCATCAACGCCTGGTGTGCGTACAGATGAAGCGTCGTGTGGCGTCCGCCGAAATCCAAAGGAACCCGGTCGGGCTCCCTGTGCCTTAGCGCAGCCAGCGTTCTCTCTCGACAGTTCATCATCGCTTTTCTCCGGCGAATCCCTCTCAAGGTCGCAGTCGAAGATCAGTTCACACAAAGGCTATCACTTGCCTTAAGCAGTAGTCAACCAGTTCTCGGCCGATGAGTTGCCGAGACGCGGACTCACCGTTGACAAGGAACCGAGACGGGGCGTAGTCTCCCTATAAGGATGGAACAGCCTATCAACTCAATCGCATCCGGGGGGTCTTGGAGCCATGCATAACCCAGAACGGGAATTGAACGGGAAGGTAGCGATTGTGACCGGCGCGGGACGGGGCATCGGCAAAGCCATCAGCATCGGGTTCGCTCAATCGGGAGCAGCAGTGTGTTGTGCCGCCCGGACCGTTGCAGAGATCGAGGCCACCGTGAGAGAGATCCAGGCGAATGGCGGGCGGGGAATCGCTGTGCCGACGGATGTGGGGCAGTTGGAGTCCGTCCAGCAGATGTTCCAGAAGACCGTTGAGCGGTTTGGCGGTCTGGACATCCTGGTCATCAATGCGGGCGTGCATGAGGCCCGCAAGCCGGTGGCCGAGAGTCAGCCCGAGGACTGGCGCACCACGGTTGAGATCAACCTGATCGGGGCGTACTACTGTGCCAGAACCGCCATTCCGTATTTACAGCAGCGGGGGGGCGGCAAGATTATCACCGTGGGGTCAGGGGTGGGCCATCGAGGCAGACCGGGCGCTTCCGCCTATGCGTGCTCCAAAGCCGGCCTGTGGATGTTGACCCGAGTTCTCGCCCAGGAACTCTGGGGGTATAACATCAGTGTGAACGAACTGATCCCTGGGCCAGTCAAAACAGCAATGAATCCTGACAAGCCACGACAACCAGGCTTCGGTTTTGCCGATAGCGAATGGCTGAAGGCGCCAGAGGATGTTGTGCCACTCGCTTTGTTTCTGGCGACCCAGCCGCAGGTAGGTCCCACGGCTCAAAGCTTCAGCCTCATGCGCCGAGACACTTAACCCGGATCATTCGGTCCGAAAATTCACGAGTTTCTTGGTCAACAGTGCAGGGTCAAGTGGCATCTTCCTTTTTGGTTTTTGCGCGCTCAGCGCAAAAACCAGTACACCGTCGTTCCGAGAAGCGCACTACCGCCTGACACTTTGTGGAGGTCACGCCAATGGGAGTCCTTGATCGATTCCGGCTCGATGGAAAACGGCTATTTGTCACCGGTGGAAGTCGGGGGTTGGGCCGGGAGATGGCGCTCGCCATCGCCGAGGCGGGCGCCGACGTGATCCTGGTCGGTCGGGACAAAGCAAGCCTGGAGAAGACGGCGGCGGATATCCGCGCCTTTGGCCGACAGGCGTGGCCGATCCAGGCGGATGTGGGTGTGCCCGCGGAGTGCGAGCGGGCCTGTCGAACGGCTCTCGACCAGTTCAGCCCGATTGATATCCTGATCAATAACGTCGGCGGGCGACGTGTGAACATCCCCACCCAGGAGATGCCGCTGGAGACGTGGCGACAAATGATGGACCTGAACCTGACGAGCACGTTCATCTGTACGAAGCTGATCGGCGGCGCCATGGTCGCCCGCGGCCAGGGGGGGCGCGTCATTAATACCGCCTCGATCAATAGCCTGGTCGCGAACCGCGGCATCGCCGGCAGGCACTACGAAACCGCCAAGGCCGCCGTCTTGCAGTTCACCCGCGCCACCGCTGCCGACTGGGCACCCTATGGCGTCACGGTCAATGCCATTCTGCCTGGCGGCTTTATGACCGATGCCAACATCCGCTGGGCCAAAGAGAGCCCGGAGATCATTCAAACGTTCAAGGCCCAGATTCCTATGGGTGACTTTGGCAAACCGGAGGACCTTGGCCCACTTGCCGTCTATCTGGCCAGCGATGCCTCGCGTTACATGACAGGCGCCGCGCTCGTCATCGACGGCGGATACACACTCTGGTAAGCTAACGAAGAGTATGGGGCTTAATAGCAAATGGGGTTTGCATCCGGAGTCTGTGGATTCACCCAGTTCCAGAGAGGAGGAACAACGATGAGACGGCACACGGTCACCTATGGAGTGGCGTGGATTCTCGTCACAGTTCTCGTCCTGCCCGTGTGGGCACAGGAGCAGTACCCGGCTCGCCCCGTCAGCGTGATCGTCCCCATGAGTCCGGGCGGGGGAACCGACATGGTCGGCCGTGCCTTTTGCGAGGCCCTGAAGAGACAGCTCCACCAAAGCTTCGTGGTCGAAAACGTCCCCGGCGCGGGAAGCGCCATCGGAACCACCAAGCTCCACGGTTCCAAGCCAGACGGCTATACGCTGGGGGTGATCGGCGGCTTCCTGGTGAGCACGAGCCTCCTGGGCGCGGCGAAGTTTCCGGCCACCGATCTCACCCACATCGCCCGCCTGTCCCAAGAGACGTTCGTCCTCTCTGTGCTGGCGGATTCCCCCTGGAAGACCCTGTCGGACTTCATCGAGGCAAGCAAGAAGGACCCCGGCAAGGTCACGCTGGGGACGGCCGGCTCTGGCGCCCTCACCCATCTCGCCGCCGAGGCCCTGAACCAGAAAACGGGGGCCAAGTTCAACGTCATCCACTTTGCCGGCGGCGCCAAGGAGATCACGGCCGTGCTGGGTGGCCACGTGAGCGGCGGGATCTTCTCGCAGATCGAAGTGCTGCCGCACAGCGGGCCAGCAGGAAAGCTCCGGACATTGGCGGTGTTCGGTGACAAGCGAACGGAGAAGCTGCCCGAGGTTCCGACCTTGAAGGAGCTGGGGATCACGGGCGTGCCCCCCGGTCCCTGGCAGGGTTTGGCTGCGCCCAAGGCGATTCCCGAGCCCGTAAAGAAGACCCTCGTCGAGGCCGCCGCAAAGGCCAGCCAGGATCCTGGATGGCAGGACTTCTTGAGCAGGAGCGGCCTCACCAGTACGTTTCTTGCCGGCCCGGAGCACGATGCCTTCATCCAGCAGGAGATCGAGATGATCGGCGGCCTCTTGAAGGCGATCGGGCTCCTGAAGTGACCTGAGTCTGACTGGTGGAAGTAAACCGTGGAGACGATGAAGGCCCTGATCAAGGCAAGAGCAGAGCGGGGACTCTGGCTGCAAGAGGTCCCGATCCCCGAATACGGCATCAACGACGTTCTGATCAGGGTTCATAAGACATCCATCTGCGGCACTGACGTGCACATACACGATTGGGATGAATGGGCCAGGAAGACGATCCCCATTCCCATGGCCGTGGGGCATGAATTCGTGGGAAGGGTGGCCGCAGTCGGGAGCAACGTTCACGACTTCAAGCCGGGCGACCTTGTTTCTGGAGAAGGGCATCTGGTGTGCGGCCACTGCCGCAACTGCTTGGCGGGAAGGAGGCACCTCTGCCACAAGACGAGCGGAGTCGGCGTCAACCGGCCGGGCGCCTTCGCGGAGTACCTGGTCATCCCCGTCACCAACGTGTGGTACTGCGATCCCACCATCCCCACGGATGTTCTCTCGTGTTTCGATCCCCTCGGCAACGCGACCCATTCGGCCCTCTCGTTCGATGTCCTCGGCGAAGACGTCCTCATCACCGGGGCCGGACCCATCGGCTGCATGGCCACGGCCATTGTCAAGCATGCCGGCGCACGGTACGTGGTCGTGACGGATCTGAACCCCTACCGGTTGGAGCTGGCCAAGAAGATGGGGGCGAGCCTCACCCTGGATGTGCGCCACGAGACCATCGAATCCGCCCAGAAGAAGCTCGGCATGAAAGAGGGCTTCGATGTGGGGTTGGAGATGTCGGGGAGCCCCGATGCGCTCCACGCCATGCTGGCCAACATGTGCCACGGCGGAAAGGTAGCGTTGCTGGGGATCCTTCCTCGGGACACGGCCATCGATTGGGATCCGGTGATCTTCAACGGCCTTACCCTCAAAGGGATCTATGGCCGAGAGATGTACGAGACCTGGTACAAGATGACCGTCATGATCCAGTCAGGCCTGGACATCACTCCGATCATCACCCACCGGTTCCACTACACGGAGTATGAGAAGGGCTTTGAGGTGATGCGGTCGGGCAACTCCGGCAAGGTGATCCTCACCTGGGTTGCGGACAATGACCAGATCCCACTGACCAAATCCCAATAGAGACGGGGCCTTCGTCTGCCACCGGTCATTGGGTGTTGGCTTCGTCGCGAGCTCAGCCGAACGGTCATTGGTCATTCCCCGACAGGAGGGGAGCATGGGAATACTGGAGCTTGACAAGGCACTCCTCGCCGAGATCGAGGCCCTCGCCTCCGAAGGACGAGCCAAGGCGCCCGAGCGGGTCATCGTGGAGTATATCCCGCCCAGTGACGAGAAGGGGCCCCGGTACCGCTTGGCCGGATCTGACCGGGAATATCTCCGCATGAACTCCAATAGCTACCTCTCCCTCTCCAACCACCCCGCTCTCGTGGAAGCGGCAGACGAGGCCACCCGGATGTTCGGAGTGGGGCCGGGCGCCGTGCGGTTCATCGACGGCACCTTCTCGCTTCACGTCGCCCTCGAGGAGCGGATCGCACGCTTCGTCGGCAAGCCTGCCGCCAAGATCTTCAACTCGGCCTACACCGCCAACTGCGGGTTCGCCCTCACTATCTCAAACAAACAGACCTACTGGATCGGGGACCAGCTCAACCACAACAGCATCATTCGGGCCATGCGCATCGCCAACGTGCCCAGCCCACAACGAGGGATCTACGAGCACAACAACGTGGAGGCGCTGAAGCGATACGTGGAGGCGATCCCCGGGGAGATGGAGCGGGTGGTGATCATCTTCGACGGGGTGTTCAGCATGCGCGGGGATTGCGCCCCCATCGACGAGATCCAGAGGATCGCTAGACTCTCTGATCGGCGATTCAAGGATGGGGTCATCACCGTAGTCGATGACTCCCACGGCATCGGCGCATGCGGCGAGACGGGACGGGGCACGGCGGAATACACCGGGACTCAACCCGACGTGATCATCGGGACATTCGGCAAGGCCTTTGGCGTGAATGGTGGGTTCATCGCAGGGAGCCTGGCCCTGGTCGAGGCGGTCCGGCAGAAGGCGGACACCTACATCTACACGAACCCCTTGGGCGTGGGAGACTGCGCGGCGGCCATCCAGGCCATTGAGATCTGTGACAGCCCCGAGGGACGGACGAGGCTCCGCCATCTCAAGGAGAACATCCAGAGGTTCCGGCAGGGGATCGCCTCCCTCGGGCTCGAGTCCATCCCTGGGCCACATCCCATCGTGCCGCTGCTTGTACGGGACACGGCCAAAACGCACAGGCTGGTGCAGCACCTGTTCGAGCGGGGCATCCTGGTAGTGGGACTCGCCTACCCCGTGGTCCCACGAGGCGACGAGACCATCCGCTTCCAGCTCAACGCCGCCCACACCCGGGTAGACATCGACGAGGCCCTAGAGGCTCTCGCCGCCTTCAAGGCATAAGTATCATCGCCTTCTGGCCTTGATACTGCGGGCCCGGCGGTACCCGATGAATGCATAGATAGCAACGTTCACCCCGACCACCAAGAGCCCCAACGCTATCTGGAGGCCGGGCGTGAGCCACTGTGGGTAGAGTATCGGCGAAACGTAGTGGTCGATGAACCCGCCCGTATAGCCGTGCTGCCCGGCCTTGAGACGCAACGCCTGCTCCCAGGGGGTCAGGGGGCAGATCCAGCCGGTGAACTCGATGAGGGCGCCCCATGCCGCCGCCGGAAGATGTATCCAGCAGAGGGAGGGTCGCCAGAGGACAAGGAAACCTCCTGCCACCACGAAGACGACGAATGCGAAGTGGACGAGGACGAGAAAGTCAGCAAGCGATCGATAAACCATGACGCCTGAGTGAGGAGCCCATTACGTCGCCAACTGTATCAGTGCGAAGCGGAGCTCGGAAGCACGATCGAAACAGGCCGGCGCAGATTTCAGGGGACGTGCTGCCGGGCTATCCGCGAGCACTCCGCTCGCTGTGGGCTGGTGGTGACAAGGAGATAAGAACGACGACGTCCTCTGTCAACAGCGACCATCCGCATGAACAGAGAAACTCATATTTTCATGACCGTCCCGCATTTCCGCATTTCGGGAGG
>Ga0315314_1004302_pt1 | contig 10736 bp, 13 predicted proteins | sample TDP9_MG_FD_203631 | JGI IMG/M metagenome (GOLD analysis project Ga0315314, IMG submission 203631) | Freshwater sediment microbial communities from Lake Towuti, South Sulawesi, Indonesia - TDP9 | ecosystem: Environmental > Aquatic > Freshwater > Lake > Sediment | place: Indonesia: South Sulawesi... | reverse complement strand
CCTTCTGCTCCATGTGCGGGCCGAAATTCTGCCCCATGAACATCGTCCAGACGCTGGGCAAGGAAGTCGCCCAGGACGAGAAAGAGCGCCGCCAGAAACTCGCCGACTTACTCAACAAAATGTCGCGGTAGGTGGCGATGGGGGTATTCGAAGTAAGTGTGATCGTAGCGAACCCTGGCGCACCAGAGCGCTCGGCCACCATAAGCCTGCTGGTGGACACCGGCGCGACCCTTTCCTGGCTTCCGCGACACTTGCTAGAGAGCTTGGGTGTAAGTCCGGTCTCGCGCTTGGCGTTCGTCTTGGCTGATGGGCGGCGACTGGAGCGCGAGGTGGGTGGTGTACTGCTGACCCTGGACAAGAGAACCTTGCCCATCCCAGTAGCGTTTGCCGAGCCGGGTGAGGAAGCGGTCTTGGGAGCCACCGCGCTGGAAGCGCTAGGCTTCGCCGTCGATCCCGTAGAGAAGAAGTTGGTGCCGCGCGACCTGCTGGCGCTCTGAGACCTCTACGGGCTTGTTCAAAGTTACAGTTACCGTGGCTAATCCGGTGATGGTCGGCGGGTCATGAAAGAGAACGGGACGCTATACTGGTATGGAGTCGCGGGGCAGGTGCTGCAAGAGACCGATTCTGCGGGCAACAACGCCAAGGAGTATATCTTCTTTGCTGGCAAACGGATAGCGCGCCGGGAGAACAGCAGCGGGACGGTCTGTCACTACTTTGATGACCACCTGGGCAGTTCCCGGGTGGTTGTGCAGGGTGGGCAGACCACGCCTTGCTATGAAGCAGACTTTTCCCCCTTTGGGGAAGAGATCGACTATGTGAATAGGTGCTCCGAGCACTACAAGTTCACCGGCAAGGAGCGCGACGCGGAATCTGCCCTTGATTACTTTATCGCTCGGCACTATGCATCAAACCTCGGTCGCTTTATGTCAACAGACCCGAAGCTTTCCGGCGTACCTTTTCCAGAACACCTCACCCAGCCGCAAAGCTGGAATATGTATGCCTATGTTCTCAACAACCCGCTTAAGTTCATCGATCCACAAGGAGAGGACGTTGAGGTGGTGGTCACCTTTAAAGGCAAATTCACCGAGGAGGAACGAAGGAGGATCCTCGAAGCTATCCGAAAATACCTAGAGAAGTTGGATGTGGGCAAGGTCGTTGTGCGAGAGACAACCCGAGAGGATAGGCGAACGCGCGGCCAGAAGGGGACGGACTTCTTCGGGACGGGCATACTTGGCTTCATTTTTGGGAGGTCCCGCGATTTTGCGGTTATTACTGTATCCGACCAGAAGGCTCCGCTGGATCGGCACCTACCTGAAGAGGTGTTTGCGGGAGAATTCGCTCGATTCAGAAACAGCACTGAGGCTTTTGCGACAGCCGTAGCTGACGCAGTGCTGCACGAGATATTAGCCCATCAGCTTTCTCTCGGCGAGAACCCATTTGCGCAACAACATGATCTTTTGTTCGAAGCGTTCCCGTACGACCCTTACGTGGTGGAGCGAAGGGGTACTCTCTATGATTCACAACCCATCAGCGACCCGACCAAAGGTGTGCGTCCGCTCCATCCGAGGGATCAGAAAGCTATTGAAAATCGTCTTAAACCCATTAACCGAAAGTACAACGATTGACTGTGAAATTTACGCTGCCCTATCGCTTAGCTCTCGGATACCTTGCCTTGTCGCTGTGGATTACCATTTCTTGGTTCTGGCAGCCTTTCAATGGTGCTTCGCTACTTAGGGTGCTGGCGCCTGTAGTTCGGTGGAACCACTTGGACGTAGGGAAGGCCGTTTACTATGCGTTACATGACTTGTTGAAAGTTACACCGAGCTTCGAGACTTTCGCTGTTGTCTCTACGATTCTATATGCCTTGTGCTTCATCATTCTCGGCACAATTCAGTGGTTTGGGCTGGGCCTTCTTCTCCAAGTTGGATGGCAACGTCTCCGCCGGGCGCGCACATCCTAAGCAGCGCAGCACTCGCGGCCTCATTTGCGGCTCTGCCTTGAGTCTTGGTTCTGTCGGCTCCTCGGCATGAGTAAGAAGAGCAAGATCATCAACCCGTGCTTCAGCTACGAGTCCGCGGGGAACATGATCTAGGTGGCAGGCATCGCTGGGACGCTGACCTATGACGCTGAAAACAGGCTGACCAGTGTCGCCGGGGTGAGCTACACTTATGATGGCGACGAACGTCAGGCAAACAAAGATAACCCAACGGCAACGCTTGCAACCGGTTTCACTGGTACGGCGCGGCCGGCGAAGTAATTACCGAAACCGAGGTGCTACTGTCGGGGTCTGGTGACTTCTCATGATCAGGAGTTGATCCGTAAGCATGCCGCAGATCGGACGCAGCAAGCGCGTTCGTGGCTTCACCCTCCTGGAGATGATGCTGGTGATTGCGATCATCGGCATCCTGGCGGCGATGTCAGTTCCCCGGTATCGCGGGTATGTAACCCGCGCGCGGGAGGCCGTGTTCCAAGAAAACCTTTACACGCTACGGGCCTGCCTGCGGCAGGCAGGCGGCCTAAGAATGACAAGCCCACAACAGGCTGCTGCGCTACACTGACGCTGCGCCGTGGCACGGGAGCGGCGCTGGTGCTAATCCATTGAATCCAAATCAGTTATATCTTCCACCGCCTTGCTGACTGGGCTTGTCATTGTGGGGCGCTATTGCTTGACTTTCCCTGATATGTAGGCTACTTTGCGGCGTTTGCCAGGGGCAGCAAATGGGCTATCTCGAGAATCGTTTCGAGCAGAATTTCATCCTCACCACGGTGGACTACGTCTTCAACTGGGCGCGTAAGTCGGCGCTCTGGCCGTTGACCTTTGGCCTAGCCTGCTGTGCTATCGAGATGATCGCCTCGAGCACCGCCCGCTTCGACATCGCCCGTTTTGGCGCCGAGGTCTTTCGCCCTTCGCCACGCCAATCTGACCTGATGATCGTGGCCGGCACTGTGACTTTGAAGATGGCGCCGGTGTTGCAGCGGCTCTGGGAGCAGATGCCGGAGCCGAAGTGGTGCATCGCCATGGGCGCCTGCGCCGGGGTCGGCGGGCCTTTCAACACCTACGCGGTGCTGCAAGGCGTGGACAAGATCATTCCCGTGGATGTCTACGTCATCGGTTGTCCGCCGCGCCCGGAGAACCTCTTCTACGCCCTGCTCAAACTCCAGGACAAGATCGACCAGATGAGCTTGGCCAAGCGACCCACAGAAGTGCGCTTGGACGCGTCTATGCTGGAGGAGTTCAAGCAGGGCGTAAGGAGCGCCCAGACTCAGGGCCCGCGGCGGTAACGACTCCCTGATTGGCGCCCCAACGAGGAGTTCATAGTAATGCCCAGCTACATCAAAGTGGCCAAGAAAGCGGAAGTTCCTCCGGGCGAGGTACGCGAATTTCACGCCAATGGCAAGCTGGTGGCCGTATGTAACGTAGCTGGCACCTTCTACGCCGTTGACAATACCTGCCTGCATCGCGGGGGCCCCTTGGGGCAGGGCGTGCTCAACGATGACGTGCTGACCTGCCCCTGGCACGGCTGGCAGTACAAGGTGCGCACGGGCGAGGCAGTGTTCAATCCCGCCATCAAGGTGGCGACCTACGCAGTCAAGGTGGAAGGCGACGACATCTTCGTGGGCTTTGAAGAATAAGGCGTCGTGCCAACCATGGCACAGCGACGCCCTTCGGGCCCGGCAGGCAAACGCTGCTCTCCCGTTTCTTTTTGCGCTGCCTGTGGCTAACTCCACCCAGCTCAGGTTGCGCGCGGCGCCAGAGCGCGAGGAGGGAATGTGAGCCGCTACTGGTTCTTTGCCAGTAACCCCGCGCGCTACCATTGGGACACGCTGTTCGTGAAAGGCAAAGAACTCTGGACTGCGTTGCGTGGGGCGAGCGCCCAGCGCTACTTGCGCCAGGTGCGCAAGAGCGACAAGGTGATTTGCTACCACGGGGCACCTGACCGGCTCGTTTACGCCCTCGCCCAGGCGACCTGCGATGCCTACCTCGATGCGCGGCACGCGGGACGACAGCGTAACTACATTGTTGACCTCAAGGCAGTGCAACGCCTGCCACGGGCGGTTCCGCTCAAAGAGTTGAAGCTCAATCGGGCGCTGCGCCGGATGAAGTTCCTCAGCCAACCCGGCTTGGCCGTCTCGCCGCTGACCGAGGCGGAATATCACGAGATTCTGCGTCTGGCCGGCATTGTGCTAACCCCGGTTCTTTCCGCATCCTTTCCCGGAGGCAGACGATGAGACAGAAACATCGGAGTTTTCTTCGCAGGAATTTACTTCTGGCCGTCGTACTCACGGCCAGCTTCGCGCAGGCAGCTAGCGCCCCTGCCCAGCAAGCCACTACGGCCGTGCTGGCCGAGCGCGTCGCCGGCGTCTGGCGCGGCACCCACCAGGTCATTGACCTTACTTATTCGCTGGCACCCGCTACGCCGGTTTATCCGGGCGAGTCACCCCTGGAAGTCAAAGTCATGCACACCTACGAGAAGGACGGCTACTTCGACCGCCACTTTTGCAGCGCGGAGCACTACGGCACGCATATGGATGCGCCGGCACATTTCAGCCCTGGCCAGCTCGCGTTGGATGCCATCCCGGTGCCTCAACTCTTTGCCCCGGCAGTAGTGGTGGACGTTTCGGCCAAGGTGGCCCAGAACGCTGACTATCGGCTCACGCGGGCTGACTTGGAAACCTGGGAGCAGGCGCACGGTGAGATATCAGCGGGCGCGGTGGTCATTGCGCGCACGGGCTGGGGGGCGCGCTGGAGCGACCCGGTACGCTTTCTCAATGCCGACGCCAACGGCACCTTACACTTCCCCGGCTTTTCTGCTGAGGCCGCTAAGTTCTTGGTTGAGCAGCGCCAGATTGTGGGTCTGGGGGTCGACACCTTGAGCGTGGACTACGGCCCCTCGACCGACTTCGCGGTGCACCACATTACTCATCCCCGCGGCCTGTATTCGGTAGAGAACTTAGCGAACCTCGAAGCAGTCCCTGAAACCGGTGCCTACCTAATAGTGGCGCCAATCAAACTGGCCGGCGGCTCAGGCGGCCCCACGCGTGTCTTTGCCCTCTTGCCTAGAGGGCAATAGCTATCGCCGTGGCTTCTTCCAGCAGGTAGAGCGCGCTGCCACCCCCAGCAAAGCCTAAAGGCCACGCGCCACTTTCCCAGCCAGTTGGCAGCAAATCCACCAATTCGTTGGCTGGCCGCTAGGTGGTGGCGTCCGCAGGCGTGTGATAGTCTTTCTGGTTGCGATGCCAGAATTGCCGGAAGTAGAAACCGTGGTGCGTGGTCTGCGCGCCCGCGTGAAAGGGCAGCGGATTGTGCGCGTGGTAGTTCATCAGCCACGCGGCGTTCAGGGCAACCGGACTACCTTTCGCCGGGTTGTCTCCGGGGCACGCATCGTGCAGCTAGCGCGCTATGGCAAGTACATAATTTTCCACCTGGAGCCGGCTGGCAACCGGGCAACTTCCTGGTGTTTGCTGGTGCACTTAGGGATGACGGGCCAACTCTACTGGTGTCGTCCGGAACTGCCCTATCAGAAACACACGCACATAACCTTCTGGCTCGGCACTGGCGCGCAGGTGCGCTTCCGTGACCAGCGCCGCTTCGGCAAGCTAGAGGTCATTCCAGCCAGCCGCCTAACTCACTACTTTGCCCACTTGGGGCCGGAGCCGCTGGAGATCCCGTTCGACGCATTTGCCCAGCGCTTTGCTCGCCGCCGCGCTGCGATTAAAAGCTTGTTGCTGGATCAGAGCATATTGCGTGGCCTGGGCAACATCTACAGCGACGAAGCGCTCTTCCGCGCCCGTATCCACCCGGCTACGCCAGCAGGGACACTCGACGCTGAGGCGCTCCGCCGACTCTACACCACCATCCGGCGGGTGCTGCGCGCGGCCATTGCCGCCGGAGGTACTTCGTTTTCTGACTACGTCACCGCTGAAGGCGCTCGGGGACGATTCCGGTTGCGGCTGCGGGTTTACGCCCGCGAAGGTAAGTTGTGCCGGCGCTGCCGCCACCGTGTGCAGCGAATGCGCTTGGCCGGCCGCAGTAGCTACTTTTGTCCCCGCTGCCAGCGGCTGCCGCGCGGGCAGGCGGGAAGTGTACGCCGGCGGCATGTGCGGCGGGCAATATGACCAACGACGGCTCGCGCGCCTATACGTACGATGCTGAGAACCGGATGACTTCAACCGCCGGGGTCAGCTACACTTATGATGGCGACGGCCGCCGGGTGAAGAAGCATGCCCTGAGCGGAGCCGAAGGGTCCAACGGCACGCTATATTGGTATGGGGTAGCAGGGGAAGTGCTTCTAGAGACCGACTCCGCGGGCAATAACCCCAAGGAATACGTATTTTTTGCTGGCAAGCGCATTGCCCGGCGGGAGAGCAGTGGAGCCATCTTCTACTACTTTGAGGACCACCTGGGGAGTTCGCGGGTGGTTACGCAGGCGGATGGAACAGTGTGCTACGCGGCTGACTTCTACCCCTACGGCGGGGAGCTGGTCTACGTAAACAACTGTCCCGAGAAGTACAAGTTCACGGGCAAAGAAAGGGATTCCGAAACAGGGCTAGACTACTTTGGAATTCGATACTATTCATTTGGTCTGGGCAGATTCCTTTCACCCGATTCAATCGCGAACGATTGGGAGCTAGGAAACCCCCAAACGTGGAACCGCTATGCTTATGCTCGCAACAACCCGCTAATTTATGTGGACCCGGATGGGGCCAAAGTCGAGTTCTTCCAAGGGACTGAAGAGGAGCGCCAGAGGGCGCTGGAAGAGCTAAAGAGAAAAATAGCGAATGAGAAAGCAGCCGCTCAGTTACAGATCAAGCAGGTCAAAGAGGGCGACAAGACTCGATATTTTCTTGGAATCACTGGGGACATAAGCAAGTTCGCCAAGGCGGGTGCCGTAGCTAAAGACATTATAAAACTTGTACTGCATCATGAGGTAGTCGAGTTTGGAGTAACCAACGCAGACCTTGGGAGATGGGGTGGGGCGGCTACGTTCGAACCAGGTGCCATTGGGAACCCAAATGTGCGTGTCTTGCTAAACCCAGCACAGGTAGAAGCAATTAGTGAGATGCAGAGGGGAACATACCTAGAGAGGTTGAAATTCGCAGGGCAAGATCGACCACCGTGCTGGACGATTCAGCGCACGACGCCGGGCATCGCGTTGTGGCATGAATTCGGCCACGCTTATAGAATGCTACAGTATTATAAGATAAATGATCCTGAGACACGAAACGAAGCCCGGCGATGGGAAAACCGCATGCGCGAACAAACCTACGGTCCGTTGGGGCCTCAGAATGCACCACGCGTAATACATTAGGAAGAGGTCAAGAATGGCTCTCCGATGGGCAACGAGGCTAGGCATCACTGGGGCTGCGATTTCTGCGGCTCTAATTGCTGCTTATTACGTTTTCCCGACGGCTGGTACCTTCTTGGCAGGATTCTATTTCAATTATCTAGGTGGCACTGTCGGGCTACGCCTGTTCCTACGCCTATTCGGGGCCCATGGCATTCTGCCGGCCGAGCATAAACCCTATCTTTTCGACATCTTTATGGTTCTGATGTCTGGGCTCCAGTGGTTCGTGATCGGTGCCATGGTTGATTACTTTAGACGCGGGAAAAGGTCGCCCTAGTTTGGCGCGTGGCATAAATACGGTCGCGACGTCAAAACCACCTGCCTTCAGCAGCAAGAGTCACCTAGATATGACGCCGAGAATCGCCTGAAGGCCGCAGCAGGTGTAAACTATCGCTATGATGGTGATGGTCGGCGGGTAATCAGGCCAGTAGAGCCACAGCGGGCTCGATGATCGGGGGTGGATCGGTAAACAATGGCGCAGGCCAGACTCAACAAACCTGCTCGTGGTTTCACCCTGCTGGAGATGATGCTAGTGATTGCCATCATTGGCATCTTGGCGGCGATGTCAGTTCCCCGGTATCGCGGGTATGTCACCCGTGCCCGCGAAGCTGTGTTCCAGGAAAACCTTTACATACTACGGGCCACCATCGAACGCTTTACCCTGGACCAGAAGCGCCTGCCTCGCGGGCAGGCGGAAGTGTACGCCGACGGCATGTGCGGCCAGGGTAAAACTAACTCGCCATTGCCAGGGCCATTCCGTAGTGCAATAATCTGGCGGTAGTTTTTCTCGCTAGCCTGACATGCTGTACAAGACGCTGAGCGCGGCGCTCTTCGGCATTGACGCCTACATCGTCGAAGTGGAAGTGGACTTAGCCCCCGGTGCAGGCGGCATTTTCACCACGGTCGGTCTGCCGGATGCGGCGGTGAAAGAGAGCCGGGAGCGCATAAAAGCTGCCATCAAGAACTGTGGCTTCGAATACCCCGCCTTTCGCAATATCACGGTCAACCTTGCCCCCGCCGACATCAAGAAGGAAGGCTCTGGGTTTGACCTGCCCATGGCGCTAGGGATTCTGGGTGCCACCGGCACCTTTGCCGGACGCGAGCTGGGCGAATTTCTTTTTCTGGGCGAGTTAGCGCTCGATGGCCTGGTGCGGCCCATCCGGGGTGCGCTCTCGATTGCCGTGGCAGCGAAGCAGAAGGGCATTCCGAATTTAGTCGTACCGGAGACCAACGCGCGCGAAGCCGCCGTAGTCGAAGATATACGCGTCTATGCCGCGCAGAGCCTGCCCCAGGTAGTCGATTTGATCAACGCCCCGGAAGCGTTCACGCCAGTGCGCGTTGACCCGGCGCAACTGCTCGCGGAAGCTAGCCACTACAGCGTAGATTTCCGTGATGTGCGTGGCCAGCAGCACGCCAAGCGCGCGCTCGAAGTAGCCTGCGCCGGTGGCCACAATATCGTTATGATCGGGCCACCGGGCTCGGGCAAGACTATGCTGGCCAAGCGCATTCCTACTATCCTCCCCCCACTGACCTTTGCGGAGGCCATTCAGACCACCAAGATTCACAGTGTCACCGGGCTGTTGGAGAATTCCAAAGGCTTGGTCGGTACACGGCCCTTTCGTTCCCCCCACCACACCATCTCCGATGCGGGGCTGATCGGTGGCGGCACCGTGCCCCGGCCGGGAGAAGTATCGCTGGCGCACAACGGGGTACTATTTCTCGACGAACTGCCGGAGTTTCAGCGTAACGCCTTAGAAGTACTCCGGCAGCCGCTCGAAGACGGCGTGGTCACTATCTCCCGCGCCACCACCTCGCTCACCTTCCCTGCTACTTTCATGCTCGCGGCAGCGATGAATCCTTGAGGTTGCGTTGCCCAGATGCTGGCACCTTAAGGGAGGATGGCGGTGGTGAGGGTAGATAGCAGAGATTGATGGTTACATCTTCGGTTCCGACGATTATTTTTTCGGTTATGTTTTCGGCGATCTTTCTTTTCTCTTCAGCTTTAAACTCTGGCCAGCGGGAGTAGAGGTCTCTGGCTTCATTCAATATCTGGTCGCTGGATAGGTATTGAATCTTCAGGAAATCAATCTCACCCTGAAGCTCGGGAAGCTGATTCTTTATCTGCTCTAGCCTTTCTTCCAGAGGTTTATATCGCTCTCCAAAGCCTTCGCTGGTGATCTTGTCGTCAATATAAAGCCTGTAGGTTTTATCCATCTCCTGCCTGATCTTCCGCTCCTCTTCCATCAGGGCGGCCAAGAGTTCTTCCTTCTCCCTGATTAGCTGATCTGCCTTGTTCAGGTAGCTGGTGATTTCAGAAGGTGAGAAAAAGAAGCTCTTGAGCTGATGGTGAAAGACCTCTTCCAGGTCATCGGTGCCGATTTTGTTCCGGCACTTGTAGCAGGTGTACTTGGGCGAACTCGACGGGACATACATTTTGCTGCCACAGTGGCAGAAGACGATACCGGTGAAAAGGTGGACAGCCCTGCGAGCCGGTCTTTTGTTTTTCTTTTCCTGCTCATCGAGAATGGCATTGCACTGGTTCCAGAGTTCTTCAGACACAATGGGCTCGACTCTGGTCTCCACCCATTCCTCTCTGGGTTTCAGCACCCATTTCTTCTTTTCGCCCAGGCTCCTCGTGTAGTTGGCCCGGTGGATTCCCTTGGCGGTCGTGTCTCGCAGAAGTCTCTCAATGGTGGTATCGGTGAACTTCACTCCTTTTCGGGTTCTGTGCCCTGCTTCATTGAGCAGCCGGGCTACTGTTTTCTTCCGGCGGTGCTCTGAAAAGAGCTCGTAGATGAGCTTTCTGACGGGTGCCTCCTTTGGGTTAGGAACCAGCCGCTTATCATCCCAGCGATAACCAAAAGAGGCCTGACCACCGAGGGGCTTGCCCAGCTTGGCTCTGATCGGCACCGAGGCGGCTATCCGCTCGGCAATCTCCTCTCTCTCCCACTGGGCCATGGCCGCAATCATGGTGTAAAAGAGCCTTCCCGCCGGGGTTGAGGTGTCAATGGCCTCCTGAAGAGAGATTAGATCAGCATTGTTTTCCCGGAAGATTTCGGCGAATTCCAGAAGTTCTCTGGTATTGCGGGCCAGCCGCGCCAGTTTGGAGAAGATGAGCCCGCTAATCTGCCCGCTCTGAATATCCCGCAGCATCCGCTGAGTTTCGGGCAGGCTCATGACCGACTTACCGGAGACCGCTTCAAGGTGGTAGACTTCCTTTACCTCCCAGCCTTTGGATTCGGCATAGAAGCGGGCTCTTTTCTCATGATGCTCCGGGCTATCACCTTTAGCTTGGTCTTCGTGAGAGAGCCGAATCCAGATGCCAACTGGTTTGGCTTTATCCATGAGTCCCCTAACTACGCCATTCTATTATGGTCTCAAGTCCAACAA
>Ga0315314_1004301_pt1 | contig 10736 bp, 9 predicted proteins | sample TDP9_MG_FD_203631 | JGI IMG/M metagenome (GOLD analysis project Ga0315314, IMG submission 203631) | Freshwater sediment microbial communities from Lake Towuti, South Sulawesi, Indonesia - TDP9 | ecosystem: Environmental > Aquatic > Freshwater > Lake > Sediment | place: Indonesia: South Sulawesi... | reverse complement strand
ATTATGGGCCAGGCCCTCATGGACAAAGCCCACGGCGGCCCGTACGACAACCCGTTCCAGCATGCCTGCGAGGCCGAGACGTCGATCTCCATGGCCCTGTTCCCCGAGATGGTGCAACTCGAGAATGCCGAGGACACCACCGTCAGGGGCTTCCTGCCTCCCGGACACGTGGACCGGGGCGGCGACATCTACGGCAACCCGATCCCGGGGCATTGTCAGATTGGCTGCGGCGGCATCGAGTGCGTCGTCTATCCCGAGGGTGTGCTCGGCAAGGCGTCGCTCGCGGATCCCAAGAAGGCGTACAAGAGCATCGAGGTCGCGCTTGACTACATCAAGAAGCTCCACGACGACATCTTTGCGAAATTCCCCGTGGGTGTCCTGCCCGAAACCAAGCTCATCACGCAGCGGCCGAAGGAGGAGATCGACGCATTGCTGGCCGGGCCGCTTAACGGCGGCCGACACCTGTACACGCTCGGATTTCCTGCGTGAGGGAGGGGTTGGCGGAGCATGAGGATGCACAGATGAAAGCTATTGTAAAGGCCAGCCAGGACGCAGGGTCGCTGGAGGTGAAAGAGCTTCCGATTCCGGAGCCCGGCCCGGGAGAAGTGCTGGTCAAAATGAAAGCCGCCGGGATCTGTTTCAGCGATTTTATGATCCTGACCAACAAGTACAAAGGGCGCGTTCCCGTGCCGATCCCCATGATCATGGGCCACGAAGGGGCAGGGGAGGTGGCCGACGTGGGGAAGGGGGTCGGACACGTCAAGGCCGGGGACAAGGTCGGGCTGAATCCCCTCTGGGGCTGCGGGCAGTGTGTGCACTGCCTGAATGGCTACCCCAACATGTGCATGGACTGGCGCCATCTCGGCATCACATGCGACGGCACATTTGCGGAGTATCGCGTCGTACCCGCCTTCATAGCCTGTCGGCTGCCCGACAGCATCTCCCCGGTTGACGCCGCCTTCCTCGAACCGATCAGCCTGGCGGTGCGCACCTTCGAGCACGTGCAGCCGGTCCTGGGCGATACGGTGGCCATCATCGGACCCGGGTCGATTGGATTGTTTCATCTCCAGGCCTTCAAGTCGGCCGGCGCCGCGAAGGTCATGGTGATCGGCCTCGACCAGGACACCCAGCGGTTCGAGATCGCCAAGAAGCTAGGAGCGGACCACATCATCAACGGGAGTAGAGAGGACGCTGTGAAGCGCGTTCGCGAGCTGACGCATGGCCTGGGCGCCGACATCGTCGTTGAAACCGCCAATCATCCCTCCACCGTTCCCCTGGCAGTGAGCCTCGCCGCGGCGCGGGGTCGGGTCCATCTGTTCGGGCTTTACCCGGAGGCGACCCTAAGCCCCCTGACCCTGCTGCGGGCCGGGGTGACGCTGGCCGGCGATGTGGCCACGCTGCCGCGATACTTCCTCCGCGCGCTGCGATGGGTGGAGTACAGGAAGGTGCTGGCGCAGCCAATAGTGAGCAATCCGTTCCGCCTGGATGAGGCCAAGCAGGCGTTCGAGGCCTTCCGCCAGGGCGAGAACGTCAAAGTACTCTTTGAGATGTAGGTAGAGCGGACAGCGCCAGGTGCGAGAACGCCCCTGGGGGATGGCCTTTGGACCGAGGAACGGACAGCCAGAGACCGGACCCGCGGCCGGGAGGAAGCGATGCTCCAGCGAGTGGTCGGTGCCATGCGCCAGACCAGAGAAGTAGTGGTCATGGTGCTGATGGCGGTCTTGGTGGTGGTTGTGGTGGCGAGTGTCATCTTCCGCTACGTCCTGCTCTCGCCGCTCACCTGGTCGGAGGAGGTCGGCCGATACCTGATGATCTGGACGGGATTCTTGGCGGCCAGTATCGCCGTACAACAAGGGATGCACGTTGGCATAGACTTCGTATTTCAATGGGTTGGGCCGGGAACTGCTGCCTGGCTGCGCCGTCTGGCTCGCGGGGCGACGGCCATTTTCCTCCTCATCGTGACGGCATATGGTTTCATGCTCGTAGTCAACCTCTGGGACCAGTGGAGTCCCGTCCTGCAGTTTCGGATGACCTGGCCGTACCTGGCGATCCCCGTCGGCAGCCTCCTGATGCTGGTCGAATTGGCGGTGCCGTCAAGTCGAGAAGCGGATATCGTGAGAACCTACTAGGAGGCATCCATGCTGACAGTTCTGGGTCTCACGTTTGTGGCGACCGTGCTGGTCGGGGTCCCGATCGCCTTCAGCCTCGGCTTGGCGGCGGCGGCGACTCTGGTAGCCTGGGGACAGGTGCCGCTCTGGTTGCTGGCGCAACGGATGTTCACGGGGGTGGACAGTTTCGTCTTCATGGCCATTCCCTTCTTCATCCTCGCGGGCGAGTTGATGACCACGGCGGGGATCCTTGAGCGACTCGTGAAGTTCGCTGACGGCTTCGTGGGTCACATTCGCGGCGGGCTCGCCCACGTCACCATCGTCGCCGAGATGTTCTTCTCGGGGATCAGCGGTTCCGCCGTCGCCGATGCCGCGGCGCTGAGCGCCGTGTTGAGCCCAAGCATGTCGAAGGAATACGACCCTGACTTCGGCAACGGAGTCGTCGCGAGTGCTGCGATGCTGGGACCCATCATCCCGCCCAGCATTCCGATGGTCGTGTATGCCCTGGCGGCCAGCGACGTGTCTATCGCCGGGCTGTTTATTGCTGGAATCATTCCCGGCATCGGGCTCGGGGGTGGAATGATGGCGATCGCGTACGTCATCGCGAAGCGCCGCGGGTATCCGGTTCGAGCCCGCACGCTGCCCTGGCGAGAGCTTCTGCTGCAGATGTGGGACGTGCTTCCGGCGCTGCTCATGCCGGTGATTATCTTGGGAGGGATACTGGGAGGCATCTTCACCGCCACCGAGGCGGCAGGCGTCGCGGTAGCGTATGCGGTTCTGGTGGGGCTCGTGGTCACCAAGGAGCTCAAATGGCGGGATATCCCACCGGCTTTGGTACGCTCCGCCGTCGCCACGTCCGTGGTCTTCATGCTCATCGCTTGCTCCAACGCCGTGTCCTGGCTGCTCACCACCCAGCAGATCCCGAGGCTGATCGCGCAGTTCCTGCGGGCAAACGCCTCAAGCCCTTGGGTCTTCCTCTTGATCATAAACATCTTCCTGCTGATCGTCGGCTGCCTGATGGACCTGAGTGCCGCCATGATCATGTTGGTACCCATCTTGGCGCCGATAGCGCTGACCTATGGGGTGGACCCTCTCCATTTTGGCTTCATCGTGACGCTCAACCTGACCATTGGATTACTGACGCCACCTGTAGGAGCCATCCTCTTCGTGATCTGCGGGATTTCCAAAATCTCGCTGGAGCGTCTCGTGCGTGCAATCTGGCCGTTCCTGGTCTGGCAGATCGCGGTGCTGGCTCTGGTGACATACGTGCCCTGGTTCTGCGTGTGGCTCCCGCGGCTTCTCGGCTATGGATTTTAGCCAGGTTCCAGGCAAGGGCGCCTTGCGGTCCAGGAAAGGAGGTGAGTCCATTCCCCAAAACACCCGGAAGGCGGTACATCTCGTGGGCAACTTCGCATGGGAAAAGGAGGGTACGCGTCATGTCTAAGCGAGTTGTGGGGATTGCGATGGGGATCGGTGTGTTGATTCTGCTGGGGCTATCCCTCGACGGGCCCCCGACGGTTTCTGCCGCGCAGTTCGAGATCCGGCTCGGTCATCCCGACCCCGCGGACGTCTACACGTCGCGGAAGGCTGCAGGGTCCACGGTTTTCAAGCACATGGTCGAGGACGAGACGGGGGGCGCCGTGAAGGTCAACTTGTTCCCCGCGGGCCAGCTCGGGGGGGAGCGCGAGGTGGCCGAGGCCGTGAAACTGGGCAGCGTCCAGATCGGGATGCTGTCCGGCCCATTCAGTGGGTTCTGCCGGGAGGCGCAGGTGTTCGATATTCCCTATCTCTTCCCGTCGCTCCTCGTGGCGTATCGGGTGCTGGAGGGGCCGTTTGGCAAGGAGCTGGCGGAGGAGTGCCTGAAGAAGACCGGCATGCGCATCCTGACCTACGCCCAGGTCGGCTTCCGGAACTTCACGAACTCCGCGCGCGTCATCAAGACCCCTGCGGACCTGAAAGGGCTGAAGTTCCGGGTAATGGAGAACCCAGTCTACATGAACCTCGTGCGGTCCATGGGGGGGGCGCCGACGCCGATCCCCTGGCCCGAAACCTACACGGCGCTCCAGCAGAAGGTCGTGGACGGGCAGGAGAACCCGATCTCCGCGATCAGGTTCGCCAAGCTGTATGAGGTGCAGAAGTACATGACCATGGATGGGCATACCTTCGGGGTGAGCTTCATGCTCATCAACGAGAGGTTCTTCCAGAGCCTGCCGAAGGAGTACCAAGTGATCCTAAAGAATGCAGCCTTGACCTCGGCCGTGTCCGAAAACGGGATCGACAACCTCGCCAATTCCCTCGGCCTCCAGTTCTTGAAGGACAAGGGGATGGAGGTGTACACCCCGACAGCCGCCGAGAAGGCCCAGTTCAGGGCCGTGGCACAGCCGGCGGTGATCGAGTTCCTGGAGAAGCAGGTCGGGCGGACCTGGATTGACAAGGTGCTGAACGCCGTCAAAGAGACGGAAGCTGCGTTGGCAAAATAGAAGATAAGAGCGCACCAGCCGGGTAGGCTGGACTAGCCGGGATTTCGCGATCGGCCCTTCGGGTCTCGCTGGGACCATGGGCCCGCCTCCGAGCCGGATCCGCGGGCGAGTTCTTGGATCGGGAGGAGGAAAGGGACCGGCGTGGCCTCGATCACCCCGATGAGCTCGTAAAGGGCGGAAGTGGGCAAGCGTGATATGACGCGGGGCGGGGCGATTTTGCCCCGCCCCGGCGCATGGCCGCGGGACAAGTGTGCCGGCATGTACACCATGTTCGACCTTATGAACGCGAGTCGGGGCACGATATCGGATTGCCCATCGCCGTGCGCTTCGATTAAAAGATCATGCCGCTGCATTAGCTGGTTGGGTTGGTGATCGTCTGGAGTATCTACAAGCCGGATGAATATTTTTGCAGAGTCATTCAAGGGGTGGAGACGCCCAGAACAAGTGGAGAGGACGGCAGGAAAACACTCGAGATAACTCTCGCGGTTCACCAATCCACCCAGACGGGATAGCCCGTTGTCGTCTAAGGAAAGCCTGATCGGCTCGGGGGCTGAGAAGGCCTACACCTCTTGAGCGGGAAACAGAAACAGGTGGAAGTCGGCAGGGCCTCAGCCATCCTCATCATCTGTATCCTGCCGCATATGTCGTTGGGCTAGCCCTCTTCGTTGCTGCAACTTCCCGATGCAATTGTCGGCCGAGGCCTGATTGCTTTCCCTGAACGCGCCATCATTTTCCTCTTGACCAAGGCAACGATCTGGAGTACGAAATTTCCGTATTTGAACTGAGTTCCAAATACGGAACGAACCACATGGTCAGGCAGTCTGGGAATTGCCCAGGAAATTCTCTCAGGCATGGCCTATCAGCTCCGCCATACGCACATTCCGAAGGAGGAAAACCATGTCAGAGCAGAAACCGAAGTATTACTATCACATCGAGGACATTCCACTTGTTCCACTAACAGACAAGGTGGGGACCCGGTTCATCGCCGGGCAGAACATCCTGTGCAGCTTCATCGAGCAGCCGCCGGGGGCCACCTTTCCCCTCCACAGCCATCCGGCGGAGCAAATCCTCATCATCCTGGAGGGGTCGGATGAGCACATCTGCGGCGGGGAGAAGTTCACCATGAAGAAGGGGGACGTCTGCGTCCATCCGCCGAACGTCGAGCATGCCGGACATACACCGACCGGGTTCAAGGGGATCGATATCTTCTCGCCCCCACGGGAGGATTATCTGGAGCTGATGAAGAAACACGGCCTTCGGTAGAGGAGCGCGCCACCGGTGCAAAGCCGTTGTGTGATCCTTTTGCACGAACCCTTACGGGGGAAGGAGGATGTGGTCATGAGAACACGCTATTGGATTTGGGGCGCAGGGGGGCTGTTGCTGGCCCTCTGCATTCTTGTCTGGGCCGGCGGGGGAAAGGCAGAAGCCCAGGTGATCACAATGAAGTTCGCCCACTACGCGGCCGAGACACACCCGGGTCACCTGGCAGCGAAGCAATTCGCCACCAGAGTGGAGGAGCGCACGAAGGGGCAGATCAAGATCAGCATCTATCCCGCCAATGTCCTGGGTTCGCCGCCGGAGCAACTGGAGCAGACGAAGCTCGGGGTGGTCGACATGAGTCTTCCCACCCAAGGAGCAGTCGACAAGTATGTCAAGGCCTTCTCGGTGGTGATGCTCCCGTTCATGTACGATGATTACGACCACGTGCACCGGGTCCTGGACGGGCCGGCTATGGAGTGGCTTGCCCCGCTTGCTGAGAAGGAAGGGCTCGTCGTGCTGTCCAACTGGGAATGGGGCTTCCGCAATTTGACTAACAACAAACGGCCGATCCTGAAACCGGAAGATGTCCGGGGGTTGAAGATCCGGGTCCCACCGGAGATCCAGCTCGAGGCGGCCATGGAGGCCCTGGGCGGAATTGTCACCAAGATCGCCTTCCCTGAGGTCTACATGGCCCTGGCGCAAGGAGTGGTGGATGCCCAGGAGAACCCCATTGCCGTTATCTTCCACAACAAGTTCTATGAGGTGCAAAAGCACCTCGCGCTCACCCGGCATGTGTACAACAACATGATCCACGTCCTCAGCGCCAAGGCTTGGGCCAGGCTGACACCCGAGCAGAAGGCGATCTTCCGGGAGGAAAGCAAGCTCGCGGGGGACTACATGCGGAAAGCCATCATGGCCGAGGAGGCGGATCAGATCACAAAGATGGACAAGGCAGGCATCAAGGTGACGCGTCCTGACCTGGCAACCTTCCGCGCGGCCATGGGGCCAGCCTATGAACGGATCGGGAAATACGCGGGCGAGGACAATGTGAAGCGATTCATGAAGCTGGTGGACGAGGTCCGCAAGAAGTAACCGCAGCGACCAGGCACGGGGAAAGACCATGGTGACGCTTGCCGTTTTCGGGCTCTTGGTGGGGCTGATCATGCTGGGGCTCCCCATTGCTGTCGCCATGGGTCTCACCTCCGTCCTGACATTCGTGGCACTGGGCCAAGCGGAGATGCTCAGCGTAATGGCGCAGCGAATGTACTCGAGCACCACGGCTTTTCCACTGCTGGCCATTCCCTTCTTCATCCTGGCGGGCAGCCTGATGAACGCCGGGGGGATGACCCAGAGGATCTTCCGCTTTGCCCAGTGCCTGGTGGGACATATAAAGGGCGGGCTTGGTCACGTGAATGTGCTCGGGAGCATGATCTTTGCCGGGATGTCGGGGGCCGCGGTCGCCGACGCCATGGGCCTTGGCACGGTGGAAATAGCGGCCATGCTCAAGGCCGGATATGACCGGCGGTTCAGCGCCGCCATCACTGCGGCCTCTTCCACCATTGGTCCCATCATCCCCCCGAGCATTCCTTTCGTCATCTACGGGAGCATCACCGGTACCTCGGTGGGAAGGCTCTTCTTGGGCGGGTTCATTCCCGGAATCCTCATGGGAGTGGCCCAGATGGTCACCGTGTACATCATCGCTAGCCGGCGGGGCTACCCGCGGGAGGAGCGGGCGACGTTTCGGGCTCTCTTGGCGAGCGCCCTGGATGGCTTGGCTGCCCTGGCAACCCCGGCGATCATCATCGGTGGAATCCTGGGTGGTATCTTCACGCCGACCGAAGCGTCCGTCGCCGCCTCGATCTATGCCCTGATCCTGGGCATGCTGGTGTACCGCGAGATCGGGATTTCCGACCTGCCGCGGATCCTGTGGGAGACCATCGAGCATACCATCCGCGTGATGTTCATCATCTCGGCGGCCGGCCTTTTCGGATGGCTCCTCCTCTATCTCCGCATCCCGGACGCAGTGATCCAGGGGATCCTGGGCCTGAGCACGAATCCGTGGGTAATCCTTCTGATCATCAACGTGATCCTGCTCATCCTCGGCTGCTTCATGGAGGGAATCGCCATCATGCTCCTCACTATCCCGGTCTTCGTCCCCCTCATCACCAAGGTCGGGATCGACCCGGTCCACTTTGGCGTTGTGATGACCTTGAACCTGATGATCGGTCTCCTGACACCTCCGGTAGGGATGGCCCTGTATGCCGTCGCAAGCGTCGGCCGGGTTCCCCTCTGGGAGCTAGCCCGCGAGCTCGTCCCCTACATGATAAGCATCCTCGTGGTACTGATCCTCATCACCCATCTTCCCGGCCTGGTGACGTGGATCCCCAACCTGGTCTTGGGTGCTGCGCAATGAGAGAACGGAACGGATGGCTTGTTCGAATCCCGGTAGCGGCCGAGCGTCTGCTTGCGCATGCGATGCAGTGGGGAAGCATGGCATGCCTGGTGGCGCTCCTGATGTTCTTGACGGCCGTGGTCTTCGTCCGATTTGTCCCCCTGGCCTCCATGGGATGGTCGGATGAGATCGTGGAATTCGCCTTTGCCTGGATGGTGTTCCTGGGCACTGCCGCCTTGTGGCGCGACAGGGCCCATTTTCGGGTGGAATTGGTCCTGCAGTGGTTGGCAGGGTCACGAGCCGGCCACGTGCTGGAAAGCACCCTGGAGCTATTGGCGCTCGGGTTCCTTCTGGTTTTCACATACGAAGGCTGGCTGCTGACATGCACGGCAAATGACCGGACGCCGATATTTGAGCTGCCGAAATTCCTCTGGTACGTCGTCATTCCGATTTCGGGTGCCATTATGATCGGTTACACGCTGCGGGACCTGTGGGCCCTGCTCTTTGGCCGGACCAAGCCAGGCTGGGATCAGGAAACGCAGGGATAGTCTTAGCAGACGTGGGGGTGGGGGACCTGAATCTTGCACCCCGTCTGGTTGACCTTGCCGGAATGGTGCAAGAGATTTCTTGCACGAGGCGTTCGACCGGCCTTATCAAGGCAGCGCACGATGGGGGCGTGACGCGCGAAGCCACACACCCTTCCAGTGTGCGTAACCATCGGGGTTACTTCCTTTCGGATCGGCCGCCGCGCCTGCCGAGCCAATCCTACGGAGACTCCCCGCTGGTTTTCGGCAAGGGGACGTAGCGCACTTACGAAACTTATTGATCACATGGTCCCGCATTGCGGCGTAGTGGCACGCCGTCGAAGCCGGTCGGCCGGCCTTGTCCGCCGGCAGAAGGGCCAGCGCCGCCGGGGCCTTCCGGCGGCGCTGGGCTGAGTCTGCAAAACGTGGCGGCTGCTGCCAACTAGGTTTGCGGCATCCAGGTCTGCAGAGAGGCGCAGGGATAGACGGCCACCTTGGTGCCGGCGCAGTGGTGCCCAGCCAACTCGGCGATCACCTCGCCCCAATCCTTGCACCAGACGACCTCCTTTTCCGGGGCACCCAGTTCGTTGCGGTCGTACATCGAGAGGTACGGCGCAAAGACGAGCACCCGCCCCGCCTTGGCCAGGAGCTTGGCCCGGTGGCCATGCGTCCAGCCTCGTCCACCATAATGCGTTCCGAACTGACCGCCGTAGTGGTGCAGGTTCTGGCCCTCGTGGGATTGGATGACCATCACCACGTCGCCGCCCTCGTTCAGCGAGGTGGGCACGCACCAGGTGGAGCGCACGAACTGGCTCTCATCCGGGTAGGTGTTGATCACCACCACGTCGGCGCCCTTGGCCACCTCGGTGGAGTAGACCTCCGTCGCCAGTTTCACGCCCTCGCGGTGCTCCTCCACGAAGTCGCCGGCGAAGAGGCCCACGACCTCGCGGCGGTTGTTGATGACGGCGTCCACCTTGAAGTGCAGGCCCGCCATGCGCGCCGCCTCTTCGATGTCGAGGCGGAAGTCGTTGTCGCGCACCCGGCCTCGCTCCACGCGGGCGGCGCCGGTGAAGTGCTTGTGGTGGCTCTCGATCGTGTCCATGGCGCAGACGCCCGGCACCACGATCTTGCCGCCGCCGCCGTAGCCGGCCAAGGGGTGCGGGATGATGCCACCGATGCCCACCCGCAGGTCGCAGCTAGCGAACTCGCGGTTGACCTTGACTGATGTGCCGCGGCTGGTGACACCGATGTGGACGTGGTGCTCATAGGCGTTGTGGTTGTAGACCGGGTAGCGGGCGACGATGTCGGCGCCCAGCTTGGCCGCGAACTCGTTGTACATCAGCGGCCGGTGGGTGGCCGGAGCGCAGAGGAAGCGGATTTGTTCGTCGCCAATGCCCCCCTCGTGGAGCTCTTCCAGGACGAAGGGCACGATCACCTTGGCCGGCGTGGGCTTGGGCAAATCGTCGAAGAGAATGACGACCTCCTTCTTGCCCTTGGCTAACTTGGCCAGCCGAGGCGAGCCGAAAGGATTCCGCAGCGCGGCCCGCATCTGCTCTTGTGTGAGGGCGGGCCGGTCGTGTCCGAGCATGCGGCACTCGACCACCTCCCAGTTGCTCGGGAAGGCAACCTCTATGTCGTGCTCGTCGTACCAGCAGTTGACGCGAAGCGTGACCTTGTGTGGGCCCAAGACGGCTACCTCCAGAGGTTGATTGATTGCCCTGCGGCATGGCATTTGCCCAAGGCGGTGAACAAGCGCGGGCCGCGGGGAGCACCCCGCGGCCCGATACGTCTTCCTTATGGTACAGTCCTGCTCGTGGCACGTCAAGAAGGGATGAGGCAGCCGTTTCGCAACTCCTTGAGAGTAGGCACGCCAGCGCCTAATTGATTCGCCCTTTTCGACGCCTCGGGTGTGAGTCACCGAGTCTTTCCTATTTTCGCATTCAGAAATACTAATCAGAGCATAAATATTTGA
>Ga0315314_1004300_pt1 | contig 10736 bp, 12 predicted proteins | sample TDP9_MG_FD_203631 | JGI IMG/M metagenome (GOLD analysis project Ga0315314, IMG submission 203631) | Freshwater sediment microbial communities from Lake Towuti, South Sulawesi, Indonesia - TDP9 | ecosystem: Environmental > Aquatic > Freshwater > Lake > Sediment | place: Indonesia: South Sulawesi... | reverse complement strand
CCTGCTTTTCGAGAACGTAACCCATCTCAACCGCCAAGGGCAAGGCGTCGGGTCGAGCATTAAACGCCACTCTTTCTCCTTTCTCATACGTGCCGTTGTTGCCAATTATCCGTCTCACAGTAGTCTCTATTCTTGAATCAACATGTTCGGGTTCTACTCTAAAAAGGGTCGGCTTTCCTTTCTGCCATTTAGGAAGCAAATCATTCTTGACAAAAAGGCTCAGTTCATTTCTTGAACAGACGGGTAGGTCTTGAATTGACATGGACACCTTTCTATGCTGACGGAAATTTAAGACTTCCTAAAACGGCTTTGGCGCCGCCGGTAGGACTTGAACCTACGACCAGTGGAGATCTTTTCTGCAAACTCCCCTCTTTTTTGACAACCTAGAGAAGCTATTCTGTCCAGTAAATCCATCCATCTGAGCGCGCGTAAAGTATGCCGACTTTTATCCTTTTGAGAGTAGGGGGTCTGTCCCATCATAGTTCCTCATCCGCATAAATCAGACTGGGACGGCGACATCATCCCCCAAGCTATGCATCTTCCCCCACAAATAAAGTCTTTTCTACGCTCTGGTGTCGCCGGTTTACGCAAAGAATGGTGTTGGCGCCGCCGGTAGGACTTGAACCTACGACCAACTGGTTAACAGCTTCAGCCTTCTACAGCCATACTGCTTAAAGTCAGCTGCTACTACCGTGCTGAGCTACGGCGGCATGGCAATGCTGTTATTTTGAACAGCCTTCAGCCATATTTAAGTTTTAATCAATGCCGAAGAGAAAAGTCTCCTAAATGCAGTGATTGCTATTAAATAGATGTAGAAGGCTGCGGCGGTTAGCAGTCCATAGATTATGAAGTCTGTGATGAAACCCTGCCAAAAGAAATAGTAATGCCAACGTGAACTTTTAGGCATCCAAGTGCTTCTTCCTGCCTCAAGCCACGCCAAAGGGAATCCAAAGTAAATTATTTCTGCATCCACAATAAGCGGTTTCTTTATGTAAAGTCCCGAAAGCAAGGTGAAGAACAGTCCGCCTATGACAGAAGCGGTCGCCCAGATCAGGGACCATTTCCCCCTCTGCATAATTATTCTACCCATAGCTTAGAAAGAATTCGTTCTCTTATTATTCTACGCTTTAGAACAATCATCAACAATGATTCGATTTTAGGTTATCTGCAGGGTCAGTCTCTTTCCGTCTCGATTGTACGCTGCCACGTTTTCTTCTCCTTTATATGGAAAGGCGACGATGATGATTACTCTTCCCATAGAATTGTTCAAGTCCTCAGACGAGAGCGTCAGACTTCCCGACGGATGCGAATGGACGGTTCCAACTATAGAAAAATCCATTGGCAACATGTGCATTGGGAAGGTGGAAAACCCTCTTCCATAAGTCGCTGCTGGAGGAATAAGCAATTCAGAAATAATCATTGAGTTCTTGGTTGCCTTTCCCCTCAGAAGAAATATTGTTTCCTTTGGTTGAAGCATTCTTGCGCTCTCGAGGACCATTACAAGTATTTCTCTTGGAATCGTCACTTCATCCTTAAGGCTCATAGTCGGTTTCCTTCATTCAAGGTTAACAAGTTTAAGAACCACTTAAAAATATATTTCTTAACTAAAGTGGATAAGCCATTGTGGCGAAGTGAACAAAAAATGACTACTTGGCGACTACTTAAGTTGGAGGTAAACGATGCCTTCACCAACATGGCGATTGATGAAGCCATAGTCACCGCTCGAATCAAGGAAATGGTCCCTAACACTCTGCGCTTCTATCAGTGGAAGCCTTCTGCCGTTTCGGTTGGACGTTTCCAAGACGTTTCCAACGAGATTCAAATAGAGAACTGCCGACAACAGGGCATCGACATTGTCAGAAGGATTACAGGTGGCGGAACAGTCTACCACGACAGCCAAGGCGAAATCACCTACAGCGTCATAGCTAAAGAGGAAGACTTCGGAACCACCGACGTGTTTCAAGCCTACAACACCATATGCAACGGACTAATAGAAGCAGCCAAAATTCTAGGCGTAAACGCTGACTTCAACCAAGGCGACCCCAAAAACTGCACCAACATAGCCATTCAAGGAAAGAAAATCTCTGGAAGCGCCCAGTTTCACAAGGGCAGCGTGCTTCTTCAACACGGCACGTTTCTGCTCGAAGCTGACCTAGAGAAGATGTTCACGTTTCTGCGGGTTCCCTGGGCTAAAACCATCACAGACATAGTGTGTGTGGCTCGAGAAAGATTGACTTCAATTAAAAACGAGCTTGGAAAAAAAGTGCGCACAGAGGAAGCCTATCAGGCGTTGGTGAAAGGCTTTGAAAAAGCGTTGAACGTGCAACTTCAAGAAGAGGCGCTCACCACATACGAACAAAAACTAACGCAGAAACTCCGCAGGGACAAGTTCTCAACCCAAGAATGGAATCTAAGGGGTAAAGCACAGCCAGAAGGTTAAACATTTATAATAGAAGACTTCATGAAAAAAGGTTCAATCCAAACAGCAGAGTTGAGATTCAAGGGTGAAGTGCCAATATTGCGGCAGAGATGAAGCCCTTCCGTTCAGGTGCCAGTACTGTCAAGGGTTCTTCTGCAGTGAACACAGACTGCCCGAAAACCACGTGTGCCCAATGTACGAAAAAGCAAGAGCTCCACGTGAAGAAGCGCCGTTCGAGTATAAGATCACTTACATGCCGCCACGGTCAGTTAAGTTTGGGTTCAGCACCACCGAAGTGAGACACTTGACAATAAGTGCATTGCTTGTTATGGGTGTTGGATTGACCTGGATTTTCTTTTTAGTAAAGCTTTCACCCGAAATGTTAGTGAGCTCAGCCCTAATTTTTACTTCAATCTTTTTCTTGCATGAGGTTGCACACAAGTTCGTGGCTCAACATTATGGGCTGTGGGCGGAATTTCGACTGACAATGTTTGGCGCCATTATAACTTTGCTTTCTACAATTTCTCCCTTCAAGATTATCGCCCCCGGAGCTGTTATGATAGTTGGACCGGCGACCAAAAGGGTTGTTGGGATAACTGCTATTGCGGGACCTTTAACAAACATTGCGCTTGGCGTTGTCTTGTTTGGGCTTTCAAATCTTTTACCTGAACCTTCAGCCCTTTTTCTTGTGGCTGTTTTCAGTGCCGCTATAAGCGCTTTTATAGCGGTTTTCAATCTCGTTCCTATTGGCATGCTCGACGGACTAAAGGTGTTTGGATGGAACAAAATCTTTTGGGGCGCAGCATTTACTTCGTCGGTAGCGTTGATTGTTGCAATTTTTGCCTTTAACCCATGGTTACTATATTAATGAATTACAGAATTGAAAGCGATTATAAGAGTTCAATGCTCACGTAGACTTCTTCGGGCACACGAATCCTCATGATTCGACGCATAACCCGCTCTTCAGCGTCTATGTCTATCAGCCGCTTGTGGATGCGCATCTCCCACTTGTCCCATGTTTGGGTGCCTTCTCCACAAGGAGTCTTGAGCACGGGCACGCGCAAATGCTTGGTCGGTAAGGGAACAGGCCCAGTCATTTTGACGCCTGTTTTCTCAGCGATGGCCTTCAGTTCATTACAAACCTCGTCCAATTTTTTGAAGTCGGTGCTTGTCAAGCGAATCCTTGCTTTTCTAGCCATCGCCATGCTTCTCCATTTGAAGTTGCCTTTAATCCACTTTCTATGTTTTATATACTTTTTGGCACACAACTATCTCAAAGAGGCTATTTGAACCTACCGATGAGGAAAAGAAAGCAGGTTGGCTAAGCGCAAGAAGCTGTTGAGGGTCAAAGCCCTTCTGATTGATTTAGACGGAACCATAGTTGATATCACAGAACCCTGCATAGAAGCCGCCCAAGAAGCAGCATCCACCCTTCAACTTCCAAACATCGATAGCAAAATCGGCTTGGAAATCGCCAAAAAACTGCAATCAAACCTTTCCATAGACGAGGTGTCCGCCGAGTTTGGCATGGACAAAAGCATGGGGCAAAAGTTTCTCAAAGCCTTTCTAAACGCTTGGTACAGCATTGCGCCGGTGAAAACAACCCCTCTGCCCAAGGTTCACACAACCCTGCAAAAACTTTCGCAACACTTCCAACTCGCACTCATCACACGCAGAAACATGCCTAAAGAACCTATTATGAGGGAACTCGAGCGTCTGGGATTAACTGAATATTTTAAGTTCGTAGTTACCTCTCAGGATGTTGAAGAACCCAAGCCTTCCCCTCAAGCCTTTTTAAAAGTAGCACGCCAGCTGGGCGTGTCTATTCAGGATTGCGCCGTGGTCGGCGACTCCATAGTGGACGTTCAAGCGGGCAAGTCGGCGGGGGCAAAAACAATCGCTGTTCTCTCTGGACTTTTCAGCCGTGAGGAATTGGAGAAGGAGAAACCCGACCTCATCATAAAAGACGTGAACTCTCTGCCCAACTTTCTCCAGCAAGACCAAGAACACAATTAAAAGAGATTTAACGTAATCTTTCTCCGGTCAGTTTCTTGTTTTGCCATGCAAATCGTTTAATTGTGGTTGTTTCTCCATAACCACAAGCGGCACAACGTTTCTTGGCTACGTTATAGGCTCTTCTACCGCAGCGTCGACATTTAATGTGAACGGGCTTGCCCATGCGTTTGCCCATTGAAGGCGTGCCCTTGCCCAAGTCCAAGCTCACCTATCAGACTTTATCGTGGAGGTGGAGAAATAAGAATGACGTTGTCGCCTCGGACAATGATAACCCCGAGCTTCTTCACGTTCTCAGCATTCGTTGTGTCTTCGGTCTCTTCCAAAACTAGGTTTAAATGTTGATCAAAACCCTTGAGTTTTCCGCGTAAGCTCTTGCCGCCCTTTAAGCGAACCAGAACTGTTTTTCCGAGGCTTTCCTCTAAGAGTTGTGTGGTCATCTCGCTCATGGACAACGCCTTCTCCCAAGTTTTTTCTAAACGCCGTCTTTTATAGGTGATAATCATATAATTTAAAGGTTGTTGCAACCCAGAAGCCTAAGAACATGCCTGAAGCCAAGCGAAGACACTTCCTAAGGGAGAGGGAAGCCGCACAACTACTAGATGAATTCTCGCAGAAACTCAACCTAGATCTCAAACAACTCTTAGGAACCAAAACCCAAGTTGAAGCAGCAGAAACACAAACGGCTAAAATCTTCTTCGCGAACAACAAACCGATCCTAGCCATTTCAAACGACACCCTCTTGCCCACCCTTCTCTTCGAAGAAGCCCTGCGTTTGCTCCCGAAAATCGTCGTGAACATGGGCGCCGTGCCCCACATCTGCAACGGTGCTGACGTCATGGCGCCTGGCGTTGTCAGAATCGAAAAAGAGTTTAAAGCAGACGACTACGTGGTGGTTGCAGACGAACGCCACAACAAACCCTTAGCCTTTGTCATCGCTCTCACCGACTCCCAAACCGCCTTGAAAAGCAAACACGGAAAAATCGCAAAAAACATTCACTACGTGGGTGACAGCCTTTGGAATCAACTGAAAAAAGCCAGCGACAAGACTCCATAAACCTGAGAAAGGAACGTTTATATTTTTATTAAATCTCATACAAATCTTGCAAGGTTGCCGTTTAATGTCGAGAAATCCTGAGTCATGCCCTGGCATTTCCCAGTTCATGAGACCTATGCCATCGTATCTCAAGTGTCCTAGATGCGGTGGTGACGTTGAGATATGGAGCGATGAAGAGGAGACGCAGTGTCCAGCCTGTGGATTCTTGGTTTCTAGGGGAAGGGTTCAATCGTGCTTGGACTGGTGTGAATACGCAGACAAGTGCAGGGACTTGATAGAGGCCGCGAAGAAGAAGAGCGAGTAGAACCCTCTCTAACATGGGTTATATTCAACCCCTACTGCTCATTTTGTTAGGAAAGTGTAAATTACTGTTTGAGGAGAGGTTTGCTTTTTAATGTTTGTTTGCTCCCATTACCTGTCAAGTTAAGGCAAAACTCAGTAGAAGCTCGTTTTTGCATGTTAGATTGCATCGAACATGGTTTCATAAGCATTAAGAACCCAAATGAACCACATGTATCTATACCAGACAGTTAAGCATCATGAAACGTTAAGGTTAGTGTGGATTCTCAAGTATGTTAGGAGCTTGAAAAACTTGCCAAGAATAAGTAATCCAATCGGGAAAGTGATGAATAAGATAAAGAAAACCGAGAAGACAGGAGCAGGAGCGCAAACGGCTCAGGTTGTTCCGACGGGTAAGGTTTATTTGAAGGCGCTGCCCCTTCGCGATTTGGAGGATGTGGACATGGTTAAGCGTGAGGTTAAGTCGGGTAACATTCTCATTTTGAAGGTTAGTCCGTTGGCTAAGAAGAGCATTGATGATGTGAAGAGGGCTGTGAGCGAGCTGCTTGAGTTTACTCAAAATGTGGGCGGAGACATCGCTCGTTTGGGAGAAGAACGCGTGGTCATAACGCCTTCTTTCGTTACGATATGGAGAGAAAAAACAGCATCTCCGAAAGGAGTCATACCAACAGCAGCCTAGTATGGTTTTGTTTGTGTATGTGTGTGCGCTCAGGTGCTAGAGCCCCTCTATTAGGAGCCAAATAGGCTTCAAATATGAGTGTTGAGAGAAGTTGTGATAGGTTGAGGGTTGTCTAGAGTCTGTTTGTCTTTTTTGGGGTTTGTTGGGGAATGGTAAAGCATATTATTTTGTGGGTTGAGTTGTTTTTTGGTTGAGTGTTGTTGTGATTGGGTATGGGTGTTTCTAAACCAACTGAAATGACCATACGAGACTTGTTGCTGGAAGAGTTGCGGAAAAGAGGAGTAGCAGTTGAGTGGGAAAGATATTGATATTGCGCGCTCAAACCGAGCTCCTACTGCTGTAAGTTACCTTGTCAACTACCGCAGCCTGATCGTCTCTAAAAGACTTGGCACCAACACATCAGTCTTGTACACTCTTTCAAAGAAATCAGCCAGACTAAAGCATTTAGCCCGTTCACCGTGACAAACAATAATCCTTTCGAGTTTGGGCGCAACTCGGCGAATGAAATTAACAATCTGTCGCCTATCAGAGTGCCCAGAAAAGCCTTCGATGGATTCCACCCGAAGGTTCACCCTTAAAATCTCAATCTTTCCCCCGTTGTTCAAAATAGGCGTCTCAGCTAAACCCTTCTGCACCCTACGCCCCAGCGTTCCCTCAATCTGATAACTCACAAAGATAATCGTGTTGCGTTCGTCGGACGCAAAGTTCTTAAAATACTCTATTACTGGACCCCCCTCAAGCATGCCAGACGTGGCTATCACGATGCATGGTTCTCCTTCTATTATTTCTGGTCTGGCGCTGGGATGCTCCACAATGGTGAAGTAGTCTGACTGAAACGGGTTAATGCCCTCATACAAGATGCTGTTCCTCACGTCGCGCTCCAAATACTCGGGATAAGCAGTTGTAATAGCTGTAGCCTCAGAAATCATACCCTCGAGGAAAACAGGCGCCTCCTTAATAGCTCCACGCCGCATATAACCGTCAAGAATCAACATAATTTCCTGAGCCCTGCCAACAGCGGGAACCGGAATCAAAACCTTGCCGCCTTTTTCAAAGGTTTGATTCACAATCGACGCCAACCTCTCCTCGGCTTCTATCCTCGAAGGCATGATGTCTTGTGGGGCGCCGTATGTGCTCTCGGTTATTATGGTCTCAACCCTCGGAAACTGCGTAGCCGCGGGTTCCAGCAACATGGTCTTCGAAAACTTGTAATCACCCGTATAGACTAGGTTGTGCAATCCCTCGCCGATGTGCAAATGAACAATAGACGACCCCAGAATATGACCCGCATTGTGCAAAGTCAAACGGATGTCAGGCGCGATGTCGGTCACAACGCCAAACCGAAGAGGAATAGTGTGCAACACGGTTTCCCGCACATCCTTCTGATCGTAAGGAGCCATCACACCTTGCTTGCTCAAGACATCCAGATAATCGAGTTGAAGCAGGGTCATCAAACTCGACGTGGGAGCAGAGCAGTAAACAGGCCCATCATATCCATACTTGAACAGAAACGGAAGAACCGCGCAATGGTCGAGATGAGAGTGACTGATAACAACAGCGTCCAAAGTGTCAACGCCAAACTGAGGCGCATCCAAACGAGGAAAAGCGTCCACAGGATTCGTTGCGCCCGGGTTGATGCCGCAGTCAAGCAGGACATTACTCTCCCTTGTCTGTAAAAGTATGGCTGACCTCCCAACCTCTTGAAAGCCGCCTAGGGCTGTTATGCGTATGTCGCCCACTCCGTAAAGCGTTCGTCGAAAGATTCGTTCACCAACAGAGCGCAGGATTCGGTCGCGTTCCTTGCTCTCAGAGTGCAGGAAATGACGCATGTGAGCCATAATCTTGGACGGAATCGGCGGACTCCGCAATACACGCGGTCTCCACTTCGTCTGCCTTATGACCTCGTGCAGCACTGCACCATTTTTTCCGATAACCAGACCAGGCTTCTTGGCTTCAACCACAACCTCGCCGAGGCTGGGGTCAAAGTTTAGGCCCGTGATTTCAGCTTCCTTTGGGACAATCTCCTGTATCAACTTTTCAGTTTCTTTCTCCGACAGCCTAACCGAAGGGTCAGAGCGCACCACTATCCTTTTCCGAATCAGGCTGACGATTTCGGCGACTATGTAGCTTTGCTCGATCAAAACTTCGGGTTTCTTTGTGTAAACCGCCAGCGTGGGTCCTTCATACTCTATCCGTGTGACCTCAGCCTCTTTGGGAACATGCTCCAGAATAGTTTGACTGATTTCAAGCTTGCTGTTGGCGGATGTGGTCACGCTTTCCTGTCGCTCCCTCACGAGCCAGCCATAACATTACGCTTTTCCTTTTCAGTGAGTTCTCGATAACCCTTCTTGTCTATTATTGAAACGTCGAAGCTGTCACCGCTGGCTGCGTCTCTTCTCATGGCTGAATCGACGGCGCGCACAACTATTTGCAGCATGTCTTTGATGGGTGTGTCCTGTTTGTATTTGTCTTCGAGAACCCCGTAGGCTAGGGGTGAGCCTGAACCCGTGGCGACACATTTTTCTTCTGTGATGCTGCCGAACGGGTCTATGGCGTAGACGTGAGGTCCGCTGTCGTCCATGCCTCCGATTAGAACCTGAGCTATCAAGGGCGCGTATCGAGATGAGAACAGCAGGTTGGCGACGAGGCGTGCGGCTGAGCTGAGTGGCATTGGGCGCGCCGTGTTGAGCCTGTAGAGTTGGGCGTTGACTCTTAGTATCTCAACCGTTCGTTGGGCGTCGGCTACATTTCCTGATATGGTCATGGCTAGGTGGTCGTCGATTTTGTACACTTTCTTTCCTCTGTGATGCGCCACAAAGAAGCCCATAGTTACCCGCGTGTCCGAAGCTAGGATTACGCCGTCTCTGCAGATGACGCCAACTGTCGTTGTTCCTTTCAAGATTAATTCATTTGGTATTTCAGGCATATTTTTCATTTCTCCCGAAAATTGAATACTGAGCCAAAAACTTCGGGTGAAGTTGAGCGACATCTTATTCAATATTGACCCATTAATTAGCGTTACGGTTGATTTTTATGCTGCTCTTACAACCTACAAGATGCCTAGGCTAAGATGAACTTTCATCATGCAATGCAAGTCATCAACCGACTGATTTAAAAATCTATTCAAGCCTAAATAAGGAGTCGAAACCCCATCCTTCCAGTGATTGCTGTTGAGTTTGAACCTTCACCGCATGCAGCTTCCCAGAGAGGTTGTGGTCGGAAACAATACTCTGGAGCTTATAGGCGCCATCTGCAAGCGACTGGGCTTTTCTGAGTCAGCCTTTGTTGTTATGGGTAAAAAGACGCTGGACATCGCTGGAAAAAAAGTCATGGATATGCTCGACGATGATGGAATTACCGTTAACCAGATGGTGGCCAATTCCTGCAATGTCGAAGACATCGTGCTCATCGAGCAGAAAATCAACGAGCTGAAGCCTCAAGTGGTGCTGGGAATCGGAGGCGGCACAAAAATCGACGTTGCCAAAATGAGTTCCGCGCATAAGGAGCTTCCATTCATAAGCGTTCCTACAACAGCCGCCCACGACGGAATAGCCAGCCCCCTTGTCTCTCTCAAGGGATTAGAGAAACCCTATTCTTTAATGGCGCAGTCTCCAATGGCAATCGTTGCCGACACAAGCATCATTATAAAGTCGCCCTACCGTTTCACAGCCAGCGGATGCGCAGACGTCATCGCCAAACTCACAGCCGTCCGAGACTGGAAACTCGCACACGAAGTCAAGGGCGAATACTACGGCGAATACGCCGCAAGCCTAGCGCTCATGAGTGCCAGACTGGTGGTGAAAAACGCAGGCTTGATCAAACCAGGCGAGGAAGAGGGGCTTCGAGTTCTGCTTGAGGCTTTGATAAGTTGTGGTGTCGCCATGAGTATCGCTGGAAGCAGTCGCCCGTGCAGCGGTTCAGAACATCTTTTCAGTCACGCCTTAGACCAGGTTGCGCCCAAGCCAGCCCTGCACGGAGAGCAGTGCGGCGTAGGAGCCATTTTGATGGCGCGTCTGCACAACATTGACTGGAGGAGAATCAGAGAAACCCTGCGGAGGGTAGGTGCGCCCACAACCGCTGAGGAGTTGGGAGTAAAACCAGAGCACGTGGTCGAAGCCTTGGTTCGCGCCTGTGAGATTCGACCCGACCGCTACACAATTCTTGATGAGAGAGGACTTAACAGAGACTCAGCTGAAAAACTTGCGAAAGCCACAGGCGTCATATAGTTTTAAGAACCACATCATTTTCGCAGTGTCGTGGTGGGAATG
>Ga0315314_1004299_pt1 | contig 10737 bp, 5 predicted proteins | sample TDP9_MG_FD_203631 | JGI IMG/M metagenome (GOLD analysis project Ga0315314, IMG submission 203631) | Freshwater sediment microbial communities from Lake Towuti, South Sulawesi, Indonesia - TDP9 | ecosystem: Environmental > Aquatic > Freshwater > Lake > Sediment | place: Indonesia: South Sulawesi... | reverse complement strand
ACCCTCGGCCCTCTGCATGGCAAGCAGATGCTCTGCCGCTGAGCTACTCCCGCTGCCCGCGCAAGGGCAAGAAGCACACGCACTCCTCGCCCTCAGCATTGTAGCCTGCGGAGCGGCCGGTGTCAAGGTTTGAGCAGGAGCCTCAATCAGGCACTTCCGCACCCGCAGCCCAGAAAGCGGCATTGCGAAGCACCCGACGCACCTCCGGCTGGAACATCACCGGGAAGGTTTCGTGGCCAGGCCGAAAGTAGAAGACGCGGCCCTTCCCGCAAGTCCAGCAGCAGCCGGAACGAAAGTATTCGCCGCTCTCCCAGCGGGATTCCAGCAGGAGAACCTCTGGCGGCGGAACCGCAAAAGGCTCGTTATACATCTCCTCTTGGGGGACAACGAAGTCGGCGATTCCTTTCGCTATGGGATGATCGGGAGCAACCACGCGAATATACTCGGGTTTGCCGTCTTCCCTCCAGCCGCCGAGGCTGCATTCTGTCCCCATGAGTGCAATAAAGGGTTTAGAGAAATGAGCCGAGTGGAGAGGAACAAAGCCCATTCCTTCCTGCCGCACGCGGCAAACGACTCTCGCCGCGGCCGCGTCACTCACCTCGTCGTGTCTGGCGTGTCCCCACCAAAAAAGTACCTCCGCGTTCTTGAGTGCCTCCTCCCCCACTCCCTGCTCGGGGTCAGAGATTTGCGCCATCTTTACTTCCAGGCGCGGGATCGCGCTGAAATAGTCTGCAAGCGCGCCGTGTATCCCGGTAGGGTAGACCTCCTTGGGCTCGCTCAACTCAGACCACACCAGCACACGGACAGGTAAAGAGACTTCAGCCATCGGATAGGCACCTCCTCTTGAGATTGCCCAAAGAAGTGTTCGTTGGGAACTCTCGCCTCGCCCATTCCTTCCTTGCCACAGGCAAGGAAGGAATGGGCGAGGAGGGAGTCGAACCCCCATGCCTTTCGGCACGTGGTCCTAAGCCACGCGCGTCTGCCCTTCCGCCACTCGCCCGGCGCAAGCGAGAGATTAGAAAGTAGAGAGGCGAAGAGGAAGAATCTATCACCTTTCTCTTCTCTCCTCTCACCTTTCTCATTCTGCATAGTCCGCCAGAGCGGCATGGCGGACGACGCAGAATGGGCCGTACAGGATTCGAACCTGTGACCTTGGGATTAAGAGTCCCCTGCTCTACCGGCTGAGCTAACGGCCCGTAAAACCACCACATGTGGTAGCATAACCGCTACCTTGCTACAACATCTAGCGGCGCGGAGAACACAGGAAATCGGGGAATCACGTGCTCCTTTCTTTTGAAATCATGTGCTCTTTTCGAAATTGAGCCACGACGAACTTTATCATTATGTCATCTGCCCGTCAAGACCAGAAACAGACAGTAATTATTGCGGCTCTAATGGCGAAGGTTTGAGATGAGGTAGTTTGTCGACATCAGATCAGCAGGCTGGCGAAGGGAACTCCCGCCAGCACTCCGCAGACGCTGGCGATGGGTATTGTTGTCGCCACCATTAAAGGTATGCTCTTGTAGCCGCGCCGCCTACTTCGCCCGCCAAAGAACTGTGGCGGGCTACGAAGGCTGAATCATCTTGTAACGGATTTCCCCTCCTCGGCCAATAGCGTTCTCAGTTGCGTTGTGGCTAGGTCTGCCATGGAGCAGACCGCCATGGCGGCCTGCCCGCCAGATGGCAGGCGGGCCGAAGGCCTAGCCATTGGTCGCGGGCACCTCCTAGTGACGGGGCACTTGTATGTCGTCAGCAACTTGGGACAGCTGAGATGTTGCACTTTTGGGGGTGAGATACGACGGGTGAAAATGCAGCGGGCAAGCGCACCCTAATCCATCCCCGATTTGTCCCACAATCGCTGAGGCCGGATACCCCACACTGCCACCCAATACTTATAAGTAAATGGTTGACATTAGGAACTATCAGTGATAGACTCTCTCCTGCCAATTGTCCTGGAAAGGATTCCTCAGGCAGGGCCCTTCCAGGCAACCGATCTAACTGCGTGTTATCAGCAGGTGAGGAGGAAAGACAATCTTGCGAGGACTGATACCAGTATCCCCTTTTTTTGCCCGTCGGCGAAATAAGAATAAGTCTTGCAAGATGCTTTCGGGGAAGGATGAGAACATGAAGAGCCGAGTCGTTAGCGTCCTCGTGGTTCTGACCTCGGCGATATCCTTGGCGGCCGCCGCAGAACAGCCAAGCAATCTCCTGACCAATGGCGGCTTTGAGTTTTGGGCCCACTATGGGATTGAGAAACTACCTGAGATGGTCGCGAACGGGCCTAATTTTGGGAATGGCGACCCTCTGGTGCCCGTGCGCTGGTCCTGGAGCATGCGCAAGCCCGCCTACATGAGCCGGAGCGGCGAGGCCCACTCCGGCAAGTACGGAGTTAGCATCATCTCTCCTAAGGAGGCCGCGGAAGCGGAGTTGAGCCTGGCATATCTGGAGGTGGTGCCGGGGGAGACCTACTTCTTTGGGGTCTGGGCAAGAGGAACGGGCAAGATCGTTGTTAAAACCTTCGGCCAAGCGGTTGAAGGCGCGCAGGTGCTGGCGAGCGCGAACGGAAACGCGCTCCCAAGCTGGCGCCATATTGAGGGGGAGGTGACGATTCCTGGCCACATTCGGCTCCTTACACTTGTGATTATCGTAATGCCGGGGGCGAATGTGGTTGTAGACGACGCGCATATCTCGGCGACGCTTGACTTTCCCCATGATCCCGATGTTGTTCTCAGAGAGAAGCAAACGCGCGACAAGAAGACGATCCTACTGGCAGATTTCGAGAGCGCGCTCCCAGAAGTGCGACTGAGCCACGGAGGTTGTTTGACAGATTCCTCTGCCGGCCGCTTCGGCCGCGCACTGGAAGTCGCCAGAGAAACAGACCTTGCCACCATTGACCTGCGGCTGCCTGAGATGCCAAAGGAAGGGACACTAGAGTTCTGGCTCTCCCCCAACAGTATGCCTCAACTGCTGCCAGAGAATCCCGAGAAGATGCTCTGCTTTCTAATGATTCACTCGGCCACGCAAAACCTGGCCTGGCTGCAAGCGAATCCTGATGTGCTCTATTGGGGCTGGCGCATCACCGGCGAGACTTATGGGAAGGGCAACTACGTGGAGGCCCCTGGTGCAATCAGCATTTACCGAATGCGCAAGGGTGAGTGGACCCATGTGGCGATCACCTGGGATTCGGCAGCGGTGCGGCTGTATGTGGATGGCGTGCTCGCCGGTATGCAGACAGAGCCACCTGTCAACTGGTTTGCACCGCCCTTGAACCTTACCATCGGTTCCCATTACATGCACTCCCGCTGGGAGGGGCTGATAGACGAGATTCGCTTGTCAAAAGTAAAGCGCTACGGGCCTTTCGTGCCCAAAGGTGCGAAGCCGATGCCGCTTCGTATGGCAAAATTCAATCCTGTCCAGCCGCCTGCTGAGGAGGAAGCGAAGCCCGACATTGATTACACGGCAGAGCGCAAGAGGCTGATCGGCGCAATAGAACCTACCCGGCCGGGGCTGTTTGAGAGCCGATCTACGCCCGATGGAGGGTATGTATATGAGGTGACTTCGGCCCACTCTCTGGTGAGCGATTCCGGCCTGCAACTGGAAAGCGACACTGTGGCGCCGGGCCTCACTACCGCTTGGATTGATGATGAGAAACACCTTTTCGGAGCACCAGATAGTAAAGGCCTATATTGGAGGCTGGGGGCAATCCGACCGGGCAGATACTGGTTGGGTTTGGTCTATGAATCGCAGAGAGAAGAGTGCGAGGCGCCTTGGACACCGTGGCTTGGCATTTACCTTTCTGGGCGCTATGTTCAGTGTTCCACCACTAGCAATCCGGTGCAGGTGGCACCTGGGGCATGGTTTTCCGAAATCCAATCTGCCCAGGCCGAGGCCCTCAAGCCGGAAGATGACATTTCCGTCGTCTTGCGCGGGAGGCGTCTGCGCATTGCGCGCCTCCTGCTACACAGAAAGCAGCCGCGACGAGGAACACACCGCTTCGGCACGAACTACGGTGGGCATTGGTCCTCCCTTTTCACCAATTTGATGGTTCACGCCGAAGCCTTGTTCCTGGACAGGAAGGGGGAGCCGCTCCCATTTCCGACTGGCGTCTCCCTGGAACAGTCGGCAGCGTCTCCTGATGATCTGTTGCGCAATCCAGAAGGCAATCCGGTTGTCCGCTGTCGGCTTCTCAACCCCTTGCCAGTGGAAGTGACGATCAACTATGAGGCGGTGATTAAGGGGTATTACCGGCAGGTGGCTGGCCGCGACTCCGCGAAGATCACCCTTCCACCGCATTCTGCAATTACGCGCCAGGTGCCCTTTGCCTTGAATGCAGACGATCCATCTTACTCCATAGAAGTGACTGGTGAGGCCATTAACCCGCCAAATCTGGGATGGCCGGAGGTGGACACAGTCTCATTCTTTCCCGGTGTGCGCCAGTCAGTGCCATGGCTTGACCCGTTCAGTTTCCGAGAACGGCGGCGAATGTATTTCGCGACATCACCACCCGGCGAGCGGCAACGCATCTGCCTCAATGGCGATTGGGAACTTGCGCTGACGACCGAACTGGAACCCCAGATGCCGCCACCTGCAAACCTCAAGTTCGAGCCAAGAACAATCCCCTTTCCCTATTGGGCGTTGCCTCTGGATAGCATTACTCCCCGTCCCCATGGCGCGTACCTTCGTAGAACCTTTGAGTTGCCCGCCGAGACAACTTCGCGTTCCTACCGCCTCGTGATCTCCGATGTAGTTGACGAGGCCACCGCCTATATCAACGGCGTGAAAGTCGGCAACCTGCGCGGCGGCTATACGCCGCTGATGGTGGACATCACTCAGGCAGTGCGTCCCGGAAGAAATGAGTTGGTCGTCGTGCTTCGCGACCTCTTGGCGCTCATGGATCCCGCCTACATCAGCCGGCACTCGCCAACGCCAAGCGGCCAATACCTGGATGCCCCGGGGCTTTACGGCTTCAATTATCTTGCTCTTGGATTCGTCTCGCTGGAGGCCGCTCCCAAAGTAGCGGCCAGCGAAATCCTAGTGATGTCTTCTGTGCGCAAGAAAAGTCTGGGAGCCAGGATTGAAATCAGCAATAGAACTGACGAATCGGTGCGCGCCCTCGTCGCCGCCTCTGTGCTGGGCGCCGGGAAGCCCGTATTTGAACTGGGCAGCAAGGAGGTCAACCTGGCCGCGGGCGAATCAGCAAAGTTCATTCTTGAGAAACCCTGGGAGAACCCGCTTCTTTGGAGCCCCGATGATCCTCACCTCTATACTCTTGCAGTTGAAACTAAGGCCTCGGAGACAGGCAAGCGCTTAGATCTGGCAAGGGAGCGGTTCGGCTTTCGCGAATGCTGGCTGCAGGGCAACCATATATATTTCAATGGTTTCCCAGTGAAACTCAAGGGCAGCGGGACCCCTTACGCCATTGGCACCGGCATTGACGCCCAGATGAGTCGCACTCCCCATCACTTGTATGACTATTTAGATGAGTTCGGGCACATGACCACGTGGTGGCTTGCCGCAGTGATGAACACTCCAAGCCAGCACAATGTTGAGAGTGAGAAGTTCTGGGAAACTGCGCGTCGAAATGCCATGGAGGGCGCGAAACGCTTGCAGAATCATCCCAGCATTATCGCCTGGATGCTATCCAACGAGTGGTTTTGTTACCTGGAATCCAACCCGGAAAAAGGCGCCAAGCAACTGCATACCCTGACCGACGCGCTGGCTCAGCAGGACCCCACCCGGTGGACCTACTACAGCGCGGATGAGGATCTTCGCGGCCTGCACTACAACTTCTCCTTCCACTACATGCAGAGATGGTATCCGACTTTCGGTTTTGGCATAGATGGTCACTCCTGCTACTTTCCCGATGGCGCCTTTTGGCGGCCGCTGGAGCGTGACTTCAAACCTGGCGAAGAGATCATCATCAACCCCTTCCGCCGCACTTCCATTCGTTGGGGCGAGAAAGTCGTAATGGATACTGAGAACCTGAACAAGGCCGGCTATTTCATGCCCCCGGGCTTGACGAAATTCGCCGATGAGGAGGATGTGATCTCCTCGGCCGTTGACTCGGCCGCCGGCCCGATCGTATGGATGTGGAAGCAGAACCTTGATGCCCATCGAGACCTCGGGGTAAACTACATCAGCATCTACGGCGCGACCACTGGAGCGCTGCGCAGGGGGTTCGTGCTTCAGACTTTCATCTTGCCAGACATGATTCACCATGGCTTCTCCGGCGCGCCCTTCTGCTACCGCTATTCTTTGCATAACGATATCTTTCGGCCGGCCGAGTTTGCCCTCCGCTGGCGGTTGCTGACCCCCGACGGCAAGCCAGTGGCCCACGGCGAAGATATCCGCGCCATGGGCACCGGGGATCTGCAGCGCGGCCTGCTGTCGTTTCAACTTCCAGAAGTGAAACAGCGCACCACCTACACCTTGGACCTGCGCCTGGAAGCCGATGGCAAGTTCGTCCATGGCGAACAGCGCGATCTTGAGGTCTGGCCTACTCGGCCTGTTCATGTTGGCCCTCTTGGCCGGCGCCTCCTGCTGTTTGACCCCAAAGGTCAGACGGCGGCTGCCCTCAAGGCTGCGGGTGTCCGCTGCCAGACGGTCGGTATATTGACCCCGCCACCGGGTGATCCCGAGGAGCTGGTCTTCGTCGTCGGCGAAAGCGCGCTCAGCGAGGAGAACGCCGCGGCAGTGACGAGGCTCCAGGAGTTTGTCGCCGCAGGAGGACGAATGATAATCCTGGCCCAGTCAGTCTCTCCCGTTGGGTTGCCGGCTGTTACCAAGCTGGAGCCGCGAGAATGGGTCAGTCAGCCATTCGTGCGTGTGTCCAATCATCCGATACTTGAGGGCATTACCTGCTGGGATCTGCACTTCTGGGCACCGGCTCGGGTCTCGGCACGCGGGGCCTATACCAAGCCGGAGGGCGGCGCGGCCACCCCGCTGGTGGACAGCGGCACGGACATGGGCCTGGAGTGGGTGCAGATGATGGAGATGTACCGCGGCGAGGGGCTCTATCTGCTCTGCCAATTTCCCTTGATCTCCGCCTATGATGCGGAACCGATGGCACGGGAGATGCTGGCACGCATCCTACACTATGTCGCAAGCCAGCAAAGCTACCGCCGGCCCACGCGCCAGATGCAGGTGATTACCCAGCCAGAAAGCGCAATTGAGCGGCGCCTTCGCGAACTAAGCATTCGCTATGAGCGAGTGACTCCTAAAGCGCCGGTCGGTCCAGATTCCGTTGTGCTTGTGGATGCTCGAGCCAAAGCCACCGATATTCAACGCGAGGGGTGGGCCCAGGCCCTTCGCGCGGGTGCGACTTTAGTGGTGTGCGGTGCGGAGCCAGGAGATGCAGTGTGGCTGAGCGCTTTGGCGGGTCGGCCGGTGCGCATCACTGTCCAGCCCTACCGTATGTGGGAGGGCCGGGGATACCGCAATGGCTTCACGCAACCGGTGGCCGGTATCAGCCAGGTGGACCTCTACTGGAAACGCTATACTGGTGACGAAGGCGCTTGGGCGCAAGCGGAGGACCCAACATACACGATTGAACCTCTGCATTCTTTCTCCGTTCACGCGGATGGTGCAGAAGAACTGGTTTTCTCCGGCGCGCTCGTGGAGATGCGGCTGGGAGAGGGGAGGCTGCTGATTGATGAGCGCCGCTGGATGACAACGAACGATGAACTTACGAGGAAGGCCAATCGCCTGGTCTGCGCGCTGGCCCTGGGGCTAAATGTCGGCATCGCGCCAGCTCCCATGGCGCGCGAATTGCCCAGGAACATCTCCTATCACCCGATAGATCAGATCTGACTCCGTTTGCCAACCGCTCTTTGCTGGATGAAGTCCCCAATGATGGCCTAGGGGGGTGGACCGACCAGGGCCCCGAGTGCGATATGCGCACCTTCCCCATCGGCAGGCAAACCTTCGGCGGAGTGCCCTTTGTTATCGGAGAAGGGAGCAAGAGCATCATCGTTCTGGCGAGCGATAGGCGGCCCGGCGCAGACAAGATGCCCGAGGAAGTGACGATACCGGTCGGCTACCCTGTTGAGGGCTTCTATTTCCTGCACGACTTCGCCTTTGCCGGGACGGGCCTGTCCGGCCTCTATGAGATACAGTATGCCGACGGGGGGATGGCCCAGATTCTCCTCTACTATGGGGAGAACTCTCGCGACTGGGTGGACGCGCCAGGCACGCTAGCGCGAGAAAAAGGCACCACCTCTGCTGTAGCCTGGACAGGGAGTTGCGTGCTCTATGCGCCCGTCGCCGTTTACCGAATGCTCTGGGTGAATCCCCGGCCAGGGGTTCCTGTAAAGGCAGTGCGCTTTGCCAATCCAGCGCGCGCAACCGTCCCTATCCTGCTGGGCCTAACCGCAGTGGTGTCGCAGCAGTAACGAGAAAATTGCTCATCCCCAAGCCGCGGTTGGATGACCGGATGGCGATTGCGTCGTTCAACCGAGGTGATGTTGAAACCGAGATCACGGCTCACTGGCAAGACCTGGAACTCGGAGAGCATTGCCCAACGCAAGTCCGTGATGTCTGTAAGCAGGAGAATCTGGGCTTATCTGCGAGAAGATTCGCTGCTGCGGTCAAGTTGCATGCCCTAATGAATTTGGCCGCGTGTTCGCAAATTGAAGCGGAGAAAGGGGTCTTCACATCCGGCTAACCTTGCCGGCTTTTGCTCCAATCGCCGCAAGTGAGTATCGGCTCGGGCAGGCGGCGGGGAATCTCCTCCAGACGATAGCCGAACCCGGGGCCACTTATCGTTGAGAGGTCAACGCAACCGTTACGCCGCTGGTAGAGGCCCGGATGCACCGTCGCCTCGGGGCGGGAGGCCGCCGGATAGAACTGCATCCCGTTGGTCTCCACCCCCATGATAGTCCCAGCATGGGCCGCCAGCAGAAGATGAGGAATCTGGGCAAGCATTGGATTCGTGAGGTCCTGCACCATCAGGGCCATCCCGTGCGCTTTTGCCCAGCAGAGCGCCAACAGCGTGCCCGTCTGCGTCTTGCAGGTCTTCAGGGCAACTCCGTTCCACCCCAGGCCCCGCCCCATCTCTACCAGGCGCCAGTCATGGGCACTCTCGTCCAGGAAGAGCGGTTTGCAGGCGGAGACGCAGTGGACATCAATCGGATTCTCTGCGAGGTCGTAAGGGAACGGCTGCTCCACATACAGGATCATCTGCCAGATATCCGGCTCCTCCCACAGCAGCCGATCCAGTATGTCGATGACGTAGGCAGGGTCATGCACGGTACCGTTGAAATCCGCCGCCAGCCAGAGCACGCCCCCAGCGCGGGCGATCCGGCCCACCGCCACTAGGCGCTGGTAGTCCCACGGGGCATCGTTTCCTCGCAATTTCACCTTCAGGCACTTCAGCCCATCCCGGGCAATCCAATCCGGCAGCAGCACCGGATAGCCGTCATTGGGTTCCTCGCCGGTGCGCTCTTCTTCGCCGAGCAGGTCCATGCCGCCCACAAGATGCCACGCCCGTAGAAGCGAAGGCCGAGAGGAGACCAGGAAATCAGCCGGGAACCTGCCCGCAAAGGAGATCGCCGTGCCCTCCGCGGGAACCAGGTACTCCGCAAGGTCGCGGCTCATGTGCTGCCGATCGTAGGTTTCGTAGACCGGGCAACCGAGCGCGTTTCCATAGGCATCATGCAGGGCGATGTCAAAAGCCGAGCAGCAGACCAGCGTAGCGAGCCAGGGCATTGGCTCCAAGCCGGTGCGCTTTTGGTTGAGACAGTCGCGCAAGCGAGGCAGTTCCCAGGCAAGGAAGTCGCTTCCTATCTCCATCGGATGCCCATGACTGGAAAAGCCGGCCCAGGCCTCAGCGAGCATCTCACAGAAGTGCTTCATCGCCTGATGACGCTCCTCGTAACTCAAGCGGCTGGGCCAGGCCCACTGGACGCTCAGGGGAGTTTCCCCCCAACCTTCGGCCGGTTTTCCATCTCCAAGCGCAACCCGCAGCCTGACCCGAGCGCAGACTACATGGGTGAGCGTTTCCGGACCGAACCTGAGAGGCACCCGGGTCTGGATGGGAAGGAAATAAACCTGGGCACCAATCGGCTGAATCTGCTTCGGTTTCATCTCCCTTGCAGAACTCCTGGCATTGGCTGGTCACTTCGCTTTGCCGGATTTACCCTCATTCCTCCCACCAGCGCAGGACTTCCTGCTCAATCTCCCGATAGAGCAAGCGCTTCTGCTCCCTGCGATTTCGCCGGCCGCCCGGCGCGGAGAGCATCGGCCCACCCCAGTTGTGGGGAGAAGGCGATCTGGAAAGATCTAGTGTCGCCATCAAAAGACGGCGTTTCCCCAGTTGGCGAGTCCGCACCTTGCTGAAGGTCGGCGGATGATTCGGATGGCAGTGGAGTTCCGGCTCCCGACTGGTCACCGGCCAACCGGTTGTGTCCCAGATGCCGCAGGGAGTGCCGAGGCTACTGACCATGATTCGCACGCAGTTGTCCGAAGCGCGCGCTGGCATCAGGCCTGGGAAGTATCCCGCATTCGGGAAAAGTATCAGTTCCGCGCCCTTCAGGGCGAGCAACTCCACAACATCCGGGAACCAACTGTCGTAGCAGATCATGATGCCGACCTTGCCAAAGTCGGTCTTGAAAACCGGCACCTCGTGCCCCCCAGTAACGCCAATCTCAGTCGCCTCCGGGCTATAGGGATGGTTCTTGTCGTAGTAGGCCGCCAGTCGGCCCTTGCGGTCGAACAGTAGGGCACGGTTGTATAGGCGGT
>Ga0315314_1004298_pt1 | contig 10738 bp, 9 predicted proteins | sample TDP9_MG_FD_203631 | JGI IMG/M metagenome (GOLD analysis project Ga0315314, IMG submission 203631) | Freshwater sediment microbial communities from Lake Towuti, South Sulawesi, Indonesia - TDP9 | ecosystem: Environmental > Aquatic > Freshwater > Lake > Sediment | place: Indonesia: South Sulawesi... | reverse complement strand
ATGGTATATGGGCCGCATTCGGAGGTGAGAGGTGGCTGGACGACGGGGATGGCTGCGACGGGTGATCGGGGAGATTGCCCGGCGGCTCACGGAGCATGACCTGATGATGATGGCCGCGGCCATTGCCTTTTACTGGCTACTGGCGTTCATTCCAATCCTGCTCCTGGGGACGTCGGCCATCGGATACCTTTTGGGTTCGTCCGACCGGGCGGTGGACGAGGTCATGGCCGCAGCGCGCCGGGTGATTCCGCGAGCCACGGGAGCGGATGTGGAGGAGTTTCTCCGAGCGCTGATCCGCAGCCGACACGTCACAGGTGTATTGGGAATCGGTTTTCTCATCTGGGTGGCGATGGGCGTCTTCGAGATCATTGCGGCATCGCTTACTGCGCTTGCCGATGGCCGCGAAACCCGGTCGTATTTCCGACGGAAACTCGTGGCCCTGGTGTTGATGTGCTCCGTGGGCGTCCTGTTCCTCGTGGCGCTGGTGGGAGGCTGGGTGCTGGCAGCGTGGCCCAACATCGAGGAGCTGTTGGGTGTCCACGTCCGGCTGCCTGCATTCCTGACGGATCCCAACTTTCCGCGTTATGCCACCTCGGTCCTCATGGCGGTCCTCCTCACCATCGTGTACCGCATCGCGCCGGTCCGAAACATCCGTTGGCCCTCGGCCATGGCTGGTGCTGCCATTGCAGCGGTCCTCTGGCACCAGGCCAAGCTGGTCTTCAACTGGTATCTGACCCACTATGCCCGCTACAACCTCTTCTATGGGATCCTGGGCGGCTTCATCGGCCTGGTGCTCTGGGTCTTCTACACAGCCATTATTTTGCTCTTCGGAGGCCTACTGGCCGACGTCCTGGACCGCGGCGGCCGTGGCGGCAAATCCCATGCGTAGATCTCATGCCGCGCATCTGGGGTCAGACATTTGTAATTCTATATTGGCCTGGAACACACAAAAAATCCGCGACCTCGACGAACAAAAGGGGAAGGCGCACGGCCGGAATGCGTGCGGTTGCCGGAGCGGAGGTCGCGTGATAGCATGGCGCCGTCGGCGCTGGCCGTTCAGACGCTGCGGCTTCTGGGCAGGTAGATGATGGCAACTGGGCAATCAGGCGATTTGGCAACTGGGCAATCGGGCGATTTGGCAATTCGGCAATTAGGCGACTGCGCAATTCGGAGCTGCCCTCTCAGGACTTGCCGGATTGCCTGACTGCCTAATTGCCCAATCGCCAATGGTCGGAGGAGGTGAGACATGGCGGGCGGGAACGTGCATGTGGGGGATGTGAGCGGCCTCGGTCCCTTGTCCGCGCAGGTTGAAACGGCACTCGGTGACCTCGCGAGACGCGACGTGCCGGCCAAGATCTGGGCCAAGGATCCTTCGCTGTGGAAGTCGGAAGCTGACCACCAGAAGATCATCCGAAACAGTCTGGGCTGGCTGACTGTCATGGCCACGACCCGGCAGCACGCGGCGAACCTGGCGAAGTTTGCCGTCGAGGTGGGGCAGGCCGGATTCCGTCAGGCGTTGCTCCTGGGCATGGGAGGGAGCAGTCTCTGTCCCGACGTCCTGCGCCTGACGTTTGGCGAGGCCGCGGGATTCCCGAGGCTCGCGGTTCTCGACACGACCGATCCGGCGAGCGTGCAGGCAATCGAGCAGTCCATGGACCTTCCCCACACCCTGTTCATTGTGGCCAGCAAGTCGGGAACAACGCCCGAGATTGCGGCATTCCATCAATACTTCTTCGCCAAGGTGCAGACGCTCAAGGGGGAGCGTGCTGGTGAGCAGTTCATCGCCATCACTGATGCCGGAACGCCTCTGGAACGGATCGGGGCTGAGGTGAAGTTTCGTCACGTCTTCCTGAACCCGTCGGACATCGGCGGTCGCTATTCGGCGCTATCCTTCTTCGGCATGGTGCCGGGAACGTTGATGGGCCTGGATGTCCTTAAGCTATTGGACTGTGCGGATGCAATGGCCCGTGCGTGCGGCGCGGGTGTGCCACCCCGCCAGAATCCGGGCGTCTGGGTTGGCGCCATCATGGGCGTGCTGGCCAAAGCCGGTCGGGACAAGCTGACGTTTATCTGCTCGCCCGAGATTGCTTCGTTCGGTTACTGGGTGGAACAGCTCATCGCCGAAAGCACGGGGAAAGAAGGAACGGGCATCCTGCCGGTCGAGGGAGAGGTGTTGGGGGTACCCGGAGTCTATGGAGACGATCGGGTGTTTGTGTACCTCAGGCTTCATGGGTCGAAGGACCGGGAGCTCGACGGGAAGCTCGGCGCTCTCGAGAGGGCGGGACATCCGGTCGTCACGATCCAGCTCCAGGACCTCTACGATCTGGGCGCCGAGTTTTTCCGGTGGGAGTTCGCCACCGCAGTGGCGGGTGCGGTGATCGGGGTCAATCCCTTCGATCAGCCGAACGTCCAGGAGAGCAAAGACAATACCAAACGGTTGCTCGGCGAGTTCAAGGCAAAGGGCCGACTTCCCGAGGAACCGCCAATCTTTTCCGACGGGCCGATCCGGCTATATGGGGATACGGCGACCGCTGAGGTGCTCAACGGGGCAAGGTCGCTGCCGGAGGCCTTGAGAGCGCATCTTGGGCAGATCCGAGCCCGCGACTACGTGGCATTGACCGCGTACCTGCAGGCAACCGCTGCCTACGCCGATGTACTCGATGCGATCCGCTCGCACATCCGGGATAGCTTCCGGGTGGCGACGACGGTAGGGTACGGGCCTCGTTTCCTTCACTCGACGGGTCAACTGCACAAGGGTGGGGGAGACAACGGCGTCTTTCTCCAGTTCACGGCTGATCCCCCGGTGGATCTTCCCATTCCCGGGGAACTGCACAGCTTTGGCGTGATGATCGCCGCGCAGGCCCTCGGAGATTTGCAGTCGCTCCAGAGCCGAAAGCGGCGCGTCCTGCGGATCCACATCACGGGCAATATCGAGGCGGGGCTGAAGCGAGTGCGGGAGGCCGTGACGCGGAGACACGGTGATCCGGAGCGTGGGTGAAGGCAACCTCTCAGACCCAAGGAACATGCATGGCTGATAGATTCATGGGGAGGGAAGGGAACCTGGTCATGAATCCGAAGCAGATGGCGGCAGAGCATGGGGCGAGTCTCGTCGAATCCGGCATGATCCTGGGACTCGGGAGCGGGACGACCGCAACGCTAGCGGTACAGGCGATTGGTCGCCGGATCCGGGAGGGGGGGCTGCGCGATGTCGTGGGTGTTCCATCCTCGAGCGCCATCGCCGCCGTGGCCCGCGAGTCGGGCGTACCGCTGACGACACTGGAAGAGCATCCGGCCCTGGATCTCGACCTGGATGGGGCGGACGAGGTGGATCCGAACCTCAATCTCATCAAGGGGCTGGGTGGGGCATTGCTGTGGGAGAAAGTCGTGGCCACGGCCTCGCGCCGCGTGGTGATCTTTGTGGACGAGTCCAAGCTCGTGGATCGGCTTGGGACCAAGGCGCCGTTGCCGGTGGAGGTGATCCCGTTCGGCTGGAAGACCCACCTGCATTTCGCGGAGTCGCTGGGAGGGAAACCGGCTTTACGGACCAATCCCGACGGGAAGCCCTTTGTGACGGACGAGGGGAATTACATCCTCCACTGCAGGTTCGATGGGATCTCCGATCCGATGAGTCTCGAGCAGAAGCTGCTCTGTCGCGCCGGGGTCGTTGCGACGGGCCTCTTCCTGGGCATCGCCCACCAGGTCATCATCGGCCGGCCGGGGGGCGTGGAGGTGCGGAGCAGATAGCCGGCCATTCCATGATAGCTATGCAGATCACGGTTTGGGGGTGCAGGAGCAATCGGATGCTGGTCCCGCTGGTAGCAGAAGGCATGGCTGTCGCCGACGCATGGGGCGTTCAGTTGGAGCCGTTTGACGAATACGACCCAGCCCTGTATCGTGCAGGCGCCAGGCGGGACCGTGTGGCAATCCAGGAGGCGATGGCCGCGATCTCCCGATTCTAGCGGTCCCATACAAAGGTCAGGACCGGAATTTGGCGTGACCTGGCCGTCCGCAAGCGTAAGACGGAAGTCGAGGCGCACCTCGGCGTCGTCGCCGCAAAGGGGCGGCGCCTCGGTGTGCCGATTCCGTTGACCAGACGACTGACCTCCATGATTCACGAGTTGGAGGACGGGCGCCTGTCCATGAGCTGGACCAACCTCGACGAGTTGGTGGCTCTCACATGAGGGGGGAACAGGCGCCTGCGGGAGGACCCCTCGTATTGCCAGAGAGGAGAGTGAGGTCATGCGCAGGAGAGAGGGCATTCTGGCCATTGCGGTTGTCGCGCTCATCCTTTTCGGCATCGGATGGGCAACCGAGGGAGCGGCCGGAGAGAAGCGGGGCGGGACGCTCACCATCGTCCGGCCGACGGACCCGGTGTCCCTAGACTCCAACCTGGAGACTACAGCCCCCGGTGGCTGGGTGTACTACAACATCATCGAGCCGCTCCTGGAGATGGACGAGCAGGGCCGCCTCCAGCCGAAGCTGGCATCGAGCTGGCAGGTGATGTCGGCCACCAAGATCCGGTTCAAGTTACGCCCGAACGTCAAGTTCCATGACGGGACACCCTTCAATGCGCAGGCGGTAAAGTTCACCATTGATCGCGCCTTCAATGAGAAACCCCCTGCGCGATGGGCCAGCCTGGCGGGACCGTTCACCGGTGCTGAGGTCGTGGACGACCTGACGGTGGATATCACGATGAAAGACCCGTACGGACCTGCCCTGCGCTCGCTGGCCATGGTGTATGTCGGCATCGTGTCGCCGACCGCCGTCAAGAAGTTCGGTCAGGACTACGGTCGGAACCCGGTCGGAACCGGCCCCTTCAAGTTTGTGGAGTGGAAGACCAACACCAGCATCACCCTGGAGCGGAACAACGACTACTGGGGGGACAAAACCCCGCTGGACAAGGTCGTCTTCAAAGTCATCCCCGAGGAAGGCGCGCGGATGATCGCCCTGCGCACCGGCGACGCCGACATGGTTCTGCTTCCTTCGCCGGCCGAGCTGCCAACCCTGAAGAAGGATCCGAAGTTCACGGTGCACGAAGTGGTGGGCGGACGGATCGTGTTCGTCGGGATGAATGTTCCCAAAGCCCCGCTGGATGACATTCGGGTCCGTCAGGCGCTTTTGCACTCGGTCAACGTGGAGGCGATCCTCGCCAATATCCTGGAAGGAGCGGCGGTCCGTCCCCGCGGATACCTGGCGCCGAGCGTGTTCGGCTTCAAGGACATGGGCCTGGAGAGGCTCTATGCGCATGACAAGGACAAGGCCCTGGCGCTGTTCAAGCAGGCCGGCTGGACGCCTGGCCCCGATGGCGTCCTGCAGAAGGGCGGACAGAAGATGACTCTCTCCTGGCTGGCGTCCCGCGGGCGTTATTTGAAGGACGCAGAGCTGACCGAGGCGGTGCAAGCCCAATTGAAGGAGGTGGGTGTTGACGCGAGAGTCCAGTTCCTGGAATGGGGGGCGGTTTTCAGTCAGCTTCGCTCCGCGACGCTGGACCACCACCTGTTCACCCTCGGTTGGGTGACCACCAACTCTGACGCCGACTATTCCCTGCATGCGCTTTTCCATTCCAAGCTGCCGCCGCCGGCTGGGTGGAACACGAACCGTTACGCCAATCCCAGAGTGGATGCCCTGGTGGAGGAGGCGCGCAAATCCCAGGACCAGGCGGCGCGTGCCAGGATGTATGCCGAGGCACAGGACATCCTGGCCAAGGAGCCGGTATGGATCCCCATCTACAATACCAAAGAGATCATGGTGACGGGCAGCTACGTGAAGGGCTTCGTTCCTCACCCGGTGGAATACAACCTGGATCTCAAGCGGGTCTGGTTGGATAGGTAAGCCGTACGATCCTGCTGGCGTTCAGGAAGGCCCCCGGGTCTCGCACGGCCCGGGGGCATTCCACTCTTTCGCCCATGTTCCTTTACGCGTTTCGACGCTTGCTTCTGGCGATCCCGGTTATCCTCGGGGTGACCTTCGCGGTCATGCTCACGATCGAGTTGATCCCGGGGGACCCGGTAACCCTTATGCTCGGCGAGTACGCCACCAAGGAGTCCGTCGCACACGTCCGGCAAGCGCTGGGCCTCGATAAGCCGCTGCCCGTCCGGTATGTCCAATACCTGAGCAACCTGGCCCGGGGGGATCTGGGACGCTCCATCCGGGAGGGGAGACCGGTCAGTCAGGAGCTGGCGGATGTATGGCCGGAAACGGTCAAGCTCACGACGGCGGCCCTTGTCATCGCGGTCGTATTCGGCGTCTTGGCGGGTGTGATTTCCGCCGTCTGGCCGAATTCCTTTTTTGACGGCGTGGTCCGGCTGCTCTCGCTGTTCGGCCTTTCCATGCCGGTGTTTTGGACCGGGCTGACGCTGATCATCCTGTTTAGCCTCTGGCTTCAGTGGCTTCCCGTAGGCGGAACCGGCTCCCTCCGGCACCTGATCCTGCCGGCGATCACGCTTTCGCTACCGTCGCTGGCCATGGTGGCCCGCATGACCCGCTCGAGCGTGTTAGAGGTTCTGCGCGAGGACTACATTCGCACCGCCAGAGCCAAGGGGGTGCGAGAGCAGATTGTCGTCCTGAAGCACGGACTTCGGAACGCCTGCATCCCTATCGTCACGCTCTTAGGGCTGCAAGTGGGACAGCTCTTGGGCGGGGCCGTCCTGACCGAAACCGTGTTTGCATGGCCTGGCATGGGCCGGCTGATCGTTCGGGCGATCTTCGCACGAGACTACATCTTGCTCCAGGGAGCCATCCTGGTCTTCGCCCTGGCCTTCGTCGTGATCAACCTCATCGTGGACTTATCATACGCAGCCTTTGATCCACGGGTGAGCCGACAATAGCCGCATGGGGGGCGGGCCCGGGGTTCGGAGAGTGGGAGATGGGGGCGGGATCTGCGGTTCGGGCCGATGCATGGCGGCGATTCCTGCGAAACCGTCTGGCCGTCATCGGATTGATCATCGTCTGCGGCCTTTTGCTGACGGCGATCCTCGCCCCCATGCTGGCGCCCTACGACCCAAGCAAACAGGACCTGCCGTCTAAGCGAACGCCGCCCGGAAAACGGTACGTTCTAGGAGCAGACGAATTCGGCCGCGACATCCTGAGTCGGATCATCTACGGGACTCGCGTCGCCCTTCTGGTGGGAACCGTGTCGGTGGGCATTGCCCTCGGACTGGGACTTCTGTTCGGGATCCTCTCCGGATACATGGGTGGCACCGTCGATGCCTTGATCAGTCGAGGCCTGGAAATTCTCCTTGCCTTTCCGTATCTCTTGCTTGCCATCGCCGTGGTCAGCGCCCTCGGGCCGGGAGTCCTGAACACAACCCTGGCAGTCGGGATATGGGCCATGCCGGCCTTCACCCGCATCATCCGCGCCTCCGTCCTCTCCCTGAAGGACCTGGATTACGTTCAGGCGGCCCGTGCCATAGGGGTGCCGACACAGGCGATCCTCCTCCGCCACATCCTCCCGAACTTCTTGCCGACCCTCATCGTGTACTCCACGCTGTACATGGCCAATGCGATTCTGGTGGAGGCCGCGCTCTCGTTCCTCGGCCTTGGCGTTCAGCCGCCCACCGCTTCCTGGGGCTTGATGGTCGCAACGGGCCGCGACTTCCTGCTGACTGCGCCCCACATCACCACGATCCCGGGCCTGGCCATCATGCTCGCTGTTCTGGGATTCAATCTGCTCGGGGACGGCCTGCGCGACGCGCTGGACCCGAAGCTGAGAACCTGAAGGGATTTGAGATTGCAGATTTTGGATTTCAGATTTTTTGAGCCTCTGGAGTCACAATCCTCAAATCTCAAATCTGCAATCTACAATCTGAAATCCTCGCGACTGGAGGGAACCCATGTCCACGAAACCGATCACAGTAGGTGAAATCACAGCGGCAGCGGGGGAGCGCGCCCGGGGCTTCCTGACCAAGGATGTCGGGCGGGGCTTCGCCGTCCGCATGCCAGTCGTCGTCATCAACGGCGCAACTGATGGTCCGGTGTTCGCAATCACGGCGGGCGTGCACGGCGCCGAGTATCCAGGGATCGAGGCGGCAATTCGGCTATCCCGCACCCTCGATCCGTCCGAGATCCACGGCGCCGTCCTCATTGTCCCCGTGGTCAGCGTCCCCGCATTCCAGCGGCGCGCGATCTACGTCAACCCTTTGGACGGCATCAACCTGAACCGGGTCTGCCCAGGGAATCCCACCGGCACCATCACCGAGATAATGGCTGCTATGCTGTTCCAGAACGTGATCGCCCAGGCGGACTACTACATCGACATGCACGGCGGCGATATGATCGAGGCCCTGATCCCTTTCACGCTCTACTACCGGACCGGGAACCAGGTCCTGGATGACAAATCCCGCGCCCTGGCCGAAGCCTACGGCATTCCTATCATCGTGGGCACCACGGTCCTCCGAGGGGGGTCGTACGGGGCGGCGGCTGCACTCGGCAAGCCCGCCATCCTGACGGAGGCGGGAGGACAGGGCATTCTGGATGAGCCTTCAACACAGATGCACATCCGCGGCGTAGGCAACGCTCTCAAGCATTTTGGGGTGCTCCGTGGCCCGCGGGAAGACGTCTCGCCCCCACACTATTACGACCGCTTCGTGTGGCTGTCATCTGAGCAGGATTGCGTGTACTACCCGAAGGTGACGGTGGGACAGCATGTGAAGGAGGGGGAACTGCTGGCTGAGTTCGCCGATCTCTTTGGTGAGAAGATCGGCGAGTTGCGCTCGCCCGCCAACGGACCGGTCCTCTTTCTGGTAACCTCGCCGGCCATCAACCAGGGCGATCCACTGATGGCCATCGGCGCATAGCAAGGAGACTTAGCTTCGGCGACGCCCTTATCCTGGTCACAATCGAGCCTTCCGCCTTTCGGGCTTGTCAGCCTCGCCTCGGTAACGCTGCAAGCGTGGCTTCGACTTGCGCCACGGCGCGCCGCAGGTGGTGGCAGACCTTGTTTCGACCGCGCACGAGGCCCACGCAGAGCTTGCGGGCCTCGTCGCTTTTCCGGGGGAGCGTCCCAAGCTGCTGCATCGGTTCCAACGCGGGAAACGGCGGAACAGCCAGCGTGGCGTCGTGCTCGAACCGCTCCGCCCGACAGTAGTTGACCGGGATCAGCTCTCGCGCGAGCGCCACGAGACAACGGTTCACGCGATGCGTCGCGGCCGGCGTAAACCCGCCTGCGCGGATCCGCCGATACAGCGGGCGGAGGCTTTTCCCCAACGCCTCGAGTTGGGACAACGCCGGTGCGAGATCGAACCGGCCCTTCGCCGCCTTCTGATAGCTTTGCAGGATTCCCCGTGCCTCCGCCACCGCCGCCCGGTAGTCCAAGGGCAGGACGGCATCTTCCAGGAGTCGCTGGGTCACCAAGACATAGATCTGTGCGTCCCGGAGCATCAGGGCTGGGTCCAGCTTGTCCAAGGTGTCCTCCGGCGTGTGCCACCACCATCCCAATCCCCCGCTCTTCGCATGTCCTCCCATGAGCTGCGCGTAAGCACGCGCCGTCTCGGAGTCCGCCGCGGGCTGCTCCGAGAGCGTCATGAAGAGGGAGGGGATGCCGTGCCCCCAGAAAGACTGATCTCCCGCCCGCTGCGGCCGGATGCCCGTGAGGCGTTGGCCCGCGACCTTCTCCACGATAGCCGAGGCGAAGTCCCTGGCCTCGGCCATGACGATGGACTCACTGAGAAGCGTGGCTCCCTTCCCTCCGATCGAATCGGCGTTCAAGTGCAGGACACAATGATCGTAAAGGTCCTGCCAGAACTGGTCGGCATACCATGCGGAACCCGCATAGCGCGCATGCGAGTGGCCGGACCAGAAGGCCAACCTGAGGTCGCGGCGCAAACGGGCTCGCCTGCCCGCCATGATCCGGCCGACCTCGAGCTGCGTTGCATTGGCCGATCCGTTGTCCATCGCCCCGTAATGCCACGAGTCTACGTGACCGCTGAATAGCAAAAAGTCACCGTTGCTTCGCGGCGCCCGCAGATGGGCGATCAGGATCGGCAGGGCCCGCCACTGAGTGTCCACATGCGCCCGGATGCGCACGCGGGTCGGCCCCTGCCGCATCGCAGTGCGGAGCCTCGCCCCGCCCTCTCGATTCACGGACACAATGGGAATCTTGGGCAACAATGACGCGTTCCCCGGGGTAGGCGATCCCCAGACGATCGAGGTGATCATCTCGTGCATCTGGTCTCCACAGACGTGAATCTGCGCCGCGGCCCCGGCGCTCTCGACACGGAACACCTTGGAAGGCATAGCCAGGCCGTCGCAGAGGGCCGCCCGCCCCGCCACGACCTCCCGGTTCAAGGACTCATCGGTCGCTCGGCCAACGTCCACCAACTCCAGAGGGACCCCCTCGGGGGGCGTAGACGCGGCCATCGCATGGGTAATGCACGGAATGCTCTCACCTGAATCGCTCAGGACTTCCAGCAGGGCGGCCCCCGGCCAGCTCGTCCAGCATTCCGGCCGGTGTTCCTCGATCTCGAATCCCCATCCTTTGAGCTTCCTGGCGATGTAGCGGAAGGACGCCCGTTCCTCCGGGGAACCGGACAGCCGGACTTTCCGAGCGATGTGCATTGTGAAATCTTCCAGGTTCTCCACTGAAACCTGTTCCACGAGCGCCTGCTCTTCCTTTGAAAGTCTCACGGTCGGTTCTCCTCCCAGCTTTCACCCACCTGCCAACGCGGCCCTGCGGACCTACTACTCCATTCCCGAAGACCGCCTCAAATCTTCCGTGACGTACGAGAAGACCCTCCAAGCG
>Ga0315314_1004297_pt1 | contig 10739 bp, 21 predicted proteins | sample TDP9_MG_FD_203631 | JGI IMG/M metagenome (GOLD analysis project Ga0315314, IMG submission 203631) | Freshwater sediment microbial communities from Lake Towuti, South Sulawesi, Indonesia - TDP9 | ecosystem: Environmental > Aquatic > Freshwater > Lake > Sediment | place: Indonesia: South Sulawesi... | reverse complement strand
GTGGCCAGGCTACCCAGAGATGCCCTAATTTTATTAGGGCATGTTTTAAACTTCGTTTAAAAGTGCGTTTTTTTCTTTTTTCGTATTCCTCAAAAGAAGAACAAAAAACGCTCTGGGTAGCCTGGCCACTCCCGCACCCTTTCCAATATACAACGAGGGAAGTTCTAGACCCATTATTTACCAACCCCAAAAAACTAACTCTCTGACGCACGTCAAATCATAAGGTAGACCTACCCAAAAGTCACGCCAGGGTTTTTCGTTATAACTAAGGTGGGGAAAATAGAACCTTGCTTTTTCGCAAGGTTACTTTTGATCCCTTTAGTGATTTATCACCCGTTCGGCCTACCACTCCAACCCTCGATCCGTTGATAAATCACAAATAAAACTGATCAAAGTGATCGTTACCGATCACGGGTCTATTTTCCCAAAAAAAACCCTGTCATGCCTTTTGTATCGGTCATTAATAAGAGTGCGTCTTAAAGGTTGCTTCGCATCGTTTTATTTTTTCCCCTCTCTCTGTACTCAGGTGAAGAGAGGGAAAAAAATTAATTGTTTTTTATGGAGGGAGCTGATTAAATGAGTTTTGGTAGTAGATGTCAGGGTTGCTGTTGGATGGAAAAAGGGGGGGTAATTCTTTACCGCTGCCCCGAGATGGAGTGTCCTTTAAACCTGGTAATTTTTGAACAGCCATTGCCAATAATTGACACCTGTTTCACTTGAAGTGGCTAAATGTAGTGGCCTGGAGGGCCACAAAACACAATATTTTGTTATCTCAGGTTGGTATGATAATTGCTACTCTTAATTCGCCGGCCCGACACGACACTGGGCAAAAGGAGGACAAAATGAATTGGATCGTGATCGACATCACAGATGTAGAGCATGTTGAGGATGGTGATGAGGTGTCTGGGAAATTCCGGGATAGAAGAGACGCTCTCAATTTAAAATGGGAATTAGAGGAACAAAATCCTGATAGAATTTACGAATTAATAAAATCTTAATAGAATTTTAGGGGCTAATTCCACTTCTGTCCTATCGGCCATATGGTGAGAGAGGGGGCGAGAAAAAATGAGAATAGTTATTGAGTGTAGAAGATGTAAAAGGAATGATGGAACCGAAGAGGAAGAACTAACCATCATTTCACAAAATGGTATTCTTGGGGCAGTAATTACGGTTTGGTGTAGATTTTGTAAAGAACATTCAAATTATTTCTTAACCGTTGAGTAAATTGGAGGTGAGACTATATGATGATAACCTTAATTGGGTTTTCAAGTTCTCTTCCGAGCTTAACGGTTAAAGAAATAGTTGTTAAACTTGATTTGGGAAACTTGCTTTTAGAAATTGAACGTGATAGTTTTAAATACCTGATTGAATCAATCTTAATCCAGGCATCGGAGCAGGGGTTAAACTTATCAACTTTAAAATAAGCCGTTCGGAAGGGTGACAGCGGGTGAAGTAAGCCCGAAAAAAGAAGGAAAGATGGGGGATCGACATTTAGGGGGAGTCGATCAGAACGGCTTAAGGAGGTATTAATTTGATATTAATAAATGATATTTATTGGACAGCTGGATTCTTAGAAGGAGAGGGGTCCTTCGGGTCGCGCTATAATTCACCCAATATTAGAGCTTGTCAGGTTGAAAAGTATCCAGTTCAAAAACTTAAATTTCTTTATGGAGGATCTTTGCTTTTAGATAGAAGGAATGGCAACCCCAAGTATTCCCCTATCTCAAGATGGCAATTGTGTGGAATAAGAGCTGTAGGTTTAATGATGAGTATTTATCAACTCATGTCTCCAAAGAGGCAATCTGAGATATTAAACCAATTAAGTATTTGGAGAAAAGCTCTACCATATACCGGTTACAGAACACATTGTCCAAGGGGACATCCTTACTTACCTACCGAGACCAGAAGGAAAAACGGTTGGAGATGGTGTAGAGAGTGTGACAGAATTAGGAAGAAGGGGGAGTCGATAAACGGCTGAAGGGAGATCGTAGATGGAGGAAACCTTTTTCACAGTTTGTGTCGTTGTCGTTGTCTTGGTTCTATTGTTCACCAAGTTAAAAATGATTTAGCGAGTCGGTCAGCGGCTGAAAGGAAACAACAACATGGAACAAAAAAAATGTGTTTGCGGAGGCATAATGATAAAAGAATATCTTGACGGGCCGGGTGGCACTACCTACTTGGCCTGGATCTGTACCAAGTGCGGGAGAGAGGAAGGATAACACCCTCTCCAACCCCCCCGACAAGAACCATTATTCTTTCAAAGCCACACATGCCTTTAGGGCTGTGTGATAAACGTTTTGAAAGAATAATTTTCAAGACACCCCCCCTCCTCTCCCAATCGATGAGATAAATCTCATTTGTCTTGGGAGAGGCAGGGGGGGGGAATCAACGGCTAAAAGGATTCTATGTGAAAATAAATCTATTAACAAAATGGTGTCCAAGGTGCCGGGGTAGAATGTTTTTAAAGATTTTAGATGGCTACCTTTGCATTGAGTATCCCACGTGGGTTTGCGGGTTATGTAAGTGGGAGGAGGTCATTTAAATGAGACTGGTTTGTTATATCTGTAAAATTCTCTATGGTATAAAAGAGCCATTAAACGATAACAGAGAAACCCACGGGCTTTGCCCGGAATGTTTTAAGCTCGAAATGGCAAAGCTCGAACCGTGTAAAGAAAACACGATCGACTCTTTGAATAAGAAGAAACCTACTTCTTAGGTTCAAAAACCCCGGGTTGTTTGAGAAATTCTATCACGGTCTCAAAGGCTCCTACCGCGATGTCGTCCCATTCTTCAGGGGTTTTTTTTGCCCTCTCCTTCAATGCAGCACAGATCCTCTCGAGGACCGGTGCGACAATCGCCCCGATTAGGAAAATCACGTACAAAGGTAGTTTAAACATCTAAGATCACCTCCTTTCTATTTCTTAACCCACCCTACCACCCACCAAAACATAAAGGGCCATGTACTAGATTTCAATGGCTCCCCTCTCATTCCACATCACCTCCTATTTCGGTTGCAAATGATAGTGATCGCCTTCATAAAGGGCTTGTATCCCAAGTGTAGCACAATCCTTTTCAAATTCAAGGCTTTTCTTTTGATCGTCAAGGATACAATCGATGCCGAGCCAAAGAAGATGATAGGACCCTGGTACACCACCGACAAATTGATTTCTTTTGGGTGTTCTACCCCACGAGCTCACAGAAGCCTCGTATTTCAAACAAATTATTATACACCGCGTTGCAAATTCAATAGGATTCATTAAAAATCTCCCCCTTTAGCCCCCCATTGAAAAATCACCCTTAAAATATCCCCCAGGATCGCCCGGGACAGGACTTTTTTGCCTGGTCAATGGTCAGGTATGGGGATTTTTCAACTATAGATTGGTTTTATGAGGACCTCCGTGCTGATCCACTTCCCTGGTTCCAGGGCGCCGGATCATCAATCTATAGTTTGTTATCTCCAAAATCATGACGTATTGTTCCATGGTCTGTCAGCGCATTGTGGCTTTCCTTAAGGGCTTGGTGGCTTGTTTCAAGCTTGGTTATCCTGTGTTCGTTTCGTATCAAAAAAACAATCACCGCGCCAACCGTAGAAATTCCATGAACTATAAGATATGTTTGAATTGCTGTTGAAAGGTCCATTAAGCCCATTTCCCCCATGCCTGGTATTCGATTGTCATTGGTTGTGCAGCACCCCAAGTACCAAACTCATTCATATAATAACAATTCCCATAATCCTCGAACGACCCAAGATCAGCGTAATAATCAATTGGATCATAAGAGCTTGTCCTGACACATAAAATAAAAAATAGAGTATTAGCATTAAGCAATGGCTTATCAGGAAATACAAAAGTTGTGTAGGCAATCGTAGGACTGAATTCTGGAAGCAAACCACCCCAAAAGGTACTGCTCTCACCGTTCCATAATAGAATATCCGGTTTTCCATCCAGGCCAGAGACATAGATTTTTAGGCCAATATTGTCCAAGGGGTACCCTAATTTACCCATCTTAATTTTTATAGCATAAATCCTTCCATTACGGGTTAAAGTTATTGGTGCTGCAAGCCTTACTCTAGATGAATCATCACCAAAGTTGTAATCCATGTTCCCTGTGGCCGTTTGTAAAAGCAAATTGCCATAAGGAGCCGGTGGAGAAACCTTTCCTCCTGGACCAACGATCGGTCCAGGGCTCCAAGGTTCAACATAAAGTGGTGGAGAAGGGGTTTTTCCCGGTAAATCTTTTGGTGGGACGTACGGAGGGAGAAAGCCTTCCGGTGGATGATCCGCAGGGTTGAAATCAGAAGGTAACTCAATACCCGGTGGTAATTCAAGGGTAGGTGGCAACGGATCCCCGATTTCCCAATCTGGTGAGAAAAGCTCCCATGGGTTTTCTATTCCTTCCCCTATCCAATATAAAACTACACCCCACGACTCGGGTATTTCATATCCAGGCGGTATTATCATACCGTCTGGTATTTGAAGGCCGGGTGGCATAATAACTCCTGGTCCTACAAAACCAGGTCTTAAGCCTTTGGGGAGCAATCTTGTCCCTTGTTTTCCTACAAGGAGATGAAGAACTTTATAGGCTAATGCTTGCCTTGACCATTTGGGGTAGGCTGCAAAGCATGATGGTGTTAGTCCTTTTGAGCATGGGTGCTCTACCATTTATAAACTCACTGACCACCGGCATATTTAACCAGTTGCTCAAATGAAAGAGGCTGTAAAATTTCTTTAGGAAGGACTCCGATATTTATTACGATCTCCTTCCAGTCGGAAGCTAGTGTGGACCAAATATAAGCTACCAGGTCATTATGACCAGGGGCGAGCTCATAAAATTCTCTAAAACTAATTACAGTTGCGTTCCCACGAATGGCTCCACCTCTGTTAGAAGGCCAGAGCTGTTGACTGCCTATAAAAATTTGGACAAACTCTTCATGGTTGCACCCGTCTTGAAATAAAACATCAACCTGGTGGATCACCCCGGCAGTAAGATTTAAGTCCATTTTTTTCGGGGATCCCGCAACGTCCGAACCAGTAGGGGTATAGTTGAAAGAGTAGAACACTATAGTGCTTCCTTCATCCAGTCGTAAGGGTCAAGGGTTGTAAGGTGATTTTTAATCTCATCTAATACCTGTTTTTTGGTATACGGTTGTAGACCTGCTTTGGTACGTAATACGTTTATGGCTTCAAGGGTCATCAGCATAAATGCTTCGAGGAGAATAGGGCCAAATTGACGGAATAGTTCGTCTCTTTCAGACATTAAATCCACCAACCTTTTACTACAAAAGTGATTCCATCGACAACCCTGTTTGAACCGTAGTATGAAATTTTTCTGTCTGAACTTACTGCAACAATTCCATCACGATCGTGCCATAAACCAGCAACGATCGTTCGAATGACTGAGATATTAAAAGAATTTGTATTCCCCTTTTTATAGAAATATAATAGAGTTCCCGTCTCGTCATCGTTTAAAGAAACTCTAAATAAAACTGCTTTTGCACCCAGGGGAATAATGTTAGATAGGTTTAGGTCGTGAGCAGCACCATCCATATATATAGTTGCCTGCGTAAAATCCGCCGAAGATGGGTCACCACGGTCTACAAACTTCATACCTTGGCCAATTTCGCCCATCAATCAACCTCCCAAATATAGCCTTCATAGCACATATGGAGCTTATCACCGGATGAGCACCCGGTGAGTCGGGCTCGGAGTTTTTTACCGGCAGGTACGAGAAATTTAGACCTAGTCCAGTAAATATTGTTTGCAGCTGGTGAGTCCTCCTCTTCTTTTTGGAAGAAAGAGATCCCATCTGCAACACCGATTACAAGGCGAGTGTAATTCGAGGTGCGGTTTTCAACCGCGACGTGACGGACCTCAAGAATCGTCCCAGGTTCTACCTGGGGCGATTCGAGGTCATCATAAGCCGCAGCGGATGAGGTCTTTAAAACCTCAGCCGTTATTATGTCTTTAAGTTTCATTAGCAGCCTCCTCCCCTAAAAAAATTTAGGACTAACCACCTACATACTTCCGGAGCTGCTGCATAAAGATCTGACAAGACTCTGAAGATGTCATTCCAGATGCTGATTTAATGTCAAACCTTAGGTTCCCAATCTTTGAAACATCGTACCAGTCTTCGATGTTTTGTTGATCACCGAATGGAATTTCAATTGTCCCATGAGGGCACCATCCGAGCGCATGAATCTGCATGTTTCCTGAACCCGTTACAACGTGATATTTGAACCTTCCTCCGTCACCCTCAAGTATTGCAACATCGTAAGCCGACGCTGTACCTTCCCACATCGTAGCCTGGAAGGTAGGCCAGTAAGCCATTGTGCAATAATTGTATTTCACTTGTGGTGCAGACTCGGTAACTATCCATTCTCCATACATTTTGGTATACTGCATTATTGCTTTTAGGATATGATTGATGGTGTGGTTGAAGGGGATCCTCTTGTCATTATCTTCTGTCAGCTTGAGGGTATCGAAGCAGTAATCCGGACCAGTCCCATATTTCTGTATCCGAGCAAAAAGCTTCCGGTAGGGATAGTCCAGGGGCAGATCTGTGTACTCATGTGCAGAAGCCGCAAGCGCATAATCTTTGATTTCTTTATGCATCAGAAAACCCTGTGGTTCGATAGCTTTTTCATCAAAAATGTGCGCAAGGACAGAAAGGTAACCAGTTGTTGGTTGAAGCCCACCACCATTGACATCAATGGTAATCTTTAGTTGAGGATTCCGAAACTTCTTTGGATCCAGGGCAAGCAAAGGATCATAACGAAAGCGACCAAAGTTGATGTTGAATACCTGCTCCGAGTTCATCGTAGGCAGATAAATGATGTGGTTCACTGGTTCTTGTTTGTTGTGGTAGAAATCTACCGCCTGGGCCTCTTGCCCGGTCAAGGAAAATAGTGTGTCACTCCCATCAACAAGCTCAATTTTTGTGATACACTTTGCAGGGTGCGCGGTTGGCGTCCCAGAGGCTCCATTCGTTGGTTCGTGGATGATCTGAATCTGAGAAATTTTGTCAGACAGAGTCAGATCAATTATTTTTGTAAGGTCTGTAGCGTGCGCCTCTCGATCAAGGATTGTCGCAAGTCTGTAATTCATATTTTAACACCTCCTTTGTTAAAATTCCCTCTGTATTTAAAAACAGTGGTTTACTTTCCACCCTTCTCAAAAAGGGTTCTGAGTGTAGTAGCGATTGTACTTACCCGCTGAATGTTCTGCGGAGACCCTTTGGGTCCTCGAGCGGGAAGAGTTACAGCAGCTATCGCTGCCTGGTAAGGGGCAAACCCCTTATTCCAATCGTCCTTACCGATTGCAACGCCTTCGGCGAATCGGCCCGGGCCTTTCCTGAGCGCATTAGATCGCCACTTTTCGTCTCCTGCCTTAGTTACACCAGCACCAAACCGCCCCGCTGCAGCAGCAGCGGTCACGCCTGCCTTGTAGTTAGCCTCTCCCTCCTTCGCAGCTGCAGCCCATGCCTTCCTTGGATTCTGTACACCGGTCTGATAATCAGGACCGGCAACGCTTGCACGCCTCACCCACTTGTCACTGGATTGCTCAATCGGTTTGATTGCAGCCATATCCTTTACCTCCTTTCGTTAGTGCGACACTTTGTCGCATTTGGTTAGTGTTCAAAATTGAACACTGGTGACATTATTTGTCACTATAATGTACAATTTTGTACTTGTCAAGTGATTTTTTTTGTAGTAAGAGATTAATTAAATCTTTTAAGGGGGAGGTGTAAATATGGGTGAATGGGGAAACGTAGACAAGGAATGGGGTGTACCCGTTGGATCTAAGGTTGCTCACCTTTTTAAAGATTTTGGATCGGAAGGTTTATATCGAAGTTATTGCCAAAAAGTAATCACTTTTTGTTTTTCGGAAGTAAGTGAATTAACTTCTGAAAAGATACCTTTTTGTTCTCATTGCAAAAGGTTATCTTTTAGTAAAGGAGGTTCAAAAAAATGAAATTCAACCCATATGAACCACCCCCGATAGTAAGTGCACTTCTCGAGACCATACTTTCAATTACCAAAAAGCACGGTAAGAATAGGTGCTATGTTAGCGAAGATGTGATCCTTGATCTGCTTAAAAAGTATCATGGGATCGATATTTGCAGGCAAACATTGTCTAAATGGATTGGTTTTTCTAAGTCTAAAACTTACTTATGTGTTATGCAGTATAGGACGCTTGGAAATGATGGAAAATGGCATTATATGGCTAATGTATATTATTTATTGCCACGTGCCTTTAAGTACTTGAGATCATTGGTGGGTTGGGCAAAAAAAGCATTTGATGTTTACCGTGTCGCCTATAATAGTCACTATAAAAGGCCAACACCCTTGAATAAGTGGATTGTTGGTGGACTTAAGGGGGTGTTTGACGCCTTCATCTTAAAAGATGAGAGGTTGAAGCCATCAAAAGGCATTTTAGCCTCACCCTAAGAGCGCCTTTAAGGCGAAAACCCCGGTTCTCGTTAGTTAGAAACGATCTCAGGGGGTGATTTTATTATCCCATATACTGTTAGCTCGCTTCGCTCGGGTACTCCCGTGCGATTTAAAGAGGTTGCTTATGAAAAACCTAAAAATAAAATACCCAAAATCTTGGCAAAAAATCTCAAACCTCCTTAAAGAAGAAAAAAAATTCAAATGTGAGCACTGCGGGGCTCCTAACAACCCTTCTTCTGGGTATGCCTTGACGGTTCATCACCTTGACTTTAACCCAGAGAACTGCGATCAAAATAACCTTGTGGTCCTTTGCCAAAGGTGTCATTTATCTATTATGTCTTGGTTTCGTCCTGCTCAATTGTGGCTTTTTGATGTTAAACCGGACTGGGCCAAAAAAAGGGGGTTATAAAAATTTAACCACCAGGGGAGACCCTATAAAGAGGTTTAAAAAAATGGAAAAATTTAAAGAAATTCCACTCGAGCTAATTGACACCGAAGGCCAGTCTGTACGTGAATCACAGGACGATGATCACGTCATTGAGCTTTCAATGAATATTTTAAAACAAGGGTTGCTTCAACCCATTGTGGTCCGTCCGAAAGAAAATGGACGATACCAGCTTGACGCCGGCTTTCATAGGCTTTCAGCGTTTCACCGCCTTCAGCGTAAAACAATAACAGCCCACATAATAGATGAGCCGAAGGCATCAACAAAAGCGGTTGCCCTCATTGAAAATATTTTAAGAAGAAACATTTCAATACGGGAGGAATGTCAGGCAGTAAAACATTTAAACGAAGAGGAAGGTTTATCACCCTCTTCAATATGTGACCTCTTGGGAAAAACGAGATCATGGGTCGACCAGCGGTTGATGATCCCAAATTTCCCAGAAAAATTACGAGAGGAGGTTATGGATGGAAGAATCCCTATCCGAACAGCAGAAGTCATCGCAACCATTGAAGACGAACCGACCCAAAACTTTATCGCAAACCAAGTCATCAACTCAAAGCTTACCACCCACCAGACTAAAGAGTTGGTTGGCCTATATAAAGCGGCTCCCAGCATATCCGACGCGATCGACGCGGGATTGGCGAAGCGGGAAGAAATACAAAAAGCGCCACACGTATACCGCCGTTGCGAGGCGTGCGGAAAAAACCAGAGAATTGAAAATTTGAGGTGGGTACCTGTTTGTCTATATGGATGTGAAACCGAAACCCAATCTCCAGTAGAAGAAGTCAAAAAGGAGGAAACCCAAAATGGTAATTGATCCTATATGGTTTGCTGTAGAGCAGTTAAGGAGAATTTTGGAAGGTATGGGATGGACCATTATCGCCCAGGATACTGGAGGTGATAAGGTCAGAATAACCATTGAAAAACCTAAATCAGAAATTACTATTTAAGGTTTAAAATGTCTACAATTCTTGGAACCCCTTACCCTCAAAAATGGGAAGGTAGGCCACCGCGCATGTCAAGCGAAGACTTAACCATCTGGTTAAGGTACCGCACCGAAGCAATAAAAAAAGCTTTAAATATTTATTTTGACGTTGGTCTTGGAGGACAAACCGAAGTACCCCCCGGAACGTCCCCAGAAATGGCCTTGATGTGGTTTAGAAACACACAAAAAAGGGTTGATGTAATCGTTGAGGAACCAGAAAGATGGGTTATCATTGAGTTACGACCGCATGCCCAATCGTCTGCTATAGGGAGACTGCTGCAATATTTTGATCTTTGGAAAGAAGATCCTCCTGATAGCAGGATGGTAGACCTCCGCCTCGTAACCGATACTGTTGACCAAGACACGAAAAAATTAGCTGAAAAATTGGGTATTACTTTTGTTGTTGTTTAATTTAAACTTAAAACCCTTTAATGGCTACCTACCTATACAAAGAACCACCTAAACCAGATACCCCGGTTTACACGGTGGACCTTCCTGGTGCAGCCGATTTATTCCATTTTGCCATTCCTTCCCTTTATGATAAAGAAGCAAAAATGGAACGCATTAAAAGATTCCAAACTAAAAAATCACCGGTCCCTGAACCTTTGCAATGGATACCAGACGTTATTAATCAAATTGATGACGCTCAAGATTTATTAACCACGGCCCTTTATTTAAGTAGACCCCTTATCAAACGCCTCCCTTCAAGGTTTATTCCTTTTGTTGGATGGGCACTTACCATCTCAGACATTGCTAACCTTTGTACGTTTATTCTAGGTACGGCAATGACCCCGGGGTTAATGAAACCTGATGTATATAAAACCTTTAAGGATAAAAAATTTTCCAAGGGAGACATGAAA
>Ga0315314_1004296_pt1 | contig 10739 bp, 8 predicted proteins | sample TDP9_MG_FD_203631 | JGI IMG/M metagenome (GOLD analysis project Ga0315314, IMG submission 203631) | Freshwater sediment microbial communities from Lake Towuti, South Sulawesi, Indonesia - TDP9 | ecosystem: Environmental > Aquatic > Freshwater > Lake > Sediment | place: Indonesia: South Sulawesi... | reverse complement strand
TAAATGAGGCAGTTAAGTTAGTCATGCCAGAAATCTATCATTTGGAGAAGATAGCCGAGGATAGGATTCATGAGATAGGCTGGGAAGAGTTAACGCCCATTCAGAAGAAGGCATTTCCAGTCATATTAATCTGTAAATAGTCTTTAACATAAGGTGAGAATAAGCATGGATGTGGGGTATGGGGTGGGGTAGCATCTCCTCTTAGCCTTATCTTAGCCAATTCTTAGCTTGCTCTTAGCCATTCTTAGCCTAAACTTAGCCTATACTTAGCCAAGACTTAGCCATTGATCAGCATGATGGTTATTATGGATGAGCTCGTTTTATCGATTCTTTTTAGGAGAATCAACTTTCTAATTCTGGGGGTTATTATAAAGTCAATTTTAGCATAAAAGAATGAACTTTAGAGATGTTTATGTTTCTGTATTCTCTTCCTTTAAGGAGTCATTGAATCAGAGTGAAAAGGTTTCGGTAGATTCATTATCGGACGAGTTTCTGTATTCTCTTCCTTTAAGGAGTCATTGAATCGAAGATCCAAAGATTAAGGGGTTGATGACAGAGAGGTTTCTGTATTCTCTTCCTTTAAGGAGTCATTGAATCTGACAAGGAAGGAAGGCAAGCCTCTATCTCATTGGAAGTTTCTGTATTCTCTTCCTTTAAGGAGTCATTGAATCTGAGAGTTACGTAATTGTTAGGGTCGCTCTGCTCGCGTTTCTGTATTCTCTTCCTTTAAGGAGTCATTGAATCTTCATGCCCTGTTATAGAGTAATCTAACAATCTATCAGTTTCTGTATTCTTTTCCTTTAAGGAGTCATTGAATCGAGAAGAGACTTCCGAGTAGACCTGTATTCTGTAAGGGTTTCTGTATTCTCTTCCTTTAAGGAGTCATTGAATCCCGAACCTTTTTGAGTTTTGATTGGCAAAATGAGCATCATTTTCTCCTGATTCTAAGATACCTTTGTGAACATCGAAAAATCGATAGGGGGTATATAAGCTCGTTCACATTTTCACTTGCTTATACTGTGTGAGGTGAGTATCCTCACTTGATTACTCCTAAATCAACCTCCTTTGACTATATATTGAGTCTAGCTTTTATAGTTTCTTTAGAAACTAGCCACTTCAATGCTCTCTTTTCTTCGTAAACATATAGAAGTGGTGTGTAATATTGTTGGGCTAGCTCATAATAAGCTATCGTTGCTGGCTTTGTTGCTGATGTGCAGTCTATGAAGACTATATAATCCTTTAATAGGCTCTCAAGCTGAGGCTTGATCTTTCTTTTTACTGCATCTATATCTATGATCTCATCTTCATAGCATAGTATCCATTGATATGGGAGTTTCAAATCCTTCCATTCGTTTAGAGCTTCCATTGAAGTAACTACATAAATGAGTTGAGGCTTGATCCCTTCTTTTGATAAGAGTTCTAAAGCCACTTTAGTTTCAGGCTCTAATCGCTCATTTCTTCTTCCCAACAATCCTAAGTATGCCATTGGTGTTGAAGGTCTCTCTTGGAAGATGTAGCATAAAGGCGTTTTATACCTCAGCCTGTAGGTCCCTTTCACCTCTCTCTGAATAACGTCAAGGGCTTGAAGCCTATTCAGATGATATACTAGAACAGAACCTTTAACACCTGAAGCACCCTCTATCTCTGAGAAGCTAGAAACACCTCCTGCTTGAGCTATTGATTGAAGAACTTTTCTGCTCTTGACAAGCATAATTGCCTCACTATAGTTAGGTATAGACTCTTTACTTTCCATCGCTACTTAACTCCTTATAGTATAGCTGAGTATTACTCTATATTTATAGAGCTTTCCTCTAGAACTGTTAGAATAGCTCCGTAAGATACTATAATGTGGTGGTATGATAACATGGAACAGAGCCTATATCGGTGGAGCAGTTCAGAGGGTCCTCCAATTTATTCTCTGAGGACTCGGAGCAACCACCATTTAACTCTAGTTAGAGGATATGAACTGGATAGCGTAGAATCTGACATAATACTTCCTGTAACTGCTCTATGTGACTTTCTCTTCTGTAAAAGATGCTTCTATCTAACTTATAAAATGGGCTTACCTAAGCCTGGGACGAAGAATGCGGTTAGGGGTAGAATACTTCATGAACTTCATATGCGATTATTATCAAGGGAGTTCAGGCTTGCCTCTAAATTCTCTTTCGATGAGGAGCCAGAGGAGACAGCTTATAGATACATGATTGAAGCTGAAGGGATTCTTTATTATATGTATAAAGGATTTGAAGAGGCTTTTGAGAGGCTTGGTATGAGATGGGAAGATGAAGTCCTAAGAACTCAGGAACATATAGAGATTATCAGCTTAAAGTGGGCTAATTGGATAAGAGAACTAGCTATTATTCATGAAGTTGATGGTGTTGAGCTTGCTAGGATGTGCATACCTTATAGGCACTTTGAAGAATACTATAAAGCACCTGAGCTAGCCTTATGTGGGAAAGTAGATGTAATTGAACTTGGAAAACCAGTAGAGGTCAAGACAGGCAAAGCTCCAAATCTAGGCATTTATCCATCACATGCCTTACAAGTAATTTGGTATGCTTTACTAATTGAATATGTTGAAGGCAGAGATGTAGATTGTGCCGAAGTTTACTATGCTACAAAATTTGAAAGAAGAAAACTATCTTTAACTCAAGAGCTAAGGCAATGGGCTTTATCTATAAGAGATTCTGCTTTAGAGCTACTAAAAAGAGGTATTGAAGAGATCGATAAATATTGTCTCCACATGTAAATGTTAAATATTCATCTTAGGAGTGATAAACAGTATGGAAAAAAGAAACATAATTAACAATGAGTTAATAGTAAGATACTCTTCTTTACTACACGATATAGGCAAGTTTCACCAACGATGTGCTGGAATAACACGAAAATTGGAGCAGCAAAAGGCAGCTGTGCTTTTTATTGAAAAAACTAAATTCCCTCCTTTCTTACAAGAGTTAAAGGAAAAGATAATAAATTTAGTTGGAAGCCATCACCCCCAAAGATATTATAAAGAACCTTCTGATGAATTAAAGGATTTACTTGAGATTTTAATGAAAGCTGATAGCGTATCAGCAAAAGAAAGGGAACCTGTTGAAGAGGAAGCTCTTTTGGATGATATATTTAAAAAGCCTTTGCTCTCGATTTTTAGCGAAGTCCGTTTAGAAAAAAGACCTGAGCCAAAAGAAGAATTTCATCATGAAATTGCCAAATTAGAATATGGAGAGCAAGTCCTTCCTAAACCAAGAGATAATTTGCCAGAAGTTCTTTCTGGGCAATATGCTAGTTTGTGGTCAAATTTCAAAGATGAATTTAATCTTCTATCTGAGATTAATGACCATGATGCTCATTTTATAACTCTTTACAATTTACTACTAAAATATACATTTTTCATGCCATCTGCTACTATTAAGTGTAAACCCGATATTTCGCTTTTTGAACATCTTTCAACGACTTGTGCTATTGCTGAATCCCTTTACAAAGGGGATAGAAAGAACCTAATGCTAATAGGTGGGGATATTTGTCGTATCCAAGACTTTATTTACACAATAACATCGGAACAAGCAGCAAAAATGCTTAGAGGAAGATCCTTTTACGTTCGTTTAATTAATCAAACCATTGGATTATATCTTTTAAAAGAGCTTGGACTTAGCTTAGCTAACATGATTTTTTGTGGAGGAGGTAATTTTACCATCCTTGCTCCATACACACCAGATTATGAAAGGAAACTTGAAGAGGCTATTAAGAAAGTTAATCAGTATTTGTTAGAACAATTTGAGGGAGAACTCTATGTTGCAATAAGTTACTTGAAGATTGAATGCGATAAACTTGGGGATTATGGAGCATTGCTGGAAGAACTTCGTAAGAAAATTGAAGCTGCTAAACTAAGGCAGTTTGCCGATACTATGTCCGATAAGTATGAAGAGGTTCTGGGTCCAGTGGGGAGTGGTGATGATGTTAAATCATGCAACGTATGTAAGAGAGAAGTTCCGAAGCAGGAGCTTGAATACACTGATGAAATTGAAATCTGTAAACAATGCAAGAACTTTGAGAATATAGGAGCAAAGCTGGTTAAATCTGATTATCTAATAATGGTGACTTATAACCTCGAAAACCCGCCTAAATTTGAATTTGACTTAGAGTTTAAAGGACTTGGATTTGGATATAGTTTTGCCTCAGACAAAGAATTAAGAGAAATCTTAAAAATTTTTCCAAAATTACCTTTAAATTTAATCCAAATCATTAGACTTAATTCTACAGAATTTCTATATGAAGAATTGCTACAGGATGCAGAAAAAAGTAATGTTCCAATAGCCTTTTCATTTGACTTTGTTGGTAAACATGTTCCAATCAACTCTAATGGGAAGGTTATTAGTTTTGATAATATAGTCAAGAATTCCGAAGAGGTAGAAGGGGCAGATTACTTAGGAGTATTAAGGATGGACGTAGATAATCTTGGTAGATTGTTTAGTGAGGGGCTACATAATAGGACAGTCTCACGTATTTTTACTATGAGTAGGTTGCTCTCAATATTCTTTGAAGGTTATCTAAATTGGCTCATAGAAAATAAAGAAAGATATAGGAATAAGATTTATATGACATATTCTGGTGGCGATGATTTATTCTTAATGGGACGCTGGGATGCTGTTTGCGATCTTTTGGTTGAAATTCAAGAGAAATTCAGCGAAATGACTTCAAATAATCCAAGCGTTACTATATCAGCAGGTTTAGTTTTGGCTGAACCTAAATGGCCTGTTTATAGAGAAGCACAAGTAGCTAAGGATTACTTAGATTGTTCAAAGGAAGTTAAAGAAGAGAAAAATGGCATTATAAAAGAGAAAAATAGTATCACGATATTTAGCGATAAAAAAGTTGAAAAGAAAAATAGTATCACAGATTATACAGTTTTGTGGGAAGACTTAAGAAAGCTAATAGACTTGAAGGATGAACTCTATAAACTCATCGGGAAAGAGAAAATACTGTCAAGGGAATTCTTATTTAGATTAAGAGGGCTTTATCAAACTTATAAAAGAGGAGGAGAAGCGAGGGCTGAATGGCTCTTAAGATATGCTATAGCCCGCTTGATACGTGAGCATCAAAGTTTAATTAAACGGATACTCGATCTTGAAAAGTCAATTAAGAACAACATTAAATACCTTGACATCCCAATAATATGGACTGAGTTACAAACAAGGAGAAGATAAGAAATGAGTGAATTTAGAGGATACTTACACAAACCAACAGAAGATTTCCTTGAAAAAATTAAGAATATAAGTTCTCTTAAAGAGCTTAAACCTGAAAAAATAAATGAATTTGCAAGCAACCTTGCAAAAGACCTTATAAAAGAGATTCGTGAGGACATTACAACAACACAATTAAGAAAAGTTTATGGTGAAATTAAGAGGCTCCAAAGAGAAGAGACTTTCGATGAGAAAAAGCTCTATATTCTTGATCCAAGGTTAGCTTATGCAACTGCAAGAGAGAAGAAACTTAACGATATTTATGCAATATTCAAAGAGTGTTTGCCAAAGATAAAAGAGAAGCCTGATCTTAATATGTTCACTTATATCCTTGAAGCTATTGTGGCTTACCATAAATATGAAAAAGCGTTAAAAGGAAAAGAAGGAGAGTAATAATGTTAGCTGAGAAGAAGCAAAAAGTTATGTTGAAAGGCAAGATAATCATTCAAGGTAAAATTAATTGCGAGACTGGATTAAGAATTGGAGGGGCTCGTGAAACCCTTGAAATTGGTGGACTTGAAAACATCATTATCCGAGATGCTTTAACAAATGAGCCTTATATCCCTGGTTCTTCGCTTAAGGGCAAAATGAGATCGCTACTTGAGAAGGCTTATGGTAAGGAGATAGACATAGAAAAAGGTAAGGACATACATACTTGTTCTGATCCAAAGTGCAAAATTTGTAGAGTTTTTGGAGTACCAGCTGAAGAGACTGAGAAAGCTGCAGAGGGGTTATTGTTGACGAGGCTTTACATGCGTGATGGAAGGTTAACTGAAGAGTCAAAAAAGAAACTCGATGAACGAAAAGAAGAGCTTGAAGTGCCTTATGGTGAGGTGAAGTGGGAGAACGTCATAAACAGGTTAACATCTAAAGCCAATCCAAGGCAAGTAGAGCGAGTGCCAGCAGGGTCGAGCTTTGACTTTGATATGGTCTATAACATTTATGAAGACGAAGACATAAGCTACTTAAAGCATGTATTTGAGGCACAACGCCTTGTTGAAGATGATTATCTTGGTGGTTATGGGTCTCGTGGTTACGGCAAAGTAAACTTTTCTGAAATTAAAATTAGATTTAATAGTCTATCAGAGGTCTACAAAATGGGCAACGATGGAAAGATCATTCGTGAGGGTAAAACACCTAAGGAACTACTTAAGGAATTTGATAAAATAAAGGAAGAGTTAGAAAAAGAAGTGAAAGAATCAAGTAAACATTAATGACTTTATGGTAGTTTCAGTTGACCCAAAAAGTTTTCCAACTTATGTGCATGAAACCTAAATCTCCTTTTCATCTGGGAGAAAAAGGGATTGGTATTGAGAAGGTAGCTCCTTATGCTCACTCGGACACGATCTTCAGTGCATTATGCCTATCTTACCTTTATATCTATGGTCGAGATGAGCTTGAGGAGTTATTAAAACAATTTATAAATCGACAGCCACCTTTTCTTATTTCTTCAATTTTTCCGCTTTATAATGATGGTGAATCAAAAATCTTCTTTTTCCCAAAATCACTTACTATGCCAACAGTAGGGGAGTATAAAGAGGATGTTTGGAAGAAGCTAAAAAAAGCATCCTTCTTTTCAAAGAAAGTCTTTGAGGATTGCTTAATTAATGGGATAGAGTGGGTCTTAGAAGGTCTAAACAATAATACAATCTCCTCAACAAATGGCACTATCTTAACGCAAGATGAGAAATCAAGACTGAAGGATAGTAAAATCAAACTATATGATGATCATCAAGCACCAAGAAATACAATAAATAGACTAAGATCTTCATCAGAAATTTACTATATGGGACTTACTACATACACATTAAATTCTGAGATGTACTTTCTTGTAGAAGTCATAAAGGATATGTCAAACAAGCTGGATAAAGTTCTAAGTCTTTTAGAAGAAGAAGGAATAGGAGGAGAAAGAAGTTTAGGCTTTGGGCGTTTTAGATTAGCTAAAGAAAAGATTGAGGTAATAGAGGCTAATAATGCTGATGCCTTTATTACACTCTCTCTTTATCATCCAACGAAAGAAGAGGTTCAAAACTTTGCTCAAAAAAATCAATTTTTAAGTTATAAGCTCTTGACTAGGGTTAGTTATGCCTTCTCTCCAGCAATTAAAGGTGGAAAGCTAAAACAACGAGTTAGGATGATGCAGGAAGGCTCGATCTTCCCTAAGATTGAGAATCAAGACCTTTATGGTGATGTCTCAAAAGTCTTAAGTGAGGATAAAACAGGCAGTCATCCAGTTTATCGATATGGTTATGCCTTCCCATTAGCGATCAAGGTGTGATCATGTCCCAACTCGTTGAGACTCATAACTACACTATTGAAACCATCAGTCCAATTCATATAGGGTCTGGTGAAAAATTATTCCGTACAGATTATGTTATTCATGGTGGAAGGCTTTATGTAATAAACATAGATAGACTTATTGATAGCCTTAAAGCTGAACAAGCTAAGATTTTCTCACAACTTATTCAAAAAGGTAATATCTCGATAGCCCTTCAATCCTTAAATGTAAAGCCGAATGATTATATTAAGTATGCTAAGTACGTAATCCCGTGTGATTTCCAACTTGGTCAAAAACTACAAACTCATATAAAAGATATCGATTACAAGCCTTACATACCAGGCTCTTCAATAAAGGGTTCTATCCGAACAGCGATCTGTTATAATTTATTTGCCATTCCTAAGGAGAGAGAAAGATTAATTCAAGAGGTATTTAAGAGATCTCACTCAGAAAAAGCAATTTCAGAATTCATTGAATCGATTTTTGGAAGTGAAGATGGAAAGCGATCCCCTCACTATGATGTAATGAAATTTCTTAGAATCTCCGACTCTAAAAGCCTAAATCCTAATTCTATGGAAATTCAAAAAATAGAAGTAATTAATAGAGAAAGTCCATCTAGATATAGGAAGACTGGAATCAAAATAGATGCTGAGGTAATAAAAGCAGGCTTTAGCACTTCTGGAAAATTAGCTATAGATAAGACTTTATATCAAAAAACTTATTTAAAATATGCTGATGAATTTCCAAATTATAAAATCCTAACGAGTATTGATATGATTATATCTTACATTAATAAGTTTACATCTGACTTAATAAATAAGGAATTAGATTTTGCAAGAAAGTACAATATAATTTTGCTCCAAAATTTCTACTCAGATTTAAAAAAGAATCATTTAGAAAAATTAGATAAGAATCGATTTTTACTCAGAGTTGGATGGGGGAGTGGCTATTTAGCAACCACTCTTGGAATGCTTTTACAGAGTGAAAAGCAGCTTTTTGAAAGGATAAGACGGCACCTTCCAAGAGGGCTCAGAGAGCCATTCTCTCCTATATCAAGAAGACTTGTTATTCAACAAAATACTTTCATACCTCTTGGGTGGGTTAAGGTCACTATTGAATAAAGCATCTTTCATAAGGTTGGAAGGCACGATAACCACGAGAACACCTTTGCATATAGGCAATGGTGCAAAATCTAATTCGATCAAAAGAACTAGGAATTACATCCCAGGTTCTGCTATTAGAGGTGCCATCGGTATCTCCTTGATTAAAGCCATGTGCATAAAAACCAAATATATAGATAATCATGACGACTGTCCTGCAAAAGAAGGCTGTCCTTACTACCAACTTTTCGAAGAAAAGAAGTCAACAACAATCATCTTCAGAAATGCTTATCCAAAACATAACGGTTGCGTTAATAAAGGCACTTATCTCCCTGCTCCTATGACTTTGCATTATTGTGAAAATTGTAGCGAGAGGTTCTACAGCTATCATACACCCCTTAATTGCTCATATTGCCAAAATCCTTTAGAACCTTATGAAGGCTATCTATGTTCAGACTGTAAACACATAACTAAAAGACCAGTAGAAGTCATAAGAATCATCCCAAAAGATCAAAAGCAAGAATCAAACGGGAATCTACCATATGATATTGAGACAATTAGACCAAATGTGCAACACAGGTTAGAGATTTTAGTAAGTTTAAGGTCTGAAACCTATATCGATCTTATTCGTGACATATTAGAGGAAGTTATTTCAGAAGATGGTATTGGATGGGGTAAAAGACAAGGTTTTGGAAAGGTTGAGATTAAGATTGAGAAAGTTAAGCCAATTCTAATAGATGAGCTATACGCTAGGGCTGAAAAAATCAATACAAAAGACTTTGTGGTTAGACTTATTTCTAATGCCTTTTTGAAAGCGTCTATGATTAGGTCTGAAACCATGCTAGCTTATGCGGGTAGAGCTTATTCCGTTATATATCATAAGAGCAGACCTTCTTTACCAGAATTAATTCAAGCCGAATATAAGGTTGGGTATTCGATGTTTGGTGGTTGGAGCTTAAAGAAAGATAAAAGGAGGACTTTTCCATCCTTAAAGGCTGGAAGCATATTTAGGTTTAAATGTGGCGAAGAGCGTATAGATCTTGCTAAAAGTTTAGCAGCTCTTGAGGTATACGCTATAGGTGGCTTCAAAACTTACGGGCTGGGGCAGATTTTAATTGAGAGTGCATAATAAAGTAATCAGTAAGGAGGGGATGCGAGAGTAAGTAGGCGGGGCTACTCATCCCGCACAATGATTTTCAGATAATCACAATCAGCAATTATTGAGATAATTGTGAACGAGTTTATATACCCCCTATCGATTTTTCGATGTTCACAAAGCAAGTCTAAAATCAGAAGAAATGATACTTATTTAGCCAATCAAAGCTCAAAAAGGTTCGGATTCAATGACTCTATAAAAGATGAGAATACAGAAACTTTCCAGTGCTCCTTTACAGCGTGATCGTACGCTTCTGATTCAATGACTCTATAAAAGATGAGAATACAGAAACATAATTTTTTTCAAGCCAATATAAAGCCTGTTCTACCGATTCAATGACTCTATAAAAGATGAGAATACAGAAACTTATTAACATGATTACTATGATTATAATTAATTCTTCGATTCAATGACTCTATAAAAGATGAGAATACAGAAACAAACTTACATATTGACTTGTGGGGGGTATATTTTGGGATTCAATGACTCTATAAAAGATGAGAATACAGAAACTATCAAAGCTTTTACTGAATGCCAGCCTCGGCCCTTTGATTCAATGACTCTATAAAAGATGAGAATACAGAAACTTCTGTAGAGGCTGCTGTAACTCCAGCAGGAATAAAGGATTCAATGACTCTATAAAAGATGAGAATACAGAAACGTGGTAATGTACCGAAACCCATAGCATCGAAGAGTGTGATTCAATGACTCTATAAAAGATGAGAATACAGAAACTTATATTCCTTCGATGCTTGATCTCTCTTCGCTTCAGATTCAATGACTCTATAAAAGATGAGAATACAGAAACTCTGGAAAGTTCGTTTGGTAATATTTCAATCTCCTTGATTCAATGACTCTATAAAAGATGAGAATACAGAAACACCTTTTTGCCATTATGGGTCTTAGGCTAGTATTCTGATTCAATGACTCTATAAAAGATGAGAATACAGAAACTCAAGTGGCTTTAT
>Ga0315314_1004295_pt1 | contig 10740 bp, 9 predicted proteins | sample TDP9_MG_FD_203631 | JGI IMG/M metagenome (GOLD analysis project Ga0315314, IMG submission 203631) | Freshwater sediment microbial communities from Lake Towuti, South Sulawesi, Indonesia - TDP9 | ecosystem: Environmental > Aquatic > Freshwater > Lake > Sediment | place: Indonesia: South Sulawesi... | reverse complement strand
TCCTGCCAGTGTGCATTGTACAGCCTACATCTCTTGTCTTCACAAAAAGGTTCACCCGATATGTAAAAAAATACAGCCTGCATGCAGTAACCCTTCATTACTTCAGTCAGCCGTGGATCCTCGTAGTCAATAAACTTCTCCTTAAATTTCCTCTTCAGGGTGATGATATCGATTCCGCATTGCTTTTCTAAATAGAAATCTCTCGGTTTAGCAGGAGCCTCTACGATTCCCGTAGTGGAAATAATGGAGGGAGACCCATAGACGCTTACCCGGGCATGGTAACGACGGTTATTCTCATCCCAAGTACCAAATAGCTGGTCTGTAAAAATAATCACCTGACAATGCCAGCTCCTCTCTTCCTCTCTTAGCAAGTATTGATATAATGCTTGGAGCTGGAAGCCGTCATAAAGGATGCCAAAAGTTCTATTTTCTGAATTTTGCAGTCTTTTTTTTTCGTATTCCACCTCGGCAGCAAGTGGGTGAAAAATAGAATGGCGACTGCGAAGGTCCAGGACCTTACATCTGGCTATCTCCTCAGCCACGTCTCTCAAGGAGGAATTCTCCATTCCCTTCGTAACCTGGGCAATGAAATTGCCCCTAACCTCAATCATAATGCCACCCAGTTTCTCCTTCAGATACCGAGCTATCTCCCTTATGTCTAGGGCTTCACTTTTATTCCCATCATAAAGGAAAATTTTCATTTTCCCTTTATCCCCAACTTTTCTAATACTACCTCTGCACCTTTCTTTCCCGAAAGGAGCATTGCCCCAAAAGTAGGTCCCATGCGCGGAAGACCATAAGTAGTCGCCACAGCCATGCCCACCACGACAAGCCCGGGATAGGCTTCCCCCGTATGCTCCACAACGAGATTCTCCGACCTCTCCAGCCACATTGCTCCCATACCCTTTATCTTTATTAGCCCTCTCTCTTCCAGTTTTCTCACTACCGAGGCATCATGTCCAGTCGCATCTATTACTATCTTGGATTCTAAGGCCACAGGATCAACACAGCTAATCTCACGAGGTAAAGAGGATACAGCAGTCCAGTTAACCACGGCTCCTCTCACCCTCCCTTCCTCCCGGAGCACAAGGTCGTCAAAAACAGTCATATTGGCAAACTTCACGCCACTGTCACAGGTAGCTCCAATAAGTTTGGAACAAGCATGAGGCCCATCTGCTACATAGAGCCCTTCACTTACCTCCTCATACGGCACAGCCAGTTCTTCGAGGACTTTCTGTGCAGGTTTTCTCACCGTCACTTTATTCATTAAGTAGCCACCAATCCAGAAACCCCCACCAAGATAATTATTTCTCTCGATGATCAAAACTTTAAGTCCTTTAGTGGCCAGCTCTTTTCCGGCCATCAATCCACTGGGCCCGCCGCCGACAATAAGACAGTCGCTTTCTACATACTCGGAAAACTGCTTGGCAAACTCATCTACAATAGCTCGAGTAACTTCTTTTTCGCCCACCACTGCAAATAGTTTCTTCTCCATATTATTCTCCTCTTTTTGACTGAATTCTATTTCTCTTTGTGATAAATGGGCGACATACTACGCAACCTTTCCACTATCTCGGGTAAGACTTTAAGAACATAGTCAATATCTTCTTCATTGTTACCCTTTCCTAAAGTGAAGCGAAGCGAACTATGGGCCACCTCAGGAGAGATACCGATAGCAGTCAAAACATGAGAGGGCTCCAGGATGCTAGAGGTACAGGCTGAACCACTGGAAGCACATATCCCCATTAAATCTAAACTCAGAAGCATGGATTCGCCTTCTACACCTTCCACGCTCACATTTACATTTCCGGGAAGTCTCTTTGTTGGATGACCATTAAGCCTGCTATTCTTGATTCTGCTCAATATGCCTTCTATTAATTTATCTCTTAAATAGGTCAAGCGTTTGTCTTCCTCTGCCATATCTTTTTCAGCAAGTGAACAGGCCTCCCCGAATCCTACAATTCCGGGAACATTTTCTGTGCTTGCCCGGCGCTTATTCTCCTGTTCCCCACCATAGAGAAAAGGAACTATCTTCGTGCCTCTCCTGATGTAGAGAGCTCCCGCTCCCTTGGGTCCATATAGTTTATGTGCGGACATTGCCAATAGGTCAACTTTCAATTTATCGACATCTATGGGAAGGTGCCCAAGGGTCTGAACAGCGTCTGTGTGAAAATAGATCTTTTTCTCCCTGGCAATCTCTCCGATTTCCTCTATTGGTTCGACTGTCCCAATCTCATTATTAGCATGCATTACTGACATCAATATAGTTTTATCAGTAATTGCTTCCTTTACTTCCGGAGGGTCTACCAGTCCATTCTTATCTACGGGGAGATAGGTGATTTTAAACCCTCTTTTTTCCAGAAACTTGCAGACATTGATTACAGCATGGTGCTCAATGGAAGTAGTAATAATATGATTTCCTTTTCCCTGATTAGCCCAAGCTATCCCACATAGTGCAAAATTATCAGCCTCTGTGCCACCACTGGTGAAAACAATCTCTTCGGGCTGTTTAGCCCTTATCAGTCGAGCCACTTTTGCTCTTGCCTCTTCCAGAGCTCCTTTAGCCTCTCTTCCATAAGAGTAGAGTGTTGAAGGGTTACCAAAATTTTTAGTGAAGTAAGGAGCCATAGCTCTGGCTACCTCTGGACGGACAGGTGTAGTAGCTGCGTGATCAAGATATATTCTTCTCATTCCATTTTCCTTCTTATTTTTGCTGTTATCCCCTTGCTAAAATAAACCCCCTAATTTTCCTGAATCTACTTTATTATCCTCATAGTCAATTTTGAGTCTGTTTGTTTTCATACTAACCCAGCATTAGTCACTCCTTCTAAATATCTTTTCTATGCGGATAATTTTTGCTTCCCCAGTCTTTCCCGCCTTTAACCTCTTGTCGTATTGGTAGAGGAAGAATAGGGCACTAAGAAACCCTAGTCCGGCAAAAATGATGCCTGTTCTCTCCGTTCTAAATATAGTTCGACCCAGAAAATATCCGGCGATTAAGCCCACCAAGGGAAAAAGATATATTAGAAATGCTGCCTTTAACACCTCTTTAGTCTCCAGAGAAACCAGTACCTCGTCCCCGGGACGGGCCCCTACAGAATCTTTTACATACAAAATCAGCCTATCCCCGGAACTCTGCAAACATACGCCACATCGGGCACAAGCAGAAGTCCGTTCCATCTCTACCTGAGCCACTCCGTTATCCACTTTCACTACTCTTCCCTTCTCTTCCATTTGAAGTATTCCTCATTATCTGGTAAATTGCTAAATTCAAAGCCCTGCACGAGTGGAGTTGCACTCTGCAACTACAACATTTCAAAGATAGTTGGTGAAGAGTTTTTGGCGTCAAGGAATTCCTGACGATGCACAAACTATTTTTTAAAGAGCACAGGGACATCTCTCTATCTTGACTTTAGTTTTTCACCTAAAAAGGTCAGTACTTAAATATCTCTCGCCTGTATCAGCCAGGACAGTAACCACTATCTTACCTTTGCCCAACTTCCTAGCAACCTGCAACGATGCCCAAACATTGGCTCCAGAGGAGATTCCCACTAGTAAGCCTTCCTCCCTCGCCAATTTCTTAGCCATTTTTCTTGCATCTTCGTCATTAACTTTGATTACGCCATCCAGGAGGTCAACATCAAGCACTTCTGGTATGAATCCTGCTCCAATCCCTTGAATTTTATGCGCACCGGGCTTGCCCCCCAATAATACTGAGCAGTCCTTGGGTTCCACGGCGATAACTTTTATTCCCGGCTTCTTACTTTTCAAAAATCTTCCCACGCCAGTTAATGTACCTCCTGTCCCCACTCCTGCTACAAAAGCATCTATTCTTCCCCCGGTCTGCCTCCAGATTTCCTTTCCCGTGGTCTTATAGTGAATATGAGGATTGGCAGGATTATTGAATTGCTGCGGCATGAAATAATCTGGATTTTCTCTGACCAGCTCCTCAGCTCTCCTTAATGCTCCCAGCATCCCTTGACTTCCGGGGGTGAGAACGATTCTTGCTCCATATGCCTGAAATACCTGTCTCCGTTCAATGCTCATGTTATCAGGCATTACCAGAATGAGCTTGTAGCCTTTCACTGCAGATACCAACGCTAAACCAATCCCCGTATTCCCGCTTGTAGGTTCAACGACGGTCGCTCCTTTTTCTAAATAGCCATTCCTTTCAGCGGCTTCCACCATAGAAAGTGCAATTCTATCCTTAACGCTTCCCCCAGGGTTTGCTAATTCAAGTTTCGCCAAGATATGAGCAGCACCAGCAACCCTAATACGATTTAACTTAACCAAGGGTGTGGAACCAATCAATCCTAAAACACTATCTGCCACCTTAAGACTCATTTTTCCTTCTTTCTCTTTCCTCAGCAAATTCTTTTTCTATTTCTTTCTTTTTCTTCTCGACGTATCTATCTATTTCACCAGTGATGCCTTCCAAGTTCTCCAATTTACTAAGCCTCTTCTCCAATAAATCCTGTCCTCTCAAAACAAGGCGAATAGCATCGGCCACCGGGTCGGGAAGCTTAGAGTGTTCCAGCGCTTGTATCTCTTTGCCGCTAAAACCCAGACCAATCCTTCCAGGTATTCCCACCACAGTTGCTCCTGGCGGGACATCGCTCAGAACCACTGACCCGGCTCCGATACGAGCATTGTCTCCAACTTTGATTGCTCCCAACAATGTAGCTCCTGCACCTATAACTACATTGTTTCCCAAGGTAGGATGGCGCTTCTTTTTCTCCAAAGTCGTTCCTCCCAGCACTGCACCCTGATAAAGGAGACAATTGTCTCCAATCTCTGCAGTCTCGCCGATTACTACACCCATCCCGTGGTCAATGAAAAACTTCCTTCCGACAGTTGCTCCGGGATGAATTTCGATTCCCGTGATCCAGCGACTAATATGAGAAACTAAACGGGCTATCACATACTCCCCCCTCTTATAGAAGAAATGCGCAATTCGATGAAACCACAAAGCATGGAGCCCAGGATAACATAGTAATACCTCAGTAACGTTCTTTGCTGCCGGATCCTTTTCAAAGACTGTTCGAATATCTTCTACAATAGTTTTAAACATGTAGTCTTGTACCTCAACCTCCTCTTATTTAAAAATAGTTTGTGAAGAATTTTAGCCAAAAAACGAGGACGACTATTTCCCTGATGCGAGGGAATTTGGTGTAGCGAGCATTACAATTTTTAGCCAAAAATCGAAGATAAGAGTTTATCCGAAACTGACCAAAGGGAATTTCGGTAAACTCCTGAGATTTTTGGCGCTGCTCGAAGAGCAAAAAATTGTCAGCCAGCGGAACCAAATCCCGAGCATATATTCCTCAATGATGAACAAACTATTTCTTAATCTCAAATCTTTTTCTCTTTCTTAAGATAATCCTCTATCGCCAATTTCAAAGCTTCCTCAGCCAACATAGAGCAGTGCATCTTTACCGGAGGTAAACCATCCAGCGCTTCAGCTACAGTCTTATTCGATATTTCTAGCGCCTGTTCAATAGTTTTCCCTTTGACCATTTCAGTAACCATGGAGCTTGTAGCAATAGCCGCTCCACACCCGAAAGTCTTGAACTTGGCATCAACGATTATATTGTCCTTAACCCTGATATAAAGTTCCATGATATCTCCACATATCGGATTACCCACATGGCCGACTCCGTCAGGATTTTCTATTTGTCCCACATTTCTGGGATGCATAAAATGCTCCATTACTTTCTGGCTATATGGCTGAGCTGCCATTTCCTTGCTCCTTCCATACAGGATTTAATTTCAAATTTCAAATTTCAAATTTTGAAGGAAAGGGGTTGCACCAATCTGTGCTTTGAAAGTTTCATACCCTGTCTACATAAATCTTCCAAGGTAGTGCTGTCCAGCACCTCGTTTATCTTGTTAGTTAATCTCTTCCATAAGATATAAGGAACACAGGTAGGAATGCGCTTACATAAATCTTTCGAATTTTGCGGCTGAACACAATATGCCGCCGCTATCGAACCTTCCAAAGCCCTAACAATGTCACCAACTTTAATGCTTCTCGGTTGTGAGGTTAGGAGATAGCCTCCCTTTGGACCACGGACGCTCCTAATTAGTTTGGCACGCCGAAGACGCACAAACAGTTGTTCAATGTAATTCCTGGAAATCCCTTCCCTCTTTGATATGTCTCGGATAGAAATTGGTCCCTGTCCATAGTGGAGTGCAAGGTCGAGTATGCATCTTACCCCATATTCTCCCCTAGTAGACAACAACACAGCCGTTTCTCCTTTTTATCTCTTTTCTAAAAATAGGTACTCCATTTCTGATTTTTCAGCCGTCTTTAAATTCTGAAATAATCTAACAAATATGACTAATTTTGTCAAGTATAAAATAAAAAATTAAATGAGAGACAAATTCCTAGCTTATCAATTCCTTTCGAATTTTCTCTTGTTCAGAGATATTATATGTCTTTAAAATAATTTCGGAAGAACCTTTTACCCCCAGGCCCAACTCCATTGCTCTTTTGATTTGAGGCTGGTCCCAAACACTCTTCCTCTGAATTTCCTCAATGGTACCCAGTGTCTTAAGTAATGCCAATCCAGTAACATCATTAGCCACTAAATCAGAGGAAGCAATCACCAAGCCGGGCTCAGCCAAATCTCCATGAGAAGGTCCGCCTGAGACGAAGACTTTTGTGGCATCCATCACCAGAAAGGAAGGTTTCCTTCCCAAATGAATCTCACTTAGCATGCCAGCGAAATAGTCCTTGTCTCTCTCTTTAAGATGAAGATACTTTCTGTCAGAGGGGGGTAGCAAACCTACCCAGTTCTTTATGCCCATAGTGAAGTCAGCAATAATATGAGTTTTTGCTACTGGGAGGCTAATAACATGGTCTACTTGTCTGACTAAGTCGGGAATGTAAAATCCCTGTGTCCAATGGTAAGAATTTTCCGGATTAACCCTCACATAATCTCCTTTACCGAAAATGACTACCTCCGCGCCTCCTTGAATAGCAGCTTCATATATGCCCACTTTCTTCATCGCCTTCAAGGTATCCCACCAGGGATTTGAACGGTCGGCAACGATTATTCTTTTGGGACCCTTCTCTCTGACCATGTTCACAACCTCAAAGACCACTTCTGGATTGGCTGTCCCAGGATGAGGGTCGTCGGAATTAACGTTTGGCTTAATCAGCACACACTGCCCAGATTTGATGAAGTCTAAACCCCCAGCTAATTCTATAGCCCGGCGAACCGAATCGCCTACCGAATCGCTTCTGGCTATACCCACTGAAACAACTGGTCTTATTTCCGTACCTCTTTCCTTTTTTAAATTCTTTTTTAAAGGAGAAAAGTTACCAAGGAGAACAGTCGTTCCCAGGAGAGATACCATTTTTAAGAAGTCCCTTCGGGAAAAATTCTTCTCAAAAATATCACTCATGGAAATACTCTCAGGTTGCTCCCCGCTCCTCTTAAAAGAAGGGCCAAGCTTACCAGATTCAAAAGCGCCACCAACAAACAGACCGCTGGAATTCCCAGAATCGGCAGAAGAAAAACGCTCACTAAAAGAGCACCCAGGCAGGAACCTAAAAGGTCAAGACCATAAGTAATTCCCGCTGAGCGCACCAAGCCTCGCCTGGACTGGAGATATAATTTATTGGCCAGCGGAAATTGGAAACCACCAATAAAACCAGCCATTATGGGAAGGAAAGGCAGGATGATATTTGAACCCAGATATGTACTAAATTTTCCTGATGAGCCAGCAAAACCTAAAAATATGAAAGGCAGAATCAAGGGATAAATACATATACAAATCTGAGCTTCTATGAAATTAAGAAAATTGCCCCGACCCTTTTCGATAATTTTGGTGACCCACCATCCACCAAGAATTAGCCCAATCATAAAGGAGGTAAGAATTATGCTCAATTTATAGTAAACATAACCGTAGATAATTTGGAAAGAGAGCAGAGTTATAACTTGGAATGTTATCTCAGCAAAGCCTGTGGTTGCCACAGCCGTGAGAATGGCTATAGGTCGAACTTCATCGATTGACCTTCTCAGCCAGATGGGTAGAAGAATCGCACAGTAGATTAGGATAGCAGTAACATAGATTACATTGGGAGAAATTCTCTTAAAAATTTTTGCCAGAGTGGACTTGAACTGTGCGCTCCAGAGCACCATATCGTAATAGTAAGATATCGGATGAAAGTCGTAATTGAGCATAATCTTTGGCAAAGGCGTAAGTTTCCCTTCCAAATAGTCAATCCTTTCATCCGATAACTCACTCGCCAAATAGTATTCTCGGACATATTTTGCTTTCACTTTTCTTTCACTTAACCTTTCCATAAGTCTCCGATAATCGAGAGTAAGAATCCCTTTGCTTTTACAGCCCAAAAAGTAATTGGTATCTCCGGGAATAACTCTCACTTCAGCGAAGACTCTCTTTAAGGATTCGTTAAGCGAGACCAGAAGATTTCGTTGCTCTTCACTGATGTAATTGGGTGAGGAAGTAATTCCAAAAAAGAGTATTCCTTCCTCTTTCAGGATTCTTTCTGTGGCTTTAAAAAATTCAACAGTATAAAATCTATTTATCTGGGCGGTAAATGGCTCGGGAAGATCGACAATGATAAGGTCGTACTTATTAGAAGTTCGCCTAATGAACAGTCGACCATCTATATTCTTAACTTCCACTCGCTCATCATTCAGGACATACTCTTTTGAGGAAGAGAGGTATTCTCTTGCCAAGGTAATCATCAAAGGGTCCAATTCGAGGTAGTCGACCTTCTCTACAGGATGTTTGAGAATTTCCTGCAAAACTCCACTTACTCCTCCACCGATAAGTAGAATCTTTTTTGGTTTTGGATGCTCCAGAAGTGCAAAATGGGCGATTCTCTCACTTGTAAACTCATCTGGAACAGTAAAGTTGTAAAGTCCATTGTTAAAGAAACTGTAGGCGTTATCCTTCTGGATAACAGTAAGATTTCCGTATATAGAATTTCGAGAGGTCAATAGATGGTAAGTTCTCCACCGCAAGTCCAGAGAACCCTGACACAGGTCCCCTGCTTTTCCAAAAGCAAAAAGGCTCAAGCTCGCCAAAATTAATATAGAAGTTGGAAGAAGGAGAAGAAACTTCCTTTCCTCCAAGAACCACGCTAAGGAAAATGCAACTCCCAGATTAAGGAGACCTATTCCCAGCATAATATGGAGTGAGGGCAATAGCCGAATCAAAAGAAGGCTGGATAAAAGTCCACCGGATGTAGCACCTATTGCCTCGAGAACGTAGACATAGCCAATCTGTTCTGCCCCTTCCCCACTTTTGGCCGAGTAAAGCCGACATCCCAGAACGAAGAGAAATCCTAAAAGTAAGCAGGTGGGAGCCAGAATAGCCATACTCGAATAGATCATGGGAAAGAGCCCGATGATTTCTCCGGGTAAGGCCTTGAGGATGATAGGTATGGCTCTGGCGGCAAAAATACTTAAGGGAAGGAATAGTGCTAAAAGGAGCTCTACGAAAGCAAAAAAGGCGAGTTTATATCTGATTCGTTCAACAAAGAACCTGCCAATTCCCCAGCTTCCCATAGCTACCCAGAAGAGCCACCCCGCAAGAGTAATGCCCAGGGAAAGCTCGTTGCCATAAAAGACAACCATTAACTCCCTCATCAAGACAATCTGGACGGCCATAGAGCTAAAGCCTATGAGAATCAAGCCCAAAATAAGGTACTTTTTCACTTCTCGCTATCCTAAGTATTCCGATACTTTTGGTGAGGGGAGTTCCGTCTTTTTTCTAACATTTTCATCAGGCCATACACCTGGAATTGGCCTGCCACAAAATTTACATTTACCACCAACGATATTATTCTTAAGGATTTCGTATCCCTTCCTTTCAATAAGGAGTTTTCCGTCTTTGGGACAATAGGTGTTCTCACCGAGATGGCCGGGCACATTTCCTATATATACATACTCCAGACCCACTTTCAGGGCAACCTCTCTCGCTTTCTCCAATGTCTCTACGGGAGTTGGCGAAAGATTCTTTAACTTATAGAGCGGATAGAACCTCGAGAAATGGAGGGGCACTTCCTTTCCCAAATTATCACGTATCCACAAGCACATCTCTCTTATCTTTTCCATATCATCATTATAAGTTGGAACAATAAGGTTTGTAATTTCTAAGTGCACTTCTTCCTCTTTTAGTGTTTTAAGGGTATTTAACACTGGCTGGATGGTTGCTTCACAAATCTCCACATAAAATTTCTGAGTAAACCCTTTTAGGTCTATGTTCGCTCCATCAAGATATTTGCAAAGTTCCTTTAAGGGTTCAGGGTTTAGATATCCATTGGAGTGGTACATGTTCTTCACACCCCTCTCCTTGGCAATTACAGCCGTATCGTACATATATTCATAGAAAATGGAAGGCTCCGAATATGTGTAAGCTATTGTAGGACAGTCATATTTGATAGCGAAATTTACCACCTCTTCTGGAGGCAAGGCATAATTTTCTGTCTCCTCCGGAGGAAACTGTGAAATTTGCCAGTTCTGGCAGTATTTGCACCGCAAGTTACAGCCAGCCGTGGCAATTGAGAAGGCAGTCGTTTGAGGCAAGAAGTGGAAAAGGGGTTTCTTTTCGATGGGGTCAATATGAACAGCACAGGGATTACCATATACCCTTGAATAATGTTTACCTTCGTGCGGCTTCCTTACACGACAAAAACCCCTCATTCCTTCGGAAAGGGTGCATCTCCTGGGACAGAGCTGACACTGGATTGTCTGTTCA
>Ga0315314_1004294_pt1 | contig 10740 bp, 14 predicted proteins | sample TDP9_MG_FD_203631 | JGI IMG/M metagenome (GOLD analysis project Ga0315314, IMG submission 203631) | Freshwater sediment microbial communities from Lake Towuti, South Sulawesi, Indonesia - TDP9 | ecosystem: Environmental > Aquatic > Freshwater > Lake > Sediment | place: Indonesia: South Sulawesi... | reverse complement strand
GGCAATACATTCTGTACTCAAGCTTTTTCTTTATAGGGTGCTTCCTCCCTCTAGATTAATCCACCACAACGAGGATATCCCCCGCAGCCACAGTGTCACCTTGTGACACTTTTATAGTCTTCACAACACCCGATACGGAACTTTCTATTTCATTCTCCATCTTCATTGCCTCCAGCACCACCACCACGTCTCCGTTTTCCACCTTGTCCCCAACCCTGACTGGTATTCGAGTGACGGTGCCCTGCATCGGGGCCTTTATCACTTTCTTCTCTTCTTTCTCAACCGCCTTCTTAACTCGGACTTCTTCCTTCACGATGGGAGGGATGACCCCAGTCTCTTCAACTTTCACTTTATACTCCTTGCCACCTACTAAGACTTTGACCTCTCTTTCAATCTTGAACCCAGGTGTGACGTCTTCCGTTTCTTCTCCTAGGATTCCTGCGTCCTCCACCCTCACCTCATGTTCTTCTCCTTCCATTATGATCTTGAAACGCCTCGACTTCGCCGTCGGTATCTTAACTTTGGGTATTTCCTCTTTCTTTAAAGGAGAAGCCTCTGCGGCCGTAGGCAGAGACGCCGACGGAGGAGCCAGCCCAGTTTCCTCCTTTAAGACCCTTTTTAGTATTCCGCAGATAACCGCGACCAATCCGATATCTGAGAACACGGAAACTGCCCCGAGCAGAGTTATTGTTAATCCAAATTCGAGGGACATCGTTGTGTTTTAGTCTTAATTGATGTACCATTTATTAAGTTATTCCTCTTTGTCAAATCGAGTCGGATGGAATTCAACGTGCTAGTCTATGTGGGAGGGATTAATGCATCCATACAAACATCAACATAATCTTCATGAAAACAAACAAGTTGGTGGGGCTGCCCGAACTCACCGCTCTAGAGCTGAATAAGTACTGTCCTCGTTGTGTTTTTCTGAGAGCAGTTCGCGTTTTAAGGTCATTTTGGGATATTTTTGTAATAAGCCTTGTCGCCATACTGATCTGTTTCTTTTAGAGAAAAGCCCAGTTTATTCTCCAATATGTACTCCAACTTCGCATTTGAAACGGGTGAGATTTCTAACTGCGAGCATCCTTTAGTGCACGCGTATCTCTCCCAAAGTTCAATAAATTTGGTGCCATGTCCTCTGTTCTCATCAAAAACGTGAATTGACATATGTAACAGTCGCTACCGTGAGCTGCGCCTATCTGTTTGCCCTCGTATTCAAGAACAAAAGTAGGCACATCGTTTTGATCTGCCCAGCCACTAGCTGGTCTGTCGCCAGCTTTCCTGTACGAAAAACATATTCCCCATCGCAAATCACAAAGAACCCAGCCTACTTAGTAGAAGGTGTTCCTACTTTTGCTTAAGTCTTTGGACGCCAAGTGAATGACCTCACAACTTTTCGACTATATCATGAAAAGCGAATTGAGATAACAAAGGAAGATTCTTTTGAGATAAATTCAATCCCCATTCTGGCTCACTTTTCTTGCCTATGTAATCACGACTCACAAGGAGAGCATCTTGATGTTGCCATGCCTCTGATGGAATGAGATATAACTGAGGGGGCTTGCCTTCAAAGAAAATCACAATTGCTGCAAACAAGTTCTTGCGTAGAGCAAAGTTCTTCTTAGGAAAGAAAATGTAGTTTAACCCTCTAACAGACTTCACTTGAACATCATAGTAAGCAGATGGTTCCTTCCGCACAACAAAATCAATTCCTCGATCATCTACTTCAGAGGAGTATACATCGAACCCATACTGAGTAAACTCCATTTTAACGAAGTACTCCGCATACTTACCAAGTTGTAGATTGTTAAGCCGGCTCCACTCATACTTTTTCAATGCTTAGCCCCGAAAATGAAAAAGTGAGCTTGAATTATTTACTTTGCGATTCGAAAGTTTTAACGAGTACGTCAACCATCCTCACCTATCGCATAGGCGAAATATGGATAGAAAAAGGGAAAATTACGGACATACGGCAGGGATGCACTTCGGCTGAAGAGAGTTTAAATACCAATCCCCTGCACTATATCCACTTCCTCTTATGCAAGTCTTTTTATACCAAACTCGTTGAGAAAGATCAAGGGGTATCTCATTGTCCCATAGTGCTTATTATAATTCCATTCAAAATAGCATTGTGCAAAGATATTTAGCAATGGGCCCCGAAGAAGGCGCGCAACACGCTCCCATAATTAGAAATCTTCTCACTGAGGAATTACTCAAATCGGAAATAGCTCCTTATCTTCCTTCCGGTTTGCAAATATCGAAGGGGGAGGTAGTAGACAAGTTTGCATCTAGCGGCGACTGTGATTTAATCATTTATAGAAAACCAGTGATTTACCAATATGGTTCTGTTACCATCGTGCCTCGCGAAAATGCTAAAGCTATCATAGACGTGGAGATGCACGGTGAACGTTTTCTCAAATCATATCACCAAAATTTTCTTGAGCACTCAAAACGAGTTAAAAAGAAGAGAGCTGGTATTGAAAGATTGAAAGAATTTGCAGACAAAATATTATGTGTTGGTTTGCATGCTCACGCAAAATCAGAAGATTTCAAATGGTGGTATCAATCTAAAAATGACTACACTGGAAAAACTCCGATATTTATTTTCTATACTAGACATGACCGAAAAATAATTGACGGTGAATTTGAACGCTTAGTAAAAGAAATTCAAAAGTTAACGTGATATTCTTAGGAATACATTCTTCAAGGATTCTTAGGTTCTGCTCCATTCGCGCAAGCCATCAACTCCCATAATTTAAACTAATCTCATCTATTCGGATTACAATCTTCTCAGTTTGAGAAATTTAAACGAGATAAGCCACGTATCCCGGGCTACTAGTTTCTAGGTGCAATATACAGAAACGCATCCAAGGCGCGCGCATGACTCAACCAATATAGTAAGAGCTGAGACATGAACACAAAAACATACGCCGTTTCAGTTGAATCGCAAAAAAAGGAGAAGGTGTTTGAGGAGATGGTACTTATTCAGTTCTAGAGTGGTGGGGCTGCCCGGATTTGAACCGGGGTCCCGAGAGCTCTTTGCTTGGAGGTGTCTCCTCCTCGCTCCCAAGTCTCAGAGCCTAGACCATGCTAGCCGACAGCCCCTCATTATTTCTGGATGTATTTCATGAGTATGCTTTAAATTAAGGTTTCTGAGTGAGTAAGCTGTGCTTTTAATCTTCGATCTCTTTGATTTTCCTTTCTAATTCCTCCATCATCCTCGACCAGTCAGTAATAAATTCCGATAGTTTCCTGGAATAATGGACGGTGACGACGATGCCGAAAAGAGCGATGAGGCTACCCGCAGCCATGGACCAGGTTGTGTAGGTTTCTAACCTCTCCCATGGCTCGGCACTAAAGGGCGCTAGGATGGGGACCAAAAAATGCGCGAAAACCATAACCACAAGGCCAAAGCTGGTCATGGCCAACCCAACAATTTGGCGGTGTCGGAAATGAGTCGCCTTCTTGCGTAGATAATCGATTTCAATGGACAAGGGGCTCCCCTTCCCATATATGCCTCAAAACTCGTTTAAATTTTTAAAGGGAAACGTTACTGTTTCTAGAGATGGGAATCATCTATTTTCTAGGAGCCTATGAAAAAGCCGAAAACAAAAGGGAAAACGATAGATGGGGGATATGCTACTTGAGAGATAAAGAAGTTGTTTTGGAGGGTTTAGTGGTGGATGGCTATGTAAGAGTTGCTGGAGTTCAAATGGATCCTAAAATTTTGATGAAGGAAAGGAACCTTGAAAAATGCCTTAGCCTTATGCGGACCGCGGCTGAAAACGGGGCGAAACTGTTGATTTTCCCCGAATGTTCCTTAACTGGGTACTGCTTCTCCAGCCTTAACGAGGCCTTTCCTATAGCTGAGTCTATTCCAGGGTCCTCCACAGAAGCCATCATAAGGATGTGCAAGGAGCTGGACGTCTACGCTGTTGTGGGGTTGCTTGAAAAAGATGGCATGAAGATTTACAACGCTTTGGTCTTTGCTGGCCCTAAAGGTTTGGTAGGAAAATACAGGAAGATTCATCTGCCACATTTAGGAATCGACCGCTTCGCCACGCACGGCGATCAATCCTTCAGAGTCTTTGAAACCGGGGTTGGAAGGGTGGGCGTGAACATATGTTTTGATGTAAGGTTTCCAGAGAGCGCTAGGATCATGGCTCTTCAAGGCGCGGAGATCATAGCTCTGCCCACCAACTGGCCTGTAGGCGCAGAGGGTGTCCCTCAGTATGTGATCAACACAAGGGCATATGAGAATAGGGTGAACTTCATTGCCGTCAACCGTGTAGGAGCTGAGCGAGGTTTCAGGTTCATAGGACAAAGTAAAATTGTTGATTACACTGGGCGAACCATAGCTGAAGCTAACGCCTTAGAGGAGGAGGTAATTTACGCTGAGCTTGACCTAATGGGAACTCGAAACAAGCGTGTCGTGATCATTCCTGGCGAGTTCGAACTGCCATTATTTGAGGAAAGAAGACCGGAATTTTATCAAAAAATCATAGAATGAACCTTTTCTTCCCAGCTTGTTTCTCACAGAATGTTTTAGTTATATAAATGAATAAAGCATAATTAGTGTCTAATAGTCGCTTTGTTGGCTGTCAGAGGTGTTTTCGTGGCTTTCGGCTTGGTTCGGAGGTCTAAGTACGAGGAGTTGCAAAAAGAGAGGGATAGGCTGAGGGAGCAGGTGGAGGCCTTAGCCAAGGAGGCAGAGGCGCTTAAAAAAGAGGTTGCGGGCCTCATTAAGGAGAGGGAGGAATCGAGACGCAGAGTCTTGGGGCTTCAAAAGGAAGTAGAAAACTTACGCACTGAAAGGGAGAAACTTGCAGAATCCGTCGAGATCCTCACCAAGGAGAAAGAAATCTTCCAGATGACCATCCGAAAGCTCAGCTGGGCAGTCAAAAAACGATCAAAGAAAGAGAAACGAACCACGGCTTGACTCGTGCAACGCGGGCTTCCAGAATGGTGCCGGGGGCGGGATTCTCGCTTTTAGTTTCGAGCCCGCGACCTCTGGACATCAGGCGCACTTATGCCCCTTTATGCTGTTCTCCAGATTATGAGTCTGGCGCCCTAACCAGGCTAGGCTACCCCGGCTCCTATCGTCCATCCTATTTCTGGGAAGAAGTTTGATTTAGGGCTTTCTGACGCCTACTTTGGTTGTATGTAGTTAAGGATACTCCCGTGCAGTTTAGGCTATCTGGTTTCAAAGTCACTTTTTTCTTTCAAGCTTTTCAACTAAAGCCTGTTTGCCTACGTAAACGATATCTGCCATATCGATGAACAATCCTGTCTCAACGACGCCAGGAATCAGCTTGAGCCGCGAGTTTAACTCTTTCGGGTCGTCGATGAGACCAAAGTCTACGTCCACAATGAAGTTGCCGTTGTCCGTCACGACAGGACCAACCTTCCCCTTTCCCTCCCGCAAAACAGGTCTTCCCCCCATTCCCTGCACTTTTGACATGACGGTTGATAAGGCGAAGGGCAGCGTCTCAACAGGCACTGGATGGTTGATCCCTAACTTTTCCACCAGTTTTGTTTCATCCGCCACTATCACAAGCTGTTTCGAGGCTGAGGCAACGATTTTCTCCCTGGTTAGGGCTCCACCCATGCCCTTGATCAGGTTTAATGCTTTATCGATCTGGTCTGCGCCGTCGATGGTTAGGTCGAGTTGGAGGTGTTCGTTTAGTGTGGTGAGCGGGATGCCGCAGTCTACCGCCAACAGAAAGGCTTGATAGGATGTTGGAACCCCTAAGATTTGCAAATTCTCTTGCTGGATTTTTCTCCCTATCTCTCGAATGGCGTAAGCGGCTGTGCTTCCACTCCCTAACCCAAGCGTGAAACCGTCTTTCAAGTGCTTTACCGCTTCTAGGGCGGCTCTTTTCTTGGCTTCCTCTCTCCAACCCACCCCTTTACGCCTCAACCTCAATCTGCCCCAGCCTTTCCAGAACCTTCTCTACCTCAGCCTTAATCTCCTCGATCCTTTTCTCAGCCTCTGTTTTAGTTGGCGGACTTGGAGGTCTCCGCACCCTCCTTTTTTCCTTTACAGGCGGGGCCGGGGTGGGGGCGGGAGTCGGCACCTCCATCACCGGCTTAATTCCGATGCGGGACCTTATCTCCTCAATTTTTTCATTTACCTCATCAAAACGCTCACTGAAGAGCTTCATGAGGTCCCCCCGCATGGCCTCTAACTCATGTAGCGCTACTATCGACTCGCTGCGTGAAATGGTTCCTTTGATTTTGGCCATTCTGGACTTGTATCTGTGGGCTAGGCGCTCCCTCTCCTCTTCAGTTATCTTCCCTTCTGCATGAGCCTCGTAGAGGCGCCGGATGGCAAAGCTAAGAATCTCCCTTTCCAGATCCAGCGTCTTGAGCTCATCCATCGCCCTTTTAGCCTCCGCAACCGTTACACTCCGCTCCGCCCTTAAAGGAGGCAACTTCTCCTCCACCGCTGGAGGCGCCTCCAAAGGCGCTTTCTCCTTTTTCCACCCAGTCCTCATAACATAAAGGAAGAACAGTGCCACAAAAACCGCGCCTCCCACAACTATCGCGTATAACCAAGGCTCAAAATTCACAACAACTCCCTCATCAAGATCATGGTTTCCTCAGGTTATATATAAAGTAAATTCTAGGGATTTAAATGGTTTCAGTCTAATGCGAAGGCGTTACCTACTCATTAGCCCACAAAACGTGAGGCTCAATATTCACCTACTGAGATAGGCACTGTCAAAACTGTGAAAAAGTTTGTTCTGCTCTATTAGGTTTTGCCTTCCAAGATTAACTCTGCGGCAAGCTGCGCGGCCTTTTTCACAACTTTTGGGCATTTTTCATAGCCTCCTGACTTCACGAACTCTTCACGCTCTCTTGGATTTTTGAAGTCAAAAGCTCTCCCAAATAAAGACCTTTGAATGTCCCGGCATTTGACGCTACCAAACTCCTTTTCAAATCTCTCACACAGCTTTATGGAGAGGTCCATAGCCTTTGCGTATCCGTGAGAGAGCATTGTGTCTTCTAGTTTTTCGCGGCCATACGCCAGTCCGATCGCCATAATCCCGCCTGATAATGCTCCACAGGTCTCTCCCATGCGGGCGACCCCGCCCGCGAAGGCGCCAGCTGCTCTAAACGCATCCCCGTCATCGAGTTGAAGGTGTTCTTGAAGCGCCTTTAATACGCTTTGAGAGCAACCGTGGTAAACCCTTTCGTAGCTGTGGGCGGTTTTCCCTATTTCTTCCAAAAGTTCAGGTCTGGACATTTGAGACACCCGTAACACCTTGAGCTCGCTTACACGCTTTTAATTTTTTCTTGTGGTTTAATCGGATTAAGCGAGTGTTCAGCGAAAGCCTCAATCAATGCTGTTTTGGAGCCTCGGGCGGGATTTGAGCCCGCGACCTCCGCCTTACCAAGGCGATGCCCTAACCAGCTAGGCCACCGAGGCTCATATGCCCATAATCCAACCTTACTACAGCCTCACCACATTTTAAAGGGTTTCGAAACCTCCACCAGAAAGCCAAGGTTCATGCTTATATACGATGACAATAATTTTGATGGGTGAACTCCACTAAGCGGGGTTGTCCGAGTCTGGTCAAAGGAGTCAGGCTTAGGACCTGATGGCATAGGCCTGCGTGGGTTCAAACCCCACACCCCGCATTAAACTCAGATTTTGCCTTATTTTGATCTAAATAAGACGCTTTTTAGTAGGTTTCACGAGAACATCTGCTATTTTGTGCAGATTTGAAGTCACAAAATCAAGAAATGGGAACACTCCTACCTCAACTGATCAACATTTTTTGTTTTCAGTTTAAGAAACCCGTTTCTTCTCTCGAACCATTCTTTTGGCTCCAAATATCGCCAAGATGACGATGGCAACGGCAATTATTGAAACTAAGTAATATAGAGGCCCAGTTTGTGTTTCAAAAACTCGGAACACAATGTATGTTGACAGGTTGATCATCGTGTGGAATAGTAAAGCGGCAAAGACGCTGCCGCCAGTGTTGTTGTAAAGCCAAGTGAACAATATCGACATGAAAACCATGATAACAATTGAACCTAAAAACGTTCCAATTGCGGCTTCGTATTGAGGGCCTGCTTCAGATATGAAGTTTAAAGGTAAATGCCAAAAAGCCCACATTATTCCAAGCGCTACGCTGGAGACAAGAGTAGAGTGACGCACTTGAAGCCGAGGAAGCGCATAACCTCTCCAGCCGAACTCTTCCTGAAGTGGCCCTCCGAGAAAGAATATGTAGACAAAATTCCACAGAACCAACCAAGGCTGCGATAACGCAACCAGTTCAGGAATCGCTCCTTCGCTTAACCATGCCCCAAAGAGAGAAAGACCAGCAATAGCAGGCATCAACAAGAAAATCGGAACATACCATATCTTTCCAATTCTAGGATCAAATCCCTTCTTTAATAATTCTTTCACTCCCTCTTTTCTTCCATTCAGATAGGTGAGTAAAAACGCCCCTACAAACGGACCAAAGGGAGCTACATAAAGGTTTAAGCCCCAAATCTGCAACAACCAGAAAAACCAAGACCACGCAAAGGCAATCAGAAAGAATAGCCACAAATTACTGCTTTCAGACTTGCCTTGCCCCATTACACACAAACCTTTGCTCCTTATTTTTTATGGACATGTATATTTATGATTTTCTCCATTGCATTGGGCAAGATACCGCTTGCTAAATTCGTATGACAAAGAAGATGGGGTTGCGTGACATCTCACTCATCCGTGGGCTCAAACCCCACGAACTAAACTTCACCGATTACGTTCAAATTCTTGGCTATACACGCGCAGTCTCTTAATTGATTTCTAAATCCATGTAAATTCCGAGAATTCAAACCGAAGTTTAAACCTAACCCCCCGCGCCACGACCAAACGTTTCTATTTAGTCGTCTTTTTAACGCTATTTTAGGGCGTTATATTCAAAAATAGACATTTGCATCAGTAGTTACCTTACTTCAAAGAGTGCGTTGGACATCTAGTGCGCGGTTGGGTGCAAAATTGTACCAACAATGAGGTTTGATAACAGATAGGTCAGCAACACGTAAGGCCACATGTACCCCGCGAATATGTTCCAGCCAATCAGAATTTCTTCGACTGGACGCCCTATAGCAAAACTGCCTACCCATTCGAATAGCAATGTCAAGCCCAACCACAAAATCCCCACGTGAACCAAATCTCTAGTGTCATACTCCTTAACGAACCGCAGCAAAAAATATGCGAAGATAAAAATGTACACGATTCGGGTAGACATCCCTATTTGATGTGCTACTAGCACACCCCATGTCGGCTCATAAATGAGGTTCATAAGGACAAAAAAGTTGAAACCCGAAACTAAGATCTCCATCAACCAAACGCGAATCGCTGTCTTCAGTAAAGGAGTGTTCATAAGTATCTCGACCTCTTGACTCGAGTGCGGGCTAATTTAACCCGAACAATAACTCTGTTTTGGGCAGCCCTATCGACTTCTTCAGGGTTAGGCTGACCGCTGGGATCCAGAGTCACTTGGAAGTACTTTGCGTATTTGGGAGACATTTGTAGGTAAGCCAGTAGACCTGCGGCAATGGCCTTCTTGTCTTCAATGGATTCTCCGATAGCTTTCAGGTCTTGCCCCTTTATTCGCACAGTCACTGGAGCACCGGCTCGCAGATTTCTCCACCAGACGCGATTACGAAGACTGAAGACAGTGATATTATCACCGTCGCGGATGTAGTTTACTGGCGTGGTGTGCATTTTGCCGCTCTTTCGCCCGGTAACAGTGATTAGCATGTGTTTTTGCTGATCATGCCGTGAAGTGGTGAACGCAGTATTGACTTCAATATTGGGTTATAGATTTTGCTAAGCTTCAAGTTGGACACCATCTTCTACTTGCTGCGCGCATCCTTTAAGAATTTGCGGAGATTTCGCCACTGGTTTAGGGTTCAAATTCCGAGAATTTAAACCGAGCTTTAAACCTAACTCCCCGCATCATCATCTGGAGCTTTTCTCACGAAAAGATGTAAGTAGTCGGAGACCGCTCAGAATTTATAGCTGGAAGCTTAAACACTTTCTGAAATTCGAGTTGAGGGATCACGATGAAAAAAAGAATGCAGCCTCACATAATGTGCGGCGTAGGAGATGTTGCAAAGTATGTTCTGCTTTCCGGCGATCCTAAAAGGGTGGAAAAAATTGCGTCGCTTTTCGATGAGGCACGCAAAGTTGCAGAGTATAGAGGGTATGTAACCTACTCAGGGAAAGTGGACAGAATAAGGATCTCAACTTGCTCTACAGGTATTGGGTGCCCTTCTGCAGCGATTGTTGTGGAGGAGCTAGTGAAAATTGGCGCGGAGACCTTCATTAGAGTGGGGACCACTGGTGCTCTTCAACCCGATATAGAAATTGGCGACATCATTATTGCAACTGCTGCGGTGCGCGCAGACGGCACAACCAGATCCTATTTGCCAGTTGAATACCCTGCTGTTGCAAATTTTGACGTAGTCTCGGCTTTACTTCAAGCCTCTAGGAAGATGAAGAAAGAGGTCCATCTGGGCATCGTTTTGACTTCAGACTCCTACTATGGTGAGAGCAGCGAAGCTATAAGGCGATTTAGCGAGACAAACGTTTTATCCATCGAAATGGAATGCTCCGCCATTTTCACGCTTGCGGGGTTGAAAGGGATGAGGTCTGGAGCCATTTTGGCGGTGGATAGCAATCTCATAAGGGGCATGAGGAAGGGCGAGTTTGAACCCTGCGAGAGGACCGGAGAG
>Ga0315314_1004293_pt1 | contig 10742 bp, 10 predicted proteins | sample TDP9_MG_FD_203631 | JGI IMG/M metagenome (GOLD analysis project Ga0315314, IMG submission 203631) | Freshwater sediment microbial communities from Lake Towuti, South Sulawesi, Indonesia - TDP9 | ecosystem: Environmental > Aquatic > Freshwater > Lake > Sediment | place: Indonesia: South Sulawesi... | reverse complement strand
GGGAGAAGTTCTATTTCACCCCAGGCGACACGGGCTTCATGGTCTGGAAGACCCGGTACTGCAATCTAGGAGTGGGCATCTGCTGGGACCAGTGGTTCCCAGAGGCCGCGAGGATAATGGCGCTCAGGGGCGCCGACGTCCTCATGTATCCGACCGCCATAGGCTCAGAGCCATATCTTAAGGTCGACACCTCGAAGCAATGGCAGAGGACGATGCAGGGACACGCAGCCGCGAACATGATACCCGTGTGCGCATCGAACCGAGTCGGCACTGAGAAGATCGGCGTTACGGAGCTCACATTCTACGGCACATCGTTCATAGCGGGGCCGGACGGTGATATCGTCACGCAGGCTGGAAGAACCGAAGAGACAGTCTTGACAGCGACTTTCGACCTGGAGGAGATCAAACGATTCAGGGATACGTTCCATATCTTCAGGGACAGGAGGCCTGAGCATTACTCGGCCCTGCTGACCCTTGATGGAAGAATCCCAGCTCATGTCAGCAGCTTCAGGAGACGGCGAGGACCTAGGCATGACACCGGAAAGTAATACCGGAACGAGGCCCCAGGACAGGTATCGGGACTACGCTCCGTACCCGTTCTGGGCAACGGATCACAGCACTTGGCTGAGCTGGTCGAGCAGCCTCAAGATGGATGCCAAGGAGCTGGAGGCGTTATACCCGCTCAGGTGGGCCAAGTCTTCCCCCGCCGATGCGCCGACCGCGATGCAGTTTCTGGAAGAGATCGGGGTTGGCACGGAGAACATCGATCCTCAGAGCATCGAGAGATGCCACGAGGAGCTGCCCACATTCGACGAGCTGCAGCGAAAGGGAGCGGTGGAGTGGGACGGAAAGGCGCGCTCCAAGGAGCCGACACCGGGCTTCAGGATGACGCCGGAATGGGAGTCCATGACAGGAGTGCTCCTGAACTGGCCGGTCTTCTACGCGCCCCTCTGGGATACGTACAGGCGATTCGTCATCGCCCTCGATCACACGACCACCATCCTCAGGATGCCGGAAGGGTACCTTGGAGCGGCCGTGATGGCATGGCTCAAGGCCAAGGGCCTGAACATGACAAAAATCAGGCCCGTGCCCGGACCCATCGGAGACATCTGGCCGAGAGACTATTCCGCCGTCTACGGCACGAACGTCCACACGGGTGAGGCCATAGCGCACAAGTTCGTGTTCCCCGCCTTCTTCCCGGGGTACAGAGACATCTACAGGCCGATAGTCGAGATCGACAACAACTTCGCCTGGAAGGAAGGCTTCAAGCTGATTAGGTCCGAGATAGCGCTCGAAGGAGGCAATCTTCTGACCGACGGGAACGGGACCTACGTGATGACCCGGAGGATTCTATCAGACAATTCGTCAATACCCAACCTTCGGGAGAAGCTCGAGGGCTGGCTGGGGGCGGAGCGGCTGATCCTCGTGGATGAAGAACCGGAAGACCCTCTTGGCCACATCGGCAGTTTCAAGTTCGTCGGTCCGGAGAAGATGGTGCTCGGGCGACCGGAACGAAAGGACAGCCCGGACTGGAGATACCTCGACGGGATCCGAGGGCTCTTCTCGGAGCTCGGGTACGACGTCCTGGAAATACCCATCGGCACGGACATGGCCCGCATCATCAAATGCCCCAGCCTGACGGTGCCCGACTACCCAGGCGGGTACGTGAACTCCCTCATGATAAACAAGCGCCTGATAGTCCCGCAATACGACCGCGAGGGGCTCGAGGAGATGAACGTGGAAGCGATAGAGGCCTACAAGGACGCGCTCCCAGGTTACGAGATCGTTCCGCTCGAGGTGTCCCTGATCGGAAACGGAGGCGGAGCGGTGAACTGCTCCAGCAAGGAGATCCCCAAGGTGTGACTGGGGCAATCGTGGTTCGCCATCAGCCTAGACAACGATCACATCGAACGGGATATTCTTCCCCAGGATCTTTGCGCTGGATTTCTTGAACACCACCGTGTCTATCAGGACAGCCATGCCCAAATTCCTGGGCAGGTAGAAGTTACTCTCGTAGTTGACCACCATGCCAGGCACGAACCGCTCCCCCTTAGGGTCGATGGTGGGATCGTACACGAACTGCCCAACCCAGTCAGGCAGGAAGGCGAGGCCGAGCTCGTACCCGCCCCACCACCACTTTCTCTTGTCGATCCCAACCTTCGTGTAGTACTCCTTCATCGTCTTCAGGACCGTCTCGACGGGCAGGTTTGGCCTGATGATGTCAGCAAGGACCTCGTAGGCCCCTGCAGCGAGATGAACGCCCTTCGCCACCGATGCGCTGGGCTTTCCCACGGAGTAGGTTCTGGCGTAGTTCGCATGGTACCGCTTGTAGACCCCGCACAGGTCCGTTATGACGAGGTCGCCCTTCCTGATCTTCCGCCTCGAGGCCAGAGCATGGATGAGAGCAGCCTTCGGGCCGGAAGCGACCGGTACCGTGATTGCTGGGTTCTCGCCTCCGGCGCGCGCCATCGCTCGCATCATCTCGCCCCAGACCTCCAGCTCCGTCACGCCGGGCCTTATCGACTCCTCGCAGGCCCTCATGCCTATCTCGCCAATCTTGGCGGCCTTCTCGATGCACTCGATCTCGAGCGGGGACTTGACCTTGCGCAGGTCCCGCACGATCGCGCTGCAGTCAACGACCTCGCATCCCTCCTTCTCGAGCTCCCTCTGGAAGATCTCACTGACCGCCCTGTTCGGCCTGTAGCTCCACATCTCGAGCCCCATTCTTCCAGGAAGCCACCCCTCGCCCCTCAGCTCCTCGACGATCCAGCAGGGCATCTCCGGCCAGGGCCTCTCGACAGTGAGGAATCCCCTGATGTCATCCGCGATGGAAGTGTGCCTCGCCAGGAGGTACTCGTCCTCGACCTCGAACAAGATGAACCCGGGACGGTCCACGTGCACTGCGATACCAGATGCCGGAGGCCACTCCATGCAGCTCTGTGCCTGGTACCACTCGTTCCTGTACCCGCTGATGTAGTACATGCTCTCAGGCGAGGACAAGAAGACCATGTCCAACCCCTTGCTCCTCATCGCCGCCTTGAGTCGCGCGAGCCTCTCCTTGAACTCGCTCCTCGGAAAGGGGATGTCCCTCTCCTCCATCTTCCAAGCTGCCAGCTCCGCCCTCACGCCCTTGTGAATCCCCTCTGTCGCACCCATTAGCTCAACCCCCCTTTGCTCGAGGTCCCGATCCCGGGACCGCGAGACGGCCTTTCCGTCGGCGGGCGAATGGCAATTGCCCACGAAAAGGCTTGCCATGAATCGAACCGCGGAGCTCAGATGCGACCGGAATTCTGAAGTCGAGGCCCGACCATCACGGGCCGGCGATAGCATGATGCCCTCTCCAGAAGAGCTCCCGGCATTCGAGCGAGAACACGGCATTCGGATAAGACGCATCCTCCACGGCGATGTGCCAACATTCATGGAAGTGCCTCACGCGAGCAGGCGGGAGCACCTGAAGGGCGCGGACGTTGCGGTACTCGGAATCCCCTGGGAGGGCTTCATCTACGGGTTCGCGGGCGAGATGCTTCCGCCAGGGGCGAAGTCGGATTTCCCTGACTTCAGCCGGTGCAGGTGGGGAGCGAACGAGGCGCCTGACATGATAAGGCGCTTCTCGAAGGCGTACTCGATCCTCGAGAACGGCGGGTACTTCCCGGAGCTCGATAGGAACCTGAGAATAGCCGACCGACTCAAGGTCGTGGACTACGGAAACGCAGCAATCATCCCAGCCGATGTCGAGGCCTCGTTCCAGAACGCGGAGAAGCGTGTGACAGATATAGTCCGTGCAGGCGCTCTGCCAATCGTCTTCGGAGGAGACCACGGGATCACCTATCCCGTCCTGAGGGGCATTTCGAAAGCGAAGAGGACGAAGATCGGCATCATCGACTTCGACTCGCACTTCGACTTCGGGGAGCTGCCGAAGCGCCACGCTGCGTGGCAGTTCCTGGGAGCGTTCGAGCTGAGGAACTACAGCCCCAAGAACATGGTCCAGATCGGGATACGGAACCTGGACAACCCGAAGATCTGGAGCACGACCGCAAAGAAGCTGGGCGTCACGACCTTCACGATAGCGGATGTCGAGGAGAAGGGCATCGCCGAAATCGTCAAGATGGCTCTGGACATCGCCTCGAAAAATACCAGTGAGATCTACATCACGCTCGATGTGGACGTTCTAGATCCAGCTTTCTGCCCCGCTCAGAAATACCCGGACGCGGGCGGCATCACGTCGAGGGAGATCCTCTGCGCTCTGAGGATTATCGGGAAGCACGAGCTCGCGGGCTTCGATGTGACCTGCCTCAGCCCGAGGTACGACACGCCGAACAACTACGGCTCTCTGCTCGTCGCGAGATGCGCCGCGACAGTCATAGGAACACTGGCACTCAAGAAGATGAAAAAGTAACCGGGCCAAACGATCGTCTCATCATTCTGAGCTTCGAGGACGTGCGGCGGAACGCACATCTAAGGCAATTCGGTGAGCTTCTTGAGCCACAGGGCGAACATCGGGTCCACGATCTCCCCGCCCTCCGTCACACCTCTCGCATCGAGCTGCCTCATCGCCTTTTGGACATGCGAGGCAGACTTCAGCCTGTGCCTCTCGATGAACTCAGAGCCCCGAGCAGTTGCGGGCTCACGGGCAATGGCGACGAGGTACCGCCTCTGCATCTGGCTCTTCAGCGAGTCCCAGAGTGTGAAGAACGCAGGTGATTGGTGAATCAAGGTTGACGTAACTGCCGTCTCGAAATCCTCAGGCCATCTCGGCCTGACGGACATGTTGAACAGCTCATGGGCAATCTGCTGAACATAGTATGGGTTGCCCTTGCCGGCCTCGACGATTGCCCTTGCCGCTTCGGTCCCGAAACGGCCTCCGGCCGCAGCGAACCTGTCGATCAGGAACTTCTCGAAGTCCGCCCTTAGTATCGGCCCGAGCTCCATGGGCTTGGCGGACTTGAAGAATGCCCCCTCGCGCTCCTCAAACATACGGAGAAGGAGGTGCTTCTTGCTGCCGGCGAATACGTAGGAGACGTGTTTGTGTGTCTGGATCCTCGCCCTCATGGCCTTGAGCAGAGCAGCTCCATCGAGAAGCCCGATTTCTTGGAACTCGTCGAAGATGATGACCACGCGCTTCCTCCTCTTCTTGGCAATCTGCTCGGGCAGGTCGAGGACGTCCTGGATTTCCGGCATGGTTGGCTCGCCAAGAGAGAACTCGATCCCTGGCTCACCACGCTCGTTCACGACCAACCTGAACCTAGAGCCTTTCAGGATGTCCTTGATGCCAGCAACGACCTTTTTCAGCCCGCCATAGGTGGAGCCCACAAGTGCGGACATGAATACCTCAACCATGCGAGTCCTGGTCGCCACGCCATAGAGGTCGGCATAGACGAAGAGGAACTCCCCACGATGCCTCCGCATGATCTCCATGAGCAGGGAGGATTTGCCCATGCGCCTGTGCGAAAACAGGAGGAGGTTTGTCCCGCTCCTGATCTCCTTGACGATCTCGGCGATCTCGCTCTCTCTGTCAACGAAGTCCTTGCCCGTCACCAATCCGCCGAACTTGAACGGGTTCTCCATCTCGATCATGCCTTCCGCTTCTTGCGCCCGAACATATCACGACATCTACTGCGTGCAGCCTGCAGCTTTGTACAATACCAAACGGTATAATACCACTTGGTATAATACCTTTTTGGCAATAACGCGGAACACTCCGACCCAGCTCGTCTATAACGGCCTTCGACACTACAACACCTATGACTTACTTACAACGAAAGTTCCTCGTAACACGCTATGGCCATGCGCCGAAGAGGGACGCATGTCAGCTCAGACAGAGTCCTTTCCGATGGCTTTGTAGACCAGCCCTGCCTTCTCGACGGTCTCCTTCTGAAACAGATTCCTTCCGTCAACGATCGCCTTGACGCGGCCCCTTCGAATTCTCTCCACGGGCAGTTTGACGTACTCGTCGTGGTCGACCAGGAACACCAGGCAATCCGCCTCCCCGAGAATGCGATCGACGGGAATCACTCGGAACCTTGTGCGCTCAACCATCATCGAACTAGCTCGGGGATCGTGCACGACCACCCGGCCCACCCTCTTCGACAGCTCTCGTATGATGTCTATGGCGGGAGACTCCCTTGTATCGGAGATGTTCTTCTTGTAAGCCAGACCCATTATTCCCACCGTTGCCTGTCTCGGAGCGAGCCGAGCTTGCTTCAGTGCGGCGATCGTCATGTTCACCGTATGGAACTTCATGAACTCATTCACCTGTCTGCTCAGCTCGATGAACCTCGGGACGAACCCGTACTGCTTCGCCTTGTACGAAAGGTACAGTGAATCAAGGGGAATGCAATGGCCCCCGACGCCCGGTCCAGGGTAATGAGGCATGAATCCGAAGGGCTTGGTCGAGGCGGCCCCAACGACCTCCCAGGTGTCGATCCCCATTCGCTCGAATATCAGGGACATCTCGTTGATCAGAGCGATATTGACACCTCTGAATATGTTCTCGACCATCTTCACTGCTTCAGCAGTCGCGCAGTCGCGCACCTTGACGACACTGGCTTCCACGATCTTCGAATAGAGCTCCGCCGCCATTTCCGTCGACGCCTCGTTGACCCCGCCAACGATCTTCGGCGTGTTGGATATGCCATATCGCTTGTTGCCAGGATCCACTCTCTCGGGAGAGAACGCGAGGGCAACTTCTTTCCCCGGGGTGAAACCGGCATCCACCAGCGCTTCTCCAAGGAACTCATCCGTCGTGCCCGGATAACTCGTGCTCTCGAGGACCACTAGCATTCCCTTCCTTGCGATCCGTCTGACAATGGCTGCAGAGTGCCTTACGTAGCCCAGATCAGGATTCCCTGTCTCGCCAACCGGAGTGGGAACGCAGATGATGAGGCAGTCGCACTTCCGAAGCTCGTCTGCTCTGTCAGCGATGCTAAGGCTTCGTCTCATGCTGTTCCTCAACGCTCTGCTCGACACGCCCTCGATGTAAGACACACCGCTCCTCAAGGTCCTCCTTTTCTTGCCATCGGAGTCGTATCCGAGGACGCGAAACTTCTTTGCCAGGACGATTGCCAAGGGCAGACCAACGTACCCAAGGCCGATGACTCCAACCTTTGCCTTGCCCGAGCGTATCAATGACAGAGTGTGCTCAAGTGACGACCTTCGCTCCATGAGAGGAACTTCCTAGCAGATGACGATCTGACCCATGCCATGCGACTCCTGCGTGATCTCTCGCAACTCGTCGGGAGAGAACCGTCTTCAAGCTTAACAGCCTTTCCGATGGATGCGGGAGGCGTCCATAGGACAAGACGCCGTGTTCCAAATGTGACCGCTTGGTCCGTCAATCAATCAGCCTGTCCCACCGATAGAAAAAACCGGCATCTCGCCGCGCAGCCTCTTAAGAAGCTGCCTCTGCACTGAATCTTGCGAAACCGTAATATCAGCCAGTCTCACTACATGCACGACATCCGAAGTGCTCATCATGAAAATCGCCTCTGTCGTAGGTGCCCGTCCTCAGTTCATCAAATTGGCTCCTTTGAGCAAGGAGCTCCGCAAGAATCATCGTGAAGTGCTCATTGACACAGGACAACACTACGACGATGAGATGGCCTCTAACTTCTACTCAGAGCTCAAGATCCCCAAGCCCGATCACTCCCTGGGCATTGGCTCTGCGGATCATGGCGAGCAGACCGGAAAGATGCTCATAGCTCTCGAGAAGGTGCTCATCAGCGAGGAGCCCGCTCTGGCCATCGTCTTCGGAGACACCAACTCCACTCTCGCAGGCGCCCTTGCCGCCTGCAAGCTCAACATTCCCGTTGCGCACGTCGAAGCCGGCCTGCGCAGCTACGACCGCACCATGCCCGAGGAGCACAACCGCGTGCTCACGGACCACGTCTCCTCGCTCCTGTTCTGCCCCACAGAAACTGCGAAGAACAATCTCAAGCACGAAGGGATCACCAAAGGGGTCCACGTCGTTGGTGACGTCATGCTCGACGCGCTCGATATGAGCAGGAAGGCCGCTGAGAAGCATTCCACGGTGCTGGAGCAGTTCAAGCTCAAGAAGGGCGAGTACCAGCTCCTGACTGTGCACCGGCCGAGCAACACGGACATCAAGGAGAACCTGAGGAACATTCTCAACGCGATCGGGAACTCGAAATTCACAACTGTTTTCCCCGTGCACCCGAGAACCGCCAAGATGCTCAAGGAGCACGGGCTGGAGGACAAGATTCCCGAGAACATCATCACGACCAAGCCCCTCGGGCACATGGACACGATCTGGCTCGAGGCGAACGCGGCGCTCGTGCTCACGGATTCAGGCGGAGTTCAGAAAGAAGCATACATCCTGGGCACTCCCTGCATAACCCTCAGGGACACGACCGAGTGGGTCGAAACGGTGAACGCCAAGTGGAACATGCTCGTGGGCGCGGACCCGAAGAAGATTCATGAGGCGATCCTGCACTTCAATCCGCCCAAATACAGGCCGCAGGTGTTCGGGCCTGTGGGGGCGAGCGAGAGGATAGCGAAGACAATCGACGAGTCACTTCCCCGTGCCTGAGCTCCTCGGCTCTGTTCCAAGTCGCGCGAATAGTCAGCCCAATTCACTGCTACATGCGGCGCAAGCCTATATAGAGGGGGAACCCTCGTACTGATTTGCAGGAACAGTCGGAGGATCGCATAGGATGACAACGACCTCGGTGTGCTCAGGAACGGACGACAGAGCTACGACGGTTCAGCGCGTTGAAGAGGCGGCAGCCAACATGCGCTGGGTTTCGGACCACATGCAGGCACTGAGAAGAAAGTACCTCAACAAGTTCGTTGCGGTGCACAGAGGACGAGTTGTCGCTGTCGCCGATGATCAGGACGAGGTGTTCAAGAAACTCAAGAAGGCAAGGGGGCTCGACATCGGCGTCATAGCCGTCGAGTACATTGCTGAAGAAGGGACGACCTGGGTTTTGTGATTGGGGTGGGTTCCTGGCACTTGCCCGAATCGAGAAGCTAGAGGGATTTGGCAATGCCCCATTTGCGCATAGTTATGTGGCACTGCCGGACAGGGGCCTCGGGACTCCAGTCATGTTCATGGTCGATACCGGCAACAGTAGGACGGCGATTGGAGAAAGGGACGTCGTCAAGCTTGGGCTGGACCCATACGACCTGCCCGCTCCCAAGACTTCGACACTCGGAGTTGGAGGCAGAGGAAACGTGAGAGTTCTTGGAGGGCCCGTGGTCGTCTCGCTGGTGGACACCGACAACCGCTTCCATGAGGTCAGATTCGAAAACCTGAGTGTCCTCATGAACCTGCGGGAGACTCTGAGGATTCATGGGAGGGAGAAGAGGATCCGGTTTCCGTATCCGGCGCTTCTTGGCAGAGACTATCTGTCAGAGCTTGGCTGCTCGCTGCGATTCAACTTCAAGACGTGGGACATGTGGGTCGAGATCTGACGCACCCGGATTCGCGAGACGCGGATAAGGGCAGACCATGTGGGTTCAGCCCAGGCAAGCCCGGATGCAGATCGCGGACGTTCGGGCCCCGAGAGCCAAGCGAGAGGATTGCCGAGGTCGTCAACAGCTTCTTGTTCTCTCGGTAGACCTACATCTGCCGAAAACCCTGATATAGCACGATGCATGCTGCATGTAGTGGAAGAAGCGATATGCCCAATAGGTCGTCGAGCAAGGAGGTGAACATGGTGTCCTCTGCCAAGTTCAATGAAAAGGACTGGGGGATGAGCCTGGAGGCTCTGAGAAGGAGCCTTGAGGCGGCCAGCGACGACCTGATGTGGTTCTATGACAACCTCGCATCGCTCCGCAAAAGGTATCTCAACAGATGGGTGGCCGTCAAGGACAAGAGAATCGTCATGAGCGATCTCGATCATGAACGACTCCTCTTGCGTCTGAGCAAACAGAAGATGGAGCCCCCTCGCCCAAGAGTGTTCTTCGTCGAGCCTGAAGAAGTCATCCACGTCTACTAGGCAGTGCATGACTTGTCCCTGAGAATTCCGCTTCTTGTTCCCCGCACAGGCCATCCCTATGTGCCCGTGGTGATCCGTTGGAAGGAAGCTAGAACGGCCATCGAATCGGCCTTTGTTGTCGACACAGGCGCACCTGACCTGCTGCTTTCACAGCATGATGCTGAGTCGCTCGGAGCGCGCTTGACTGAGTTGCCGCTGTCAAGGAGGACGCTTTCAGGTTTGGGCGGGTGCGCAAGGGCGTTCGAGATGCGCGATCTGGAATTCGTGTTCTTCTCCGAGGATGGTCAGCCAGCACGGTTCCGCCGCGGCCTGGTCAATGTTGCAGAGAATCCAATGCCGAAAAATCCCGGCCATCGACAAGGAAGCATCAAACACTTCCATCTCTCAAAACGAAGGCTACCGGCGCTCAGACCTTCTGGGAAGGCTTGGCCAGCTTCCACAATATCTCCCACTTCTTCCCGAACGGAAACGTGTACCGTCTGCCGTTCAGGAAGCGTACGTGGAGATATCGATCAAGGTGCCAGCCGAACCAAAACACCCTAAGGACCTTCCTCTCCCTGAGCTCGAACAATGGCCTCTCGAACTCAAACTGACGACAATCCCCTTTCTCATGAGGCGATGTGAAAGGGTCGAGCGTGCTTGGCATGAAGTGCCGAACATGATACGGGTTGTATGTGATGCCATACGGCACTCTGATCTCCAGGAACCCGCCTGGCCTGAGCACCCTGTGGCACTCCAGGATCACATCCTCCCAGCTCAGAATGTGCTCAAGGACGTGCGACATGA
>Ga0315314_1004292_pt1 | contig 10743 bp, 10 predicted proteins | sample TDP9_MG_FD_203631 | JGI IMG/M metagenome (GOLD analysis project Ga0315314, IMG submission 203631) | Freshwater sediment microbial communities from Lake Towuti, South Sulawesi, Indonesia - TDP9 | ecosystem: Environmental > Aquatic > Freshwater > Lake > Sediment | place: Indonesia: South Sulawesi... | reverse complement strand
CGCGTCGGTAGTCTTCCCTCTGACGTACGTTTCGATCCTGACATCGGCTGGGATTATGTTGACGAGGTCCCCGCCCCTCGTCACGATCGGGTGAACGCGGATATGATCGTCATCCTTGAACGTCTCCCGAAGCGAATGAATCCCCATAATGCCGAGCATTGCTGCGTTCAGCGCGTTAGTGCCCTTGTCCGGGGCGCCGCCTGCGTGAGCCTCCTTGCCTATGTATCGGATCGCCTTTCCAACAAACCCATTGTTTGTCCCGGCGATCCAAACCTTCCTCTTCTCCTTACCGCTTCGCGTATGATGCTTAACCGTCATGTCGACACGGTCCATCTTTCCCAGTCGGACGAACTCCTGCTTTCCTCCAAGGAACCTAATCTTCCCCTCATCCCTCAACCTCAATCGATATTCTATCTCAACGTATTCTTCCGCCGGTACGGCCATGAAGGCGATAGTTCCGGGCAGTTTTCTCATGATCTTTGCATCGACAAAGCCCATTGCAACGCCTAGCATTGCAGCGATCTGCGCGTTGTGTCCGCAGGCATGAACTGCTCCAGTAGTCTTGTCCGCGTAGGGATGATTGTAGCATAAGACTGAGTCCAGTTCTCCCATTACGCTGATGGTGGGACCTTTGGCGTTTCCTTTGAGATGGGCAATCACGCCGGTAACGGCGACCTCCGACTCGTAGGGCAGACCTAGTTTCCTGAATGTGTGCTGGACGAGCTTCGCAGTCTCATATTCTTTGAAGCCCAACTCCGGACGCTTGAAGATCTCGTCGCCTATCTGCGTGATCTCCTTGGCTCTGTTTCTTATTGCCTTACGAACTTTCCCCTTCAGCTCCTCAACCGACAATCCTAAGCCTCAGCCCTGCCTTGAAACGTCAGAATTTAGAAGCCTTTCGAAACCGGTTGACGATTGCTTTGATGAGAGACGCTAGCCCCACGTGGTGGCTTGTCTCATTATTTGGCTGGTGAGGAACTGCCCTAGCTTCTCTCGGCGTGGAAGAGTATCATTGAGCCAAAGATGTTATGTGTGAAGTTCTTGAAGCCAGTCTGCGCGAGATAGTTGTTCAGTTCGTCTACCTCAAAGATGTGGACTCCATGATCCTTCCTCAGATGCTCATGTATCATCTTGAACTTGAGGAAGCGCCTCTTTACAAATGTCATTACTGCCAGTATGGCGCTTCTTTTCATGACTCTGCTAATCTCTGCTAAGGCCTGTTTGGTGTCCGGAAATAGGTGAAGGGCCCCGCAGCATACAACCCCGTCGAACAGTTCATCTTGGAAGGGAAGCTTGTGAGCGAGCGCACAGGCAAGACGGATGTTACGTAGCTCCTCCTTCTCTGCGTACTTCGCCGCCTTTTCTAGCATCCCTCTAGAGATGTCGATGCCGTAGACATTGCGCATCTTCCTTGCTATGGACCGAGTGAAGAGGCCCGTTCCACAGGCAACATCCAATCCCAGACCGTTATCAGCGTCTACCATCTCCGTAATCATTTCGACCTCTTCCTTGACGGACGGTATGAACAGTCCACCATAGATGTGGTAGACCACGGGATACCACATAGGAGACTCGTAGATCCTGGCCAGCTTATCGATGATGGAAATTGAACGCAGAACTTGGTGCTCGCTCTCAGAAAGATCCTCAAGAATGAAGTCTGGGATTCCGTTTCTGATGGGATAGTTGATCCTGCAACGTGGGCACACCAGCGTGACGCTATTTCCGGTTAGGGGCGTCCTGCAGGTCGGGCAGACGTAGTTGTCCTCCATCTTTCTCTTGTCAGCCTCAGCGATGTGGGAGGTAAGGGTACATTTGCGGCCATATCTAGGTGGCGTATCGGTCGTTCTTCCAAGCGTCGGCTGTGTCGCTGTATCCCCGCTCCTCCCAGTATCCGAGCTTCTTGGTCTTCATGAAGGTTATTCGTTCAATCCACATCGCGCTCTTGTACGCATATTTCTTGGGAACCACCAGTCTTAACGGGGCGCCGAGCGACTCGTCTAAAGGTTTACCGTCGTGCTTGTAGGCGAGGATCACATCGTGCTCAAGAAGATCTGCAAGGTCTAGGGATGTTGTGTAGCCGTCCAAACAGGTGAAGAACACGTGTTTGGCTTCGGGTTTGGGTTTTACGAGTTCTGCCAGTGTGGCGAACTTCACTCCGAACCATTTGCGATTGGCGACGCTCCAGCCCTCGACACAGTGAAAGTGACCTGTAGATTCGTGTGTGGGCAGCGCCAGAAGATCTTTCCAAGTAAGAGTGACAGGGTTCTCAACTTCCCCGTTGACGGTTAGCTTCCAAGATTCCAAGTCGACCTTTGGATTCTCGGGAACTATACCCGGGTGGTCTACGTTCCAGCGTAGGATGCGGTCTGTCCATCTCTGGCCTGGCGGGAGCCGCGCGTCGTCGCTGTCCGATGCACTCATTTGCATCGAGATAGGGTTTCCTGTTTGGCTTATATGCTTCTAGGCGAGGGCCACAGCTTCGCGTGAGTCGACGATTGGATAGAACTCAAATGTGCAGAGATCAGTCCATGGTGCAGTATTCCTTACCATGACTTCGGTGTTTGTTGCATCGATGATGGTGAACCCCTTGTTTGCTCCTATGATGGTGTGAATTGGGAAGAGGAATTTGACATCTCCTACGGGTTTCCACTGTTTGAATCTCTCAGTGACCTCTTTTGCGTTCTTTGGAGACCATGACCAAATCAGCAAGAATTTCACATGTCCCACCTCCTCCTTTCTATTGGTACTTGTATAGCTCCCCACCTCGGAGCTCACGTTCCATTGGAAACCAACTTCTACGAAAGACTCAAGCCATAGTTCTGTTTGCGGCCAATACATATGACTTTTCGTCTGGGGCTTCCGCCTTTGGTTAAGATGTTTAGGCCGTATCTAAGTATGAAGGCGAGCGGGCAGACGTACCTCCGATCATGAGGCTGGGTCATATTGCGCCGTTGCCGCGAAGTTTGGCTATCTGATGCTCGGAGAAGCCTAAGCTCTGCAGAACCTCTTCAGTATGTTCACCGAGTAGCGGAGGATGGTATCTGATACGAAAGTCCGCCTCTGAGAATCTCATGGCCGACCCTATCTGCTTGATCTTCCCCAATGTTGGGTGATCAATCTCATGCAACATCTTTCGTTCTATTATCGCAGGGTCTGAGAACAGTTCCTCCATGTCATTGACTGGTCCGGACGGTACGTCTGCCTGTAGCAGGAGGCGGAGCCACTCATCCCGACTCTTTGACCTGAAGATTTCCTCAAGTATCGGAATCAGCCTCTCCCTATTCTCGACCCTCTTGACATTGGTTGAGAACTCTGGATCCTGCAACTCTTTTCGACCCAAGGCGGAGACAAGCCTTTCCCAAGTGGGCTCGTTGCCGCAGCAGACTGTGATGTATTTCCCGTCCTTCGTCTCGAAGCATTGATAGGGGACTATTGAGAAGTGAGCCGAGCCCGTCTTCGGAGGGGTCTTCCCGGTTAGGAAGTAGTAGTGGGCTGCGTAGCTCATCCATGAGGCGGCGCTGTCAAGCAAAGTGGTTTCAATGTATTGTCCTTTGCCGGTCTTCTCCCTCATTATCAATGCTGTGAGCATCGCCATTCCAGCATACATGGCAGCGGACATGTCTACGACCGCAAGGCCAACTCTAACGGGCGGGCGGCCTCGCTCGCCAGTAATGCTCATGAAGCCTCCTATGCCTTGAAGAACAGGATCGTATGCAGGCCTGTCACTGTAGGGTCCTTCGCCGAACCCTGACAGACTGCAGTAGATGATTTTGGGGTTGAATTGTTTCACGGTACCGTAGGTAGCTCCCATAGAGTCGAGAGCTTTCGCTCTGAAGTTTGTGATCAACACGTCGGAGGTCTCTACGAGTTTGTACATAACCTCACGTGCCTCAGCGGACTTTAGGTTGAGTGTTACGCTTCTCTTGTTCCTATTTAGAGCGAGATATGTGGCGCTCTGACCATCTGTGGTCGGATACCAGCCTCTACTGTAATCACCTGTTCCCGGTTGCTCAATCTTGATGACGTTGGCGCCCAAATCGCCAAGCAACATCGTGCAGAAGGGCACAGCCACTGTATGGCCAAGTTCCAGAACTGTCACATCTTTCAATGGCATGTCCAAGAGCCAGCGAATTCTGGAAGTACCGTAAGTTGGCTAATATGTCTATCCAGACATTGAATAGGAGGAGCGGGAAACCAATCTAGTTGGGGTCATGTGTTGCGTATGTGCAATTTCCTATCTTTTGCAATCACGTTTCCGTCTACGGCGACGACCGGGTCGTACACAACCATATCCAAGTGAATCGGACAGTGCACCTTTCCGTAGTAGTAGATGTTGTCTCCCAACGCGAAATGCGCTGTGCCTAGGCCTTTCTTCTCCTCTTGCCAGTCGCCATTTCTCCGCGCTTCAGGGTTTACTCCAACTCCGATCTCAGCGAAGTTGTCGAAGTTCTCGATCTTCTCAAGCCAGTCTCTGAGTTCTCTGGATTCCGTTCCACCGGAGACGTTGACTACTCGTCCTTTCTCAATCTCGACTCTGACTGGTTGTCGCGTTTTGCCGAGGTACGCGATCGGACCGTCAATGACCGCCACTCCGTTGGCCGTTCCCTCAACTGTGCTCAACGATACCTCGCCATCTGAGAATGCAGCCGACTGGCCCGGCTCTAAGGCAATGCCGGCCTCAACTATGGCTTTTCGTCCCTCGATGATCGCCTTGAGATTTGTTCCTGAAGGAGTCGTTACCTTGATCTCTCTGCCCTTGAAGGCCTTCGCCAGTTTTTGAGCGGTTGAGTAGACCTCTTCGTAGTTCGCTCGGGCCGCGCCTCCCGTCCAGTTCTCAACCGACCTCAAAACCATTGACATGTATCTGATCTTCTTGGTATGCAAGAGATGCGCCACCTTGCTGTCGTATGATGGAGCTCCAGATGTGGCGGTGAGGCCTACGACAACTTGGAAATCTTCGAGGATCTTCCTAACTGATTCTGGGAGGGTGGTCTGGGATTCCACTCCGACCTTTTCTCTTGATGGGATCACCACGATAAGGTAGCCAGCTCCAGCAGCGTAGGACTCAGCGGCCAGAGCGGTCACCATACCCATGTCTGTCTTCGAGTCGGCGACGAGTAGAACCTGCTCTCTCGGTATTACTTTGAGGAGCTTTGTGATGATCGTGTTTGCTGATTCGGGCACTCCGGGTTTGCCTGGGTCTGGCATGGATGCGACCTGCCGCGAATGAGTCCATCATCAGCATAAAGTTAGGGATTGTTCCTCTCTGGTTAGGGGGTAGACGCCGGGTGGCACGTTCTTGTACTCAAACACGCTCACATCAGCGGGACATTGTCCCGGGGCGTCAACGATGACTATCTCCTCGCCTACTTTCTCGTACACTTCTCGAAAATGAGTCTTGGACTTTGTGACGATTATGTCGAAGTCCTCGGTTTTGTAGCCAAATTGCTTGATTGGGTCCTCATCGATGAGAGAGGCTTTGAAGGTGGTGACCTGAAGCCACACTCCGTCAACTCTGATTATCGCCATGGGCCCTAGGTCGGTCTCCTGCCCTCTCCGCATCGGGCCAGTACCAATGTATCTGCCCACACCAGCCCACAGCACCTTGCCCTTCACCTTGACGGGACCGCCGTCTCTCCACCCCGTGCGTCCGCCAACCTCCAACTCAACTTCGCTGCCCACACCTTTCTCGTTGCATATCCTAGCTGCTTCCGGGTCGCATAGCAAAGGAAGCGCCACGTTCTGTGCTCTCTGGGCCAGGAGCTCCTGAAGGACGAATGTCGTGTCGTTTGTGCGGTCCGCGTGGTCTAGGATTATGATCGGCTTCGATACGGTCTTGGATTTGTCGATTGCGTATCTGACTCCGTCTCTGACGGTGTACAGGTTCTCTCCTCTCGTCAATCGCTTGCGGTTCTGCCACGCCCTATCCGCCAAGTCGTCCACAATCATCCTAGCCAGCGTTGGATCGTTGTCGGTCACGGCAACCGTTGACATTCCAAGCTGATGAACGTCTGACCAGGCGAACCCAAAGAATACTGAAACATCAACCACTCTGGGCTGTTTCTCCCATTCGCGAAGCCTCAAGATAATGTCCATGGCTGGGGCTAGCGTGGTAGCACTGAAGACACTGGGCACAACGAGACCTGGCTTCGTCATGGCCGTAACCGGCCTTATCTCTGATCTCAATGTGGCGAGCAAGGCCTTGGCCGCTCTGCGCCCTGTCTCCGCAGCATCCACATGTGGGCTGCTTTGAAAGCCGAAGATCGCCGTGGCCTCCTTCAGGATGGATGGGTCAAGGTTTCCGTGCAGGTCGAGAGCCACCATTATCGGCTTGTCGGAACCTAACACCTGGCGAACTTCTCGAACTATGTGGGTTTCTGTATCTTGGAGGCTCTCAGTGACCATCGCTCCATGCAAGGCGAGTAGCACACCGTCCAGCTGGTCTGAAAACTTCACAAACTCACGCCTCATCTCACCAACATAAAAGTCGTAGACAGCGTTGGAGACCGTGGCCGTGGCGCCGCCGTCCGCGTCACATACGGGAAACAGCTCCACTTTTTCCTTTTCGCAGATGTCGATGAAGCCGCCCATCATTGTGTTTGTGCCGCGTCTCTTGTTGATTATGTCGGGACCATGCGAGGCATGCCGCTCAAAGTTTTCCAACGTGGTAATGCCGGGCCAGAATGTTACGGTTTCGTGTCTCAATCCGGCGAGGCCAATCTTCACCCAATTCACCCAATATGATTCTATGTTCGTCGATATTTGGAAGCTGTGGATGTGTGGACAGAGTCCCGTATTGGGTGAATATGTATCATTCCTCTGACACTTTCGGGATCAAGACTTCTACTTAAATATGAGAAGCTCCGATTCTTCGCGTCCCTTCGATATTGGCGGAGGGTGATCAAAGGATGGTTGCCGTTGGCACTGGTAGGCTGTTCAGAAGAACCGATGGAAAGTACTTCCTCTATCTTCCTAAGAATCTCGCAGAGGATAGCGCGTTTCCTTTCGAATCAGAGCCATCCGTACCAGTCAAGGTTGTCATAGATCGTGAAAAGGGGCGGCTGCTCATAACGCCCATCACGCGAGGCAAACCGACGATTAGGAAAAGAAGAGCCTGACGCGTGTCTTGAAGAGCCGCCCTAGCATAGGACCGAGAGCGTAGCCTAGAGTGCATCCTCAACGGCTATCAGAACAGGTTGAAACTTACGTGATGTGTTATTGTTGAGCGTTCTCTTGTTCAGATATGCCAAGAGAATCCAGGGCGTACGCCCTATTCTTTTCTTTATGACGAGTGTTTCCTCTTCAGCTTCAGTTAAATCATGATCAGTAGGGATGCAAGACATAACTACTAGTGGAAACCATACCTGCAGGTAGCGCGCTGTCTCGCGCAGTCAGCTTACTAGGAGATGTTGTGATTGGTTGAGATGTCTGGTAAGGAGGGCTACAATGCGGCTGTCAAGGTATATGCTCTGTATGGTGCGTTCTTCATGGAGGTCGCCCGAGAGTTCGGCAAGGAGAAGGCTGTTGCTCTTCATAGGAAAGCACATGAGTTGATGGGAGTTAAGACCGGTCGGATGATAAAGGAGCAGATGGCTGGCGCCGAATTTGATCTGCAGACGTTGGGCACTGTATTGAGAAGCGGGAACATGAGCGTCGGCATTGACTGTGAGGTGGTTGAGGCTCCTGGCTCCCTGTTGCTGAGGAACTCTCGGTGCCCAATATATGATGGGTATAGAATAGGTGGATTAGATGACGCTACTGCTGAGACTCTGTGCAGGGTTGGTGCCCCAGCCAAACTGGGCTCTACGATGAAACAGCTCAATCAAGATGTGGTATACCAGTTGAAACATTATCGAGACAAGCCAGAAGAGAGATGTGAAGAGGAGATCAAGCTAGGATAGGGAAATAGCGCGCCTCGCTTCTCTCAAGTATTCTGGCAGATATTGCTTCCATTCCCGGGCACTCGTTTCGAGCACATAACGCGTGAGGTCACGCACATTCCGCAATTCAAATTAAACGCTTAGTCTCCGACAGTAGCGGAAGCTTCAGGGAGCATATTCATGCCTCTCGATCGAAGAAGAACGAGGTACGACATCTATGCCGACATTATAGGAATGATTGCCAAGAGAGGCCTCTGCTCTTTGACGAGGATCTCCTATGGAGCCAACATGCCGGTTGACCGGACGAAGAAGATCTTGAGCTTTCTTGCGTCTCACGGCTTCGTTAGAGAACAGGTTTCCGGCGATGCCAAGAAGTATGGCGTAACGAAGTGGGGCTCGGAGTTCCTTGAGACGTACAGGCGCATGCGCAGATTCTTCGCTGCTCTCGAGGAAGAACCTAGTAACGAATTGTGATTGCTTGAAGTGAGTTGCCCTTTATTAGGTGGACATCCTCACGCGGCTGCAAGGTGACTGAATGATGAGTGTAAAGATGTCTGTGCCGCGAGGAGGCACGGTTGCTTTGGACAATGTCCAAGGCGACCTGAGAGTAGGCGAAGATGCAACTGTAAATGGAAAGGGAGTTCCACTGAGGCTGACTGTTGCTGGGTCGGTATACTGTGAAGGCGATGATGTGTTTGACTGTTCGCTTTCAGCGGAGAGCCTTGAGGCTGAGGGCGATGTGACGATCCGCGGAGACTTGGAGATCAAGGATAGTGTCGCCGTTGAAGATGGCCGCCTCGAAGTGCACGGGAGCCTGAGCGCGAAGCAGGTCGATGTGGATGAGGCGCTGATCGTGAGCAGGGACCTGACGGTGGAGGATGTGGAAGTTGGTGGACATCTAAGGGCTGACGGCAACGTGAAGGCTGAGGAGGTAGATGTGGGTGGAAGGTTTGAAGCCAAGGGAGAAGTTGAGGCGAAGGATGTGGACGTGGGCGGAAGCCTCTCAATAGAATCAAGGGCGAGCATTGAACACTTGGACATCGGGGGTAAGGCGACGGTTGCAGGTGGAAAGATCCGCGAAATAGATGTGGGCGGAAGTTTCGAGTCGAAGGCGCCTCTCGAGTTTGAGGAGATCGATGTGGGAGGGGTCGTTCGGCTTGCAGACGGAAACAAGGGAGGAAGAGTGGAGGTTGGAGGCTCGTTCAAGGTCGATGGAGATCTGCAGTTCGATGAGATAGACGTGGGCGGAAAGGTGGAGATGTCAGGTTCGGGCGAAGGACGGGGCATGAGCGTGGGAGGAAAGGCGGAGGTCGGTGGGTCGTTGAAGCTCACGGAGAATCTGGAGGTGGGCGGCAAGATCGAGGTCGAGGGGGAGGTCTCAGCGAAGAATGTAGAGGTTGGCGGGGTGCTGCGCTCCAGAAAGGCTACAGCTCAAGAAGGCGTGGAGGTGGGCGGCTCAATAGACACGGCTGAAGGAGTTACGGCGCGCTTTGTTGAGATTGGAAAGAGGGGGGAAGTCCGCGGACCAATAAGAGCGGATGAAGTCATCATCGGCAAGGATGCGCATGTGGAAACGATCTACGGAAAGAAGGTTACGATCAGGACCGGAGCGTTCGCCGAGAACGTCTACGGTAAGGATGTCTCAGTCGAGTCCAATTGTCGCATAAGGGGCGAGACTCAATACGTGAATGAGCTGAAGGTCAACGGGAACGTATCGTTCGGGCAGCCCCCAAAGAAAGTAGAGAAGCTTCCCTAGTCTCCCGTCACTATGAGAAAGACAGGGACATTTCACTCGGAAGCTGTTGCAGGCATCCTCATTTTGAAGATGCAAGCTTCGCACATCGGACCGAATCGCTCAAGGAGAAATGGTGACCCGGCTTGGGTGAGTACAACGGATTCAGTGCAAGGGCAGTAATCCTAGGAGTATTACTGTCCGTCGTCTATTCCTCAGTCAACATATACTTGAACGTCAACTTCGGCTGGACCTTCTCCTTCGGGACCATGACGATTGTCCTCACCTATCTTCTATTTCGCGGTAGCGATCCGTCGAACAAGCTCAGAGAGATGGGTGTCGCCATGATCACAAGCTCCTCCGGCCTAACGATGGGCTACACCATCGCCCTGTTGATATATTTCCGTCAGACGTTCAGCGAGCTGTCTATACCTGAATGGTTGGTCCCCTCCTCTCAGAGTTTGGCTGGGAAATCAATAGTCCTCGCGGACTGGGCTATGCCGATAGCGTACCTCTTCTTCGTTGCCGCTTCAAGCTCGCTCGTAGGATATCTCTTCGCCTTGAAGACACGTGAGATGTTCCTGTCGGATGAGCGGATGACTTTCCCGATTTACATGGCGCCGGCGACGTTGGCAGAGTCAACGCTGAAGGGAGGCGAAGCGGCAAGGTTCGTAGGGAACTTCGCTCTTGGAGGCGCCATTGTTACCCTCTTGCAGTACAGTCTGAAGATCGTAGGGGTGAATGCGGTTGAGGTTGATTTGACTCCGCTACTGCCGGGAGGGTTCGTGTTCGCCGTCTCTTTGGGGCTCGGGTTCATGGCAATTGGCTACATCGTGGGCGCCAAGACAGCGTTGACGATCTTTGGAACCGGACTTTTTGCGTATCTTGTGCTGACGCCGATCTTGGTCTCGAGAGGAGTCTTGACCTACTCTAGGGATTCCATGGAGGTCTACAACTCGCTCTTGATGAAGGTCACTGTCTCACCCGTTCTTGGGATGCTGATCTTGGGCGGGTTGACTCTCTCGCTCGTTGCGCTTTTGCGGAGGTTGGTTTCTGGTAGGAGGCGTGTCGACGAGCGGCGGGTGGGCTACGTTGAACTGTTCAGCCAGTTTTACTCTAGGGTCTTTAGGG
>Ga0315314_1004290_pt1 | contig 10750 bp, 16 predicted proteins | sample TDP9_MG_FD_203631 | JGI IMG/M metagenome (GOLD analysis project Ga0315314, IMG submission 203631) | Freshwater sediment microbial communities from Lake Towuti, South Sulawesi, Indonesia - TDP9 | ecosystem: Environmental > Aquatic > Freshwater > Lake > Sediment | place: Indonesia: South Sulawesi... | reverse complement strand
TGACACCGCGAGGAGTCGCAGAAAGTCTACAGAAAGTGATTAATGCCCGAAAACCATCCGCACTTATTGAGCAGTTCATTAACTGGGCGTTAACAAACTATGTGAATGTAGAAAACCTCAACTACGCTATTGAAAATAACGTTGACATTTTAATCTTAGCCTTCAATCACATGCATATTGGGCACCCTCTCGTTGCACCCGCTTTTCGGTTAGTCCTTCAAATGTACTGGGCTGAGTTCATCGAATACTACGTCGCTGATGCTCCAAAAATTTACGCTATCCTTTCCAGAAATCCTCAAGTTAAAGAAGTCCTCGACACTGACGCCGGCAGAGTCTACTTAAACAACTGCTGCAAGACAGCATACGACGCTTTCTATAATTTTGCGTGGTCTGGCTACCAGTGAAGTTTAAGGTTGGTCCATTCGAGCTTGGTTTGTGCAGATACGAAGATTGCGTCTACTATTCTCACCGAAAGCACCCTAAGACTGGGCACACCTGCATGTTTGGCCACCCGTCTTGTTTGATTGGAAAATTCGATTGGTTCTTATCCCTAATCGCTCTAATTTATTGGGCGAACTTGACCCACAAATGGAAAACTTTTGTGTGCAAAGTTTTAGGGCATAAACCCTATATTCTCCCGGCGCCACCACACATAAACCCACGCCCCATAGTCTGCAAGAGATGTGCGAAACCATTAGGAGGTGTTCAAAAACGAAAATAGACGTTTCAATGAATATGGAGCAGCAAGAAGTTACCATAGTAATCGAACTTGAAAAGCACAGAATGAAATCCACTATCAACCTGAAACAGCTTGAGAGCAACATTGAAGGCATAGCCTCCAATTTGCTTGCACAGAAGCTCACCGAACAAATTTCTTCAATTTTAGGCTACAAAGTAGAGATAACAAAAAAATAAAGGCTTTCTATGCAACCTTCTTGAAGGCCCAATATTTCCCCAACAGGCCAAAATCCAAGTCCAAGTCTGGAAATCTCTCGTAACCTTCCGGCGCCGTAGGCTCTGTCGCGCCCAATAGCCATTTGACTTGCATGGTCTCTGTAATTGAGATTGTTTTTTCAAAACTCAATGGTAATCCACCCCCTGTCACGTTTATTGTTGTTGTCCGTCCATTATTGCTCCAGGCACTTGTATATTTCTGGTCACCTAAAAAGTTAACGAAGACGGAGAACGACCCTAGCTTAATAAATGTAAATTCTAAGGAGAATGTTCCATCTGGGTTAGTCATGACCCTCTTAAAAGGTTGCAGTCTTTTGGTGCTCATTGAATCAAAAACCATCAGGTCTAAGGGTAAACTGTATGCCGGTGTTTTTCTCGAACCGTCTAGAGCTATTTCGTAGGCTTTACCTTTAGCTTGGATCACCAGCGGCGCATTGCCAGAAATCGGTCCCACTTCAGCCTGGATTTCAGTTCTTAACAGATTGGAGTCCACCCTGAGTGGTATTTCCTGACTTATACATCTCTCAAATGTTGCGTCGCCTTCAAAGACAACAAAGGTTAGGTGTGAGCCTTGTGTTGAAGGATTTATGTCAAAGGGACCTGCATAGCCCATATCGTCAGCAGTGTATAGTTGGCTGATGTTTACGTTGTCGAGGAAAGAGAGAAGGCGCTTTCCCTTGATTCCCTCACCCGTATCTTTGCGAGTGAGGTTAGCCCAAATGTTAGTGTGAAACGCTCCTCTGCTTGATCTCCTTACAACGTAGATGTACAGTTCTGTTGGTATCTTAGCCAAGTTGCTATCCCCCTGGAATGTGAGGTCTAGGAATCATTTTAGCACCACATCTAGAGCACTTAGGAGTGTGCGTTGCCATTTTTGTCGCCGCACATCCTGGGCAAACAAACAATATCTGCGGTTTGTAATATACCATTTTCTATCACTTGATGGCTGGAGCAGGGAAGTCACCCTAACTCTTCAGCCAAGTGTAGAATTCCGCCACCACTTTTCGGCTCCAAGTAATTCGTCAACTCGATTGGCGTTGGTGTTTGGAACCCGATGTCCACTTCCTCAGTCTTCTGCTCGCTACCCCAAAGCCATGCAAGCGTGTAGCTGCCGGCTTTAAGGCCATCGAACACTACCTTGCCACTTTCGTCTGTCATGCCCTCAAAGCCGTTGAGAGTCACCGGCAGATGGGAAATTGGCAGAGGCGGGTCGGTGTCGTAGTAGAACCACTTAATCAGTGTCCAGTATGGCACTACATTCTTGAACTCCCAGACTATTTGGCTACATTTGATTCTAAGTGTTTCCTCGTAGTGTACCCCTTGCCAGGAGTATTCGATGGTGAACGTTCCATCGTGCAGTCCGGCGAAGACTACTTTCCCTTCCTCATCGGTGTGTTCGACTTCAATGGGTTCGTTGCCTTCGTTCCAAAGTTCGACCTCAAGACATTCACCTACGGGTGTGCCATCTGGGTAGACGAAATACTTGATTATAGTTTTACCGAGTGGTGGACGGCCTTTATGATGAGGCTTACATGCCTCAACAGCATTAACCCAAAAAATGTGGAGGATAGCGGATAGTATTATGGCGGCAATCATCAGTAGAGCAATGGTTAGTTTAGTTCGTTTGGTCATTCTCCTTTCTCTCTCCTTTCGGTTGGTTTTATTTTAGGGTGGAGATTATGTCTGCGGTTAGCAAACTCCATACTCCACTACTTCTTTTTTCCCCATGCCTTGATGAGGAAGTGTTCTTCAACGTTTGATGGGTATTCAATTCGTATCTTGGAGTAAGTTTGGAGCATTTCTTCGATCTTGGATATGAGGTCTTTCTTCTTAACGTATTTTCTGCTGACAGCAACCATTGAAGAGCACTTCCAATAGCATTTATTGATGGGCTTATTAAAGCTTTATGAACGTATCTTCTAGAACATACTTTCGACGATTACTTAGAAATCAAATGTTCCTCAGCAAGTTGACTAGACTGCAAAGCATAAAATATCTTGCCTAAAAGGGAAGATGCCATAATCACAGCGCCCGCTATCCAATGATGTGGGTGTGCTGGGAGGTCGGGCACACTCATCCCTTTTAAGACTCCGTGCTTTCCCGGTTCCTTTCCCCATGTAGAAACAATCTCCGGAAAGTCGGGTGCATCATCAACAAAAATCGCTAATCCCAATTCGTAAAGCGCCGAAAAAGGATCTAAACTCTCTTCCGTTTTTTCCTCTTTTTCTGCCATAAACTCACTTTCACACACTTGGCGCTACAGCCGCTACCCCAGGAATTACTGCCCGCGCTATATCTCCTTGTTCTTTGGTCAACCAACCTTTTTCTATAGCGTATCCTGTCACCACTGGAAGGGCGACCGCGGCAACAGTTGCCGTCACAGCGCCAAAAGAGAATAGAGAACGAAAAGCATAGTTCCATTGCCTACGCAACGTTTCAGTATTGAACAGAAGAGAAAGCCCTTCAAGAAAGCCTTTTTCCCTCTGTGTAGTGACTTCAAATCCTTCGCTCTGGACAGTAGCTTGCACATCGCCTAAGACCACAAAGTTGTCTCTGTTCATTTTCGCTGCTGAATAATTCCAGTCTGCATTAGGCCAATCGTCTAAATGCGCTTTATACACATCCATGTAGCGTGTTATGGCAAACTTCCAATCTTCAACAGCTTCGCCCATCGTCTTCGTAAAAACAGACCTATAGAAAGTCAAAGTGTAATCAAACCAATCATCCATATAATTGTGTTCAGCTTCGTTAAAATGAGCATTCATGTTCTCGACTGAACCCAAAAACGCCTTGGCGCCCAACTCCACCATTTTTGGACCCAATTCTCTAGCAGATTCACATGCAGGATTAGCGACAATTATCTTACCCTCAAAAATTGAAGCATCCGCTACAGTAACCAAATTACAGGAAAAAATGTTCTCTCCACAGAGAGCATCTTTCTTTGCATGACCAAGGTAAATGAACAAGTTGTGTTGAGGCAGATGGATGAATGCTGTTTCCTTGGTTGCGAGTGGACCTGAAAATCTGACAACTCTGAGATTAACGTTTTTCAGCAAACTTTCAACTCTGTTCGCTAACTCAAATGATAATTGTGTGGGTGGAAAAATGAAGGGAGACAGAAGCACGGCTTCTTCTGCCATTTTGATTCGCCTAGTATATTGCCTTTTCAAGTTCAACTGGTTGCTCATAGGTTCCTTCTTGGGGAATTTGTATTGTTCGTGTCCAAGGTCTATAGGCGACTTGACGCACTTTTATAGTGTAGCTTGGACCTGCCGGCAGGTCAAAGGTAGCGACACCATCTAGTCCTGTTGAGAGAGAACGCCCATCAACTTCTACATACACGTATGGAAGCGCCGCTTTGGAATATGCATCTGTCACTTTTATGTTTAGCCGAGCCACTCTTCAGCCTCTCCATGGCAAGAACGGTGGCCACCACCATGGTCGTGGCGCTGGTGCAGCGGTGCTTAACATTACATCGAAATCTCTTGAATCATCGCGCTTGTATGCTGTGATATACGCTCCTTTGCCCCAAACCTCGACTCGCAAATGCATGTTTTTGTTAGCCATGGTGTATCGCATAATGATGTATGTTGGTACACAAGGCTGAACTGCATAAGACGGATACGCTCTCGTTAACTCCTGCCCGGTGTCTCTATCTACAAGCCGAAAATACAACTTTGCTGCAAGCCCAAGAACCTGCGTTCGGTTGTGGAAGTTCACCCGAATCTCAAACTCTACGCCAGCTCGCACACTCGAAGGCGCTGAAACCCCAGTTATTTCAAAATTAGATGCGGTGCTCATTTTAACCTCATCTCCACTAGAGTATTCTCCTCTACAACTATAAAAAATCAACTCTTAGAGAGAGAAAATTTAATAAGAGAAGTGAGTGAATTAAGCTTTAGAAACAAGGTGTTTCAAAATGTTTGAAGCGATAGATCCCATCGTTCGCTCGTGGGAAGAGTTTTGGAAAATCCCCTCTGGAAAAACGTCTATGGTTTGGGTTCCTGAAGCAATCGGAAGAGGCCTTGAAGTGGTATCTGACATTACATTAGCCGACTTGGGTGGCAAAATCTTCAAGACAGTTTTGGGCGCAGTCTTAGGCACTGTGCCACAGCGCATCCCAGGAGTCTCTGAACGCACAGTCGGAGAATTTCAGCAAATCGCCACTCATTTAAGCACCGAGTTTGTTGATCCATCTCCAGAAGAGCTTGTGCGCATAGCCAACTCGATTTCAGAACTGCGTGCTGGGATAACCTTTGGAGACTGGAGGCGCATAGCAAGGGCATTCGGCGTCAAAACACCCGAAGAAATCACGGCTGACATGAAAACCGTTGTAGATGCGTTTGCCAGAGCGCTCGGCTTTGCGGCAGCCCCAGCGCCAGCAGGAGCCCCCCCAGCACCCGCTCCACCCGCACCAACAGTGTTTCCACCTGCTGCCCCAATTGAAGTCCCAGGCTTCGGCTAAAAAAGCTCAAATCTTCTAGCCTCTTCCCTCCTTTAACGATGTTTTATTTGTTAACCTAAATTTTGGTAACTGCTAGCTATCATAAAACGCAAAATCTCTTGTTTATGTTTAGGTTTCTTCCTTTGAGTAAAATAGTTTTCGAACGTTTCCCATTCGGTTTTTGTTTCCTTATCAACTAAGAACACAATTACCATTATTTTGGGGCTAGGTGATTTTGGTCTGCCTCGCCGTCCGTATCTAACCATCATTTATCCCATTTTTCATTTAAGCATAAACTGATAATTTATTTGATAGAAGATATTAAACTTACTCTGAAAGAAGGTCTTGGAAATGTCTCAAAATGCAATCCCCATAGAGTTTACTGAAGCTACGTGGGCTGGTAAGGTAAGAACAGTGCCATATAGATCTCTAAACGACAAAGAACTTTTGGTGTTCGACAGAGACTTCAACACGATGGTTGAGCACCTGCGCAAGCACGACCCAGAAATAGCCATGAATTTTGATGCTAGGAGATGGTGGTACAAAATTGCCGCGGGAATCTTCTCTCAAACCTTCGACTTGCCATTTGGAGGCATTGAAACATCATCTGGCGAATTCGGCTTCTCTGGACCCCTCATTCCAGCGTACCCCTTCCTCGCAGCGAGAACATGGGTCAAAACAGTCGCAGCCGGATGGAACGCCCTCTTTGGCGCCAGTGGTTCAGAAATTGCTGGAAACTCCACTGTGACCACGAGGCGAATGTACGCCTATCAAGCACTCCTAAGCGTCATGGGAGATCCTAAACTTCTAGCGTTGATCTTTAACGTCAATGGTTATCAATATCCCGCATTCAGCGTGCTCGCACAGATTAAGGTCCCCAAAAAGGATACATGGATCAGAGAGATCCCACTCGTCAAAGGTGTTCTAGTTCATCCAACGGGCAAACACTTTGCGAGAGCAGCGTATGAACAAGTGGGTCAAGTGGAACTCATTCCATTAGGCTTAATGTTTGCTGAACACGACTACTTACTGACAGAAGCCAACTGGTACACGTAAGCTAGGAGTTGAATAGCAGTGTCTACACGACAAGCTCAAGAGCAAATAATGGCGCGATTCACAGATGGCAAACTCCTAGTAGACTTCAGAGGCAACCCACAATCAAACTACGCTACCGGAGGCGTAACCCACAGATTCAACCTCGTCTCAAGAGTAATAAGAGTCCTCAACGCTCAAGTTGAAGGAACACCCTACATGCTTGAAGCAGTCGAATACGGCACAAGCAACGCCATAAAACTCAGATTCTGGCAAATGACAGGTGCCGGAGCGGAATTAGACAACGCGGCAACTATTACACCGCTAACAATAGACGTAAGCGCTATCTGCTATTAAGAACCAGCCACCCCCCCTTTCCTTTTTTTGTTTCGGGTAGCAAAAATCTTTTAACTTTATAGAACTCTAATCTTCTCTGTTAAGGTGAACAAGTTATGGGTGTAGTTCAAGAGCGAGCTATCATAATCACAAGAGACCTGAAAGGCACGATAAGGTCTATCACCGGCGTCCCCACTACAATTACAGCGTATGCGCACGGCTTCAACAAGGTCCCCGCACATGTCTTTATAACTCACACAGACTACGGCACAACAGGCATCGTTAGAGAAATAAGAGCTTCAAGGAACACCTCTTCCATAAGTCTTCAAGCAAACATTTCAGGCGTAGGCGTAGACGTAGTAATAATACCATAAGGTGATTCACCTTCATGGCTTCGTGGGAAAGACAAATTCGACAAGCAGAACTAGCAATTCTTGCACCGGTAGGCGGCTCCATACAATACCTTAGCGCCTTAGCTATGAAAGACTTGATTATTCCAATGAATTATGTTTGGCATTGTACAAGCGGATTCCCCGTAGATGTATCTCGTGATCACCTCGTTAGAAGAGCTTTGGAGGATAGCGTCGATTATATTTTCTTTCTTGACACTGACATCGTACCTCCACAAGACGTTCTTCTCCAACTTTTAGCTTACAAACTCCCAATTATTTCTGGACTCTATTGGACTAAGGCTAGACTTCCATGTGCTTATAGACTTGAAGGAAAACATGTAAAATCTATTGAACCATTGTTTCCACGAAGCCTTATGGAAGTGGATGCCGTCGGCGCAGGATGCCTACTTATAGACGCTAGAGTATTTCAAAAAGTTCCCCCTCCATGGTTTCAATGGAGTATGCTACCATGGGCAACGCCAGAAGAAAGCATAACCCAACATTCTGAAGACATAAATTTTTGCCTAAAAGCCAAGGCACACGGCTTTCCCATTTACTTGCATCCAGCCGTTCGCTGTAAGCATCTTCTCGAAGGTTCTTACGGCTTGGATGAAAACGGAGAATTCACACCAGTCTTGTAGCAACCGCTACAAGGTGAAGAAAATGCCAATATGTCCAAACTGTCACGGCGCAAACTTTCATCAAAGGTGCAACCCAAAACTTCTGTATTGTGAAGATTGCAAGCAAGTTTTTGTTTTGGCAATCTTTTCGCTGACTGCGGTCATGAAGTTTCGAGAGACATAGCCCAGTTATATGTCCTTAACAAACCTTCTTCAAGGCTTACTTTTGGCTGCCAACGCAAGACTTTCTTAGCTAAAGTGATGTCGGCGTTTCTCCCTCTAACCCCTTGAGGCTTACTATAATTATGATTAGCAACAATTTGCTTTCCTGAAATTCTGATTATTATACTCGCCAATTCATTTATTGATACGAGTCTATCTGAACCGATGTTTATCGGTCCAACATAGCCTGATTCCATCAGTTTAATTAGTCCGTCTATGCAGTCATCTATATAGAGGAAGGACCGCGTTTGTTTTCCATCACCCCATATCTCAAAGAATGGTTTAGGATGCTTGATAGCTTTAACTATCAGATGCATCGGTGCTTTTCCTCTTTCGTCAAAAGAAGAGTATGGCCCGAAAACATTATGCAGTCTCGGCAGTCTCACATCTAATTCTGATTTGAATAAGAGTTCAGCCGTCAATTTTTCCCATCCGTAGTAAGTATCAGGCCAAGCTGGATAGGCGTCTGACTCTCTTAACGCTCTAACCCAAGCGACATTTTGTTTATACTCTGGATAAACGCAAGCTGAACTTACATATAGAAATGTTTCTAAATCAACGTCTGCTCGTGCAGCTGACAGCATATTGAGGTCAATCCGCAGATTGTTGTTTAAAATCTGCCAATTATTTGCGATATAGCCCATGCCGCCCATGTCAGCTGCGAGATGAAAAATGTATCTTCGCCCTGAACAGGCTTTAAGGGCAGTGCGTGCATCTCTGAGATCGCCTCTAAGGAAGAGGATGTTTCTTCTTATGTCTTCAATATTCCGTAATTTACCAGTCGTTAAATTGTCAATGATAGTGACTGTTGCTCCAAGTGATACAAGTCTTCTAGCCAGATGTGAGCCGATGAAGCCCGCGCCACCTGTAACTAAGACTTTCGCGTTCTTGAAGACCTTCATACCAACTCATCCGTTTTATTCAGTTCATTGATGATTTTGAGAAGTTTCTCTAAGTCTGTTCCCTTCGATACTTCTTGTAGTTCCGTCAAGTCTCTTGGAAAACATGGACCCGCAGCGGGACCGCCGGGCTTAAAATATCCCACTCCAACTCTTGGGTCCATGTTGATTATTCTACATGCTTCTTCAGCTATGTGCTGATTTTGCAACCAAGATTGTATAGCGTTTGCACACACAATTTTCAAGGATAAAACAAGATTTGTTGCCAGTTTTGCTACTTCAACTATTCTTTCGGATCGAGGGATTATCTCAATGTCTGAACTTAGCCATTTGCTGTAGAGCGCAACCACATCTATCGGCGGTTCGTCTTCAAAACCTATTAGTTGCCATCCTGTGTTAGGCTTCTTGAAAGTTTGTAAGAACTCTTGCGCTCTAACCATTGGTGGTGTGTAATAAACTCGCATTTGGGGATATGTTTTATGTATTATTTCCATGCCGCCGATTGGGAGAGTTGATAAAATCAGGTAAGTTGCTGATGGATTTTGCAAAAAAGTGCTTTCTAAAGCTGATAAAACATATTTCATGCTTAGCCTTCTTTTTTCAAGGGGCGTTGCCACAAAAATCAAAATATACTTGCATTTGGCTAAGTCTGCATGTTTAGTCGAAAAAAAGATGTGGGAATCGAAAGCTGAGTAGTTTTCAACTATAAACTTCCTCATTTGCTTATCCACTTTAGGGTTATCCTTGGTGAACGTATCTCGATTAACGTCGACACCAATAACATCATAACCTAAAAACGCTAAGTAATGTGTAAGTGAATACCCTAGACCTAGACCGCAGATGCCTATTAATGGCTTTTTCATCTTTAACTCCTTTTAACACCTAAGTCTTCTGCTTATAATACTCATCGTCTGGAATATCTAACTTTGAAACGTCAATGAAATCCTCTGTTCTCCAATGCCATATTCTCTTTCTTTCTTCCATAAAGTTGAATGGATTCGGAGCTACTGCTGGTCTCCCACTCTTATAGCCGTCTATGCGTTCAAACTGATATTTTTCTCCTTGAGCGTAAGTCCATCTTTTACTCCAATCCAAACCCATATCCCCAATTCTCTTCTGATCGTCAACAACTCCTGGCATAGTTTCCAATCCAGGGATTCTTCTTGGGTCTGGCGAGTGAATGATGGCGGCAGGTTCATTTAGGACCAAGCACCCAGAATATTGGAACCTCGCGCCGAATTCCATGTCCCATGGTCCTTTACCCTGATCCATGGTCTCATCAGCCCCACCAATTTCTAAAACTTTTTTGAGAGTAAAACTTTCGTTTTTCGCATGGCAGAAATAATATGCACATGGGCCTTTCGGAAGATTTAACTTTGGGTCTATATGGGGGTATTCATACTTAGTTAGGCTACTAATCCATGAAGGATTGAAGTAGCCATCTCTGTAGATTGATATTTCATTGAAGCTTCCATTTTGCTCTTTCACAACTGCCGGAGAAGTGTAATATTGATGTGGAGACAGTGCTAACCTATTAACTCCATCCATGTGATGCTGTAGATGTGCCTGAATCCACCCACTAGGAGCATAAGCGTAATCCATGAGCATAATGACGACTTCGCCATCAGCCAACAAAAATCCAGTGTTCCAACCACTTGCACCTACATACCACGGTCCGTTTCGTCTATGTTCTGGAACATGTATGAAGTTTCGTATGCCGAAGTCTTTTGCTAAGGAAACAACTGTCTCATGTCTCTTTTCATATCTATGGTCAACCAAAATGTATTCAAAGTTGTCGTATGTTTGGTCTGCTATTCCTCTAAATAAAATGTCGATGCCGCCTGGTCTCCA
>Ga0315314_1004288_pt1 | contig 10756 bp, 9 predicted proteins | sample TDP9_MG_FD_203631 | JGI IMG/M metagenome (GOLD analysis project Ga0315314, IMG submission 203631) | Freshwater sediment microbial communities from Lake Towuti, South Sulawesi, Indonesia - TDP9 | ecosystem: Environmental > Aquatic > Freshwater > Lake > Sediment | place: Indonesia: South Sulawesi... | reverse complement strand
GGCCGATGGGGGTCTTCTCGGATCGGGCCAGTATGGAACGGATCCTCTACGCGGTGTTTGCCTATGAAAATCTGAATGCAGGAACCGGTGCCCCTTTGTTGTTGACACAAAATTGTTGACATTACCCTCGCGAGCCGGGCCTGAATCGAGCAGATCTTTCTGTGCCAGTGTTACCTTCCAGTCCCGTGCATCCCGGCCAAGGTCGTATCCTTGCCGTGCAGTTTCCGGGTCCATGCGGGAGAAGACCGTTACCGTCTGCCACACTTCCTCCGGCGACCAGTGGATCGTCAGGCTGTCGCGAGCGGTCACGATTCTCACACTGTTGACGGGAAAAACATCCGTGAGAGGAATGAAGCCACTGTAGGAAGCGACCAGAGCTTCATCCTGCGGCACAAAAAGATAGAAAGGTGACTTGGACTGTACTTCCTGCCAAGCCGTGTTGGGCATGTCATGTGCTTCAAGCCAGGCATATTTAGCTTCCCGTGTGCCCCATGCGTCCGCGTGGTGGGAGCGGACGGCGCGCTGACCCGTACCGTCGCGCTTGATGAAAAAAGCGATGGCGACACCCTGACGGATGTCGAAGACATTTTCGTCCTTGCTACCGTCGGGGCAGGTCTCCCGTTTGAGGGAATTGCCATGGAGGTCGAGGACAGAGATCTCATCGAAGGTCTTCATCAGGCTCTGGCGCATGCCCCGGAAGGTGGGATTGTCGAGGTACCCGTGGTTGGTGATCATGCCAACGACGCCGCGGCCAGCCTGCTCGATCTTCCACTGGGCGAAGCGCAGGAACTTGACGTAGTCGTCCTGGAGCCATTTGGGGTTCTTTTCGCCCAGCGGCTTTCCGTCCACCTGTTTGTAATCTTCAATCTGGCCGAGAATCCAATTGCCCCGGTTGACGGAGTGGCCGGAATACGGCGGATTGCCGAGGATGACAAGGATGGGCGTCTGCTTTTTGACCTCGCCCGCAAGATGCGATTCTTCGGCGAGGGATGAAAAACCGGGAAGGCGGCTTTGAGCTAGCTCTTCCATGTCCAGGGTATTTGTGAGGTAAAAGCGGACCCGCTCGTCGTTGGCCAGGCGGTGGCCGAGTTCCTCCAAAAAGAAACCCATCTTGAGATGGCCCACGGCGTAGGGAGCCATCATTAGCTCGAAGGCATAGAAGTTGCCAAGGATGTGGCGGCGAATGAACTCTTCGCGGCCCCCGGCTCCGTATTTGCTCTCAAACTCACGGACCGCCTCCTGGGCGGCGCGGGCGACGAAGGTCATGGTGCCGGCGGCGGGATCGAGGAGCGTCACGCCCTCAGAAGCCAGGCCGTCCGGCTTGCCGAATTCGGTCTTGAGGACCTGGTGTAGGGACCGGACGATGTACGAGACCACGGGCTCCGGGGTGTAATAGACGCCGCGGCGCTCACGCTCCTCCGGGTCGTACTGGGCCAGGAAGGTCTCATAAAAATGGACGATGGGATCGCTGCCCTTGCCCTGCTTGTAGTAGGCGTCAAGGATTCCCGGCGCATCCGCCACGGCCAGGACTTCGGAGATGTCATCCACGGTCCATTCCAGTTGCGCGGGCAGATCTTCCAGGGAGATGAAGCGGAAGAGGTCGCGCAGCACGCCGATGGTGTGGGGAATGCTATCGTAAGCGGTGCGGCGGCTGAAGCCATCGCCAGTGCGCACCCGCGCAGCGAACAGACCGTAGGTGATGGTTTGGGCGTAGAGGTCGGCGAAGTCCTCCGGCGTAAGATCGCCGATGAGGTATTGCCGGAAGGCCTCGTAGAAGCCGGTGAGGGGGCCGGGCGCGTCGCGCTCCTCGGCAACCTGTTGGGTCACGATGTCGCGGAGGAAGCGGGTGCGCTTGGCCAGCTCGACAGCCAGGGTCTGCGCCGTGAAGGTCTTGGGAAGGGAGAAACCGAGAAAGCGATCGAGCAAGGCCCAGAGTTCGTCGGGCTTTTCCAGGGGCGGAACAGTCTGGAGCCGGTTCAGCATGAACGGGCGTGCCGCCAAAACCGATTCGGTTCTCTGGCCGTTCAGATAGAGACGAAACTCCAGCAAGTTGGTCAGGATGAGGTTAGGGAATGTTGAGCGATAGCGCCGCAGCTGCTCGGAGTCCTCGATCTGATCCAGCCTCTCTTCCGTCGGCGGCTTTGCCTCGATATAGCCGATGATGCGATCCGTTCCGTTCCACACCCGGAAATCCGCATTCCCGGCCTCAGTCCTTATAGGGAGTGTAGTTACATGGACCTCGCTCCTGCCGGTCGCCTGCGCCACCTCTGTGAGGAGTCCGCTCAGGCTGGAGTAAAAGCTCTCCTCTCGCGCATCCCCTCTGAGAGCCACTGCCGCGATTTCTTGGATATAGCTTTTGAAAAGGGTCTTAGGATTCATTCCCGTTGCGTTGTGGCTATCTGACTTAGTAATGAGAGGGCACTCAACAGCGGAGCTGTAGGGTGCTCCGCTCGATTGCTGGATTAGGCGACTTTAGCCGAACTTGGCCCATAAACCAAGAAGGATAGTTACGACAATCCCGATTAACCATATCCAGAACTTGTTCCTCTCATACCAAAGCTCAACGCGCGACTTCGGCTTCCACATCGCGAATTCTGCGCGAATTCGCTCCTCGATGAATTGAGCCATCGCAGTAACTTCTCGGTCAATCGATCGCACGCCCACCTTATTAGGGAACCCTTTTCCTCGTAGCCGAAGATCAACATCGGCCATGCTGACATAGACTCTTCGGCATCCGGCAGAGAGTAGGTTTTGAAGTTCTGGAAGCAACAGCCGAGCGTCCACTCCTCTTTCTTTCGCCATCGTGACTGCTGCCCCGATCTCGGAAATGCAAAGGTCTTCGAGGAAAGGCTCGATGTACCGCGACTAAAATACTTGTCGCGGAGATCCTTCGAATCCCACACCCTCATATGCTATTTGCTTCCCGTCGAACATACTTACCCGAAACGGCCGACCTGCCCTCAGGAAAGACCACGGTGTAACTTGCTGCCTGATGATCCGCTCAACAGCATCATCGACACGTTTTCGAAACCTCGGATACAGCGGAGTCGTCATGAGGTTACTGCGGCCCAACTACGGATTATATGGTTTCCGTGTAAGGATCCTCAACTGGAGTGTTCTCGGCATAAGACGCCAGGGATAGTTTCGGGTAGCTGCGGGTTTGATGCAACTCCAGGCCTCTTGAACGGGCGTGCCGAGGCCTTATATGGCTTCCAGTTAAGGTCCACTTTCCTCCTATTGTAACGCATGGAAAGGGTAGAAGGGTGAAATCAAGTAACTACAACGGGTATATACGCCCACGAGTTGGGCAAGTCAAGCGATTGCAGTTGGCAGCAGGCCTTAAACCAGCAGCCCCCTTTTCAATTGGTGGGAGATCAGCAGGTCGCCCTTCTCATGGAGCGGATCGCTTTCCACCACATAGCCCTCATATCCCTATCAGGTGTGGTGGAAATCCATTGGCCTCACAAGATGCTTGTATCATCCGGCGAGTCCTACTGCTGAACTTCAAGAAGGCCGTGATCTGATTTAGCTTCTCACGATCGATTCCCGAAACCAGGGCCTTGCATTGTTCCAGATCCTTGTCCGCCTTAGCCCTTTGCCGCCTCTTCTGGGCTACAATCAGCTTATGTATGAATAAGGCTTCAGGGCAAGGGATCATCACCTGATAGTCGATGAGATCGACCGGGATTGGGCTCTGAAAAAGGATGGCAAGAAAGGGAAGCGGGGTTGCCGTGATATTCAGGTGCCTGATGTCCACCTTCTCCGTCTCCTTGCCACCCTCTCTATGGATCAGGAACTCGATCTCAAAGCCCTTCCTGGTGAACTTCTGCACCCCGCTCATGGTAAGCACAGGAAGATAGCCCAGGCCAGTGATGATCTTCTCCAGATCGATCTTATCGATGCGCTTTGAGGCTGTATCCACTGCGAAATCGATATCGAAGGTCTTCAGCGCATAGTGAATATCGAAGGCTTCCCGATAAATGGGGAATACCCAACTTCCGATTAGAAGCCCATGAGAGAAGAAGCCGGCTCGATGAAGGGCGTAAAGGAGGGCTTCGACCTCTTCCGGAAACATAATCTTGCCTTTCGGAATAATGATCTCTGCCATCACTTGGGGGTCTTTTCCACTTGCAGGATCTTCTCCAGATACCTGATCCTCTTCTTTAGCCCTTGGATCTCCTTCTCGTGATTCTTGCGTACCTCCAACTGTCCAAGCAGCTTTTCTACCTGGTCCCGGGGGATGTGCTTACTGATGCTTTTGCCTCCTTCGCGGAACTTCAGGTAATGATAGGAATGGACCTTTTGCCGAACATGCAAAGAGCCCTTCGGCAACTCGGCAAGCTTTTGCTCCAAGGAGCTGACCATTTCCCGGCATCGATTCAGCTCGTCCCGAAGCATTCCCTCTATTAACTGATCCCTTTCCACCACACTCATGGCTCAATTATCAAGAATGTGGTGGAAAAATCAAGCAAAAACATGATCCTCAATGGAGATGTTGCGGATCTCGCACGACACGGATGCCCTTGCCGATGTGCTCCTGGCCGAGGGCGAGTGGGATGCCGCGATCCGGGTTGCGGACGGGAAAAAGGGCTGGGGTTATTCGTTAGTGAAGAAGGCTTTGATCACCGGCGCGTACGCGCCGACGATGATATAATCAACTTGGTGAGCGTTGAATAACGCGAGCAGATCTCTGAAGTCTGGCTGCACTTCCATGAAGCATCCTCCTCAAGTACTCGACGGCTCCCACGCGCTCTTCCGGGGTCCTTGACAACCAGTAAGAAAGGTTTTCCTTTACCTCGGAAAAATCCCGCAGATTCCTTTTTCTCACGACCTTCTGCATCAATGCTGCCTCCAACCTGTCATCAGGAGAGGGTAGCCCAAATTGGGACGCTCAGGGCCGAGACGACCCCTACTCGACGGTCACGCTTTTCGCCAAATTTCGAGGCTGATCCACATCGCAGCCCTTGCGCACCGCGATGTAATAGGCGAGGAGCTGCAGGGGCAATGAGAAGAGGATGGGAGTGAGGAGGGGAGAGGTTCGGGGAATGGTGAAGAGGTGGTCCACCCTTTTGCCCAGATCCTGATCCCCCTCATTCCCAAAGGCAATGACGATGCCGTCTCGGGTCTTCACCTCTTCGATGTTGGCCAGGATCTTCTCGTAGGTCCGGTCCTGGGGGGCCAGGACCACTACCGGCATCTGCTCATCGATGAGTGCGATGGGCCCATGCTTCATCTCTCCGGCCGGATACCCCTCGGCATGGATGTAGGAGATCTCCTTTAGCTTCAAGGCCCCCTCCAGGGCGACCGGGTAGTTGATTCCCCTGCCCAGGTAGAGGAAGTGCCTCTTGGCATAGAATTGATGGCTCAGCCGCTCCAGTTCCTCCCCCTGGCGCAGTAGAGATTCGAGCTGCTGCGGCAACTTGATCAGATCCTCCAGCATCTCCTTCCCCTTTGTCCCCTCGATGATCTTCCGCTTTTGCCCCAGGTGGAGGGCCAACAGGTAAAGGGCGGCCAACTGCGAGGTGAAGGCCTTGGTGGAGGCCACCCCGATTTCCGGGCCGGCATGGGTGAAGATGGAGGCATGGCTCTCCCGGGGGATGGAGGACCCCACCACATTGCATATGGAGACGATCCAGGCCTTGGCCTCTTTCGCCAGCTTGACGGAGGCCAGGGTATCCATGGTCTCCCCGGATTGGCTGACGGGGACGACCAGGCTCTCCTCATCGAGGATGGGATTCCGATAGCGAAACTCGGACCCATAATCGACCTCCACCGGGATGCGGGAGCACTCCTCGATCATGAATTTTCCCACCAAGGCTGCATGCCAGGAGGTTCCACAAGCTACCAGGAAGATCTTTTTTGCGGCTGCGGTGGCCTCGGCGATCACTTCCATCTCCTCGAAGAAGATCTCCCCCGTCTCCTGGGAGAAGCGGCCGCGGATGGTGTCCCGGAAGGATCGAGGTTGCTCATAGATCTCCTTGAGCATGTAGTGCTTGTAGCCCCCCTTTTCTGCCATCACCGGATCCCAGAGGATCTTCTGCACGCGAGGGGAGACCTCCTCCCCGGCCAGGTTGGTCACATTGACCCCCTCCGAGCTCAAGGTCGCCATCTCCTCATCATTGAGAAAGAGGACATTCCGGGTATGGCTCAGAATCGCCGGTATGTCGGAGGCCAAGAAAAATTCACCCTCCCCCAGGCCGACGATGAGAGGGCTTCCACAACGAGCTCCCACCATATGCCGTTCGTCCTTTCTCCACAAGACGCTGATGGCATAGGCTCCCTTGACCTCCTGGAGGGCCTTGCGAACTGCCTCCTCCAGGTCCTGTTGCAGGTATCGTTCGATGAGGTGAGCGATGACCTCGGTATCGGTCTCCGACTTGAAGCGATGTCCCTCGGCCTGAAGGTCCCTTTTGATGGAGAGATAGTTCTCGATGATGCCATTATGGACCACCACGATCTCCCCGCTGCAGTCGGTATGGGGATGGGCGTTCTCCTCGCTGGGGCGCCCATGCGTGGCCCAACGGGTATGCGCCACCCCGACGTGGCCATCGAGGTTCTTCCCCCATACGGTCTTTTCTAACTCCTTCACCTTTCCCACGCATCGGTAGATGACCATCTTGTCATCTTGGATGACGGCCACCCCCGCCGAGTCATATCCCCGGTACTCGAGGCGCTTCAATCCATCCAAGAGGATGGGAAAGGCCCTCTGATGCCCGATGTACCCCACGATCCCGCACATCTTCTCCCCCAAATCCGATCCGCGTGAGCTGGTGAGCTAATCATCCGAGAAGAGAAGCGCAGCTCCCCTCACCGGGGCCGCTTGCTCTTCTTGGCCCCCTTTTTCTGATGCTGCCATCCCTTGGCCCAGCCCTCCTTGTTGGTCTGGCGCGCACGGGCGATGGCCAAGGAGTGGGGAGGGACATCCTCGGTGACCACGGAGCCAGCCGCTATGATCGCCCCTTCCCCCACTCGAATCGGAGCGATGAAGAGGGTGTCCGAGCCTGCAAAGACCCCATCTTCGATCCGGGTCCGATGCTTCTCAAATCCGTCATAGTTGCAGGTGATGCTGCCCGCCCCGATATTCACACCTCTTCCGATGGTGGAATCCCCAATGTAGGAGAGATGGGGGACCTTGGAGCCCTCTCCAATCTCCGATTTCTTGATCTCCACGAAATTGCCGATCCTCGCTCCCTTCCCAATCTGGCTTCCCGGCCTGAGATGGGCGAAGGGGCCGATCTTGGCTCCATCGGCCACCTCGCTTTGCAAGATCAGGCAGTGATCGAACACCGTGATCCCGTGTCCCATCTTCGATCCCACAATTCGAGTCCCCGGGTAGAGGATGCAATCCTCGCCGATGATCGTCTTCCCTTCAAGGTAGCTATTCGGATAGATCACCGTATCTTTCCCGATCTGGACGGCCGCATCGATAAAGGTGCTCATCGGATCCAGGATGGTCACCCCTTGTCTCATCAGTTCTTCCAGCTTCGTCCTCTTCAGGACTGAAAGCGCCCTGGCCAGCTCCTCCCGGGAATTGATGCCCGTGACCCTCTCCCATTCGGCCGTGAGGGAAGCTTCTACCTTCCCCCCCTTCTTTCGGAGCAGGGCGAAGACATCGGGCAGATAGTATTCTCCCTGCCGGTTGGAGGCCCCGATTTCTTTGAGCATCTCAAAGATCTTTGGAGCAGCGAAGCAATAGATTCCCGTGTTGACCTCTTTGATTGCTCTCTGTCGGGCATCGGCATCCACCTCCTCTATAATGCCCTTCAGCTTGCCTCGCCCGTCCCTGATCACCCGACCATATCCAGCGGGGTTCTCCAGCTGGGTAGTAAGGATGGTAGCTGCTGCGCTCGCCTTACGATGGGCACCAACCAAGCCCCGCAGGATCTCCGCCGAGATCAGCGGCACATCCCCGCAGAGCACCAGGAGATCTCCGGAGAATGCCTTCAGACGAGGAGCCACCTGCATCAGGGCGTGGCCGCTTCCTTTCTGACTCCGCTGCAGGACAAAGCGTACCTCCCGATGTCGCAAGGCCTCTTTCACCCGGTCCGCCTGATGGCCGATCACCATGAAGATTTGAACCAGGGGCAGTTCCTGACAGGCATCGACGACATACTCCACCATCGCCTTGCCCCAGAGGGGATGGAGCACCTTGGGATGCTTGGATCGCATCCTCTTTCCCTTACCCGCTGCCAAAATCACCCCGCAGATTCCCTTCACCAACCTGCCTCCAAAGCGATGCTGCCGATCTTCTTGCTCCAGGCTCAATATAGCACAGGGAAAGTTCACTTTCCAATCAAACTTTGATTGTGACGAGATTGCCTTCGCCTCCAAGATGCATGGGATCCTGGATAGTTGGAGGAAGCTTTCTTTATAGGACCTGTACGTTCAGCGCCTTCAAGGACTCCCCTGCAGTGAAGATGGAGCCGGCGATCAGAATCGCATCTTCTGCTTTGGCCAATGACCTGGCCAGGGAGATCGCTTGGGCTACCTCATGGCATACCTCGATTCCCGCGAATCTTTCCTTTAACTGTTCCCTCAGATAGAAGGGGTCCGAGGCCCGATCGCTGGGAGGCCTACATAAAATGATTTTTGCTGCCAGTGGGCCCAGCACCTCCAGCATGGCACGCCAGTCCTTATCCGCCAACACACCGAAGACGAGGTAGAGCCGACGATAGCCATTCAGGTTGAAGAACGACTGGGAGAGGACTTGGGCCCCGGACGGATTGTGAGCGGAATCCACAACGATCAGAGGCCGTTGGCTGACCACCTGCATCCTCCCGGGCCAGAGGGCCTTGGCCAAGCCCTCGCGGATCTCCTCTCCCGTAATTCCGAATCCTTGTTCCTGGAGGATCTCCGCTGCAGCTACCGCGGTCGCCGCGTTTTGGGCCTGGTGTCCTCCCAATAACCGAATCTTCAGTCCCGGATAGGAGGCATTGGGTGTTCGAATCGAAATCCATTGTCCTTGCCAGTCCGCCTGGTGAGCCTTCCAGGTAACATCTTTTCCCAGACGACAGAGGGTGGCTCTCCTATCCCTGGCCGTCCGACGAATCACCTCGTCGGCCTCGGGATGATGGGCGCCCGAGACAACCCATCCCCCCTCTTTGATGATTCCAGCCTTCTCCAGTGCAATCTGGCTCAACTGATGACCCAGATATTCCTGGTGATCCAAATCCACATTGGTAATGATGGAGAGGCAAGATCGGGCCAGGTTGGTGGCATCATATCGTCCGCCCATCCCAACCTCCACAACCGCGATGTCGGCCTTCCTCCGGGCAAAATAGTGGAAAGCCAGGGCGGTGGTGACCTCGAAAAAGGTGGGATGGCAATGAAGCCGGAGGGGACTCAAGGACTCCCGGTTCATCAGGGTGGAAATGACGGTCCGGAGGTGATTCACGCCCTCCACGATCTCCTGCTCTGGAATGGCGGCTCCCTGGAAGCGGATTCGTTCCCGAAAATCGAGAAGGTGGGGAGAGGTATACAGGCCCACCCGGTGATTTGCCTCCCGGAGGATGGAATCCAAAAAGGCAGCGGTGGAGCCCTTTCCATTCGTGCCCCCGATCAGGACCGAGGGGTATTTGAGGTGAGGGTTGCCTAACTCGCCCATTAGGGCCTCCATATTGGAGAGGCCCAATTTGATTCCGAATTTCTGCAGCGAGAAGAGATAGGAGACGGTCTCTTGGTACTCGGATGGGAGGGTCACGACGCCTTCATGGGTGGGGGGGAGAAGAAATCCAGGAGCTTGATGAGGACATCGCGCATCGATTTCCGATCCACGATCATATCGATCATTCCATGTTCTAAGAGAAATTCCGTCCGTTGAAACCCAGGGGGAAGTTCCTGGCGGATGGTCTGCTCGATGACCCGGGGCCCGGCGAATCCGATCAAAGCTTTGGGCTCTGCCATGATGACATCCCCCAGCATGGCGAAGCTGGCAGTTACCCCCCCGGTGGTAGGATCGGTCAGGATGGAGATAAAGGCCTGGCCCGCTTTGCTCAACTTGGCCAAGGCGGCAGAGGTCTTGGCCATTTGCATGAGGGAGAGTACACCCTCCTGCATCCTTGCCCCCCCGGAGCAGGAGATGATGATCAGGGAACACCCCTCTTTGATGGCGCGCTCGATGGCCCGGGTGACCTTCTCCCCCACTACGGAGGCCATGCTACCTCCTAAGAAGGAGAACTCGAGGATGCAAAGGGAGACGGGGAATCCTCCGACCTTGGCCATCCCGGAGATGGCTGCTTCGTTCATCCCGGTCGCCTTCTTCGCTTCCTTGATCCTCTCCTGATAGGGCTTTGAATCTTTGAAATTGAGAGGATCCACCGCCTGGAGGCGAGCATCATACTCCTTGAAACTCCCTTCATCGATGAGCAGGGCAAGGCGTTCTTTCGCTCCGATTCGAAAGTGGTAGTTGCATTTGGGACAGACCTTGAGATTTCGTTCCACTTCCTGTTTGTAGATGATCTCCTTGCAGGATTCGCACTTTACCCACAGGCCATCGGGAACCTTGAGCTTGCCCTCTTTTACGCTTTCTGTTTCTGCTTTCTTCTTGAACCAGACCATGGCCTTTCACACCCAAGCGTGATGGATATTAGGCTACAATAGGTTTTCCGCCCTGTCAAGCGAGCCAATCGGGTTGCAAACTGGCCCAAGAAATGCTACTCTGCCCTCTCGAAATGCGTTGCCTCAAGGAAGGAGGAAGCAGGAGGGATGAAATCCAACGCGGTCCTGGAGGCCATTCGGTCGCGACGCTCCATTCGCC
>Ga0315314_1004287_pt1 | contig 10758 bp, 11 predicted proteins | sample TDP9_MG_FD_203631 | JGI IMG/M metagenome (GOLD analysis project Ga0315314, IMG submission 203631) | Freshwater sediment microbial communities from Lake Towuti, South Sulawesi, Indonesia - TDP9 | ecosystem: Environmental > Aquatic > Freshwater > Lake > Sediment | place: Indonesia: South Sulawesi... | reverse complement strand
GATGGAAGCAACTCACGGCAATGAAGAATGGTTCAAAAAATTATCCACTCTTCAAAAATCCTCTAAGAAAGAGAAAGGTAAGGGCAAGAAGTCGGGCCTACCAAATTGGATTGCATTTAAAGACATCATGTTTTCCAAAGATGAAGAAGGGGAAGCCCAAATGCTCTTTGAAGCTATAGAGGAAATTAACGATAAAATTACGCGGCTGACAAAAACCAAAGAAACCATTGAAGACTTGAAAAAGCTCGGTTTAGGAGAAGATATACTTTACGTGGCTTACGTGCATGACGAGGTTCCGGAAAGAATTGTTCTGCGTAAAAGAGGAGAAAAGGAAACCACAGAAAAATTCGAATTTGTGGCTACGTTTACAGCCCCCAAAAGTTCGTGAAACCCGAACTTACGCGATCGTTGCGCTGTATTCTATGAAGGCTTTGGCAAATTTCTTCATCAGTTCGTAGGGGTTTTCAACAACACAGTTTGTTCGAAAATATTTTTGTACTGCTTCGCTTTTGACGCCTATTCCAATAACGCCAACGCCTGATCTTTCGATCTTTTTTACCCTCTCTTTCAGTTCTTCTTCTATGTTTTCGTAGCCTGAGGGGAAGAAGTCTGAGACAACCACTAGGGTCTTGGATTCCTCAAGGCGTTTTTTCAGAGCTTCTGCTGTCAACATTATTCCATCTGGCAGATAGGTTAATCCGCTGTGTTCTAATCCGCCTATTCTGGCGCGTATGCGGTTGGTATAGACTTCTGAAAAATCTTTAACTATGTAGAATTTGTTGCTGAAGGCAAAAACGCCCCAAGCAGTCTTATCCAAGAGCAGTTCGTTTGCTACCTCAGCTAGACATAAAACGATGCCCCGAACCTCTCCATGGAAATAGTTCAGGCTGCGACTCGCGTCAACCAGTATCGCCCAAGCTTCCATCATGCTTTGTAGCTCTTCAAGAGTGAAAACGTCTGTACGTGGGCTTTTACTGGCAACCACTTGTATTGCTTCTTGCAAATCCAATATTCCAGTTTCGTGTCTATAGTCGTCGCCGTAAAGGTTTTTGAGAAGGCGAAGTCTGTTTAAGATGCGCCTTATGGGACCAGCTAGGTACGTTTTACGGCGTAAATAATCAGTGTAATCTTCCTGTGGAAACTCAAAGGAGGAAAAGTGCGTGTTGCCGCCTAGAGTTTCATAGGTTTTCAGAATCCTCTTTTGGGCACGTCTTCTTGATTCCCACGTGGAGAATACTTGGGAAACTTCGTTCTCAAATAATCTTTCCCTGAAGGCGTCTTGCTCCAGTTTTGATCCAAATCTGACTAAAGCATGTTCTAGCGTTTCTTGTATTTCATTTTCGGTTGGTATCAGGTTTTCGTAGAAAACGGAGTTCATTCCGTGATCTTCAGTGTAGGGCAGAGATGGCACTTCAGATGGTTCGCCGTATCTAGATAGCCTCTTGTACATGTTGTCAACTAATTTCACTTTTCTGTGGTTAATGCTATTTGAGCTGATTTCTGTGGTTTTTCCAGAGCTTGATTCTTTGTAGGTTAGGTCCTCAATTTCCCGAAGACACGTAACCAGATAGTCAACGTCTTCCTGCATTTCTTTTGGTAAAGTTCCTTTGGCCATTCCAGTTGTGTAGGAGGAGAGTGTTGAGGTCATTACCCGAAGTGTGTTGTTTGGAATGGAAGAGGATGGTTTTGATCTGAGATACGAAATGGCGTTTGCGTAGGCTATGTCTGGTATCAGGGGAGGCCAACGTGCTCTAAGATGGGCATTTGTTACGGCATCCTCAAGGGTGCTTACAACGTATGTTGCCAGATTTATGTTCTTATCTTTTGCCCAGTCGGCATACGTCTCGAAATCAGAAATTCCAGCGTGAAGACTAAGATGGTAAACAGAGGCTTTGAACGAATGCCACAAAATCTTTCTATGTTCCGCATTTTTCGAGTCGAAGACCATTCCATGGAGACCAACAAGGCTCTTGAGCAATATTTTTGGCTTCGCCAAGCATATGACATAGCCTTTATCGTCTTTTCCAAGGATCGGAAATGTAATGTTGTCTCGGAGAAGGATTTTTATTTCTTCTTGTTTCTTCCTTGTTATCTGAAAAGTATTTGTCCACGCCCAATCATAGAAGTCCAAGCTTAGAGCCCACTCGATTTATCAGTTACGATGTGAAATTTGCCTGAACTATTCGCCTAACTATATCCTGTATTTCTGCTTCATCGCTTGTCATGCCGACGATGGTTTCTTCGGCTGCTGATAGGGGAGTGCAACCATCCGAGATTAAGGTTGCCCAGTTGATTAGGTCTCCGGGTGAAGGAGCGTAGGGTAGGTCACCTGCTTTGTATTGTCTTCGAAGTTCTGCTCCAATTCGAACTATGTTCTCTGCTGTTTTTTCATCTACTCTACTGCGTTTCTGAACGAGTTGAATTTCGTCGGGAGATATTTTTTCGCCAACACTTAGGTAGTCAAAGTTGATCCAGACAGACATTCTGCGTCGAAATGCAGCATTCAAGGGTTTTGTGCCAACGAATTCGCTTGTAAAGGGGTTCATGGCGATTATGACGTATCCGTAGGGGTGGCGGGGAACGATTTCGTTGTCTTTCTCTGTGAGAACAATGTGTCCCCGGGTATCGAGGATTGGATTCAACCGAGTTGCGACGTCTTGTTTCATCATATTTGCTTCGTCTAAGTATAGAATTCCTCCGTTTCTACACCACGAAATTATCTGTCCGTCGATCCAGTTTTCCTTGCCCAAGCCTATGTACCTTCCGAACATGTCGTAGGCTGAGGTCTGTAATCCGCAGTTGATTTCCCATAGGGGTATGTCAGCGATTTCCGCTACGATGTAGACTACGTGGGTTTTTCCGGTTCCACTTGGTCCTATTAGGGAGCACTGTTTAAAGTAGTAGAGGGCGCGGGTGATTCTTTCGACGTATTTTTCTCCTCGGTCTAGGTATTCTGGTGTGTTGCGGGGTATCAAACTTCTAACCGATTCTGGAAAAACGTAGTTTGGGTGTAAGTCATATTTTTCTACGCCATATTTTGAGATGAGAGGAGATATAGGGGTGGGTTTCCAGAGCGAAACGTTTACCCGTGCACCATTTATTTTTGTTTTAATCCGCGTCGCTTGGAGCTGAACAGTTTCTCTCTCCTTTTTCGATCCTTGATGACCAAAGGAAGGCAATGGTTTACCCCTCGTTTTCCCAAGGTATGAATATGGAATATTGTGATTTAAACGTTATGACTTAAGATAGTGGTTTATAATTCCATACAGAAAATGTGTGTAGCAGGTTTATACACACAAAGGGAAAAAATTGGAGATCTAGGACTAGGCATTAGGCTACGCAAGGTTTCGTTCCACATGTTTGCAGGTTAATCTAAAGTGGGGAATGAGTCATTTCAGAGGAAAGCGGCGTCTCCGAGGTTTCGGTTGAAGTCAATATTTTAGGTTTGCGAGGCGTTAAACTAGGTGGCAAAGAAGAATCTTCTGCCCTAAGTTTTGACGTTAACGCGAAATTGGAGGAGAAGGAAAGGAGAAGCGGTAGGCTTGTGGTTGGTTTTGTATTGACCGTGGGTACAAAGCCCAGCGTAGTGAAGTTTGAAGTGGAAGGAATGGCAATCCTTGAAGGCAATAATCCCGCCATAGAAAGATTGCTAGAAGCTGACCCTAAAACAAAGGTACCCCTACTTCTCCACAGAGTTTACCAACGTGTTTTCACATCAACATTTCTCTTGGCCACTCTCCTCGACGCACCCTATCCTCCTCCTGACCTGCTTTTCTCCGGTGAAATGGGCAAGGCGAGTTTAGAGGGACCCGCCAAGTTGGAGCAGAGGGGAGAGAAAGTGGAGGGGAAGTCAGAGGAGAAAGGAGAGCCTGCCAAAAAGGCAGAGGAAGCCGTCAAGGCGAAAACGATGAAACCAAAGCCGAGGCTCTGATAGATAGAGGCCTATATAGCTCCTCTATATATACTATCCAACATAGAAATTGCTGATGCGGTGCAGATAGGCTCTCTGTAGACTCTACCTATTTTCTAACATAATGCATTCTGTAGTTAAGGTCGGAGGGCCTTGTATATTTGGAGAGTCTGCTCAGCTGCTTTTCTCCATGTAAAGTATTGCAAAACCCTTTTGCGTCCATTTTCGCCCCACTTCTTCGCCCTGTCATGATCTTTCAACACTTCCTTCACGCCCCAGGCTATGTCTGCTGGATCTCCCCCGTTCACGTGGATTCCGTTCTGATCTGGTCCAGAGGACAAAACCTGTTCGCGGAAGCCAACTACCCCCTTGGCTCCAACTACAATTGGCTTTGCCATGGACATGGCTTCTAGACTTACGATGCCGAAGGGTTCGTATATGGATGGAAAAATGCATACGTCAGAAGCAGCGTAGTGCAGAATTCTTTCCTCTTCTGGAACGAACTCGAAATGGCAAACAACTTTATCCTCTATCCCGAGTCTACTAGCCGTTTCAATAACATCTGACTGCTCTTCGCCCTTGCCCAGAATCACCAACTTCGTCTTAGGACATTCCTCCAATATCAGCGGCATAGCCTGAACTAGGTTCCGCACGCCTTTCACCCATGTTAGTCGCCCCAAGAAGAAAAGCATACACTCGTCATCTTGGATGCCGTATTTGTCTCGAATTTTCTTAACGTCGTCCTCCCTGCATTTTTCGGGGTTATACCGCTCGGGGTCCACTCCATTCCAAACCACACTGATCTTCGACTTGGGCCAACCGTGGCGAACAAGGTCTTCTCGCATAGCATGGCTTACAGTAATTATGCGATCCGCAGTTTCAGCAGTTGCGAACTCAAGATAAGACACCACCTTTGAACCTCCGCCGCCGCTTCGACCCCATTCCGTGCTGTGGACGTGAAAAACTACGGGCACCTTGGTTTCATTTTTAACTATGATTCCAGAAGTACTACTCAGCCAGTCATGGACGCACACTACGTCAAAGTCGTAGCCTTCCTTTTTGATCAGGCCGTTGATGAATTTTGTTGCGCAGAGAATGTTGGAAATGAAGATGTCGTTGAAGAAGCGTATGTTTGTCCCCCATTTTTTAAGGTCATCAGTAACGAACATCGGAAAAACGTTGCTTGCATCAGCAATTATGGGACGGTGCACCTCCACCCCTCTTAATATCTCCCTTGTCTTCAAGTCTCCAGAATTAAGCGTGAAAACAGTAACGTCGTGACCTAGCCCAACAAACTCTCGTGTTATATATTCGGCGTAGGTGCCTAATCCTCCAACAAGCGTAGGCGGGTATTCCCAAACGAAAAATCCTATCCTCAAATAAACACCTTTTGGTGAGTTTATGTGTAGAAAGAATAAATGTCTTGCGTGTAATAGAAGCCTACACACAAATAGAGCCGCTGGTTCTTCTCAGTTTGGTTACGTAATGTATAAGGCTAGGATGTTCTTCACTAGGGCGTTCAAGCCCAAGATTTAAACACAGTTTTTCTAGAACCAGTCCCTCTACCACAATGGCTCCAGAATTAAGAAATTTCTCGAGGCCTTCAATGAAAACTTCCAACTTCTTTGGAATCTCTTCTTGTTTTAATGAGTGGTTTCTCTCCAGATGTTTGTAAATAATTTCTGTGGCAATTTCTCCAAAAGTGTCTTTCAAACTGTCATCTACGGACTTAATGAGCAACTTTTCGAACTTCACCCTTCTCTTCTTCATTATTAGTCTTCCAGTCTCAGTTGTGTTCGCTGCACTTCGGGTAAACTTTGAGTCATCCAAGACGCTGAATTTTTTGTCTTTCTGAATTTCTTATAAAAAGGGGTGTGGGAAGGGATACTACAAACAACAAAGCTTGGCATACTTCACCGAACCACCTACTACCCATACCTTCGCCTCCGAACAAAAAATCCAACCACCAAAACTGCTACGGCAGCCGCAACCGCGCCCATGATGTAAATCTGGTATTGATTTATCAATGTATCGTTTACACGGAAAGACTTCGCCTCGCTGTAAGCTTCATTTCGCAGGTCGTCGCCCCTCAATTTTGCCCTAACTTGCCAGAAGCCAGTTTTGCTAGGTTTAAAACTGGCGGTGAATGTTCCGTTCGAGCTCGTATAGGCGTATTGTTCTATGGTTGACCCGTTAGGCATTGCGAATACCAAAGTAACGGTCATGTTCTCTACAATTGGATAAACCAACCCAGCAACTGTAATATTTCCTCCAATGGTTATTGTTTCTTTACTCACGTTGCAAGTTATCGACATCGGGGTTTTCACTACAGTAAAGTTTCTGTAACCGCTGGACGCGCCGAAACAACTTTCGTTACCAGGCCAACTCAGTAACACAGCCCAAGATCCAGTTTTGTTTGGAATGTATACATCACTGAAGAATCCGTTGGAATCGGTGGATAATGATTTAGACGTCACGTCATCTTCGCATGTATAGTTCAATGTCAGTGTTGCTCCGCCGTGCGAGATTGAACCCGTAACTGTGATGTTTTCGCCGTAATAAATAACAGATTTAGATAAGGAGCACGTTATGTTAGTTGGGTTCTTTACAACATAGCTACTTTCTGCTTCAGCTTTGTTCCCAGCACCGTCGTAAGCCAAAATTCTATACTTAACCGTGGTTCCAGCTGGTTGTCCCGGAATTGTTCCAACGTACGTTTGGACCTGAGAAGTGGTCATGTCAATCGTGGTCCAAGTTGCCCAACTATCTGTTGTATAATTCAGTAGCACTTTCTTTAAGCCAGAATGCTCGTCTACCTGTGCGATTATTACTGTTTGGTTGTTAGAATAAGCTGATTCTATGGGGTCTCGAATGTTCAATTTTGGGGCTTCGAAATCCGTTTTGACCATGAAATTGAGAACGCCGTTTCCATGCTCAGCTATCAAAACTAGGTGATAAAGAACGTTTCCTTCGTATGGGCATGTGTAGTTGATCAACATGTCCTCTCCTGGAAACTCACAGCTTGCCATAGCGTTGGAATGCCTGAATCCTTTGCTGTCTAAGTTGTAGCCTCCATAAAGCCCTGAAAGGTTACCATACAATCCTGGTTCCCAAGCCAAGGGCATGTTGTTCAAGAGGACGCTCATGCCCTTTGAGGGGTTTGCCATGATATACAGCCGTGCCTCATACATGTCGAGGGTGTCTGGTACATCAATCCACACTTCTACGTGTCTACTGGTTGTGTTGAATTCGTATGCCCAACTAGTGTTTTCAACAGGCTTGTCGTTCACCTTTCCTTCCATATAGCACTGATGCCATTTATTGCAGTCAACGTGTTCAATCAACATGAAAGTGGCCTTCTTTGCTCCTTGACTTTCTCTTGGGTCGTTTTTTATGAGGAAACTATAGTTGCCTGTGTGTTTTGGGGTGAAGAAGGGCTGATCAACCGTGGTCCCTAAATGTTCAGGTAATCCTGCTGCCTCGGTGTGATATGACTCCTGTTTTCCGTTGGGGTCATAAACGAAAATATCGTAGTCTGTTTTAGCTGATTGAGGATTGTAATCGATCCATTCTCCGTAGCAATACACTTGGTAAGTGGAGTTCTCGTTTAGAGTGTAAACGTAAGTCCAGTTGGCCCCTATGGGAATCTGGGACGCATTTATTTTTACGGGGAAAACTGGCTTGCTTATGTAGGTCCAGTTTCCGAGGTTGTAGGGAACTTGGGGCTGCGCTGAAGCTTTAGTAATCATTGTGAATGGGGTTGGCGCTGTTATGCAGCATATAAGAATAAGGAGGAAGAGACTTAGCCCTCTAGTTGGTCCCCGTCTACGCACTTTTATTCCCCATTTTTTATCCTGTAGCCTAAGATCAGCGTTGGTCATCGGAAAATTGTCGTTTATTGGTAAAAACGGTTATGAATAGGGGGTCACTACCTGAAATATGTATTAAACAGAGTCGGAACTGAATCTAAGTCGGAATTTGATTTTGAATTATTATCTTAAGATAACAGACTTAATATACGCGATTCTAGCCATACTCCGTACATCAAAGATTGGTAAAAAATGGCAAGGAGGTGAGGCTGGATGAACGAAAAGCTGAAGTCCCAAAAAGGCTTTGTAGCCGTCACATTAATAACTCTCTTAGCCATAGCCCTAGTGCTCGTGGTCTACGCTAGCCTCCTGAGTACGTTCACTGGTGGAGAAGTGGTGGTTGGCACCTTAGCGGGTCAAGTTTGGTACAGTAAAACCAACACAACAGTGCAAAACAGCACAACATGGTTGTCAACTCTAAACGTTAGCAGCACTAGCATTCCATGGTACTCAATGGTCAATTTTACCAGCAGTTATACCGGGCAGGTACAAATCACTTGGCAACTAGAAAAGATGGGTGGAACATGGGCCAATGTTACAAATGCCAAGGTAATTACCACCGATGGATTAACGGGCAGTGGGCAGGAAGTATGGGCTTCCAGTAACGGTGATATCGCGGGCAATCGCGACTGGAGTCAAGCTCCGGGAGCAACGGTTGATGGTCAATATAGAGTTAAAGCGTACATAGAAACTACAAGCTAATCTCTAAGGAAAAGTGAGCCAGCATGTTTCCATACACTTTCGAGGTTGTCACAGCAATAACTCTGACCGTGATCGGCATAATCCTAGTGCTCTATTTCGTGGTGCTCAAGAGGAAGGGTTGGCTAACAGAAGATTCGCATGGATCCTCTTATCGCTGTCCAAATCCAGTATGCCGAAAAATCTTCCAAAAACCCATTGTACTAACTGACCTTTCAGAAACTCCCGCACGCGTACACCCAGCTTGCCCCCACTGTGGATTTGACCTAGAAGAAGCCTCACCTCTTCAAGATCAAAAGAAATTCAAGATGGCTGTTGAAGCTCCACCAAGCCCAAAAAAGCGTCTGGAAAAGCCCATGGTGTCGATTAGAACCCCGGAGCCTGCAAAATCTGTTGAGTTGACGGAGTTTCAAGGAAAGCCTACGGTTGCTGGGGAGACGCAAGAATCTTCTGAGGCTCCTTCGGAGCAAATTGAAGCCCCAAGGATAACCACCACTTCAAAGCGCATGGAAGCAAGGCCTTCTACATGTCCCAAGTTTTTCGGATATCTAAAAAATATCCCGAAGAATGTCTCCATTCCCGACGAATGTTTCCGCTGCCCAAAAATGGTGGAATGCCTCTATTACAACCCGTCTGAATGAGCTCTTTTGGTGGGGTCGCTGGGATTTGAACCCAGGATCGCCAGCGCCCCAGGCTGGAATCCTTGACCAAGCTAGACTACGACCCCAACAGCAAATAACCAACTTGCATTCCTAGTTTTTAAACCTAAGCTTGAATTCACCCTCTTCCTGTTTTAGAAGCTTGGTTTTCCACAGATTTATCAAACCATGTTCATTGTTTGGATGTGTAAAATAGTAACATATCACGTAGATTAACTATCACAACGGTAGTCTACGTCAAGAAAAAAAAGAGAGATACAGAGATTATCTCTTAACAAATAATCAAAGAACTGATTGAAGCGCTGTCAGTTAAACGTGTGCCAACCAGTATCCCTTCTACTGTTTTGTTCAGGAAAAAACATCTTAAGCCAAGAATTTCAATCGATAGACATTGAATCTAACAAAAGGGTTTAAATAGATGCATGCCTCATTTTTGGGTCTACTAAACAGGAGTGATTAAGCATGGAAGCGAAAATCAAAAAATCTGACCTCAAACTCTTATTTGAATTCGTGAAGAACTGCAAGAGAAGCGACAGAGAAATAGCCAAAATCGTGGGAGTATCACAACCAACCATAACTAGGAAAAGGACAAAACTAGTTGAAACAGGATTAATAAGACAATTCACCGCTGTTCCAAGCCTAGACAAAATTGGATACGAAATAGCAGCATTAACCTTCACCGACATGAAAGCATCCACCAGCGAGAATCCAGAAAGCCTCAGGAATAAAGAAAGAGACTGGGCTAAAAAACACGACGAAATAATTTTTGCTGGCACTGGATTCGGCATGGGTATGAACGGAGTAATCGTTTCGGTGCACAAAAACTATACAGACTATCAAAACTTCTTAACAGAGTTACGAACCTACTGGGCAGAACACATCGTCAACATCCAATCATTCATCCTTAGTCTGCAGAATAGGGAGATAGTGACAAAGGATTTCTCGTTTGCTTCCTTGGAGAAAACCGTGAAATCATTTTAGATGCATGTAGAGTTGGTCAGAGAGGTACTTTCAGTTTCCCAACTTCTATCATATCTCTAATTGATCGTATCTCCTCTTTGATTCTTTCAATTTCCTTCCTCAGGCTCATTACTTCAAAGAAGAGAAACACATGGCCATACTTAACGAACTGGTTCACTTTCTCGGCAATAGTTTGTTCACTGATTTTGTCTCCAATCCTGTCGGATAATTCTTTCAAAAGGATTTCTTTAGTGTTCATCTTAATCGGAATCGGATTAGTCCTAAAGGTGATAAGGATTATGAAAGCTAGATTATTATCCCGAATACTTTGGAAGAATCAGAATTGTGGCGAAGTTAGATGGGAGACACGTATTCCCTGACTATCCCCGTCGTCAAAAGCACCGTTCCCGTGGATAAAATGAACAGCATCGGGTAGATGAAGACTGAAATCATTCTTTCATAGCTTATTTCTGGACTAAGTTGAGAACCAAAGAATATGGATATCCACAAAGTGGCAAAGGTTGCCAAAAAAGCTAGACCAAACCCTATTGCAAGACCGTTTACAAAGGAGCTTCTACTTCTAGCCGCCACCACATCGGTTTCCACGAAAGTCCCTCTGAAAAACTGGTATTTAGTTTTCGCATTTATGTGTTAAGAATTA
>Ga0315314_1004286_pt1 | contig 10758 bp, 10 predicted proteins | sample TDP9_MG_FD_203631 | JGI IMG/M metagenome (GOLD analysis project Ga0315314, IMG submission 203631) | Freshwater sediment microbial communities from Lake Towuti, South Sulawesi, Indonesia - TDP9 | ecosystem: Environmental > Aquatic > Freshwater > Lake > Sediment | place: Indonesia: South Sulawesi... | reverse complement strand
TTTCTCCTCTCTACTACACGAACATAAAGATCGGGATCCTTTTGCTCGAAAGGCCTTAAGCTTCTATCTCCTTTGACGTCGGTTTGGGCTGCAGCGGCTGTGAGGTCACCTTTCTGAAAATACTCTAAATATTTCAGAAATCTCTTGTAGTATTCTGTGCCAAACGCTTGATCCAACTCATAAGTGATCACGGAGAGGGCGTTTATTGCGTCACAGCCCATACAACGTTGTATACATCCGCCTGTGAGGTGGCATGCCTTTCTGATCATTTTCTGTTTGTTTAATAGGTCGTCAGCGTTTCGATTTATGTGGGTAAAGCGGTTTGTTTCCTCGTTGGTTAGATGCGATGTTGCGGTGATCAAACCCTTAAATCTTGGGTCTTCAACGAGGTCAAAGGTTTTGCGCATCACGTTGATCGATTTCGATAATCGGGGGTCGTCACGCTCTACGAGTTCTCCATTCATGTATACGTTCTTCTTCATCCCATGCAGTTTCTCTACGTATTCTTCTGATGTTCTCATTCCAATCACTTTGAAGTACTAAGTCAGTTGAGTCGTATATATAAAAGTAGGATACACGCATTTATCCGAACAGTCCATCATTTTCGAGCTCGCGAAAAAATGCTCTAGAAGAGAGTTTCTCTAAATGAAGGCTTAAATGGGGAGCAAACCCTAGGTAATGAAAAGGAGTGTTTTGGATGACAATAAAGACGGGCAAGGATTATGTAGAGAGCCTACGTAAGAGAAAAATGACGGTTTATTTGTTTGGGGAGAAGGTGGAAGACCCCGTTGACCACCCGATTATTAGACCGTCAATTAATTCTGTTGCTGTAACCTATGATGTTGCAAACGATCTGAGGCATAAAGAGTTAGCAACTGCAACGTCGCATCTGACTAGAGAGAAAATCAACCGATTCACCCATGTACATCAGAGTACCGAAGACTTGGTTAAAAAAGTTAAACTATTGAGGCTATTAGGTCAAATGATAGGCATTTGTTTCCAGCGATGCGTCGGGATGGATTCCCTTAACGCTCTCTCATGTGTTACATTTGAAATGGATCAAAAACTTGGAACCGAGTACTACAAGAGATTCACTGAATACCTAAAACATGTTCAGGGAAATGATTTAGTGTGCTGCGGCGCAATGACGGATCCAAAGGGGGACAGAAGTCTAAGACCAAGTGAGCAAGCGGATCCAGACCTATACCTGAGAATAGTCGAACAAAGGGACGACGGAATTGTTGTGAGGGGTTCAAAGGTTCATCAAACAGGGGCAGTGAACTCTCACGAGGTGATTGTCATGCCAACCCGAGCGATGCGTAAGGAGGACAAAGATTACGCTGTATCCTTCGCGATTCCAAGCGACACTGAAGGATTAATCTATATTTACGGTAGACAATCTTGCGATTTAAGAAAGCTCGAAGGTATGGAAATTGATCTGGGGAATGCACGATACAGTGGACAAGAAGCTATGATAATTTTCGATGATGTCTTTGTGCCATGGGAAAAAGTGTTTATGGCAGGAGAATACGAATTCGCATTCCCGCTCGTCAACACATTTTCGGCGTATCATAGACAAAGTTATGGTGGATGTAAAGCAGGGGTTGGGGATGTGCTGATCGGTGCAGCGGCGACGATCGCCGAGTACAATGGGGTGGCAGAGGCATCGCACATAAGGGATAAAATCGTTGAAATGAATCATCTAAACGAAACATTGTACGCTTGCGGAATAGCCTGCTCAGCTGAAGGATATAAAACACCTTCAGGAACATACCTAGTTAGCATCTTATTATCAAACATTTGCAAACAGAATGTAACAAGGTTTCCTTACAAGATAGTCAGGTTGGCAGAAGATATCGCAGGCGGTCTAATGGTAACTCTGCCATCCGAGAAGGATTTCAAAAACCCTGAAACCGGGGAGTACATTGACAGATACCTAAAGGGTGCTGAAGCAGTTCCAACCGAACACAGACTCCGCATGTTTAGGCTCATAGAGAACATCGCAATGGGACTGGGAGCCGTGGGATACCGAGCCGAATCCATGCACGGTGCGGGTTCTCCTCAAGCTCAAAGGATCATGATCGAGAGAGAGGAGGACATCGAATTTAAAAAGAAACTCGCTAAAGTCATTGCGGGAATAGAAAGAGATGAATAACTAAAATTAGAGATACATGGGCGACGTACATTGCTATGTCAAGAGTGCTTATATGTTGATATATTTTTAAGTTAGTGCATTACCCTAAGTGCACATTAGAGATGTAAGTTGGGTGCCTATGAAGAGAGTTGCAATTATAGGGGTCGGAAATGCGAAGTTCGGAGTCAGACAAGACGTAAACCTCGCTGAACTCACATTTGAAGCGGTAAAACCTGCTTTTGAAGATGCTGGCATAACCGGAGAAGATGTTGAATTCGTAGCCCTTGGCTCAGTAGGGGCTTGGTATGAGGAATCGCTTCCAGTTGTGGTTATCGGTGAGTACTGCGGGTTATCAGGTGCTGGACTGGTTCGCTGCGAAGCCGCCTGTGCGTCAGGTAGCTCTGCACTTGCTACGGCGTACCTTGATGTTGCAGGTGGTCACGACGATATTGCGATGGCGATAGGCGCTGAGAAGATGAGGGAGGTTGACACACAAACAATCCTTGAACTCATAGGGAGGGCAGGGTATTACCTTTGGGAATTCCATAACTTTGGGATCACATTCCCAGCCTATTATGCACTGCACGCGACGGCTCACATGGCAAAGTATGGAACCACCGAAGAGGACTTGGCGTTGGTTAGCGTCAAAAATCACAAGTACGCCAACATGAATCCTGTAGCCCACTTCCACCGTGAGATAACGGTTAAAGAGGCGTTAGAATCACCAGTCATAGCTTGGCCGCTCAAGTTATACGACTGTTGTCCAGTGACCGACGGAGCAGCCGCAATCGTCTTAGCCTCCGAAGAAAAAGTCAAGGAACTGAAAATTGACACACCAGTTTGGATTGAGAGCGTGGGTTCCTCATCTGGCACGGCGAACTTAACAAACAGAGAAAGTTACGTGGGACTCACAGCGGCTGTCCTTGCATCTAAGAGAGCCTTTAAGGACGCTGGAGTCAGCCCAAGCGACGTTGAAGTCGCAAATGTTCACGACTGCTTCACGATCGCCGAGATAATGGCTTATGAAGACATAGGCTTTTGTGAGAAGGGTGAGGGAGCAAAGTTGATTCGAGAAGGCCAGACCGAGATTGGAGGCAGAATACCTGTCAACATAGATGGAGGCCTAAAAGCCAAGGGTCACCCAATCGGAGCGACAGGGTGCTCGATGATTTATGAATTAACGAAACAACTCAGAGAAGAGGCAGAACCAAGAGAGAGACAAGTTCCTCTGAAAAACTATATTGCTTTAGCCCACAACGTCGGAGGAACTGGTCACTACTGTTACGTAACTATACTGAGGAGGTGAACGAATGGCGAAAACACCTCCATCCACACTAAAGTCGAGGCCGATAACCTTAACGTACGATATACCCATAAGCAAAACCCAAAAATTCTGGGAAGGTATTAGGGAAGGTAAAATCTACGCAACCAAATGCAAGAACTGTAAAAAGCTGAATTTCCCACCAGTCGCAGATTGCCCCACTTGCCTTTCATCTGACATGGAATGGGTTGAGTTGAGTGGCGAGGGTAAAATCGAAACCTTCACGCACATCCCTGTTAAACCTGCGACATTTCAGTCATACAACGACTATACAATCGCGATCGCGAGGCTAAAAGAGGGAGTTAGAGTACTTGCTTGGCTGAATGGTGTCAAGTTGACAGACACTAAAGTTGGGATGAAAATTAGGTTAGTAGCTAAGACCACGCCTGAAGACATGCTCACTTACGAATTCGTGCCAATCTAAAAGACGAAGATACTCACCACATTTAGTGAGTAGAATACTACCGCAGGTCAAGAAGTTCAATGGCATTTAGTCCAAGAATCTTCTCTTTCTCCGTCTCTGTTAGATAACGAGATTCCTTCACATCATCAATCATCATTTTTATACTCACCCCTTGCACAGCCGGATAATCGGAACCGAAGAGAACTCGATCCATGCCCACGGTCTCTCTAATCTTTTGAACAAAATTCTCTCGTGTAACAAGGTATGTGACTGCCGCTATGTCAAACCACACGTTCTCATGTTTTTTCCCTAATTCCAGGGCTTCATCCATCCAGATTGCTGGCACTTTGGCGCTATAACATCCCATATGAGCCACTATCACCTTTACTCCTTCAAAATCCTCAAGTATTGGCTTCAGATACTTCGGGTTTGCGTCCTGAGAAAAGTGCGGTTCCTCCCAAACATAAGGATCACAGCCAGCGTGATACGTGACAATTTTTCCCTTTTTCTCACAAAATTTGAACACTTTCTCCATTTTTTCACGAGCCTCAACAGGATTGAAGAACTGGAGTGTGGGAATGAGTTTTATCCCCTTCAAGTTGAGCCTATCTATCTCCTTTATCTTCTCCTCCACGTATGCTTGGCTTTTAGACAGGTCGATAGAACCAAAGCCTATGAATCTGTCTGGATGCCTTTTTACTAAGCTTGCCACTTCTTCGTTTTCGGTTTTTACCATTTCAAGAAAGGTTTTTAACTCTGCCATAACCTCTTTTGCGTCCCAAAAATACATTTCTAGTAGACGATTAGAAACCATCTCTTTTGTCTGGGGCCTATCAAGATCTTTGGGATCCACATCCAACGCCAATAAAACACCGACTTCTACTCCTGCATTATTCAATTCAGTTAATAGGTGGTCCTCGGTTAGTAAAGCAAATGGGTGAATGTGAACATCTATAATTCTCTGGGACATTTAGGTAAACTCCATTTGTGCTTCCGCACAATTTTTGCATTTTAATTTTATGATAAACTTTGCTAATTAATGCCTTGTAGTCGAGGGATGCCTTAAATGATGTTCGCACAAAACAGCCAAGGCTTTTACGCATCGTTCAATAGACGGATAAACAGGAATTCCGATTCCTTCTAATTTCTTAGTCCACAAATCCACCATGTCTTTAGAGCCTATTATATTAAATGCAATAGGCTTATCGGGATTTTTTTCCCTGACCTCTGAAACCGCCTTTTCGATCTCAAACGCAAAAAGTGGTGACGTTGGCAAAACACCCACAACGCAGTCAATGTTTTCATCTCCCAGGGCTGCTCCTAAGGAGATTTTGAGACAATCCTCGGGGCCTACTGATTCGAACAGCATCTCGGTGTCGAAAGGATTTTTGACCTTAATCCATGAGGGTAGATAGGATTCTAAATATTCCACTGTCTTCCCGGAGAACTGTGCCACCTCTAAACTATGATTTTCGCACTCGTCTGCCGCCATTACGCACCCCGCCCCGGTCATGCTTAAAATTGCGACTTTGTTGCCCCTTGGTGGGGGTTGTAGAGCAAAGGCTTTCAGGAAGCCCATCAACTCCTCAAAATCCTTCACACGTATAGCGCCTGCCTGTTTACATACTGCGTCAAATATTTCATCCTTCACTGCTAAAGAGCCGGTGTGGGATAGGGAAGCCTCTACTCCAGATTCGGTTCTGCCAGACTTAAGAATAAGAACAGGCTTCCTTCCTGCTGCTTGTCTTGCGGCTTTTAAGAACTTTGGCCCGTCTTTAACTCCTTCCATGTATATGGCGATAACTTCTGTGCCTTCGTCGCTTGCTAAGTATTCTAACGCTTCGGAGTCGTCCACATCAGACTTGTTGCCGAGTCCTATGACTTTACTCAGGCCAAAAGGTTCAGCTGACAATATCCACCAGAAAGCAGCTGCTGCAAAGAGACCCGTCTGCGCAACGAAGGCGACGTTGCCTCTTTTTAAATGTGGGAGTGGGACAAAGGATGTGGTGAACTTGTTGGTGGTGTTGAGGATACCCGTAGTGTTTGGTCCGAGGATTCGAATTCCAGCTTTCTTTGCGATTTCAACAATTTCGCGTTCAAGCTTGATGCCTTCGCCACCAGCTTCACGAAAGCCTGAAGAGCAAATTACAACGCCCTTAACGCCCTTCTTGGCGCAGTCTTGCATGGTCTGTGGCACTTGGGCTGCTGGAACGATTATTGCTACTAACTCAACTTCGTCTGGGATGAGATCGACACGGGGATAAGTCTTCAAGCCCAAGATTTCACTTGCGTTTGGATTCACAGCGTAAACTCTGCCTTGGAATCCCAACTCTAAGAGGTTTCTCAGCAAGAAATTGCCGAACTTGATTGGGGACCTTGACGCACCTATAACGGCTATGCTGTTTGGTTCAAGAAAGAATCTTATGTCATTGGTTTTAGACATCGTTATCCCTTTGGTCTCTGCCATTTGGTGGTGGTTAATTTTGCGCTTAGTTTTGATTGCGAGACCTTTAAGCCTTAAGCATCTCGATAAAGGTTTCGATTTCGTTCTTCGCCTGAGCCTCATTGTAGTTTCTCCAGTCTGAGGAGTCCACGTTAAGGATGAGGCTTGGCACCTTGAGTTTCCTGTAGATCACGTCCTTGACGATTGTTTCTCCTATGGACATCATTCTGCATCCCCAGTTGGTTGGTAGGATGATTCCGTCTGCGTGGAAGTCTTTTGCGAGTTTGTGGATGAGGTCGATTCTTCGTTGTACGCCGCAGTTGGCGAAGTTTGGCAGATACTTTCCGGCTAGGCTCTCTAGGGGTTTTGAGGGGTTTAGGCTTCCTGTCCAGACATGGGAGAAGGTTTCGGCTACGATGACGGCGCCTAGACCGTTTAGGTAGTCGAAGAATTTTAGATTGAACCACATGGGGAGGTTGTCCCAGATCAGTCGATGTCGTTCGTTTTGGATTACGCCTATGCCACTTCTCGTTCGTTCTTTAACTTCGTCTCGTAGTTTCTCGTAGAAGTCCACCGCTGTTTGGGTGGCGGGTGTGCAGAGCATGAAGAATACCGCTGAGAAGGCGTCTCTGGCTCCCATAGGTGTTGGAATGGTTTTTCGGCAGTCTTGGATTTCCAGCCAGAGACTGCTTGTGCGATCCGACAGTGCTATGGCTTTTCGCAGTTTGCTTTTGTCTAGTGGGTTGTCTGTCTGTTTTTCTAGGAAGGTGATGAGGTCTTCGAGTTGTGTGACGTATTGCTGTATATGACTGGTTTCGAGGTTTTCCGCGTCCTCGCCCGTTATGTTGTAGGGTACGTCTAAGAGGTATAGCGGGCGTTTCAGGTGGTGGCTGAGGACTTGGAACCATTTTAGGTGGGTGTCGCAGGCGGCAGTTGACGCCATTAGGAAGTTGGGTTTGGGCATGCCTCCCTCTGGCAAGAGGTCTTTTTCTTCTGTTAGGATGGAGCCGATTACGGTGCGGGCGTAGCTACATAGGTCTCTGGAGTATCCGTGTCTCTCGGCGACTTCTGCCAAGCGTACGGAGACTTGTCTTGCTGCGCAGACTGAGGCGTAGTTTTCTGGCCAGATTGGGGTGATGTTCATGGCTTGGAGGATTTCGACTGGGAAGGTTGAGGCGACCCATGCGACTGGTTTGTTTTGTTGTTGGGCTTGGTGGGCGTTTTGGTAGTGGGGTTGGATGTGGTTTTGGTAGAAGCCTTCTAGTGTTTGTAGTCTTGTGGTCATGGCGTTATGGGACTCCTTTTACCATCTCGATGAAGGCTTCGATTCTTGTTTTTATTGGGGCTATGCCGCTTCTGGTGTGCTCGTACTCGATGTTTAGGACTGGTACGCCCAAGGCTTTAAGTTCCTCTGTTAGGAGTGGGGCGTCGAAGAGGTGTGTGTCACAGAATTTTAGGAGGAAGTTGATGACTGCTTCGACTTTGTGGTCTTTGATTAGTTGTTTTATATAGTTGAATCTTTCTTGGCGCTGGTCGTACATGAATGGGGATGGGATTTTGTTTAGGTAGCGTTTGCTTATGGCTTCTATAGGGTCCTTGTCAGGTTCTATGAGGTTCCAGAAGTATCTTGATCCCGTGCACAGGTCGTCTGCTATGGCGATGCCGCTGACAGTTTCGACTATGTTTAGTAGGTCTGTTGTGTCCATTATGCTTCCCGTGATTAGGAGCCTTATGCCTAGTTTTGGTGGGTCTGGGCGATTTGGTATTTCTTTTAGTAGTTGTTTTAGGAGTTTGTTGTGCTCTTCTTTGGGCATTAGCATACTTGATAGGACGACTTGTAGGGCTTCGACTCCGCTGATGAGTGGCGGGTCTTTTCTTCTCAGGTCGTAGACCTTCTTTAGTAGAGTTCTGTTTTCGTTGTAGACTCGGATTGTGTCTTGTAGGGTTTTGTTGGTTATGGTGGTTTTGAAGTGTTTCTCTAGGGATTCTCTGAATCGCAGGAGTTCATTGTAGAAGAATTCTTGAGACTTCGAAGTGTTTGTTTGGGGAGTGTTTATGAAGTGGAAGTATGGGATTTTTGTGTGGTGTCTCCAGAGGTCGTAGGTTTTGGTGGAGTTGTCGCATGAGTTTGATGTGACGAAGCCGTCTAAGTAGGCGTAGTCGCCTCTTAGGGCTTGGTCGAGGGTGCTGCGGGTGAAGGAGCAGGCGTTGCGGGGTAGGTAAGCGTCTGCTAAGGTTGTGGCGGTTTCCATGCTTCCTAAGACTCGGATTGGTAGGGCGCCTATAGCGTGGATGATTTCTTCGGGGGTGTAGGTGCAGTTCCAGCCTATGACAGGGCGCTTGTTTTGGTTTTTCCAGTCTCTTGCGATGGTATGTCTTTTGTAGAGTAGGTCTCTGAAGGACTGGAGAACCTGCATGGTGAGCCACTTTGGGGATTGAGGTTGTTAGTTTAAGAGTATCTTTCATATTAATGGTTCTGTGGAGCGAAGAGGTGGAAGCTTCGTTGAAGAGGGTTAAACGTCTTGAGTTGATGAAGACTATTGAAGAGATTGAGCCGAGGGCTAGGAGGAGGCGGGTGAGGGTGGATTCTACAAGGCTCATCAGAGAGGATAGAGAACCTGAAAACTGAAGGCTACGTTGTATACGGCTGACAGAAAACTTCACGATGAGTCACTAAGTATGTTCTTCGTGTTGATGGGTGTGTTTGGGCGGGTCATATTCATGAGGAGTTGAAGCCTAAGGATGTGACTTGCCCTTTTGCGCTTTTAGCCATGTCTATATTTGAGAAGGTGTTGAACGGTAAGGTTAGGGTGGCTGATTCAGAGTATTTTAAGACTGGAACCAGAACCAGAATAGAACTATTACAGCAACTCTGAGAAGACCCCTGATTCCTTTGGGATGTGACAACCCTTGAACCTTTGGGGTTGAAGGTTGATCCGGTCTCTGGAAAACTAAAACCCAAGAACTAACGATACTCCAAACAGAAAGGACATGCTTAATTTTTCAAGTTTTTTGCAATGATGTGTTTTTATTGAGTATGTCTCTGAAGGACTGAAGAATCTGCATGACTGGGACACTCGTGCCTTGTAGTGTTCATAAATAGAGATGTAACTCTTAAATATTTACTTGTATTTGCAAAGTTGAGTGAGTTTTATTTCTCAAGCTAATGCATGCGCGAGTAATGGAAAGGGTGAAAGAAAGTATTTGAATGATATTAAGACTAGAGATTTTGTTGAAAGGCTTAACTTATATTTTCAAAGTAAGGTGAAAGTTCCTAGAATAAGGATAGGAAAGCAACAAGAGATTGAAACGCTAATCAATGAAGAAGCCTTGCTATTCGCAAAATACTTGAAGAACGAAAAAGAAGAATGGAGTCCAAGAAGTCAGCCTTTAGCCTTCTGCTCAATTTCTTCAAGTATTTCACTCATTTCTAAGAACAAGTAACTTTCATTTATCAATTCAATTGGATACTTCTTTTCCCTCAAATTTCTGAATCCTACGACGATGGTGTGAGTACCCATCCTCGACAGCATACGTATAGCGGGCACATAATCTGAATCTGACGCTATTAGGACAATGTGCCTCCAAGGGTCATATGTTGGAATTGCCAAGGGTCCCATCTCCAGCATACGTATGAAAACAGACATGTCCACTTGTTGTTCTTTCCCTTTTCCGTGGCTTTGTTCTATTACATCAACAGTCACGCCCAGTTCGTTTCTCAGCTTTTCTAGGAGCCTCTCCTTGTCATTGCCTCTGATGCTCCCGATTTGTCCTTTGTCTGAACAGACAAAATAAGTGTGTATAAATGGATGACTCCGAAGCCCATGAGTCATCAATTTTTCTTGTATTGCCATCTGAATTGCTGGTAAGGAGAGAGTATCTAGTATGTAACTAGAATCTTTTCCACTTTTCTCAAGGTCATTTATGAAATTCGGTCCATCAACTACAATGACAAAACCCATCCATTTTCACCAGCCCTTTTGCCCTATAATTATCTTTCAATGAATATAATTTAACTTATTAAGCCTTGTTTTGCGTTGCAAGAGTGCGAGTGTGTGAGGGTGAGAGAGAGTGCGGTGTTTTGTGATAAGATAGAGAGAGTTATAGTTAGTTTGGGTTTGGGATTAAATTTTTATTCCAAACCGAACGTTTAAACGTACAACCTCGTGACCCTTTTGAGCACCATATCAAAAAGAGAGAAAGGGGAGAAAAACAGAATTCTCTTGTAAACCCCCTCTCTAGAGGTGCCTTCACACACGCACACACAAATACCACATTAATACCTTAGTTATAAAAGATTAAATCATCATACCATGAAAAAGCAAGAACAAACCGGAGATGAATGAGGTAATGGATGGAAGGAAGGAGCGTTGTTCTAGTTGTGGTTCAAAGAAGATAACAATCCACGGAACCACAAAGAAGTGCAACGTATGCGGCTTCGAATGGAAGGAAAAACC
>Ga0315314_1004285_pt1 | contig 10759 bp, 12 predicted proteins | sample TDP9_MG_FD_203631 | JGI IMG/M metagenome (GOLD analysis project Ga0315314, IMG submission 203631) | Freshwater sediment microbial communities from Lake Towuti, South Sulawesi, Indonesia - TDP9 | ecosystem: Environmental > Aquatic > Freshwater > Lake > Sediment | place: Indonesia: South Sulawesi... | reverse complement strand
TTTGGAGGCTATGACAACAACGTAAGGATATCCTACGCAACGTCCCTCGAAAGCTTAAAGGAAGCGATGAAAAGAATAAAAGAGGCGTTAGAGGGGTTATGATTTAATAAGGGCTGCGGGTTAAGCGCTAGCGTTCAGTAATCGGCTCAAAGTGTTCAATGTCTGTAATTTTTCCTTCACGTTTCTCCTTCCATAGTGCTTGGACACGCATGCCAATTTTTACTTCTTTGCAAGCTTTCTCTATGTTTGAGAGGTCTATGCCGCCCAGAAAATGGAAGAAGCAGGTATCCGCCTTATCAAGCTGGATCATCCCTATTAAATAGGGTGGGTTCTTTGGTTGTCCGGTGAATGAGTAGTTTATGAGGGTAAACGACTTCAAGGTTCCTTTATCGCTCACTTTAACCCACTCTGTCGTGTCAACAAAGCATCTTGGACAGAACCTCCTAGCTGGCACCAAAACGCGTCTACACCTTGGACACACCGTTCCCATAATTTTCTTATCTTTAAGGGCTTTAAGGAATCTAACCCCCACAGGACCGGCTGTCCACGTATAGGGCAACGAAATGGTTTCACTTACTACACCAACTACCTCTTCACTCATATACATCACCTCCTGTCTAAGGCGTTTTTCCTAAAATCATGACACCGTTAAGTTGGTTTAATCCGCCCATGCCTGAAGCAAAGGCGGTTTCAACATCGGGTATTTGATGCTTGCCGGCTTTGCCCATGGTTTGTAAGGCAGCCTCAGCAACGCGTATAAGAGCTGTGGCTCCGATGGGATTCGTGCATAGGACACCGCCAGAGGGGGCGCAGGGTAATTCTCCGTCCCTCATTACAGTCCCGTCTTCTACCAGTTTACAAGCTTCCCCTTTCTCACAAAAACCGAAGCACTCGTAATATATGAGCTCTTGGTATGTGAAGGGATTATACACTTCCGCGACATCGAACTGTTTTAAAGGGTTTTCAATTCCAGCCATTTTATACGCCCTTCTTGCAGCTATTATGGCAGACGCCCATTGCACTTTATCGCTGTCGCCCATCCAATACTCGTCCCCAGCATAGCCAACTCCTTTTATCCAGGCTGGGTTGTCGGTTATCTTCTTGGCTTTGTCCTCTGAAGCATAGATCACAGCACAAGCACCATCCGATATTGGGCAGACATCCAGAAATCTGATTGGGTAGGCTATTATTCGCGACTTTAATACGTCCTCTAGTGTAATTTTTATTTTAATATGCGCGTAGGGATTGTCAAGCGCATCCGTATGGTTTCTCACAGAGAGCATAGCCGTCGCTTGGCGTACCCTCTCCTCCGGAAGTTTGTATCTGTGCGTGTATTCATTACATTGAAATGAGAAAATCACTGGAGCTCCGGTGATGAACTTTCTTTGGAAGAAGGGCTCCGCTATCGTAGCCATCACAGCCTGCGGATCGTTCTCATACATCTTCTCGGCGCCCACAGCCAAGACAACATCGAAAAGGCCTGACGCGACGTGGTAGTAAGCTGAGTGTGCAATTGACATTCCGGTTGTCCCACATGTAGCAATCCTCATTAAGGGCTTTGAACGAGCCCCGAGGGCGTCAGCCCACCAAAGATGAGGAGCATTCGTCCCCTCCATAGGCGCTGGCATAGAGCCAGAAACCACAGCGTCTACTTCTTCTATAGTTAACTTAGTGTCGTCAAGCGCTTTTTCCACAGCTTCATATATTAAATCTGGAAAGCTAACGTCTTTTCTCCTCCCATGAACGGTTTGACCTATACCTACAACCGCAACTTTTCTCATGTGCTTCACCTCAATCACTACTCAAAATTATCACTGAATGCAGTTGCCCAGCCAGTCCATGCATGCTATGGGCGAGGGTCGTTTTAACATTTGACACCTGATGTTCACCCGCCTTGCCCATCAGTTGCAAAGCGGCTTCAGCGATACATACGAGCCCCCTAGCTGTATAGGGGTTGGTGGAGAGCATCCCGCCAGAGGGGTTAACCGGCAATGCACCACTCATCTCCGTTACTCCTTCGTCTACAAGTTTTCCTCCTTCACCGACTCCGCACAATCCAAGGTGCTCATACCAAAGAAGTTCCTGGAAGGAGTAGGGTGCGCATATCTCGGCAACATCGATTTGTCTACTTGGGTCTTTAATCCCCGCCGTACCGTAGGCCTTCCCCGCGGCCACCCTCAAAGCTTCCACATCTAGTAGATCCCTATCTCCCAAAAAGTAGGACTCCACACTCCAGCCAACTCCTTTTATCCAGGCTGGGTTGTCGGTTATCTTCTTGGCTTTGTCCTCTGAGGCAATTAACACAGCACAGGCACCGTCTGAGGCTGGACAACAGTCTAACTCCTTTAGGGGATGCGCCACAACCCGTGATTTAAGTACATCATCGATGGTTATCCTTGCCCTTCTATGCGCATAGGGATTGTAGAAGGCGTTTCCAAGACTTTTCACCGAAACTTTAGCAGCTTGTTCCTCTGTTATTCCACATCTATGCATATATAACCTAGCTTGTATTGCCGCGGATGAGATATCTCCGAGTCCAATGGGACGTTGATAAAATGGATCGCAGTAAAGATTAGTCAACGTAGATATTGAGGATATCTCCGAGGACTTTATAGCACTAACGGCTAGGGCAGTATCAAAGTGTCCTGACAAAACCCGCATGTATGCGTACATGAAACCCAAGGCCCCGTCTTCCTCCGCTTTTGTTGAATCCTTCAAGTATCCAGCAGCGGCATCATAGTGAAATACGTTGGAACAGCCCATTCCCTGCCAGTAGTCTGACGTTGATGCCACCACGGTGTCCACATCGTCCTTAGCCAAGTTCGTTTTTGCTAGTGTCTCAACGGTCACGTCATAAATTAGTTCACGTACGGTTTGCTGCAAGTTTTCTCCATGATTTGTCTGAGCCACACCAACTATGGCTACTTTTCTCATGTGCCCACCTTTAAATTTTTTAAACATTCTCTGCTCTACAAGTTTTAACATTTAACTTTTATGCATATCACTAAGGATGTCAAGCGGAAGGCATAGTATCCGAGAGGTGATATTAAGTGGTAAAAGCACTGGATGAAGTGGTCGTAAAGGAGAAGAGGTACCCATCGGATGGTGTCTCTAGTCACTGAAGGACGATGGATATGAATAAATTTTTCATCATTGAAGGTTTTAGGCTAAAGTCAACTGCGCGTTGTCATGAGAATAGATGTACACCGCGTTCTTTACGCTTCGAAGCTTGTCTATGGACGTTAAGGCTTGGTCAGCGCGATAGAGGACTCCAGGAATGTTTCTTCGTTCCAGATTTTCTCGTAGGGGCGACGCGTCACCACAATACACGTAGTTTATTCCTCCCTTCCTAATGATAACTGACTGGTGCCCAACGGAGTGTCCTGGCGTGCGCATCAGGACTATTTCGTCGGTTATTTGATGCCTACCGCGAACGGGAGTGTACTCAGTCTTTATATCGAAAAACTCCCTGAAGTAGGCGGCTTTCTGGAACCTGTCGGGAGCATACGCATATCGAAGCTCGTCCGCTTGCACATAAAACTTGGCGTTTGGGAAAGATCCGTTGTTGCCGCAATGATCAAAGTGCAGGTGTGTGTTGATGACGATGTCGATGTCTTCCGGCTTCAAGTCGTATGTTTGTAGTTGAGCCTGGAGCGCTTGACCAGGTTTCCTCTTTATGGTGTGAAATTTTCTATGCTTCTCCGGGAGCTCACCAATTCCGGTGTCTATGAGAATCTTCTCTGCATCAGTTATGACTAGCAGAGGTTTTAGAGCCGCTTCGTAAATTTCCCCTTGATACTTCGTGTACACCAGAAAGCTTTTGTCGATGGTGAAAAAACCGTCACTAAGGAGATACAACTCCAACGTTACAACGCCTCTTATCTGCTTGTTCCTTCAACTGTCTTAAAATTAAAATAAAAGAGTTATGGTCTCGTAAATCAGGCCGGTCAAGCTTCAGTTATTGCTTCGCCACTCGGCTAGTTTCCGTATTAAAGTAAGCAGTTCAGCGAAGGATGAAACTAGGTAAGTGGCCCCAGCGCGGTTTAACTCCTCTGGAGAGGAGATCCCCGCTGTCATGCCCACCGCGACAACGTTCAGCTCCTTGGCACACTTCATGTCTCCCACACTGTCTCCCACAACGACTGCCTCTTCTGGCTCAATACCCAGCGCCCTCAACACGGCTTCTAAATGAGCAGGGTTAGGCTTCACCGCCCAAACATGTTCTCGTGTGACTACTGCATCGAAGAAACGTTTGAGGCGGAAACATCGAAGAATGTAGCTTGTCGATTTTTCGCTGTTCACGGTGAAAAGCGCTGTTTTTAACCCCATTTTCTTCAACTCTTTAAGCGCCTCGAGGGCGCCGGGCATCAAGCTGGTCGAGTGGGCTGCTTCTAACTCGTGACGATTCACTAGTGAAAGCGCGTCTTCTTTAACCTTCGTAATCTGCTCTTCCTCGCCGTGGTTCCTCATGTAGATTTCCAATTTCTTCAATATATCAAATATGCTCTCGTTCACGGAAATGATTGAGGAGGGAAAACCTTGTTTGGTGAGGAACTGTATAACATCCGCCCTCACTGCCTTATAGTCAAGGTTGAAGTTCACGATGGTTCCGTCGAGGTCAAAGATCACCGCCTTGATAGTCACTGTGGTCCACTCCCGCCGTGTTTTAGACAGCTGTGCTTAACTGCTAAGCTTCGGGAAAATATACTTTACGGTTTCAAAATCCTTCTCGACCATTGGCGACCAGCAGTGGACTAGAGAAAGTCAATTGAGCATGAAAGTCATCAAAGTTATTTGGGTGGAAATGCATGAGCTGGGAAGAGTATGTAAGGAATCCATTGTGGTCGGTTCTTGTAGAAACGGTTCACGCCATGATCATGTATCCTCATCATAAGGCTTACACCCGAGACGTGGTTCTCCACGAGCAACCCGACGTAAGCCCTCAAGACTTAGCGATAAAACTAGGCATACCCTTGGGTGAAGCCCTCGTCATTCTCTACGAACTTCAAAAACAAAAATCTGAGAGCTAAAGCCTAAGCCGAGGAGGGTACTTAACTGGTTAAATAGTATTTACCGAAGACGCCTTAAACGCGATGAAAACCTTCGAATCAACATTGAGTTGCATCTCCTTAAATGACCGCTTGGTTATCTGCACAACGAAGTCTTTACCCGCTCTAACCTTCACCTTCACAACGGGTCCAAGATCGGATATCTGCACTATTCGACCTTCAAACGTGTTTCTGGCGCTCGAAACCAACGGGCGAGTGGATAGAACAATGTACTCGGGTCGCACGTAAATTGTTGCGTTCCCAACTTTCTCGAAGGTAGCCTCAACGTGTACTCCGTCGCCGACATCGATAAGCGATGTGCCTTCCTCAGTGACTTTCGAAACACCAGAAAAAACGTTTTCGAGCCTTGCGAAGTCGACCAAGAATTTGGACGGCGTCCCAAAAATGTCTTGAAACGTGCCAACCCTCTCTATCCTTCCTTCATTAAGCACGGCGACTCGGTGGGCTAGGTTCTCTGCCTGAAACATTGTTGTTTTCCTCTCTCGATTCACACGGGACAGAGCTTCCTCAACGATAGAAACGTTCTTCGGATCAAGATTCGCCGTAGGTTCATCAAGGAGCAACAGCTCAGGTTCGGTGACGAAAGCTTGAGCCAGAGCCACTCTCTGCGCTTCGCCTCCTGACAAAGCCAACGCATTTTTTTGCTCAAAACCGCGTAACTGCACCAGTTCCAGTGCTGCTCTGACTCTTTGCTCAGCGCTCTTTTCATTTTCACCCCTAACCTTCAAACCATATGCCACGTTGTCGAATACACTCATGTTGAAGAGAACCGTCTGCTGAAAAACCATGTTTATTCTTCTACGCAGTGCCACCTTATCTTTTTCAAAATAGTTAATTGATGTTCCATCAAACAAAATTCTTCCGCTTGTGGGTTCCTCAAGCAAATCGAGTATTCGAAGAAGAGTAGTTTTACCAGCACCGTTGGGACCTACTAGAACGAAGATTTCTCCGCTTTGAGCCCTGAAGCTAATGTCCTTCAAAACCTGTCTTCCAGAGTATTCTTTGCAGAGACTTTGCGCTTCGATGATGGGCATTTACCTTTTTGCTCCTCTCAACTGTATAATCGTCAGTACGAAGTTTATTACGAAAGCCATGGATAATAGAATGACACCAAGCGAGATGGCTAGGGCGAAATTGCCAAGTTCCACTTCAACAACTATAGCAGTTGTTAAAGTTCGTGTCACCCATCTAATATTTCCGCCAGTGATCATTATGCCGCCGACCTCAGAGATTGCAGCTCCAAAAGCTACTATAATGGCGGTTAACACGCCCATGCGAGCTTCTCTCAAGACCATCCAAGCCGCTTGCCTGTCTGTCGCGCCAAGTGACAGAGCTTTTTCTCTTATCGCTTTTTCAACGCTTCCGACAGCCGACATTGTCACGCCAGTTATGATCGGAACTGCCATTATAAGCTGAGTTATTATCATGGCGGTGGGTGTATACAGTAATCCGAGTGGACCAAGAGGTCCTGTTGCGGTTAACGAAAGATAGACCACTAAGCCCACAACGACAGGTGGCAACCCCATAAACGTGTTTACAATGCTTCTTAAGGTAATGTCTATGAAACGTATCAAGCTCTGTTTTCTCCTAAACCTTCCAAGTCCGAGAACCATTCCAATAGGCACACCTATCAATGCGCCAATTAGAACGGCTGTCCCCGACACCCTCAAAGACAGCAACGTTATGTTCAAAATCTCCTCCAAAAACGGATTTTCCATTAATTGCACCTTCCTGTAAAGATTCTAAAGTTTTTGTGCATCATACCATGCAAGCTCATTCTCTTGATCAGGAAAGCCTAGCTGTTTGGCTGATTCAAGGTTGCGAGCGATGGGTGAGAACAAGACTTCGCCCTCTTTAGTGAAGCTTTTTATCAGATTTTGGCCTTCTTCTGAAATCATGAACTTAGCCAGTGCGACAGCGCCTTTATAATTTCTCTGCGGATATTTTTCTGGATTGACAAGTATAACTGCATAAGGATTCAGCAAAATCTTGTCACCTTGAACCAGAACAGCCATGTTTGTTAACTGATTTTTGAATGATGTCCATGTGGCTCTGTCTGTCAGTGTGTAGGCTCCTTTTTCGTTAGACATTCGCAACACGGTTCCCATACCTGCACCGGCTTCCAGATACCACGCCTGAGTTTTGTTTGAAGGTGCCATTCCAAGCATGCTCCATATGTCCAGTTCCAACAAGTTTGTACCGGACTTGTCGGCACGAGAAACAAATATTGCGTTGCCTTCAGCGCCTTTGTAGCTTATCCTCTTGAAGGCATCTGTGGCGTTCGTTAAGTCCTTTATTTTAGCCGGATCGCTTAGAGGACCGATTATCATGAAGTCGTTGTACATCACGCCTACTCTGTGAATGCCATATGTGCTGTTAATGAATTCCAGCTCCAACTTCTTGGAATGTACCAGAACAAGATCAGCATCGCCTTTCTTAGCAGTCTCTATTGCTTGGCCGGTGCCAACTGAAATAACGTGAACCTCTACGCCGTATTTGCTTTCAAACTTGGGCATCAAGTAGTCCAGCAACCCTGAATCATAGGTACTCGTGGTTGTTGCCAGTACAATAACCGACTTTTGAGAGCTTAAATACTGCTCATACGCAAGCACGCTCACAACGGCAACCGCTAGTATGATGACCGCTCTCAAGATTTTTGAGGGTTTTTTCATCTTTCAATCCTCTAAGTCGTTATGTTTGAGTGTATATATCGTTAACGTTATAACTTTATAAGCATAACGGTCACATAAATAAATTGAAATGCTCACCCAAGAGAAACACAAGCCCACTGCAAAAATTTGGCTCGAATATCGAGGAGAACCAATACTGGGCAAGGGTGGAGCTGAAATTTTAGAAGCCATCAAGAAAGAGAAGTCTATTTCCAAAGCCGCCAAAACAATTGGGATGTCCTATAGATATGTCTGGAATTATCTGGCACGCATGGAAAAGACGTTAGATGAGCCCATTGTTGAGACGTTCAAAGGTGGAAAGGCTGGTGGCGGCGGAGCCAAACTCACCCTGTTAGGCGAGAGTCTCCTTAAAGAGTATAAGCGAGTTGAAGACTATGTGGGCGAAATCTTGGGCGATGAAGAGTATTGGGAGGCGATTGAATTGAAGATTAGTGCCCGAAATCGGTTGAGAGGCATTGTCCGAGAAGTGGAGAAGGGGATAGTTACCGCGAAGGTCAAGATTGAAATCAGCATGCCTGTTGTAGTAACCGCAATCATATCTAAAGAAGCTGTGGAGGAATTGGATATAAAACCAGGCGACAACGTGGAGGCTGTGATAAAGGCCACCGAGGTTATGGTGGCGAAAGAAAGGGAATGAAGCTAGCCCTCAACCACATACCTGTATGACGTGTATTTTCCAGCCGTCGGGCTGTCTCTAAAAATTCTAACGATGTCTCCAGGTCTGGCCCCAATTGCCTTGGCTGCGGGGTCAGAGGCTTTGATTCGTGGCAGTTGGTAAGGTTGCACTCGGTATTCCATCAGCACTTTCTCCTTCTCCTCGGGCGGGATGATCTCATGTTTTGGCACAAGTCTGTGCTCGAAGATGTTGAAGGATGGAAAGATTCTCGGAATTAGCTCGATCCCCTTTTTCTTCGCGTTCACCTTCGCCGCTTGAGTGTAGCGTCCGCCAGTGACGATGATGCCCTTTTCAACTCCCGCCTCCCTCATAGCCTTTCTTAACTGGTTAATGTATTGAACTCCTACTGTTCCTTGGGTGGGGATACACCAAATCAACGCGTTCTTTTCCTTCCCAGGCAATTCCGCTATAAAGCTGACGATGCCCTTCTGCTCCTCCCGCTTTACCAACGTGTAACCACGAAGCCCAATAAGAACTTTAGCCTTCCTCTCCTCCAACGTTTCAGCGCTCAAGCTTACAACCCCTAGCCTAGGCAGTGTAAGTGGAAATGTCCCCATCACCCTTAAACTTTACGCTTAAAAACAGCAAAATAGACTCTTTAAAAGTTTTGTTTCGTGACCTCCCGGAGCAATTTCGCCAAGTAAGATAGGATATTAAGCTAAATATGACCATCGTGGACGGAAGGTTGGTTTATTCGAGGTCAGTTCAAGTCCCTTCAGCGTTTGATCCGTTCTTACCTGATGGCGCTTTACTTTCTAGAACACGTTCCTGCGCTACCCTTCACCCTTTATGGTGCCCACAGCACCATTTTTCGCTTCTTGTGCATTTCTTTAGAGAGCTCTTCTATACGTCCAAATTTCATGCATCCAGCCATGCAGTGCTTCACGCAGGCTGGTGGAAGCCCCTTCTTAATGCGGGGAATGCATAAAGTGCATAGTTTCGTAAGGAAGGGTAAGTAAGTAATGTATAGCTGGTTTCTTGGAAGCTCTTGAATCATCTCTATTACCTTTATCCCTCCCCATCTCCCAGCTGGTAGTTTATACTCTTGCTTGCAAGCGACTTCACATGTGCAGCATCCAGTACAATATTCATAGTCGATTAACAAACCGTATTCAGGCATTTGCTTTACCACCTACTCCGCCTTATATACCTTACATAGCATGTTTTTGAAAGGGGACCCATGGCCTGATTTGCCCGTGTAACCCATAGGTATGAGTTGGTTTATGTTTACTTCCCACACACCAAACAGCGATGGTTCTGGGCCTGGCTTCTCGGGGAACCACCATCCGTGAGTTACCATAACTATCTTTGGATGTACTATAGGAGTGACCTTGGCCTTGCGCTTACATTTGCCAAGCCAGTTCTCAATCCACACAATGTCTCCATCCTTTATGTCAAGTTGTTTGGCTGTTTCCGGGTGGATTTCGATTATTGGGTCAGGCTCCACTTCCCTTAACCATGGGATCATCCTGTGCTCTGAATGGAAGTAGACAGAAGATCTTCTCCCCGTGGTTAAAATTAGGGGATATTTCTCGTAAAGATCGGGGGTGCTAACCGGGCTGAACGGTGGTTCTTCATAGTATGGGATTGGATCCAATCCCCATTGCTCAAGCCGCGATGAGTAAAGCTCGATCTTACCTGACGGTGTCAAGAAACCGATTTTCCCATTCTGTCGTAATAATCCCTTCTCGTACCTCCTGTAGGGAACGCTAGAATGACCGACAGGAGGAAAAACCCAGACTTTTTCACAAAGCATGTCGTAAGTCATGCCGGAGGGCTTCATAATGTCATTAAACATTTCCTTAACGTTGTTCCAAGGAAGTTTAGGATTAAATCTCTTAGCTAGCTCGAAGTTAATTTCGATGTCCGACTTGCACTCCTCAACGGTAATTACTTTTTTTATAGCTTGAAGTGGGATCCACCATCCCCTAAAGCTATACTTCTCAAGGAAAGAGGCTGCGGGAAGCACCACATCAGCTAGCATAGCAGTTGGGGTCATAAACAAATCGACTACAACCACGAAGTCCAGCTTCTTAAGGGCCTTATACCACTTCTTGGGGTCAAGACCTATGCCGGCGATTGGATTGGAAGCTTGTATCCACATGCCTTTTATTGGGTAGGGCTTCTCGGTGAAAATCTGTTCCAAGACCATGTCAGGATGAGCTGACTTTCGAAAGTCTCTAATCGGCCCATACTTGGAAGCCCCTATCCTCTTTTTGTCAGCTTCATGCGACAGCGTTATTATGCCTGCAGTTGCGCTGTAGCCTGACACATTGAATGCGTCTCGAGCTATCACGTTGCCTCCAGGTATGTCAAGGTTGCCA